>Ga0193747_1000052_pt1 | contig 76742 bp, 58 predicted proteins | sample L1m2metaG_FD_143048 | JGI IMG/M metagenome (GOLD analysis project Ga0193747, IMG submission 143048) | Soil microbial communities from a riparian zone of the East river system, Colorado, United States - L1m2 | ecosystem: Environmental > Terrestrial > Soil > Riparian zone | place: USA: East River... | reverse complement strand
TTGTGAAGAACAATCATATACCCAGCAATGAACGTGCCGCGAATCAATCAAGCGCCCACAGGCAGAAACGCTAACCCGATGTCGCACCAAAGCTACGCGGGAGACTGAAGTGTGCGGCGCGCACGCCACAGAAAAGCCGTGAATCGTAAATCGTGAATCGTTAATAGAGAGAAAAACCGGCGAGGTGCTTCAAGTTCAATGATTCGATATTTGCGGCTTTTACTCAATCCACGATTTACGATTTACGATTCACGGCTTTTCTTCTATCATCGAACATACAATGACAACGGGGAAACAGACGACGCAGGCAGCGCCGACGGAGCGGCTGTACCTGATAGATTCCATGTCGCACATCTTTCGCGCGTTCTTCGCGCCGATGGGCGTGCGTGCAGAGCCTTTGACCAATACGAAGGGACAGGTTACTCAGGCCGTCTTCGTCTTTACGAGCATGCTCAGAAAGCTGCTCTCTGAAGAGAAGCCGCATTACATCGCAGCCGTTTTTGAATCGGGCGAGCCTACGTTCAGGCACGAAACCTTCAGCGGCTACAAAGCGCATCGCGCAGAGATGCCGGACGAGCTTGTCTCACAGATTCCTTACATCATACGAGTCTGCGAGGTCTTTAACGTTCCTATACTGAACGCGCCCGGCTTTGAGGCCGACGACGTTATAGGCGCGCTGGCAGTTCAGGCAGCCGCGCGCGGTCTTCAGGCCGTCATCGTCTCGAACGACAAGGACATGTGCCAGCTTGTGCGCGACCCCTTCATCATATGCATGCGGCAGAACTCGCAGAACGTGAAGCGCAAAGAGCCTGTGCCGCCAGTGGAGTGGTGCGACGAAGCGTGGGTCGAGAACAAGTTCGGCGTGCCGCCCGCGCAGATAGTTGATCTTCTCGGGTTGATGGGCGATGCGGTTGACAACATTCCGGGCGCGCCGGGCATTGGCGCTAAGGGGGCTGTGCAATTGATTCGGCAGTACGGCTCGATTGAAAACGCCATGACGCACTGGGAGGAGGTCAAGCACAAAACTTACAGGGAATCTCTGCGCGATAACGTGGAGTTGATACGACAGTCCAGAGAGCTTGCGACTATCAGGACGGATGTAAACATAGAGCTTGATCTTGAGCGTCTACAATGCAAATCGCCAGATCGCGCCGAAGCATACAAACTTTTTCGTGAGCTTGAATTTCAGGCGCTGACGCGCGAATTTTCCGACGCGGCGAGCGCCGATATGAAAGCCGAGCAGCAGCAGCGACGATACAGGATGATACGCAAGCGAGCCGACCTTGAAAATCTGGTTCGCGGTCTATGGGATGCCGAGCACATAGGATTCGCAGTCGCAGACACTACGCCTGTGGGCGCAGGCCAACAGGGCGGCGCTCACGACGGCTCGCGCGCATCCGGCGTGGCACTCTCCATAGCCGCCGGGTCTGCGGCTTATGTTGATCTTGAAAATTTTGAAGACGGCGCTGAAAACGCTATCGGCCCGTTGCGCGATGTATTGTCGAACGGTCTTCTTGAAAAGAGCGTTCACGATCTCAAACGCGCAGTCGCGTTGCTTGAGCCGCTTGGCATTGAGCTTGAAGGAATCATAGACGACACTCTTCTGGCCGCTTATCTCTTAGACCCTGTGCGAAGCAAGTATGAGCTTGCAGACCTTGCGCGCGAGGCTGTGGGCGTCGAGAGCGCGAGCGAGTTGCCGGATGGTTGGCAGCAAGAGCACTGGCGTGCGGCTGAGGCCGCAGACCTGACGACGCAGACCGCAAGCGTGCTCAGGGGGCGCATACTTGAGCAGGGGCTTGAGATGATCTACACGGAGCTTGAGATTCCGCTCGCCCCGCTGCTTTATCGCATGGAGCGCGCAGGATTGAAGGTTGACACGAAAGCTCTCTCAGACCTCTCGAAATATCTGGGCAAAGAGTTAGACAAGCTGACGAAGAAGATTTACGAAGTCGCCGGGCGCGAATTCAAAATCAATTCGCCGAAACAGGTTGGCGACGTTCTGGAAGAACTCAACATCAGCTCTGGCCGGAAGACTTCTACGGGGCGCGTCTCTACGAGCAAGGCGGTATTGGAGGAGTTGGCCCAAACCTATGAGCTGCCCCGACTCATCATAGAATACCGCGAGCTTGATAAGCTGAAAACGGTCTACACGGACGCGCTCCCCGGTCAGATAGCGGAAGACGGACGCATACACGGTCATCTAAACCAGACTGTAACCACGACGGGACGACTGAGTTCATCCGAGCCGAACCTGCAAAATATTCCGATTCGCACGGAGTTGGGCCAACGCATACGCCGCGCATTCATTCCCGAAAAAGGTTGTAAGCTGATCTCTGCCGACTACTCGCAGTTAGAGCTTAGACTTCTGGCGCACGTCACGCACGACCCTGAAATGCTGGACGCTTTTCAGAAGGGCGAGGACATACATGAGCGCACTGCACGGCTGGTCTTCGGCGCGAAGACGAAAGAGGAATTGAAAGAGGCCAGACGCTTCGCCAAGATTGTGAACTTCGCCATAGCCTATGCGATTGAGCCGTTCGGTTTGTCGCAGCGCGTCGGCATCACGCGCAAAGAGGCGAAGAAGGTGATTGACGATTACTATGCGACGTACAAGGGCGTGCGTGCATTCATGCATGAAGTGCCGGAAAAAGCGCGCGAGCACGGCTACGTCCGTTCTATCTACGGTCGCATTCGCCCCATTCCCGGCATCAACGACCGCAACGGCAACATACGCAACCGCGCCGAGCGCGAAGCCATCAATATGCCAATTCAAGGCTCGGCGAGCGACATTATGAAGATCGCCATGCTGAAGGTTGAAGACGCAATCAGGCGCGAGCACCCGAACGCGAAGATAGTCATGCAGGTTCACGACGAGCTTCTTGTTGAAGCTACAGACGACGAAGCCGCGAGCGTTGCGCTCCTCGTCAAGCGCGAGATGGAGACGGCTGTAGAGCTTGATGTCCCGCTCACAGCCGAAGTCGGCGTGGCCGATAACTGGATGGACACGAAAGGATAGTGATAAGTGATGAGTGATAAGTGATAAGAGAAGACAGATTCTTTCTTATCACTTATCACTTATCACTCATCACTTAATCATGCTTGAAGAGAGAAACAAAAAAGAGGCGCAGGACGAGGATGGCGAAGTGGTGTACCGTCGCGTTGTGCCGCCGGATGAAGCGCTTGAGAAGCAGGATGGCGGGGAACGTAAGCGTAGGTTGAGTCTGGTAAAGAAGGGACTCGCGCCTGCGCTCACGCCTCTGGTCGTAGGGTTCGCGCTGCTTCTCGTCGTCATCTTCCTTCTGGGCTATCTGAGCAGGAACAAACTCGAAGATGCAAGCCGCCAGATTCTCTATCTTGAGCAGGGGCATGCGGAGAAGAGCACGCGCTTGATGGAATTTCGCATGGCGCTCACGCGCCTTGATAACGAGGCTCGTGTACGCGAGACCGCGCGAGCGCGCCGCGAGTTGATGCCGCCTTTTGAAGTTCGTCTTGGTAATGCGCGCGAAGAGTTTAAGAAACTGTTGCCCTGGCTGGACAACGCGGAACTTGCGCGCCAGCAGAAGTGGCGCGACCTTAAACGCGACGCGGAAGAGTATGCGCGCGTGACGGAAGACTCTACACGCTATTCGCTCGAAGGGTTTGAGAAATTCCAGAGCGTGGATTCGCGTCTCAACGCCTTGCAGTCGGAGATGAAGAGCGAGCAGGAGGCAATCGGGCGGCGGCGAACCGAGATACAGAACGGCGCGGAGAGAACTATCAGGCTGTGGATGCTGATTGCACTGCTGATGGGTCTGGCGGTAGCCGCAGGGACTATATGGGAAGTGCAGCGCCGCTTCCGACAGATGCGCGAGAGCGTGGAAGAGGCCAGGCGCGAGCGGGCTTTCAGCGCGCAGATGCTGGAAGGAATGGTGAGCGCGGTCGTGGCGATTGACGTGCACGACCGCATACGAAGCGCGAATCAACCGTTCTTCAAGATATTCCCGAACGCGAAGATTAGCGATTCCGTACATGGAAAGTTTGCGTCGAGTGATGCTATGAAGATGCTCGAAGTCGCAACGGCTTCTCGCGTGACGGAAGCGACGTATCGTGGTCGCTGGGTCTGCGGCGTAAATGATCCGCAGTGCAGCGAGCGCAGCTTCGATCTCTATTCATCTCCGCTCACGATTGACAACGAGCCTGGACAGATAATCACGCTGGTTGACGTGACCGAAGCGGCAAAGGCAGAAGAGGACTTGAGAAGAACGGAAGCTTTAGCCGCCGTCGGTCAGGCTTCGGCGCAGGTCGCGCACGAGATAAAAAATCCACTGGGCAGCATACGCCTGGGCGTCTCTATGCTGCGCGACACGACAACGGACAAAGAAGCGCTGAACACGATTGATCTGGTGGAGCGCGGCATCAATCACTTGAACAAGCTTGTGGTTGACGTGACGCAGTTTTCAAGACGCAAGCCCCTTGAGCTTGAGGAGGCGGACCTCGGCCAGATCGTTGACGCGAGCCTTGAGCTTATCTACGACAAGTTGCGCGAGAGGGACACGACGATTGAGAAAAATTATTCGCGTGAGAAGATACAGGGCGAGTGGGACGCAGACCAGTTAGAACAGGTGTTGGTCAATCTGGTAGCCAATGCTATTGACGCAAGCCCGGAAGGCTCGCACGTCTCTATCTCAACCGAACTGGCACCGGGCGAGAGCGGCAACGGCACGCATGGCATTCACACGCGAGGCCGCCACGCTCGCATACAGGTCACGGACTCTGGAACGGGCATGGATGAAGCCACACGCGCGCGAATCTTCGAGCCGTTCTTCTCAACCAAGAAGCGCGGCACAGGACTTGGCCTCGCAATCGTCAAACAGATAGTCGAGCAACACGGCGGCGCTATCAGCGTAGAGAGCGAGCCTCAGAAGGGAACGACCTTCACCGTTGACCTGCCGCTAAACAGCAAGACGGAAGGATGAAGACGGAGAGCAGAAAGAGCAGCTACTCAGCATGAATAGCTCGTCTTTCATCGTTGCCGCTTTTCTGATTTCGCCTTGCTCTTTCAGCGACGATACTGACCCCTCTCTTCATCTGGCATTGCTGTCATATCGCCAGAGCACCCATTGTCCCGCTTCAGCTTCCTGTTGAAGAGCGCCGGGCAGGGGCGGCAGTGTCGTATCTCTCCGCGTCAGTATGTGTCCATGTCCGGCGCTGCTCAAAACGCTCTGCAAGATGTCCGGCGAAAATGTCTCGATGAGTTGTTGGTTGTGCCCGAGGATGTAGCGCAGGCTTGGGCGATGCAGAGCGTATAGAACCAGAGTCTCACCATTCTGTAATGCGGGTAGCGTGCTCCGGCTCAGACCATTTAAGGGCGCAGCGTTGTAATCGCTCCACACAGGCATTATGAAATGCACGAGTAGCACGATCAGAGACAGGCTCATTAACAGGGCGGAGATGAAAGTTTTGAATGTGTTTCTCCAGAACGCTAGAATTATGATTGAGCCGAGCAGGAGCAGAGCGCCAAGCGCTATCCAGTAGGGCGCGAGAACTGTCACGGGCATCAGCTTGTGCCAGAGCAGGTCAATGCTTTCAGACTGCGCTTTCCAGTTGAAAATCGCTCCAAGCTTTCTTGCCAGCCACGGCGCAGATGCAGGAGGGGTGCGCCATTGCCAGCCGAACAACCCTGTGGTCAGGAAAAGAATGCCGAGCAGGCTACCCGATATGCCAAGTATAGAAGATTCTAAAGCGTAGAGGCCGCGTCTCATCTTCCACACTGAATCCAAGCGCCATGCAACTAGCAATACCAATGCGGGCAACGCAGGCAGCACGTAATTGGGAAGCTTCGATGCGCTTAGCGAGAAGAATAGAACGACGATTGCCGCCCACAATCCCCACATAGCAAACGCACAATCAAGAGAATGTCTTTCGCTTCGCCAGAGGCGCAGGCTGCGCCACCATGCGACGGGAACGAACACGCTCCACGGAAGCATTGCTGAAGCGAGGTTGGGGACGTAGTACCAGACGGGCTGATTGTGTCCGAAGTCTTCTCCCAGAAAACGCTGTACGTGGTGATGCATGAAGTATTCACGCAGAAACAGGTTGCCGTCTGCTCGCCACGCCGCAATGTGCCAGGGCAGCACGAGCAGCATAAAAATAGCGAGCACAGCAACCCACGGCACCAGACGCAACGCAGCCCAATCGCGTCGAATGATTAGCCAGATTGAAACCGAAGCGCACGGTAACAGCAGTCCGATTACGCCCTTCGTCATGACCGCCAGCCCCATCGCCGCAGCCATCAACAGGTAGCCCTTTCGATTGCCGCCGTAACCTTCTATCCATCCTATGACCGAGAGCGTGAACCACAGCGTCAACAGGCTGTCCATCATAGCCACGCGCGCCAGCCCCAGCGCGACCAGAGGGCACAGTACATACAGCATCGCTGCTAGCCAGCCAACGCGCACGATACCTCTACTCTTTGCCCAGAAGTAGAGCGAGAGCGCGGTGGAACATGCTGCGATGGCCGATGGTAATCTGGCGGCCAGAGTCGTCGCGCCCAGTATGCGTATGAAGACGGCCTGACACCAGAAAGTCAGCGGCGGCTTGTCCAGAAAAAGTATTGAGCCAAAGCGAGGCGTAATCCAATCGCCCGAATCAACCATCTGTCGCGCGGCATTGGCGTGCAGTCCCTCGTCCACCAGATCGATCAACTCAACTCTATTCAGATCGTAGAAACATACAAACAGCAGAACAAGAGTCATCAGGATTGCAGGCAGAGGGATATGCGCTGCGTTGGACAGAACTGCTTCCCATCGCACAGCGTTGATCCATTCACGCTTACGATTGGCGTCGGACATATTTGATGCTCAGCAAACTTTGAATGACTCTAACGCGAATCACTCGCAGACATTATTGCGTTTGTATTCACCCATTCATTTAATCCGTCACATGCGAGCCATGCGCCATCAACTACGGTAACTTTACATTTGATTTGACTGCCGCCATTTGCGGGATTCAGCAGATAGGTTCTGCCCGGATTGAAATGGGCTGTAGAAGAAGCAACCGTCGGAGCTTCACTGTTCGCTCTCACAGCATTGAGAGTGAAAGAAGCAACCAGACAAAGGATTCCCACTGCGGCAAGCACGTAGCTTTTCAGGTTATTCATTTCGATTCTCCCTCTCGTGGTTATTCAAGTAATCGGCATAATGACTGAATTGGACTGCCGTACGCCAGTCGTCTTCAACATGATGGGAGCAAGTCAACGATGAAAGGAATGCTTACCGCCGCTACTATGCCTCGGCTTGCTTGAGTTGGCTCAGAGCGGTATGCGCGGCCTCGATTGTTTTATAGAGCATCTCGTCTGTGTGGGCTGTGCTGATGAATCCGGCCTCGAATTGCGAAGGCGCGAGGTAGATGCCCTGCTCAAGCATCTGGTGGAAGAATCGTGCGTAGAGATTGCGGTCGGATTTTGATGCCGTAGTCCAGTCTGTGACTGCTTCCGTAGTGAAGAATGTTGTCCACATTGAGCCGACGCGATTGGTGACGGTCTCGATGCCAACCGCGCGCGCAGCCTTGCTCAAGCCGTCACAGAGTCGTTGCCCTGCGCGCTCTAATCTTTCGTAGATTGAAGCGTCGCGCAGTCGCCTGAGCGTGACGAGTCCTGCGGTCATTGCCAGAGGGTTTCCTGAAAGAGTTCCGGCCTGATAGATAGGCCCGGCTGGCGCGATGTGTTGCATGATGTCGCGGCTAGCGCCGTATGCGCCGACGGGGAGGCCGCCGCCGATTATCTTGCCGAGCGTGGTTATGTCTGGCGTTACATTATAAAGCGCTTGCGCGCCGCCGCGCGCGAGACGAAAGCCCGTCATCACTTCGTCGAAGATGAGAAGCGCGCTGTTCTTCCTTGTAATCTCGCGCACCTCGCTTAGAAAGTTTTCGCGCGGGGGGACACAGCCCATGTTGCCTACGACCGGCTCTATGATAACTGCGGCGATGTCCTTGTGCTCTGCGAAAACCTGTTCGAGAGCTTCCGGGTTGTTGAAGGGAACTGTCAGCGTGCTCTGTGCCAACGACGCAGGAACGCCGGGGCTGTCGGGCAGTCCCAGAGTCGCAACGCCTGAGCCGGCTTTGACCAGTAGACTGTCGCCGTGACCGTGATAGCAGCCCTCGAATTTCACCAGCTTGGTTCGACCCGTTACGCCGCGCGCAAGACGTATGGCCGACATGGTTGCTTCAGTTCCACTGTTGACCATGCGCACCATCTCGATTGACGGTACTGCGTCAATTATCTCTTCCGCCATCTCGACTTCTAATTCAGTAGGCGCGCCGTAACTCGTGCCGCGCGATAACGCCTCGCGCAGAGCCTCTATGACTTCTTCGTCCGCGTGCCCCAAAATCATAGGCCCCCACGAACCCACGTAATCAATGTAGGTGCACCCGTCAACGTCTGTCATCGTCGCACCTTTCGCGCTTCGGATGAAACGCGGCGTGCCGCCTACGCCGCGAAAGGCGCGCACGGGAGAATTGACGCCGCCGGGAATCAACTCGACTGCGCGCGCGAACATTTCTGCGGAAAAGTCTCTCTTATCGTTGCATGTGGATGCCATTTTCCTAATCAGCTTTCTATCAGTTCCATACAATTCAGGTCTTCAAATGCCAGCAGGGCTTTCTCCAGTTGTGACCACCAGAGCCACACGGCTATGCCTCTTGACCATTGAGTGACCGGGATGAAAAGATTTCGTATGGCAGACCAGCGATAATCCTTCCAGCAGTCATCCCACGTGTAGTTGCTCACGCCGTTTGAAAGCAAGCCCTGATGATAACGCTTCAGAAGCGTCTGTTCCATGCGCGCCCTCCGCTCCGGATACCAGAAGAGCGTAATCATGTAGGCCAGATCGCGCGGGCCTATGTGAACATGCCACGTCTGCCAGTCGAATAGATAGACACGGCCATTCTGCGATTCACGCGGGTAAAGAAAGTTCCATGAATGCGCGTCGCCGTGCGTGAGCGTCAGACCTTTCGCTTGAGTCAATCGAACCCAAGGGCGCGGGAAAGTAGCGATAACTTTATCGAAAATCTTGCGCCTGCTGCCAGAGAGACGGTCGCCCAGAAAGTCTGCGAATCTGTTGAAAGTGTCTGCCGATGCACGCGCAATCTGCTCGACCGCAGGCTCGCTCAAAAGTTTCCCTACGCTTAGGCCAAGCTGCGTGTGCTCCCACCAGTAGGCGTGAATCCGCGCAAGGCAATCCACAGAGCCTTCACACTCCGCCAGCGACGGAGGCAGCGGCGGGGGCGGGTGATAATGTGTTTCAGATAAATCTTCAAGAAGAAGATGCGTGCTTCCGGCCTTTTCGGAAAAGGCTGCATCGAAACATCTAGGCAGCGGAGGGTCTGGCATAAGCCCGGATACGACGTTATAGAACTTGAATTCGTTGGGCAGATATTCCCGCGCTCCCCCAGGTTGAAACTCCGGGTTGGAGATTTTCAGAAACAGTCTCTTCGGGGCTATTGAAGGCGCGTCCCGCGAATATTCGATTTCGAGATGCGAGATGATTGAAACGGTGAGCGTGCGCGATTCGTTTAATGAAACGCTCTCGACGCTGCCGCTATCCAGAAAACCATTTCGACGAAGAGTCTCAGTCAGCCATTGAGGAGTAACTTCACCGGCGCTGGTAATCACATCAGGCATCTGTAACCTTCATCAATCTCGAATATCAGCAAGGTAGTAGATCGCTTTTCAGTTGAAGATGTGGAAGATGGTATTTTCACCACCGAAGACACAGAGGATATAGGAAAACATTGATGAAGAATAAAGCATTTGAGATTTGAAATTTCAAATGTGAGATTTCTGATTCTATATTTGAAATCCTCCGTGCTTTCTCCGTGTCCCCTCTGTCTCTGGGTGAAATATCAATTCACCACATCCTCATCTGAAAATTGATCTGTAGCTTCCCAAAAATCTTCCAGTTTTATCCGAAGATGCTGCGCCACTGTTTCCCCAGCGCATCGCCGAATAGAAAAGTTGTTATCGAAGGCTTTTCGTGCGAGCGGTCGTAGCCTACAAGCTCAACGTATGCTCGCCCCGTTGTCGCTTCATTCGCGTGAAAGCCGCGAATGTCGCAAGCTCCTTCCCAGTAAACGATCATGGTCGTGCCGCGCGTGTCCAACTCCTGATCTTTCAAAACAGGTGTGATTTCAATGTCCATGCCGAAGCGAGGCACGCGCAATCGCCAGCCGCTAGGATAGATCGCGCCCGTCTGCGGGCTGCTCCATTGGCCCAAAGGCACAAGCATGAAATCTTCGCGGTTAAGATGTGTGCGAGTTCCGTCTCTTTCCACGAACGTCCCGCTTGAAAATGGCGAAGGGATGCCCGCACTGTTCCTCAAATGATAGACCATAACCTCTGCGCCTGAATCCAGTTGCACGCTGAACCAGTCCCATCCCTTCTGGTTCTCCGTCGTGCGCCACGTTCCGAACTCCCTGTCCATCCACGCCGAGCCTGTGAAATCTTCAGTCCGACCATTCCACGTGATGCGCCCCTGTGCTTTCATTCTGGTGAAAGAGAAGTAGCGTGATGCTTCGCCCTTGTCTTTGAAACTTACGCCCACACCTTCGTGACCATTGAGCACGGCAGGCTTGGTGTTCGTCAATCTAGTCTCGAAGATAAGGTCATCGCCCAGTGTGGCGCGCAGCACATGCTCGCCGCCCGCATCGCGCACGCTCCAGTTGCCAAGACGCAGGTAAAGACTGGTCTCGCTCGCGTGAGCGGGAAGGTCGAAGATGCCGCCAGCACTCTTGCGATGCTCATACCGAAACTTTCCTGAAAATTCGTCCGTGATTGCGAAGTGCGCCAGATAGAGCGGGTTGGCAATCAGGCGCAAGGGGATGACGCCGAAGCGATCAAGGTCTGTGCGACGTTTGAAGAAGACAAGCTCGAAGCCGAATCTTCGCCCCCGCGCCGTTTGCATGTGGCCTGTGTAGTACCACCACTCGGTCTGCGCGTTCTTATGCGCAAACAGGTCTCGCGGCAACTCCACACCCGCGTGCTCGGTCCCGTCACGCAAAGTGGAAGCTTCGCCGACAACCACATCGGCGATTCTGTCCAGCACGCTGGAAGCAAATTGCTCTATAGGCTCAACAATATTTGTGCTCATTTATAATCCCCGATTCTGTTCGTGCTTTCGTTATACAAAATTGGAGCGGGCTTTGGCAAAAGCGTGCGGGTTTTGCAAAGCGATTAACTTGAAGGTGAAGCTTGGTCTATATCCCTTAGCGTCTTTGCGGCTTTGCGTGAGAAATGGTTTCACGCCAAGCCGCAAAGACGCTAAGAAAGAGCGCAAAGTGTTGGCGGTTCTAAATTCTTTCTAAACTCGCGCGTGGTTCGACAGTGATGGTGCGGAAGCTTGACATGCGAACCAGTCCGGGAGCCGCACCCTTTGGCTTTGCGAGAAATTTTCGCTGAGTGTAATGCACATCAACTTTGGCGTCCGTGCGCGCCTGGCTGAAAGAGGCTGCGAGTTGAGCGGCCTCTATCGTAGTGCGTTGAGGAATCTCTTTGCGCGCAGGATTGCGCACGATGACGTGCGAGCCTGGATAGTCGGCAGCGTGAAACCACCAGTCGTGCGGGCGCGCAATGCGGAATGTCAGGTGATCGTTATCGCGTGCGGCTCGACCGACGAGAATCTCGTAACCATCGGATGAACGATAACGACGCGCGCCCGCTACGCTTTCATCCTGTTTTGATCTGCTTCGCTGCTTGCCGCTTTCGCTCTTCTCCTTCTTGCCCGAGAGCCGTTCGATTGCATCTTCATCGCGCTCTTCGATTGCCTTTTCAAGTTCAGCTTGTTGAGATTCCAGCTTCTTTATCTCATCAGAAACTGTACTAAGCCTGCCGTTGATCTCCTCACCTGCACGCTTTGCTTTCGCGTAGCGTTTGAATCGTCGCGCGGCCTCATGCTGCAAAGTTGTCTTCTCGTCAACTTCTACCTCAATTGGCGGAGCGCCTTCAGCATAAAAGTCCGTCAGCGTGACGCTGCCCCCCAGCCGTCTGGCTGTAGAGAGATTGGCGAGAAGCAGGTCGCCCATGCGTTTGTGCTCTTCCGGCTGGCCGTGCGCCTCCAAATCTTCATGAAGTCTGCGCTGGAGTTTAAGGCGCTGCGCAATCTCTTTGTTAAGACGCGCGCGGATTGCGCCGGCCCGCGCATCGAACTCGCGCTCAGCCTCTTTACCCAGGTAATACCTGTCGGCGGCTTCTGAGATTGAGACGCCCTCGGCCTCGAACTTCCGTTTGTGAGCTACACTCGAAGACGCGGGCGGCGGCTGGTAACGTTCGCCCACCTGCTGACCCTGCCCGCGCGGCGGTCTGAGAGTGTCAATCACAAATCCTCGCTCATCCAGTAGAAGAAGATTGGCGGCGCGTCCAGTGAGTTGTGTTACCAGCATTCTAGAACTGCGTTGGCCCAACTCGTCCTCTGTCTCAAAGTCGAATCGCACGATGCGGTCGTCCTCGTCCTTCCTGACGGATTGGACGCGAGCGCCGCTCAGATGCTTTCTAAGCACCAGCGCAAAAGGTGAAAGCTGAGTGGACTGTTTCTCAAGTTCTCGGACTCGGCGGGAGATTAGATAGAGCTTAGGCTCGGATGATTCCACGCTGATGAAAAGATAGCGATCATCGCGCAATCGGAAGTCAACGACCATGCTCAGGCGCGAGGTCTGAAATATTTTGCCGAACGCGCGCCCCGTGAGAAGCGGCGCAATCTCGTCAACAACAGATTGAATTGTTTGTTCGTCCACGATTAAAGCAAAAGTAAACTAAAGAATGAAAAAGGTAAAAGTAAAAAGGGAAGAAGGTTGCATTCCTTCTTCCCTTTTACCTTTCTAATCTTGTCTTCTATTTATTCGCGTACGACCGTTGTTCCAGAGATGTGATCGTGAAGGGTTCGCCCTTCGGCGTCGAAGAGCGCGTAGAAAAGGCCGAAGAAGATCGGGAGCGAAATCATGTAGCCCAGAGCACGACCGATTGACTGTTTCGTTGTAGGCGGCAGTCCCGTATCCACGTCCACAGCGCGAAGGTGTAGCAGTGACATTCCCCAGGTGCGACCTGTGAGCGCCGTCGCTGCTGTGAAGTAGAGAAACATCACGACCAGAACTATTCCGCCCATGCAAGCCTGAACGCGCCAGTCCGTCCAGTTGCCGTTCGTAAGCTCTATGATCGCCGCAAAGGGCATAATTGCGAATGCCGTTACTAGAAGGTCAATAATCCCGCTGGCAATACGAGCAATCACTGAGGCACTGTCATCGTAAAGCGCCTCTTCAGGAGTGGCTTCGGATATTTCTTCGTACTGTGCAGTTGCTTCAGGCTCCGAAACGGTGATGATGGCAGGCGCTGGCTCTGTTTCTGAAACCGTTTTTGTGGCAGGGTCAGCGGCGGGTCTAGCTACGACGACCAGATTATGTTCGCGCGCGTGCTCTGTCTTTATCTGCGGCGCTGCCTCTTCCATCACAGGTTGAGGCGTGGCAATCGTCGCAAGCGGTCTGGAGACAGGATTGATTTCTGTCTGGTAATCCTCTTCGACAACGCGGGCGACGGCTGCGCCGGAGCCTCTTGCGCCGCGAGAACGAGGCATCGGGAGGCTGGGACGACGTGCGCGCTCGATTCTGGCGAGCGCTGCCGCAACTATCGGATTTAGTTCGGGCATCTCCGGCGTTGGGACAAGTCCGAGCTGCGGCGCGGGCGCATCCGTTGCGGGCTGCTCAAGCCTGCGACGCTCTGCTTCCTCCCGTTCGAGCGCTGCCTCGCGCAAACGCCTCTCCTGAATCTCGCGCACGCGCTCGCTCAAATCTTTGCGCCATTGCGGTCTGGCAGCCCTTGATACTCCCGGAAACTCAATCAGAGTCGAGGTTATAGGGGCTGACGCTTTCTCTTGCGTGGCGCTGGATTCGGTTGCGGACGCAATTATCCCGGAAGGCTTGGAATCTTCCGTCACGGAATCCAGACTTTTTGTCTCTGTTTCTGTAGAAGCTTTTTTTGCCGGTGTCTTGCATCTTGGGCAGACACTGAGGCCGTTTGAGAAAACGGCGCGGCAGGAAGGGCACTGCATAAGGTCTTGGGGCCTCCGTCAGGAGTATAGAAAATTAAACCATGTGGGCAGTGGAGCCGGGGGCAGTTAACTCCAAGCCCAACGCAGAGTCGCGGCGGATACTATCAGACTTTTCTTTAAGTCGTCAACCAGAAATTATACTAGCGGCTGTGTTTGAGTATTAGAGGGGTAACAAGATAGTGTGAGAAGAAGAAGGGGAAAGGGGCAAAAGGTGAAGAGGGTAAACGGTATTATTTAACACTTCTGCTTGGGATTTTTCCTTTTCCTCTTTGAGTTTATAGCGGCTGGCGGCCTGCGAAGCCCGCATCTACGTCGTGCCACCATGAAACCTCGTCGCCCTCGCCCATCTGCCAGCAGAGCAGCACCACGCGACCATCGCGCATGGAAGGGAAATCAATCAATCCGCGCTCGTAATCCTTCAACTGCACGCCGAGCGCCTCAATCTCGCCCGCCCGCTCACCTAGATTTATTAGTAGTTTGACGTAGGCTACGCCCTCTGGCATTCCGCCGCCGCCCATCTCTGCGCCCTCGGCTGCATTCATGGCGGCTTCTCGAAACGACAGCAGCTTCCGGTGCGTCCGCTGCATCACGCCTAAAATAGCTCGCACAGTAGGCAGCAGCGCGTTCGCTTCTTCCAGACTGAAAAGTTTCATGATTCAGTTTTTAGTTTTAAGTTTTTAGTTTTCAGCCTGGACTCGTTTCTTAAAACTGAAAACTTAAAACTGCTGTTAATGTTCATCCGTGATGCGAATGTAATCGGAAGATGAAGGGTCGAAGGTGTCTGTCTCGTCGTCTGTGATTGAGCCGATTATATTGTTTGTGACCACACGTTCGTAGCCTTCTCGATTCTGGTTTTCGTGCGGGCTGCTTACATGGTTCATGTAGGGAGGCTGTTGCGAATCGTGAAGATCGCGCTCGTCGTAGCGAACGCCGTGCGAGGTCTCCTTGCGCACTTTGTCCGCTATTTCGCCGAGGTCAATGAAATAATCTGCAACGTCAATCAGCTTCGGCGCGGTGTTTGAACGAAAGCCTGCGACTTCAACGCGACAACCCTTGTAAGCCACGGCGTTGACGGCGTAGACGAAATCTTCGTCGCCTGAGACGAGCACAGCCGTATCGTATCGTCCGGCAAGGCTCAACATGTCAACTGCAATCTCAACATCGAGGTTGGCTTTGCGCGTCCCGTCGTAAAAGGTCTTCAACTCTTTCTGCACGACACGAAAACCGTTGCGGCGCATCCAGAGCAGGAACCCTTGTTGACGCTCAGCGCCAACGTCAACGCCCGTGTAGAAGAAGGCGCGAAGCAGGCGACCGTCGCCTAGAAGTACGCGCAGCAACTTGTTGTAATCAATATCTATGTTGTGAAAGCGCGCCGCGTGAAAAAGGTTATTGCCGTCAATGAATACCGCCACCCTGCCCCTGTGTCCGAACTGCCAGGAAATGTTATTCGTCGGATCAAAGTTATGCATGCGATATGCTGCTCCATATAGAAATGTTAAATATCAGTGAAAACGTAGTTGATAGGATGACGCCGCAGGGCGCGCATCGTCAAGTGAAAAACTTATAGAGCTATTCGCGGCAGATAAGAGCTAAACGGGCCGCGCACCCAGAATGTCGCCACTGACGGCATCCAGATAGACCGCTTTAGTAGAGGAGGAGGTGGTTTGAGAGTACACTATCTCCCAGGCAAGATGAAGCTCAAGCATGTTCTCTCTGAGCAGTGGGTAGATAACAAGCTCGCGCACGGTGAGCGCATCGCTGGCGCTTACGGTAACGTTCTGCGTATTTCCCGCGTCGTCCGTTACAGTGAAAGCTTTCCCTCGAACGGCTTTCGCCGCATCTTCCGCAACCTTAATTACGGGCGCGAGCCTGTAAATTGTGCGCCTGTACTTTTCCACGTCCGGAAGGCATGTGCTGGTGATTTGCGTGATGCGGCGGTCGGTGGCGAAGCTTATCTCCAGAATTCCGTAGCCACCTCGGAGAGGATGTGCGAACGGGCGCTGCTCGTAACGCGCGCGCTTTGTTCCGTCCGCAACGTCTGTTCTCAGAGTTAGCGAAAGCTCAGGCAGTTTCGCCCCGACCAGTATAGGCTCAGAGCTTATGAAACGACGCAGCGATTCGCGCGTCTCCTCTTCATTCATAAGAGGTTGTTCCGTGACCTTTGGGAGGTAGAGCGAATTTCCCGTTGATGTTGTGGGCAGGCTTTTGACTGTGGCAGTTACGGGTTGCAGATCGGGTTTCGCGTCTGAATTCTGCGTGAGCGTAGCCCATGCTGCGAGTACTGCCTGTTGGCGTTCGGGACTGTATGCAATAAGAATCGGGTAGGGTTGATCGTTTGCGCCGCGCGGCGCTCCGGCCTGGGGTGGACGCGATGCGCCCGCACACGCGCAAATCATCACAGCAAGCGCCAGGCTAGCGCCCACCTTCAAGCGGAAAACTTTTTTCTTGTAGATATGCAGAGCCATCTGCCTCTAAAATCTCCGGCGACAAGGTATAGAGTTCACGCTTTAGCGTGCATACCGGTATAGCCTGAATGCTGAACTCTAATCCCTGTCGCACCTAATCGGATGGCACTATAATTTCAAAGAGGGATTATACAGTAACGTGTGGCTCAATCAATCAAAACGGTGACGAAGATTTAGTGCGCAAACTATAATTCGCGGCGAGGGAGAGCAAAGAATTGTCGAACGATGACGAATATGTTTCCGACAAAGCGCCGGAGATAATAGAGCGCGGTTTCGCGCCCTCCGAGATGGTGACGTGCGAAGAATGCCTGCGCGCCAACCCGCCAACGCGAACCACTTGCCTCTATTGCGCAGCAGCGCTGCCCGAGACCGAGCGCAGCGCACTTTTGCGTCGCCCAACGCTTCGGCGGCTTGAGAAATGGGAGCGCGGTTTCAACGTAGTGCTCCTGCCCGATGAAGCGTTGGATTCGTTGGAGACAGTCTGGACGGAAATTTCCAACCTGCTGCGTCTTCAAGAGGATGAGTTAAAAAGCATAGTGACGGCGCGCGAGCCGTTGCCCGTTGCGCGCGCCTCGACGCCGGAGGAAGCCGCGCTTGTGGAAGAGAGGCTAAAGTCGTCGGGTTTGAAGCTGGTCATAGTGCCCGACGAAGAGTTGGCGGTTGAAGAAGTGCTGCCGAAGCGGTTGCGCGCGCTTCGCTTCGACGAGGACTCGCTTGTTGCTTATCCGACTTCCGGCGCTGAAAGCTCAAGCATGAAGTGGGACGAGATAGCTTTGCTGGTTACCGGCAGGCTCTTCAATCGTCGCGTAGAGGTTGAAGAGAGACGCGGGCGCACGACTGAGAATGAGATAAGGGACGCGCGCGAATTTATGTCGGACGAGGCTGTGCTGGACGTTTACACGAAAAGCTCTATGGCATCTTTGCGAATCACAGCGAACAACTTTGATTTCTCATGTCTGGGCGCGGAGAAGAGTCTGATAGCCGCAGAGAATTTCGCATGTCTGGTCGGGGAATTAACCATGCGCGCCACTCAATCGAGATTGGACGAAACATACAATCGAGTGCGTCACGCGCTTGCGCCCGTATGGCCGCTGGATCAGCGCACCGAGTCGTTAGGATTAAAGCGCGAGATAGGGAGGCTTAGCACAAGGCTGAGCACGGAGGAGGCGACGACTATCAGCAACGAGGCTCAGTTTACGCGCTATTCACGCCTGCGCCGCTACCTGTTGGCGCACAACTCTTAGAGCTTCTTTCGGAAGATGAAACGAACGGGGAAAAATTTCCGCGATGAGAGGCCCGGTCGCGCTCGCTCAAAACCTGTTGGCGAGCGTGAAGATCAACCGCGTCCGCGTTCGCAGGACGAACCGGGCGCGCCGCAGGAGAAGCTTTACGGAGTCGCGCCTGTCCTTGAGGCTTTGCGCGCGGGAAAGCGCCGGATTGAGCAGATAACGATTGCGGAAGGAGCCAGGCATCATCGTCTGCGCGAGCTTCTTGAAGAGGCCAGACATGCGCGAGTGCCTGTACGTCATGCGCCGCGCATAGAGTTGGCGCGCTTCGTTGGCGATGAGCATCATCAGGGAGTGATTGCTACGATTGCCGCCGCTCGTTACGAGGACGAGAGCGAGTTGTTGGATGAACTGGCGGCGCGCGTGGGCACAGATGACCCGCCGCTTGCGGTTGTACTGGACGGCGTTGAAGACCCGCGCAACCTCGGCGCTATTTTAAGAACGGTCGAGTGCGCGGGCGCGCACGGAGTCTTTATCCCGGAAAGGCGCGCGGTCGGACTGACTCAGACTGTGGCGAAGGCCGCAGCGGGCGCTCTTGAGCATGTACGTGTAGCACGCGCCGCGAACCTCTCGCGCCTTATAGAAGAGATGAAGGAGCGAAACATCTGGACTGTGGGGACGAGCGCGGACGCGGCCACCGTCTATACAGCGTGGGACTGGACGCAGGCCAGCGCGCTCTTTCTGGGCGGCGAGGGCGCAGGGCTTCACAGGCTCGTGCGCGAGCGCTGCGATGCGCTCGTTCGCATTCCTCAACTTGGCAGAATCGCTTCGCTCAACGTCTCTGTCGCCGCAGGCGTGATTCTCTACGAAGCAGTGAGGCAGAGAAATTTGGTCGAGACAAAAACCTGAGAAGCTGTTTGGAAAAGTAACTCAATCGTAGCTGACGGGACGAGCGCAAACAGCTTCTCAGAGGATAAACAAAGATACGAGTAGTGTGCGACTTTGAAAGCGCGAGGCCGGTAAACACCGGCTCCCGGTCTCAAACTATGACACTACTAAGATACACGAGAGCTTTGATGCTTCGGGAAAGTAAATTAGAATCTGCTTGAAACCTTTCAGGAGGAGGAGCTAGATGTTTTGTCCAAAGTGTGCTGCGGAAAATATGGAGGGGGCGCATTTCTGTCGCGCGTGCGGCTCGAACATCAGTCTTGTGCCGCAGGCGCTTACGGGCAGCTTGCCGGAAGCGCAGAGCGCCGACCAGCCGGATGATCGTATGAGCAGGCGCGCTCGTCGCAAGATGGAGAAGCAAGCGAGCGTTGAGCACGCAATCAAGAATATCTTCACCGGGTTGGCCTTCATAGCCGTGGCGATTGCCGTTCTATTTTTCGCTCCCGCCGGAAGAATCTGGTGGTTCTGGATGCTAATCCCTGCAATCACAACTCTGGGCGGAGGCATTGCCGAGTATGTGCGGTTCAAGAACCAGGGGCAGTTGCCGCAAGCAACCAGCTTCCCCGCGCAGGCTGCAATGTCGCCGCCGCCGCGCGTTAGCGCGATTCCTTCACGCAACACGGGCGAGCTTTACCCGCAACCGCCGAGCGTGACGGAAGGGACGACGAGACATCTGGGAGCGGAAGCTCCAACGAGGGCTTTTACGCAGTCGCCCGAAAAGCCTCGCGGCGAAATTTGAGGTGTTGGGGAGAAAGCCATTCCCCGAACTGGCAGCGATGATGGTGAAAATTTCCGAACCGATATTTACCGGCTCTCTCGAATTGAAACTGCTTCATTACTTTGAAATGAATCGTCGTCAGCGCGCGTTTGCAAGACGGCTCTGAAATTTTTCCGAAGCGATAACGCTTCAATCATTCATAAATTCTACGAAGGAGTCGTTAATGCCCCAACGACCTAAAATCGCCAACGACATGCTGGAGTTGATCGGCTACACGCCGCTCGTTCGCTTGAACAGCATCCCTCACCCGGACTCTGCGGAGTTGATTGCTAAACTCGAATCGCAGAATCCATTGGATTCTGTCAAAGACAGAATCGGCGCTGCCATGATCGTCGCAGCCGAGCGCGAGGGAAAGATAAAGCCGGGCGAGACCGTCATCATAGAGCCTACTTCCGGCAACACGGGAATCGCGCTCGCATTCGCGGCTGCGGTCAAAGGCTACAAGCTGATTGTGACGATGCCGGATACTGTGACGGTCGAGCGCCGCCGCGTGCTCACCTCTCTGGGCGCTGAAGTCGTGCTCACGCCGGGCGCAGAAGGAATGAAGGGGTCAATGAAGAAGGCCGCTGATATTGCGGAAGAGACTCCGAACAGTTGGACGCCGGGCCAGTTCGATAATCCCGCGAATCCTGAAGTGCATCGTCTGACCACAGCCGAAGAAATCTGGGAGGATACGGACGGCCATCTTGACGCTTTCGTCGCAGGCGTGGGCACGGGCGGAACTATCTCCGGCGTCGGACAGGTTTTGAAAGAGAGGCTTGGAGAAAGGCTGCTGGTCGTCGCGGTCGAGCCTGCGTCATCTCCGGTATTGTCGGGCGGCGAGGCCGGGCCAAACAAGATTCAGGGAATAGGCGCGGGCTTCATTCCGCGCAATTACGATCCATCGGTTGTTGACCGCGTGATGCGCGTCGAATATGAAGACGCGCTCGAAATCTCGCGCAGGTTAGCGCGCGAGGAAGGAATTTTCTGCGGCATCTCGTCCGGCGCGATCACATGGGCTGCGCGCGAGGTGGCGAAGGAGTTGGGTGCAGGCAAGCGCGTCGTTTCGATCATCTGCGATTTCGGCGAGCGCTACCTCTCGCACGAGCTTTTCGAGACAACGTAAGAAGAGCAGTAATGAGTGCAGAACGCAGAGTGATGAATTGTGAGCTTTTCATTCATCACTCTGCGCTCTGCACTCATTACTGCTTTTTCATAGCCTCGTACTTCTTTTGATGAAAGAGAAAAGTAGAGCACGAATCTGTATCCCGGTTTGCGAGCAGCGTGCGAGCGATCTGGTGGCTGCGGTCGCGCGCGCATGCGAAATTGCGGACGTGGTAGAGCTTCGTCTTGATTGTCTGGGCGGAAGTGAGCTTGTGAAAGCGCTCGATGGGTTGAACCAACTGCTAAATGCGCGTCCATGTCCGGTAATCCTCACGATGAGACCCGCAGAGCAGGGAGGCTTTCACGAGTTAGATAATTTTAATCGCATAGTCTTCTGGGACGAGCATTTTTTATTCAACAAACCGGATGCTGATTTCGCGGACATAGAGCTTGACCTTGTGCTCTTCTTCCGCGAGCGCGAGGGCGAGGGCTGGCAGGGGCTTCTGAACTGGAATCGCGTCATCTGCTCTTATCACAACTTCGGCGGTCTGCCAGACGATCTGGATGAGATATACGAAACGATGCGAGCCACGCCCGCTCGTATTCTTAAGATAGCTGTGCAGGCCAGAGACGCTCTTGATTGCCTGCCCGTGTTCCGATTGCTTGAGCGCGGCGCGCGTGATGGACGCGAGATAATCGCGGTCGCTATGGGACAGGCGGGGCTTGCCACCCGAATTCTTGGCCCATCGCGTGGAAGCTTTCTCTCGTTCGCTTCCTCAGATAGCGCGCACTCGACAGCGCCCGGACAGGTGACGGCGGAAGAGTTGCGCGAAATTTATCGTGTGGACGAGATAAGCGAAGAGACGCAAGTGATGGGACTCGTCGGCTTGCCAACTGCGCATTCGGTATCGCCTCTGATGCACAACCGTGCTATCAAAGCGCGCGGCCTGGACGCCGTTTACATTCCGTTTGACGTTCATGACCTCTCGGCGTTCATCAAAAGAATGATGAACCCTCGCACGCGCGAGATTGACTGGCGGCTTCTGGGCTTGAGCGTGACAGCGCCGCACAAGAGCGCCATCATTGAAGAGCTTGACGGGATTGACCGGGTTGCTGAAGAGATTGGGGCTGTTAATACAGTTGTCGTCGAAAACGACCGCTTGCGCGGATACAACACGGACGCCGAAGCTTTTCTAGCGCCGCTTCGTGAAAGGGGAGCTACTTTGCGCGGAGCGCGCTCAGCCGTAATCGGAGCGGGAGGCGCGGCGCGCTCTGTAGTCTGGGCTTTGAAGAAAGAGAAATTGGAAGTGACTGTGTTTGCGCGCAACGCCCAAAAAGCGCGGGCGCTTGCGGAAAAGTTCGGAGTCTCCATCATCTCTTTAGATGAAGCGAGCTTCAAAGAATTCGATCTGGTCGTTAACACGACTCCGCTCGGCACACAGGGCGAGCAAGAGGATGAGACGCCTGCACGCTCAGACAAGCTTGCGGGCGCAGCGATAGCTTACGATCTGGTTTACAACCCGCTCGAAACTCGCTTTCTGCGGGAAGCGCGTGAAGCGGGGTGCGAAACAATCGGCGGGCTTTCGATGCTCGTGGAGCAGGCAGCCGCGCAGTTTAAATTATGGACAGGCACGGACGCGCCGGTTGAAACGATGCGCGAAGCCGCAAGACAGTTTTTCGATAAACGGATTTCAGAAGCCCAACAATAACTATCAGCAGCCGTGCTGACTGGCATCTGACATACAGCATCTAACATCTGCTTTTATGATTGAGCGTTACAGCAGACAGATTCTTTTCGATGGGATTGGCGAGGAGGGGCAGCGGCGACTTCTAGGCTCGCGCGCTCTACTCGTTGGTTGCGGTGCGCTCGGAACTGCACACGCGGAAGCGCTCGCGCGCGCCGGATTGGGGCGCTTGCGATTAGTTGATAGAGATTTCGTGGAAGAATCAAATCTGCAAAGGCAGACCATGTTCACCGAAAGGGACGCAGCCGAGCGCCTTCCTAAAGCGGTTGCCTGCGCGCGTCACCTGGCCGAGATTAACTCTGAGATTGAAATCGAAGCGGAAGTCGCGGATGTGAACCAGTCGAACATAGAGCGGCTGGTTAAGGGTTGCGATGTCGTGCTGGACGGCACTGACAACTTTGCCACGCGCTATCTGATTAACGACGCCTGCGTCAAACATGAAGTGGTCTGGATTTACGGCGCGGCTGTAGGCTCTTACGGCGTGACCATGACAGTCAGGCCGCACCGAACGCCTTGCCTGCGCTGCGTCTTTCCCGAAACGCCCCCGGCAGCAAGCGCGCCTACGTGCGACACTGCGGGCGTGATAATGCCTATCATCGCGGTCGTCTCCGCTGTGCAGGTGAGTGAAGCCATGAAGCTTCTGACGGGAAACATGGAAAACCTGCACGGCTCGTTGATGCAGTTCGATGTTTGGCGTAACGAGTATAGAAGAATAGGTCTGGGCGAACCATCCTTTGATTGTCCGACGTGCGCGAAAGGGAGTTACGAGACGCTCGAAGCAGAGGCCGGGGATTTTGCGGCAGCGCTGTGCGGTCGCAACGCAGTTCAGATAGCGCCAGCGCGTGCGGCTCATCTTGATTTCGATTCGCTCGCCGTGAAGCTTCGCAACGCAGGTGATGTGAAAGTGAATCAATATCTTCTTCGTTTCCGAACGGGCGATTATGAGTTGACGGTCTTCAGGGACGCGCGCTCGATCATTCGCGGTACGGATGACATCAGTGTGGCGCGCTCGCTCTACGCGAAATACATTGGGACATAAGCTGATTTCAGAACTCCTTTGTGCTTCTTCGCTCTTTGCGTGAGACCTTAGTTATCATAAAGCTCAAGGCGCGTGAGAGTTGAGGCTTCACGCAAAGGCGCAAAGAAGCGCAAAGGAGTTGAATAGCGCGGAAACTATTGTGATTTCCTGCGCGAAGCTCTTTCGGGTTATAGTCAGAAATAAGTAAGCCAATCACGCAATTTTCAACTTTGAGGTTAAGGACTGCGAAGAAAGGGCGATCTTGGTTACGCTCATTCTCATTCGCAGTGATTCATTGAATGATTAATAAAAATTCTGCTGCACGAGTTCTCATATCAATCATCCTCCTCTCATTCTTCGTCGTTTCCGTCAGGGCAGTCCAGCCGATTGTCTGGGAGTTGAGTTCTCGCGCAGAGCTTTTGCGAGGCGACGCGCGCGGGGTTTCGGTCACGGACACGGGCGCGCTCATGCTCGCGCCGCGCTTCACCCAAGTTTACGACACAACTCAGGCTTACGTCTGGGCCAGCGTGGCGGACGCGGCGGGAAACGTCTATCTGGGGACCGGGCACGACGGTCGGCTCTATCGCGTCGGCGCAGATGGGCAGGGGGCGCTGCTCTACGACGCGCCCGAGTTGGACGTGACAGCATTGGCCGTTGCGCAGGACGGGACGCTTTATGCGGGAACGTCGCCGGATGGGAAAGTCTATCGCGTCGGCGCGGACGGCCACGCCGAAGTCTTCTTCGACCCGCCGGACAAGTACATCTGGTCGCTTGCAGTTCTGCCGGATGGATCACTCGCCGTAGGCACAGGAGACAACGGGAAGCTCTACAGAGTTCGTTCAATGGGCGCGCGTCCCGAACAGTCGCTCTTGATCGACACGAACGAAACGCATGTTATCTCGCTCGCGGTTGATGGCAGCGGCCAGTTGATAGCAGGCACAGACCCGGGCGGGCTTGTACTGCGTGTATCGCCCGAAGGAAAGGCTTTCGCACTTTACGACGCGCCGCTTCGTGAGATTCATTCGCTGGCGCTGGCTCCCGATGGCTCTATCTACGCTCTGGCGCTCAGTGAGGCGGCTTCGGCGCAGAGACTGGCGAGCGCGCCAGCGACAACGCAATCTCAGCAGTCGGATTCATCCGGGCAAGGGAACGTGACAGTCACCATCACCAGCGTTGACGAGAACGGTAATCCGGTTCAGCAAGCATCGCCCGCGCGCAGCCGCCAGGATTTGGGCAGCGCCAGAAGCGCTGTCTTCCGCATACTGCCGGACGGCGGGACGGATGTTCTCTGGAGTTCTACGACTATAACTGCATTCTCGGTCGCGCCTGCGCCGCAGGGCAACGCCGTATTGATAGGCACAGCAGATAAAGGTCGAGTCTATTCGGTTACTAACGGCGGGCGCGACACGCTCCTGCTTCAATCAAGCGAAGGGCAGATTTCGTCTCTCATCACACGCGCCAACGAAGTCTTTGCAGCATCCAGCAACCAGGGCAAGCTCTTTCGTTTTGGAACAGGTCTGGTGGGCGAGGGCACCTACGAATCGCCCGTGCGCGACGCGAAGCTTGTGGCTACGTGGGGACGAATCTGGTGGCGCGGCGGCGGCAACATTGAAGTTCAGACTCGCTCCGGCAACACAGAGAGGCCGGACGCGACCTGGAGCGATTGGAGCGCGCCTTACAGAGACCCTGCGGGCACGCAGGTCTCAAGCCCACGCGCCCGTTTCATTCAATGGCGCGCCACTCTTCGCGCTCCGGCAGCAGGAGCACAGGGCAGCGCAGACTCGCGCATGGAAGATGTGAGCGTCGCTTATCTACCGAGAAACGTCGCGCCGGAAATCCTCTCAATCACAGCTTTGCCGACGGGCGTCGGCTTGCAGCAGGTGGTGGCTGTTCCAGTTGACCCGAACATAGAAGCATCAGGTCTTGACCCATCCGTCTTCGGCGTGGTGCAGCAGCAAGTTCCGCCGCGCCGCATCTACCAGCGCGGCGCACGCTCGCTTCAATGGCAGGCCGAAGACCGCAACGGCGACTCGCTCGAATACTCCATCTACTACCGCTCCGTTAACGAGACCACATTCCGTCTCTTGAAGGAGAAGATACGCGACAACTTTTACACGGTTGACGGCGCTGCACTCTCGGATGGTCAGTATATTTTCAGGGTCGTTGCTTCGGACGCGCCGGATAATCCTTCGGGACAGGCATTGACGGGCGAGCGCGTGAGCGAGCCTATTGATTTCGACAACACGCCCCCGACTGTTCGTGCAGTGGCCCAGCCTCAAATCGTGGGCGAGCGAGCGCGTGTGATCTTTGAAGTGGACGACGGAACGGGCAAAGTTCGCAGAGCCGAGATGAGCGTTGATGGAGGAGACTGGATTCCAGTGTTCCCGGACGACGGCATTGCCGATAGCCCGCACGAGCGCTATATAGTCGAAACTCAATTGACCGGAGCGGGCGAGCATACTATCTCGCTTCGCGCCTACGATTCGAGCGGAAACGTTGGCAGTGCAAGGGTTTCTGTACGCCGCTGAAAGCAGCCGGGCGCTTGCCCGGTGCATCAAAGATTTGCTCTTTTAATTTTCGGCTATTGCAGTAAAATTGGGCGGTGTGCTGCACGATACCGTGCGAGTTGGTGCGGAAACGGTGCGCTATTCCTTTGAGGATTGAAAGACTGTTGACAGTAAATGTGAGTAAAGGGTTTCCAGAGCGTTTCTGGCATCCATCTTGCTCTTGCTTTGGGGCGGCGCGGCTCTCTTCTCTCCCTCCCATGCGCGCGTTTTAAAAGGACATGAGGAGGCAACCGGAAGTGATGAAAGTATTAAAGCGAATGTTGTTGGCCGCAGCGATGCTCTCCATCGTTCTGACCGGCACGTTTGCGCAGAACCGAAGGGGGAACGATCCGCCGCCAAAGCAAGACCCTCCTCCCAGAGTTAAAGTCGAGCCGAAAAAGAATCCTCCGCCCAACGATGGACAGAGGCGCGGCAACGATAATAACGGTCAAAGGAGACCTGAATAGGCGGTAAACCTTAAACTTAACCGAGGGAAATAGCTTTTCCGGGAAGCCCGCGCGAATTCAAATAGCGCGGGCTTCGTTTTGAATGAGAAGAAGAGATTTATCAGGGAGCGATCATGGCGGGATTGAGACGCAACCAACTGCAAACGATTTTTACGGCATTGATTCTAACCTTCTTGTTAGCATTCACGGGCATGGCTCAACAGGCGCGAGCGCAGGGCGTTGACCAGCGCCTGATTGCTCGCGCCCGACAGATAAGCGGCGACAGCTTCCCATTTCAAACGCGCACAGAGCGCGGCGTTCGCGTCCTTGCTCGCACGCGACCGCGACCCGAAATGCTGAGCGCGATAGATAACGGGTTGGCGGAACTGTTCGCTGTTGCGCGCAGGCACGGCTACAACTCGCGTCTGGATTATTCTGCCTACATTGTGTTCATAGCGCGCGCCGACCGCGAGCGCGATTCACAGGGAAATTATTCGCCGGACGTTGCAGTGCCAGCAGGACAGTATGCCGGAGGTTATTACGACCAGGGCGGTTTCATCTACGCCGCTGGAATGGTACTGGCTTACAATCCGTGCGCGTTCGTCATCGCAGAACACGACCGAGACTTTCAGCGTATGGCGAACGTCGTCCGCTACGAAGGCGAACATATAGTGCTCTACTACAACGACCGCGCGCTTTTCCAGCAGACCAGAGATCACAGTCGCGGCGGCAGCCATCCAATCTTGCAATAAGCGATTGAGCATGAAACTGAAAAGGCAGCACTCATGAGTGCTGCCTTTTCAGTTTTGGTGCCCGCTAATGGATTCGAACCATTGACCCCTCGCGTGTGAAGCGAGTGCTCTACCACTGAGCCAAGCGGGCGGAAGAGATTTTTTCTAAGCAGCGTGGAAGCCAGCTTTTTTTAGAAGCGTGATGCTAACAAAGCATGTTTGCAGCGTCAAGCGAAGCATTTCGAGCTTCTGGCAGGACGCTCTCTCGCATCTTTTGAACGTTGGGTTACTGACCAATCGGCGGGTCGTTGGCCGTAGCGGGCTGGTCTGGATTCTCGCGCGTCGTGCTCAGACTTGGATCGTAGTAGAAGTGGCGACGACCGGTCGCATTGAATCCATCGCCGAGTTGAGGATCGGCGCTGACGCTGAAGCTTGAGGGCTGCCCGCTCGATTTTTGAACTATCTTCATTGTGAAGACATACCCGCTCGAAAGCGGGTGATCGCCCGCGTAACGATTATCCAGCGAGCCTTCCTTGATTAGCTGATCGAAAGTTGCGTACTCGCCTCTGTGCCCGAGCGCGTAATCTGCCTGAACTTTTTTGATAGTGTCAATTGTAGTGATGGCGGCTGTCTCGTTGCCGCGCCGAACCATCAGTTTCCACGTGGGAACGCCGACGCCTATGAGGATGCCAATGATGGCTATGACTATCATCAATTCGATGAGTGAAAAGCCGCGTTCAAGTCTGTTCTCTCTTAATCTCATAACTGCTCCTGAATGATGTACACGGGAAAACGAGCCGCAGGTTCCGAAAATCTTTTAGCCTGAGATGCTAACAGGCCAAAACCACGCTGCTTTCTCGCAACCATGAATGTTACTACACACCGGCGCGCTCCGCCACCTGCGCGAATGACGTTAACTGAAGGATTATTTTCAAAACTGCTTTACGTTCCTCTTTACGCCTTAGCATCTGAGAGCGTGAAAATCTATCTCACGCTCTCAGATGCTAAGGCGCAAAGCTTAGTGGCGCAAAGTCCCCTGTGCTGCTACTGGTAAATCAAGCAGAAAGTGCGGCCATCGCTTTTTCAGCGTGCGCCATCTTGATTGAAAATGTAGAATAAAGAGCAGGCAAAGCATAAGAGGACATCCTAGATGAGAAGGTTGCGAACGGCGGACAGCGACGAAAGAGAAACAGCCACCTATGGCGCTGTCGAAAAGATCGAGCGGCTTCAACGGGCGGTGGAGAGCGTCATCAGAGGCAAGGCGGAGGCTGTGCGTCTTGCGATTGTGACGCTGATTGCGGGCGGCCACCTGCTTGTCGAAGATGTGCCCGGCGTGGGCAAGACTACACTGGCGCACGCTCTGGCACGCGCTCTCAACTGCTCTTTCCAGCGCATTCAGTTCACCTCAGACCTTCTGCCTTCCGATGTAATCGGCCTCTCGGTCTACAATCAACACACGACCGTGTTCGAGTGGCGTCCCGGCCCAATATTCGCCAACGTAGTTCTCGCTGACGAGATCAATCGCACCACGCCCAAGACGCAATCGGCATTGTTGGAAGCAATGGCCGAGCGGCACGTGACCGCAGAAGGTACGACGCATCTGCTGCCTGAGCCTTTCATAGTGCTTGCTACTCAGAACCCTATAGAGCATCACGGCACATACCCGCTGCCGGAATCGCAGCTTGATCGTTTCATGCTCAGGCTTCGCATTGGCTACCCCGGCGCTGAGGATGAGAAGCAAATCTTGCGAGACCGCGAGCAGGCAGAGCCTCTGGATGCGTTGCGCGCAGTGATGGGCGCTGAGGACATTCTTGAATTGCAAAGGTCTGTGACGGAGGTAAAGGTTGACGACGCGCTGGTTGATTACCTGATGAGAATAGTTGCGGCGACGCGCGATTCCGAGATGCTTGATCTGGGAGTAAGCCCGCGCGGCACACTTGCGCTGTTTCGCGCGGCGCAGGCTCTGGCGCTCACGGAAGAACGCGACTACTGCGTGCCGGATGACATCAAGCGTCTGGTGCTTTCCGTCTTCTCTCACAGAATAGTTGTAAGCTCAAGATTCTCTTCATCCTTACGCCGAAGCGAAGAGGCCGAAGCGGTTCTGCGAGAGATAATGAAGGCCGTGAGCGTTCCGCTGTGAAGAGAAGAGATGCGTGCGGCGAAAAGTAAAGAATCATGCCGGGAAAATCCGATTATAGAGAAGCGGCTGGCGGCAATAACGAAGACCAATCGCCGCAAGCCCGTGTCTACGCACACCCGCGTCTTGTTTCGTTGCGAAAGTGGCGCAATGCGATCATGGGGACTCTGCTGGTTCTGGCAGGGCTGTTGACGGCGCTCGTCACGGTTTACGCGAGTCGAGTTGATGATGCGAGGCTTGCTGGCGCGGCTGCCATTGCGTCGCTTGTAATCGTGCTGCTCATAATCATTCTGGTCTTGCCCCCGCTTGCGCGCTCGGCGCGTGCAGAGATTACCAGGCTTGACCTGCCGCTCGAAGTTACAAAGGGCGGCATAGTTTTTCTGGGCATACTCTTTCTGGTAGCGTTCGCAGCATGGAACACGGGCAACAACCTGCTCTTCCTGATCTTTTCCCTGCTAACCTCTACACTCTTTGTTTCGTGGGTTGCTGCGCGCTCATCGTTGAGAGACCTGACGGTTTCCGCGCGCTTTCCCGATCACATCTTCGCGGGCGAGGCAGCGCCGGTCATCATCATGCTGCGAAACAGGAAGCGTCTGCTGCCTTCCTGCTCGATTCTGATAGAGGCGCGCGGGCCTGTTAATCCAGATGAGAAGAGGCGAAGGCGAATTCGTTTTCGCAAACGCACGCTCGCTTACTTCACTTATGTGCCGCATAAGGTGGCCGCAGAGCAGCGCGTCGAGCAGCTTTTCAAACGGCGCGGCCACGTTCTGATTACAGGCTTCGAGCTTTCAACCGCGTTCCCCTTCGGCTTCTTCCGACGCCGCCGCCGCCTGCGAGCGCGCGACGTTGACATCATCGTTTATCCGAAACCATTGCCCGCGAGCGACGAACTGCACCTGCTTCCCATTAGCGCCGGACAACTGGCCTCCTTGCGTAGAGGCGCGGGACACGACCTGCTGAGTTTGCGCGACTACCAGCCGCAGGACGATCTTCGGCACATTGACTGGAAGTCAACGGCGCGCGCGCGTCGCCTTATCGTGCGCGAGTTCACTGCTGAAGACGAGCGGCGCGTGACCATAGCTCTGGACACCGGCATTCCTGATGACTCGGACGAGAAAGAGTTCAAGTCGAAATTCGAGCGCGGCGTGGTGCTTGCGGCCTCACTGGTCGCGCACTTCATAAAGGAGCGCGCTGAGGTGCGTCTGATGCTGGGCGAGGAGCGAGAGCCGTTCGGCACAGGCCAGGAGCAGCTTTACGCCTGCCTCAGACGGCTCGCGCTTGTTCAGCCCGGTGGGAGCGAGCCGGAGATGAGAGATTCTGAATCGAAGCAGTCCGTAGAGAATAATGAAGAATTTACGCCCGCGGGCGAGGGCAACTACGTTATACTGTTGACAGCAGCCGAGCGAGGCACCATACCTTCTCACATATGGCGCACGTCGCACGTAATCTATCTGTAAAGTTTCATTCTTCATGTCATCAATCCCGACTACCGAAAACAGCCAGACTAATTTCGTCTACTCTAATCGCATACTCCTGCCTGTTTCCGTCTGCTTCATTCTTTCAGGCGCTACAGGATTGATCTACGAAGTGCTGTGGGCGCGTATGCTCGGCCTTGTGTTCGGCGCGACGACTTTCGCAGTGAGCACAGTGCTCGCGGCTTTCATGGGCGGGCTTGCGCTGGGCAGCGCGTGGGCAGGACGTGTTGGCCCAAAAGTGAAAAGACCGCTGCGCGCCTATGGTCTGCTTGAGATTGGAATCGCGCTTTACGCGCTGGCCGTGCCTCTGCTATTCCGCGCGGCTGATTCGGTTTACGCTCTTGTCTGGCAAAGATTTCATCCGGGCTTCTTCGCGTTTAGCACGTGGAGGTTCGCGCTCTCGTGCGCGCTGCTTCTTGTGCCGACCGTTTTGATGGGAGCGACGCTGCCTGTTCTCTCTGCTGCGTTGTTGCGCTCGCCCGTTCGGAGTGAAACCACTGTCGCGCGTCTGTACACCTGCAACCTCGCGGGCGCAATCCTCGGCACGCTCGTGGCGGGCTTCGTGCTTCTTCCTTTCGCGGGCGTTCGCACGACAATTCTCGTCGCTGCCGTTGCGAATCTAGCCATAGGCGCTACTGCGATTCTTGTTGATAGAAGTCTCGGACGAAGGTTCGAGGCGAGTGATGATGATAGCAGCGCTGTAGAGCATTCTGAGGTGAACGGAGAGCCTCGAGGCAGCAATGTTAACGGGGGCGAGCGTGAGGGCGGAAAGAATTTCTGGTTCCTGTGCGCTGCCGTTTCGGGCTTTGTGACCATCAGCGTGCAGGTGGCCTGGTCGCGCGTGCTCACCATGATAATCGGTTCGAGCACTTACGCCTTCAGCATCGTCGTCGCGCTCTTTCTGCTCGGACTCGCCACAGGGTCATACCTGGTTTCGCGCAAGCAGGGTTCTAAGAATCTTCTCAAAACGGTTCTTACAATCGAGCTTGTCACTGCATTCACGCTCGTTCTAAGCATCGCTATTACAAATCAAGCGCCCACGTTTCTATGGACTATAGGCTTACAACTTCAAATTAACTCATGGTCTGGATTGATGGGATTGCAAATTCTCGTCGCAGCGTTAATCGTTCTCATTCCCGCCGGATTGATGGGGATGATTATGCCGCTGGTGCTGGTGTGGGCCGGGCGCGCAAGCGGCGAGATGGAATCGGTCAGGCTTGTGGGAAGAAGCTACGCGGTCAATACGCTGGGCGCTATCATGGGAGCGTGGGGCGCTGGCTTCCTGCTCATCCCGAAAGCGAGCGTGCGGTTCACGATTCTTTTCGCGGCGGCGCTATGCGTGATTGTGGCCGGGGTTGCGTACAGGCCGAAGAAGATTGAGGCGGGTTTGGGACGCGCTTTGGCGGCGGGCGCTACCCTCGCGCTCGTCGTGCTGCTTTTCATCATCGCGCCAGCGCTTAATCTTGATGATCTCTCTAAGGGAGTTTACGACAGCTTCGTGCGCGTGCTCGCCAGATCGCGCGGGAGCGGGAGCGACGAGCCGAATCAAGCGACAGGGCCGGAGACTCACAAGCTACTGATGTTTTATGAAGGGCCGACCGCGACCGTCTCCGTGCGTGAGGATTGGGGCATACGCTCACTTGCGATCAACGGGCGCACGAATGCATCGGACAGAGATGACATGCCGACGCAGGTGATGCTGGGCCAACTGCCGATGCTCGTCGCTCCGCGCGCCGATAATGCTCTGGTAGTAGGCTACGGCTCAGGCGTGACCGTCGGCGCGATGCTTCAGTCTGAGATAAAATCGCTCGCCTGCGTAGAGCTTGAGCCTAGAGTGATTCAAGCCGACGAATTCTTCAACCACGTCAACCACGCACCTCTGGGCGACCCGCGTTTGAAGCTGATAGTTGACGACGCGCGTGCTTACCTGCGCGTCAATCCTGCGCGCTACGACATTATCGTTTCAGAGCCTAGCCACCCCTGGGTTCCCGGCGTTGCTAATCTATTCACACGAGAATTCTTCGAGCTTGGGCGCAGCCGACTAAACGACGAAGGCGTATTCGCGCAGTGGCTTCAAACCTACCAGCTTTCGACAGAGAGCATCCGAACGGTGCTGGCAACTTTCCGTAGCGTGTTCCCGCACGTCTTAGTCTTTCGCGTGGGCGGCGCTGCGCGCGGCAAAGATTTAATTCTTATCGGAAGCAACGTGCCGCTTTCTCTGGCTCATGTGAGCGAAAGAATCGTAGACCCGCTGGTGCGCGCGGAGCTTGCGCGCGTCGGCATGGATGGTAGTGGCGCTCTGGAATCATGGTACGTTTGTGATGAGTCGCAGTTGGACGCGGCTGTGGCCGGGGCTGCAATCAACACGGACGACAACATGCTGGTCGAAACGCGCGCACCGCGCGAGGCTTTCGTGCCAAGCATGAAATCGAATGCGGACTGGATAGAAGAGTTGGCCCGAAATAGCAGAGGCGGGCGGCCTTCCCCTTGAGAATCTCAGTTGAGTGTAGGACGCGGTAGTTCACCACCGAAGACACCGAAGAGCACGGAGATTACACAGAGGATTAAAGACTCCTGATTTCAAATTTGAAATCTCAAATGCTCTATTCTTCTCTATAATCAATCTTACTTCCAACACTTCAATTTAGAATTGCTTCAGGGTTAAGTAATCGGGCAGGCCTGAACGGCCACAAGCTGCCATTGCCCGTCGCGCTCAGAGTAGACGTGAACGGTCTTATACTGTCCTGAAATCTCTCTTCCTTTATAAAACCACTTGGCCTTGTCCATGCACGTGAGCACGGCGGTGCTTCCGAACACGCGCACGGCCACCTTCTCGCGGTTGAGAAATTCTGCGGTCAGGTCGCCAGAAACAATGTCACCTATGAACTGCTCTCTGTCGTCGCCTTCAAGCGGATAGGTGAAGAAAAAATCGTCGGCCATGATGCGTTCCAGCGTGGCCGCGTCGCGCTCAACGAACGCCCTGACCCACTCCTCGTTCATGTGCCTGAGCCGTTGCTCAATCTCAAAGTTGTGAGCTTGCCTGTTAGTGTCGTCTTGTTCAGACATTTCTGTAGACTCCTCATGGGTGGAAGTCCGAGCGTGAGCCAATGCTTCTATGCTAAAACAACGCGCCAGTCAAGAAGAAGATACTGTATGCTGGTCGAAATCATTCGACTAACATCCGGCATCGGCTTTTTCCGCATTAAGAATCTCTTCCGCTGCGCTCCACCCGCTGCGTATGCAGTCTGGAATGCCTGCGCCACTGTAAGCGTTGCCAGCGAGCTTTAGAGTCGGGAATTTCTCAAGTCGTTTGTTAATTCGTTCAACCTTTTCTATATGTCCCACGTGGTACTGCGCCATAGAGCGCGGCCACTTTTGAACCATAGAGAGCGTAGGCGCTCGCTCGATGCCTAGCAGCTTGAGGTCTCTGCGCGTTGCTGCGAGCATTTCATCTTCGTCTAGGGCGAAAATCTCCGGCTGAAGCGCGCCGCCCAGAAATGCGCGCAACAGGACGAAGCCGTCGGGTGAGCGACCCGCGAATTTAACGCTGCTGAAAGAGCAGGCGATGATTGAGCGCTTCTCTACGAAAGGAACTACGAAGCCGAATCCGTCGAGCGGATGTGGAACGTCCTCGCGCCTGAAGGCCAGATTGATGGTAGCTGACGAAGCATAAGCGATTCCTTCAAGCTCACGGGCAAGCGCCGCGTCCGTCTCTTTTAACAACGCGGCAGCCGAGTATGAGGGAAGAGCAAGACAGAGCGCATCCGTCCCGATTCTTTCACCTTTGGAGGTTTGAACCAGCCACTTTCCGTTTCCTTCATCGAAACTTAAAGAATCGGCTTTCGTGTTCAGTCGAATAGAAGCTGGCGGCAATTTCCCCGCGATTGCATCGACGAGCGTTTGCATCCCCTCGTCGAAAGAGAGAAAGAGGTTGTAGCGCGCTCCGCCGGATTTCTGCGAGCGCTCGGCTTCAGCAGTTTTACGCGCTCGCCACATCGCCAGAATAAGACTTCTATGCTCGCGCTCCATCTTCAGAAAACGCGGCATGGTTGCGCGCAGGCTCAACAACTCAGGGTCTGCCGTGTAGATTCCGCCGACCATTGGCTGCGCCATGCGCTCAAGCGCCTCCTGCCCCAATCTCCTTCTAACAAATTGCGCAAGGCTTTCATCGCCCGCGCCATTTGTCTCCCGGCGACGAGGAAGCACCAGATCAAGCGCCATGCGAGCTTTGCCCTTGATGCTGAAGATGCCGGAAGTTAAGAAAGGCCGGAAGCGGCTCGGCGCAAGAAGCTGAAAACCTTCCGGCACCGGGTGAAGTCGGCCATCGCGTACAATGAAGCTGCGACGGTTTTCCCTGTTCGTTTCTATGAGATGATCGGCGATGCCTAATCTTTGGGCCAACTCTACGGCCTCGGGCTTTTCGGATAGAAATGCGTCGGGGCCTGCTTCCAGAAGAAAGCCATCGCGCCGCTCGGTTCTGATGATGCCGCCCAGCCGCGACGAGGCTTCTATGAGCAGCACTTCTATGGAAAGGTTTTTGGGACTGTTCTGTTCCAGAATGCGATGCGCCGCCGCCAGGCCGCTGATTCCGCCGCCAATGATGAGAACGCGCCGAAGTTTTCTCTTCGTGTCCATCCCGAGAAATTTTTGAGATGTAGAGAGAATTTCCGATGGATGCATGGAAAAAGGCGGTTCACAACCGCAGGCACAAAGAGCACGGAAGTTACATAAAGAGGAATTTCAAATCTGAAATCTCAAATTTGAGATTCGATGTTCTGAATTTCTCTTCGGCTTCCTCTTTGATTCCTGCTTCCCATACGCTCAACTGAAATTCTCTCTGATTATATCTAACGGTCGTGCCACGCGCTGAGCAACTCGGCCTCGCGCTCGCGTGTGATGCCTGCCGGCTTTCTCTCCAATCCGCCGGAGGTCTCCGAGAATGCTTCCTCCGAAGTTTCCGCAAGCCAGCCAAGCGTGTCTCGAATGGTTTCAGCCAGCGGGCGAAACTTGAGACCCGCCGCAATAGCCTTAGATGAATCCATAGCCATGAAGCCGCGATGATCCTCGCCCGATTTTTCGGAAATCCAGAGAGGAAGCCCCGTCCACTGATCTACATTCTCTTTCTCCAGAAACTCGTCGCTCACCCACGTGAATCGCGCATCGCTTCCGCTCACTCTCCTGCATTCGTCAAGAAATTCATTCATCGTCAGCAGCTTTTCAGGGCCGCTCGTATTGTAAACGCCGCTGGCGCGTTTCTCCGCCATCCTGACAATCCATTCAGCCAAATCCCTGGCATCGATGAACTGTATGTGTCGTGCGGGTTCTCCCGGCGCAAGGACTTCGCCACCCTGTGCGACGCGGCGAGGCCAGTAGGTGAAGCGACCCGTAGGATCATGCGGGCCGACAATCAATCCGGGGCGCGAAATTAGAACTCGACCCGGCATCACAGCACGGGCAGCCTGCTCACTCAACGCCTTCAACGCGCCGTAATGCTTGTTCACATCTTCAGAAGTTTCGTCCGCCACGGTTGCCACTGCCGCCTCTTCATTCAAACCGGGCCGGGAGAAATCTGCGTAAACGGAGAGCGATGAAACAAAGACGTAAAGCTCCACGGCATCAGCCAGTAGCTCAGCCGAAGCGCGTACGACGCGCGGTACGAAGCCGCTGGTGTCAATCACAGCATCCCAACGTCTCCCCTTCAATGCCTCCAAATCTCCGTCGCGGTTTCCGTGCAGTTTCTCTACCTGCGGGTAGAGTTCGGGATTTTGCTGCCCGCGATTGAAAAGCGTCACCTCATGGCCGCGCACAAGCGCAGCGTCAACAATATGACGACCCAGAAAGACTGTTCCGCCCAGAATCAAAATTTTCATAAGTAACCCCGATGAAGAGCAGGGAGGATGGAAGGGATGAGGGATGAGGGATGAGGGATGAATAAGAATGAGCTAAAGCGTCAACACGCAATTAGCTCAACCCATTTCATCCCTCATCCCTCATCCTTCATCCCTTCCTTCATCCCTTCTTAGGCAGCAATCTGTCCGACAGGTATCGTGGCTTGCGCCGCGTGTGCCCATGAATCTTTTCGGTGCGCCGTTTGTGCGCTCCAGAATCAGCTCGCGTATCATCTGGACGAATGCGGGATGCGTGCCGACCGTTGCCGAACGAATCATGTTCATGCCAAGTTCTGCCGCGACCCCGCGCGCCTCCGTGTCCAGATCGTAGAGCACTTCCATGTGATCTGAAATAAATCCTACGGGCGCGACTACCAAATGGGAAACTCCCTCTTCTTTCAAATCTCGCAGGTGGTCGCAGATGTCCGGCCCAAGCCAGGGGACTTGCGGTGGGCCGCTGCGACTCTGAAAAACAAGCTGCCAGCGATTGTGACCCGCGTGTTCCGCGACGAGTCGGCAGGTCTCTTCGAGTTGCGTTTGGTAAGAAGAGGTCTGCGCGAACGAAAGAGGGATGCTGTGCGCTGTGAAGCACACGCGCGCGCCATTGCGTCTCTCTTCAGGAATATGGTTGAGCGCTGTTATCAGGTTCTCAGCATTAGGCACAATGAATCCCGGATGATTGTAGAAAGCTCGCAGTTTATCAACGTGCGGCGCACCCTCTCCGACCTCACGCCGCGCACGCTCAATGTTTTCAAGATACTGGCGACAGCCTGAGTAAGAACTGTATGCGGAAGTGACGAAAGCGAGTGCGCGACGAACTCCGCCATCCATCATCTGCTTCATAGTGTCTTTCAAAAACGGATGCCAGTTGCGGTTGCCCCGGTAGATGGGCAGATGCGGCCCGTGCTCTTCCAACACTTTTTTCAGAGCGGCCATCAGCGCGCGGTTCTGCTCGTTGATGGGACTCACGCCGCCGAAATGATAATAATGCTCAGCGACCTCCATCATTCTTTCCTTCGGCACGTTGCGACCGCTGAGCACGTTTTCAAGAAAAGGCATCACATCATCCATGCCCTCAGGCCCGCCGAAAGAGAGAATGATGAGTGCGTCGTAAGTTTGATTCATCAGGTGTGGCTGTTTACCTTCGGCTCATCTCGTGGACTGCCTCGACCAGAGCGATGACGTTATCAACCGGAGTTTCGGGCAGGATGCCGTGTCCCAGATTGAAGATGTGTCCGTCGTGGCCGCCCGCGCTATCCAGAATCTTTCGCGCCTGCGTGCGGACGTAATCGCGGTCTGCGAAAAGAGCTACCGGGTCAAGATTGCCCATGATTGCAACGTCGCCCAATCGCCGCCACGCATCGCTGAGATCGACGCGCCAGTCCACGCCTATAACGTCGCCGCCAGCCTCGCGCATCAACTCAAGCAACGTGGCCGTGCCTGTGCCGAATTGTATAACGGGCGTTCCGGGCGTGACGCTTTCGATAACCTTTCGCGTGTGGGGCAGAACGTACTCGCGGTAATCCGCAGGGCTTAAACATCCCACCCACGAATCGAAAAGCTGCACGGCCTGAGCGCCTGCGGCAATCTGCGCGTTGAGGTAGCGTGCGAGCGCGCGGGAAATCTTCGACATCATCTGATGCCACGCGCCAGCGTCCGTGTACATAAGCCGCTTGGTATGGAGGTAGTTGCGCGAGCCGCCGCCTTCCGTGATGTAAGAGGCTACGGTGAAAGGCGCGCCGCTGAATCCTATGAGCGGCAAGTTTTGGGAAAGTGCGCGCCGCGTCAATCTAATAGCTTCGTAAACGTAATTGAGGGATTCGACCGATTCGACTTCGTTCAGACGGTCAACGTCGCGCGCCGTGCGTATGGGATTGTGAATGATTGGGCCTTCGCCCTGTCCGAATTCCAGTTTTAATCCAAGCGGTTCGACAATAAGAAGTATGTCGGCAAAGATTATCGCTGCGTCAACATTCAGGCGCGCAGCCGCAGTGACCGTTACTTCGGCTGCCAACTCCGGCGTCTTGCACAACTCAAGGAAACCCGTTTGTGCGCGCACCTCGCGGTATTCGCTCATGTATCTGCCTGCCTGCCGCATCAGCCAGACGGGCGTATAAGGCACAGGCTCGCAACGGCACGCGCGCATGAAAGGGCTGTCGTAAGCTACGGAATCCGAATCGCTTCTTGCGTCCACGAAAATCTATCTTCTCCGAAATCTGAAGATGAAACCGGGCGCATACCGCACAGCTTTAGCCCTGAGCACGCGCCGAAGTCTCTGCTTTTTCAATTACCGACAGACTACAACATGAAGCGCTAAGAACGGTAGCAGGGAAGAGTGATAAGTGATAAGTGATGAGTGATGAGTGATGAGTGATAAGAAGGAGCGGAATACAGAATTCAGGAGTCAGTAGCCAGTAGATAAGAGTCTTTCCATTCTGGCTACTGGATTCTGTCTCCTTCTCTTATCACTCATCACTTATCACTTCTTAAAATTTCTTGCCATAAACCTGCTCGTCGCGGTGTTTACCTCTTTGAAAGGCCGATAGGAGCAGCCCATCTAAACGGTTAACCAATTAGAATAAGGAGTAAATTCATGAGACAAGTCATTAACCGCATAGTCCTTTTGGCCGTCGTCTGCGCGCTTGCAGTCACAGCGTCTTTCGCTCAGACGAGGAGCAAAACCGTTACGTTCCCTGAAGACGTGATGGTGGGAAGCAAGCTCTTCAAGAAGGGTACGTACAAGATGAAGTTCAACGCGCAGAGCGGCGAACTGACTATTGCCGACGGCGACAGCGTGGCAACTGTGACGGCGCGCTTGCAGAAACGTGACACTAAGGCCGCCCGCACGGAGATAAGCTCACGTCAGGACGGCGAGAACCGCGTGCTGAGCAGCATCACATTTCGCGGTGAGGATGAGACTTATCAACTCGCCGGAGGCGGGAGCGAAGCCGGGGCCGAGTCGTCTCAGCCCTAAACTTTCTGGTGAAACCGGACGCGCCCCGTCATACTTAAACACGGGGCGCGTCTTCTCTTCAGTTAATCAGAGTTTCATTTATCCTGTTTAGAGGATTGCGCATTACCGGAGTGCTTTATGAAGAATCCAGTTATCATGAGCGCGTTACTATTCTTTCTTTTAGGAGCAGTTCAAATAATTTCACAAAAACAGATTGTGCGTGCGCAGGGGCAGGGCGCGCAGCCCGTGCGCCAATCCGCTCAGGATTCGGACGTTCAAGCCGAGATACAGAAGTTAAGCTCGCAAAGCGCAACGGAGCGTGAGCAGGCCACATGCGCTCTGGGAGAGATGCGCGGGCGAGCCGCTTCCGCGATTCCCGCTCTCATCAAGATGCTGGGAGACGCAACAGAGGTCATGCGAATCAATTGCGGAGGCCGCGAGCGTTATGGGAATGCCAATGTAAACGAACGGACTACGCTCGGCGAAGAGGCGGCTATCACTCTCGTCAAAATCGGTGCGCCCGAAGCGGTCGAGCCTGTCATAGCGGTTCTGGGAGAAGAGAACGCGCGCGCACGCGCCAATGCTGCGTGGGCGCTCGGCGTCTTGAGCGACGAGCGAACGGTTGAGCCTTTGATCTCCGCGATGAGGGATGCGGACGCGGTTGTGAGGAAAAACGCTGCGTGGGGACTCGGCCTGAAAAGAGATGGGAGAGTTGTGGAGCCTTTGATAGTTGCGATGGGCGATAGTGAAGTTGAAGTGCGCAACAACGCTGTCTGGTCGCTTGGCATAGTCGGAGACGAGCGAAGCGTAGAGCCTCTGGTTAGCGCACTGCGCGACGGTGACTGGAAAGTTCGCAGTCAAGCTGCATGGTCGCTGGGGCTTCGCGGCGACGAGCGCGCCGTCGAGCCGCTAATTAATGCTTTGAGAGACAACGAGCCGGGCGTGCGAACTCAGGCAGCGTGGGCGCTGGGGTTGAGAGGCGACAGCCGCGCGGTCGCCCCCTTAACCACTGCGCTTCGAGATGGAAGCGCAGATGTGCGTCATAACGCCGCGTGGGCATTGCGGCTTATCAAGATGAAGAGTGGCCGAATGTCCGGCATGAATATAAGGATTGATCCTAACATCAGGGTGAATTAAAGTCTTATTTTCGGAGGAGAGTTGTTGAGATGAAAAGAATATTAGTTGCTACGGTTATGGCGCTGTTCATGTGTCTGGGATTCCTTTCACCCCTAAAATCGTCGGCTGCGGGCGATGTTCAGAACGAGCGGAACGTGACCGGAGAGTTCAATACGGGCAGCGGCAAGAAACTCATTATGGATTTACGCACGGGCGGCTCGATTGTCATCACCGGCGAGGACACAGACATGATGACTGTCAATGCTTACAGAGGCGGGCGCGACGGTCTGGAAGCGCAGGTTGATCTCAACAGCGACCCTTCAGGCTTGAGAGTCTATTCGCATTACGACCAGAACCGCCACAACTTCTCTTCCGACCTCAAGTTCACCGTAAAAGTTCCCAGAAAGACCGATATAGAGATTGATTCTATGGGCGGCTCTGTGAAGATAACGGGCGTTGAAGGCAACATAGAAGGCAAGACTATGGGGGGCGAACTGAACTTCTCGAATTTGAGAGGCGAGCTTCATTTCACCACTATGGGCGGAGGCGTTACGGTTCGTGATTCGGAAGTGAACGGCAAGGTGAGCACTATGGGCGGGGCTGTGCTCATACAGAATGTTACGGGGTCGCTCAAAGGCTCTACGATGGGAGGCGGCGTCACTTACCAGAACGTGAACAATCCAGGGGGAACTTCTTCGGCGGAAGAGCTTCGCATCAACAGCATGGGCGGAGACATTCACGTTGACGAAGCGCCGGGCGGAGCAGACGTTACCACCATGGGCGGTAACATCTTCATGCGCTCGGCTGCGAAATTCGTGAAGGCCCGGACGATGGGCGGCAACATTCAGATTGATTCTCTGGATGGCGGCGTCAAGGCCACGACGATGGGGGGCAACGTCAGCATCAACATGGTTGGCGACCCCAACAGCGGAGACCGCGATGTTTACATCACATCTAACGGCGGCGACATTACTTTAACTGTCCCGTCAGGGCTTTCTATGGAAGTGGGCGTCGAGCTTGCTTACACGCAAAACCGCAGGCGCGATTACCACATCACGAGCGACTTCCCGCTACAGCAAACTGAATCGAGCGCATGGGACTACACGCACGGCTCGCCACGCAAGTACATCTACGCCACCGGATCGGTCGGAAACAGCAGGTACAAAGTCGTCATCAAGACAATCAACGGTGACGTGACGATCAAGCGAGGGTGAGAGAAGGGATGAGGGATGAGGGATGAGGGATGAATAAGAATGGAGTGAAAGCGTCAAGCTGCAATTAGCTCAACGTAGATGAAAGGTGTGAGACGAATTTCAATCGTCCCGTGAAAGCGTCAACATGCAATTAGCTCAACCCATTTCATCCCTCATCCCTCATCCCTCATCCCTTCCATCGTCCCTCATCCCTTCTGTCCTCCCTCATTTGACCTCCGGCCTATTCACGCCTGATACTAGAATTCTCCTCGCCTGAATCTTCCAGGGTACAGGAAAAACCTTCAATTGCTGCGGCAAATGGTGTATTAAAGTCGCCGGGAATCTGCCTGCGCATCAGACGGGGGTAAAGAGGGAGTTTAAGGGAGTTTAGACGTATTCAAGGCGCTGCAAATTTTTGCCACAAATCGCGTAGGCGCGGTGTTTACCTGATTGAGAGCAGTGATTATGAGTGAACGAGCGGGAGCTTTGTTAGAAACAGTGACGGAACAGGTTGATACCACGGCGGCGCCGCTCGGCTTCGACGAAGCCTTTACGCTGCACCACAGGGCAGTGTTCCGCACGGCGCGCGCAATCGTTCGAGACTCCGCTCTCGCAGAAGATGTAACTCAAGAGGTCTTTCTCAGGCTCTACAGGAATATGGACGCGACGCCGGGCGAAGAACTTCTACGCGCATGGCTTCTACGGGTGGCGATGAACGTGGCGCGAAACACATTGCGCGGACAATCCCGAGCGGTCGCACGCGAAGAACTTTACGCTCAGGACGCAGAGCGAACCGGTTGGTTTGCGCCAGCGCCGGAAGAGGAGCTAGAGCGGCGCTCGGAGATTGAAGAGGCGCGGCGCACGCTGGACAAAATAAAAGAGCCTATGCGCAGTTGCCTGTTGCTCAAGCAGCAAGGGCTTTCATACAAGGAGATTGCTACCAGCTTGCAGATAAACGAGGGAAACGTAGGCAGCCTGATAGCACGAGGACGAAAGGAATTTGTGAGGTTATACGGGAAGATCGGAGGGAACAGATGAGAGAGATGTGTTTCGATGAGGCCGTTTTACAGAGCTATTCGGACGGCGAGCTTTCCCCCGAAACGATGCAGTCGGTTGCGGCACATATCAATACGTGTGCCGATTGTGCAGAGACGGCGAAAGAGATCGAGAGCGAAACAGAGTTGATGAGAGTAGCGCTCGCGCACGAGATGGGGCTGAGCGTGCCCACGGAAAGTTTGCGCTCGCGCATTGATGCGGCGATTCGTGCTGAACAGTATGGCATGCAGGCTGTAGAGGTCAGAGAAGAATCAAAACTTCGCACATGGTTCGCAGGTTTGATGTCGAGCTTCAACTTATCGCCGCAACAGGTCATTGGATTTGCAAGTCTTGTTGTGGTGGTTACTTTCGCAGCGATATTCGCGGCGATCAAGTTGCAGCACGGGACGCCGGGCGTTAGTACAAGCACAGGCGAGCAGGCTGCAATCAATCGCAGTAATCAACAGGTAGCTGTGCCTCAGTCCAGCACTACTCAGAATGCGGGAGAAGTTAATCCGACTCCTGCTCCCATCGATGATGGAGGGGCGGTTACACCTACGCAGCAGGTAGCTGTAAGTGTTCGACGCAAAATGAGGCCGCCATTTGGAGGTCGTATGGTTAATACAGAATACGTTCGACCCGATGTGCAGCAACAGCCTGATCCTCCGCCGTTGCCGGACGAGCAAGGGTATCTGAGGGCAATCGCTTCGTTGACGAGAGCAGTTAACAGCACGGGCAATTCCAGTTTACCGCCGAGCGTACAGGCCGAATACAGGCGCAACCTTGCGTTGATTGATCAGGCAATTGCGGCGACTCGCCTCTCTGCGCGTCGCAATCCGCAGGACGCTTCGGCCCGTCAGTTCCTTTATGCGTCTTATCAGAACAAGGTGGATTTGCTGAGCGCGGTCGCAGACCAGACCATGCTCGTTGCAAGTAGATAGAAAGAGGAAACAAGAAGAAAATGAAACTCAAGTCTTTAATCACCACAGCCGCTTTTACAGCCCTCTCGCTGTGTGCGCCAGCGGCGCAAGCGCAAAGAGTTGTTGAAAGAACTGTAGCCAGAGCCAGGGCTGTAGTGGTAAGCGCCGCGTCTGCGACCGAGCAGACTTCGGCGGCTGACGCAAGCGTTGTCGTCACGCTCGCAAATATCTCGGGCCAGATAAAAGTTCATGGTTGGGACAGGCGCGAGGTACACGTACAGACCGAAGATAACAAGCGCGTGGAGCTTAGACGCGAAGGCGGCTCCAACTCTTCAGGGCCTGCAACCAGACTGCAAGTTCTGTTCGCGCGCGAGGCAGGCAATTCTGATGACGAAGATTATCAGGAGTGCGGCGAAGAGAGCGACGTGACGCTGGACGTGCCGCGCGGCGCGACCGTCTTCCTGAAGACGCAGAGCGGCGACATAGAAATCGCAGACATTGCAGAAGTTCACATAGAGACAAGCAGCGGCGACGTTGATGCTCATCGCATAACGAAAGCCATCGAAGTCGCCAGCGCCAGCGGCGACCTGACAATCGAGGATTCAACGGGGCGCGTGCGCGCTTCTTCCATCAGCGGCGATGTTGAAGCCGTGAATATTCGGGCCAACGACGCGAGCGATTTCGTCAGGGTCAAATCCGTTAGCGGCGATGTAACCCTTGATCGCGTGAACCACGCTCGCATAGATGCCGGAACTGTAAGCGGCGAGCTTGGCATGACCGGACAGCTTGCGCACGGCGGCAGCTACGAATTTCAAACCGTGTCGGGCGACGTGACGTTGAACCTGCCATCGGACGCTTCATTCCGTCTGGACGCGCAAATCTTTCAGGGCGGCGATGTCAGCTCCGACTTCAACTTTCGCAACGTAACCCGAACCGTTGGCTCACCCATCCCGACCAGCCATTTCGTAGGCACATACGGCACGGGCGACGCCACCGTCAACCTGCGAACCATCAGCGGCACGCTTCGCGTTCGCAGAAGATAAGAGACCGAAAGAGTTGAAAGCGAGAGACGGGGGCGAGAGGCACAGCAACTTTCGCCCCCGTTTTCATTGCCCGTGAATCGAGCATTCTAAATATTTGCAGTAGTAAGGTCAGTACCGCCTGCGGTAGCGGGCGGGGGAGTAAAAGGGATGAGGGATGAATAAGAACGTAGTGAACAGGTCAATATGCAATTCATTCAACCCATTTCATCCCTCATCCCTTCTCTCAGGCGGTACTGACCTGAATGTATCGCGCATCGGCTACATGCAATTGCAAACAGCTATAGAAGTCTTTACCCGCGCTGATTAAAAATCGCTGTAAATACAGCATCTCGGAGAAAATTCAGAAAAATTTTGCCACAAATCAAGCGGTCACGGTGTTTCAACAATAGAGCGACGGGCAAGAAGAGAAGTTGAACCAGCACGCGCGTTTGCAGTTACGGAAAGCGCAAGGCTTTCGCTCAGAATTTCCATCCCAAACTATCTAAGCTTCGCAAGGTTAGCCCCCGTCAGGGATTTGCCGAAGCGATACAGAGGTAAGAATGATGAGAAAGAAGTTGTTTGTCGCATTGATAATCATGCTGGCGGCGCTGACAGACGCGCAGCAAGCAGTCACACGCATCGGCGGCCTGGTCAATTTCGCAAAGGTGTTATCGAGAATCGGAAACAGGACAAGCTGCGTCACGCGCGTTTACGCTAGCGAGGTTCCAGTCACAAACGCGCAGGGCGATATGCAGGAGCGCGAAGAGATTCATCAATCGTTCCAGTTAACGCCCGGCTCTCGTGTGAAAGTCTCTGCGGTTAGCGGCCCCGTCGAAGTCGAAACGACCAATAGCGACACGGCTGAAGTTCACATAGTACGCTCGGCTGAAACACGCCAGGAGCTTGACTGTTATCACATGGTTGTAGCGCATACGGCTTCGAGCCTAGTCATAAGACACGAACAGAGTTGCGCGATAATCAGAGCGCACCAGCGAGTCAAGCTTCTTCTTCCGCGTCGCGTTGACCTCACGCTCTCGACTATTTCCGGGAACGTGCGCGTTGGCGAAATCAATGGTGTCATGCGGCTCGACAGCATCAGCGGCGCAGTCACACTTGACCGCGCTACGGGCGAGGCCGAACTGCACAGCATCAGCGGGCCTTTGAACATCAGGGTCGCACGGCTCGGCGCACGCGGCATTCGCATGGATAGCATCAGTGGGCGTGTGATGCTCAGCGTCGAGGATAGTCTGAACGCAGACCTGACCGTAAACAGCATCAACGGCGAGATCAAGAGCGAATCGCCCAGCGTGTTTGTTGAAAAGATTGGCCCGGCGGATTTCCGCGCACGCATAGGTCAGGGCGGCGCACCTATATCAATTGAAAGCATCACGGGCGACATAACAATCCGCCGCGCTTGATTGAAAGCGCGAAATGGAAGCGGCGGCATTCAATTTCGGAGAAATTCAGAAAACGGAAAATGGCTAAGATGAACAGGAAAGCGATTAACAAAATTTTGATGGCATTCGGCTCAATGGTTCTACTGATGTTTTGCGCGCAGGGCGCGGGGCTTCAAGCGCAAGGCACGCAGGAGGTGCGTGAAGAGTTTCATCACACCTACCCATTGACATCTACGGGGCGCGTGAGTCTTGAGAACATCAACGGCTCTGTGACGATTGGCGTCTGGGACAGAGACGAGGTGCGCGTCGACGCAATCAAGCGCGCATATCGTCAGGAAAGATTGAACGAGGCGCACATAGAGATTAACGCAGATGCGGATAGCGTTCACATCAAGACGGAGTACCCGGACGAGGATATGAATTTCTACGGCGGCTCGGACTCGCGCCGCTACGAAAATCCTGCGACGGTCGAATACACGCTGACCGTTCCGCGCAAATGCCGCGTTGACTCTGTGGAGCTTATCAACGGCGCGCTCGTGATTGACGGAGTGCAGGGCGATGTGCGCGGCTCCAGTATCAACGGCGGCGTGCAGGCTCACCGGCTCGGCGGCGATGTGAAGCTTTCGACAATCAACGGCGGGCTTACAGCTACTTTCGATCCGCTCTCGGACGAGACCCATAGTGTAACGCTCAGCTCCGTCAACGGCAGTGTTCGCCTCATCATCCCTTCCAACGCCAACGCAACATTGAAGGCCAGCACCGTGCATGGCGGCATCGCAAACGAGTTCGGCCTGCCCGTTCGTAACGGCGAGTACGTCGGTCACAGTCTTTCGGGGCAACTAGGCTCAGGCGGCGGCGTTCGCATCAGGCTCGAAAACGTAAACGGCGAAATCTCTATACGTCACGCTCAGGATGGTCGCCCGCTCAGCCAAGCCACGAACCTTTTGTCCGTGCAAACGGGCGGCGAAAATAGTGAGGATGCCGAGTCAATCGCCGAGGATGTTTCTAACGAAGTAAACGCGGAGATGGCTAGAGTCAGAGTGAAGGTCAAGCCCAGAGTCATCGTTCAGGGCGAGACGGAGGAGCAGCGCGAAGCAAGGCGCGAGCGAATTGAACAAGAGCGCGAGCGCATACGCGAGCGCGCAGAGCAGCAGCGTGAAAGAACACAAGAACAGCTTGAGCAGCAGCGCGAGCAGCAGCGCGAGCAGCAGCAGGAACAGATCGAACGCCAGCGTGAGCAGATCGAGCGCCAGCGCGAACAACAACAGGAACAGCTTGAGCGACAGCAAGAGGCTCAGCAGCGGCAGCGCGAAGAGATGCAGCGGCAGCGAGAGATTCAGCGGGAATCGCTTCGTCTGGCGCAGGAAGAGATAGCTCGCCACCGCGAAGAGATAGCGCGCGCCACGCGCGAGGCCAGCCGTGCAGCCGTTCGCATCAATAGCGTCAACGACTCGCGCCGCACGGCGAGCGAGACCAGAAACTTCGCAGTGAGCGGGCAGCCTCGCATCACTGCCGATACCTTCGACGGCTCTATAAGTGTTACGGGCTGGGATCAGCCCAACGTCTCCGTGACGGCTGTTAAGCGCGCAGGCACTGACGAGCAGTTACAGGGCATCAAGTGGCGCGCGGAGCAGCGCGGCTCTGAGATAAGCATAGTTGCGGATTTCGACAACGCCTACGCTCAACGTATAGGGGGCATGAATCTCATCAATGCCAGCACCAATCTTGAGATAAGCGTCCCGCGCAACACTACCTTGCACCTGAACTCACGCGATGGTCGCGTGCATGTCGAAGGCGTAAGCGGATCAATCAACCTGCATACGGGCGACGGCTCGATTGATGTGCGCAATGGTCGTGGCAGCCTGACGGTAAACACGGGTGACGGGCGCGTTCGCATAGTAAATTTCGATGGCGACGTGAACGCCGAGACGGGCGATGGCGGCATCACTCTTCTTGGCCGCTTCACTTCGCTAATAGCGCGCACTGGCGACGGCTCTATCTCGCTCGCGCTACCCGAAGGGATGAATGCAGTGATTGAAACGGATGCGGAGTCTGTCGCGAATGAAGGTCTTAACGCTACAGAGGAGAGTTCTTCGGGGCGTGTGAAACGATGGAGAGTCGGAAGCGGCGGGCAAGTCTTCAAGCTGCACACCGGCGATGGGCGCATAGTGCTGCGACGCGCAGAAGATTTCGCGGATTCGGTTCAATAAGAGCGCGTTTCTAAAACCTTTGCGAGCTTCTGTATCTCCCTTTGCGCCTCCAGCGAGAAACTGCAACTCTCATTAGCTTGAGCTTCAATAGAATTGCTATTTCTCGCTGTAGAAGCAAAGACAAAGAGCAAAGCTCGCAAAGGGTTGAGCAGTTGCTACAGGTTTTTGAATTGAACTCTTAAATCTTCAGGCGGATGCCGGGGGACATTCCGCCAAATAATGAAACCTCGAAAGGCTTCGCTTCGTTCAGCCATGTATCCGCTGTCCGGGCGCATTCACTCGGGCTTAGCTGGTGAAGCATTACTCCCTCTCTCCGGCAGTCTTCAGTTACAAACAGGGAGACAACATCTAATGAAGAAGCTCATCTTTGCAGTCGCTCTTACTCTACTTGCCACGCTGAGCAATGCGACTGCCCAAACAAGCTCTACAGGCTCGGCTGCAACTTCGTCTTCGCCCGCCGTTGCGCCGCAGCCCGCTGGTAGAAGAAACATAGTGCTTCCCCCTGCAAAGGCCAATCCTGTCGCAGTCCCTAAATTCGACCAGCCGCCCACGATTGACGGTCGCCTGGACGATGCTGTCTGGCAAAAAGCTGCGGTCTTAGGCGACTTCTACCAGATTCAGCCCGGCGACAACATTGCTCCTTCAAGAAGGACGGAAGTCCTGCTCGGCTACGATTCCAAAACATTTTACATAGCCTATCATTGCTACGACGAGCCGGGCAGCGTACGCTCGACTGTGCCGAAGCGCGACCAGATTTTCGACGACGATTACGTCGGCGCGCTCTTTGATACATTCAACGACCAGCGCCGCGCTTACGAGATTGACATAAACCCGCTCGGCGTTCAGGCCGACGGAATCTGGGACGTAAACGGTAACGAAGATTTCAGCTACGACATGGTGTTTGATTCAAAAGGGTCTGTCACGAGCGACGGCTACGTTATCGAAATTGCCATCCCGTTCAAATCTCTGCGATACAACGCCGGAGAGGGAAAGATGTGGGGCGTACATTTCTTCCGCCGCATCAAGCGATTCAATAACGAGCTTGACATGTGGATGCCTATTAACCGAGACATAACTAGCTGGCTCACGCAGGAAGGGCACATCACCGGACTCGTAGGCATTTCGACGGAACACACGCTGGAACTCATCCCCAGTCTTACGCTTTCGGAAACCGGAGTCAGACGGCCTACGCTGACGCCATTTCAGCAGCAGGCAGGACAACTAGACCCCGGTCGCATCGTTAACGAGCCTATTCATTTCGATCCGGGACTCAATATCAAGTATACGCTGACGCCTACAGTCACGCTCGACGCTGCAATAAATCCAGACTTCGCGCAGGTCGAAGCAGACCAGTTGGTCGTCACAGCCAACCAGCGCTTCCCCATATTCTTTGCGGAGAAGCGTCCTTTCTTCCTTGAAGGTATTGATTATTTCCAGACCCAGATTGCGGCAGTCCATACGCGCGCAATCGTTGACCCCGACTGGGCTGTGAAATTGACGGGCAAGATGCAGCGCAACACGTTCGGGATTCTTCTGGCTTCCGACAATGCGCCCGGAAATTTCAACGAAGACGACCGCGCAGCGACGCGCCAGTGTCAGGAGCGCAGGCTCATTAACCCGCGCGAGGTCTGCCCACTTGAGCGCTTTATTGACAGGAACGCAACAATCGGGATTATTCGCTTAAAGCACGACATAGGCAGCGAATCGAACATAGGATTCCTTGCCACAGGCTACAGGTTTATTGACCAGTACAACTACCTGGGCGGTTTCGACGGTCGCTGGAAGATAAACAAGGTTACCTCTTTCAGCGCACAGGTGCTGGCTACGGTTTCACGCAACAACTTCTTCTTCCCCGATCTGGGGCAGACACTTGACCGCAGGGAGAACGGATTTATCTACGCGACGGATTACGGCAGGTTTGCGCGCCACACGGACTTCGAGTATTCGACCGTAGGGCGCACGCGATTCTACCGCTCGGATGCAGGCTTCAACCGTCGCGTGAATACGAACAATCACAACATCTTCGCGCAATACAGGTCTGAGCCGCAGCCTAAGGCGCAGATTATTTCATGGCGCGTCTACACAGACCTGAGCACCAATTTCGACTGGCAGAGGCATCTGCAAATCTGGAGTTGGGAGACACAGGGCAGAGTCAACCTTAGACGCCAATCCTATTTAGCCTTTGGTGTCAATCCGAGCTACGAGCGAGTTTTCGAGGGAGAGTTCGGCCCGCGACGCACAGCCACGCGACCGGGCGCTTTCTTCGGGGCTGACCCCGAGCGCTCTACTTACAAATGGAACATGTACGCCTATGGCGGCTCGACGCCCACGAAGAAGTTCGACTTCTTCTTCTTTGGCAGCCACACCCGGAACGAATTCGACTTCGATTTCGGCGCAGGGCCTAAGTTCCCGCGCGTAAGCCGCGCTGCTCTTGCGCTGGGACAGGGCGCGCCGCTAGACCCTGGGCCTGGAAACTTCTGGCACATTGAAGGCGACATCAACTACAGACCAACGCAGGCGCTTCGCTCAGAGCTATCGTTCGTACATGAGAGTTTGCGGCGCAACGATACAGGGCTGACGGCCTTCATCCAAAACATTGTGACGTTGAGGACGACGTATCAGTTCACGAGATTCCTGTCTGCACGCGCGCGTCTTGATTATGATTCGGTTGGGTCGGACATACGCGGCCAGTTCCTGCTGGGCTGGGCGCCGAATCCGGGCACGGCGTTTTATCTTGGCTATAACGACGACATGAATCGTAACGGGTTCAACCCGTTCACAGGCCAGATAGAACCGGGCTTCCGTCGCAATGGCCGCACGTTCTTCATCAAGATGTCTTACCTGTTCCGTAAGAGCTTCGGCGGGTGAGAGGTGGCACAAGCCGAGAGCCGAAAAGAGATTGACATGAAAAAAGGGGCGCATGCATATTCTCAGTTATGCGTGCGCCCTTAGCTTGCTCAGTAAATATGGCCGCTGCGTGATAAACTATCAACTTTTAGTGCCCGATAGTTTCCTGACCATTCAGTTTTTAAGATGAGAAAGTCTTTATACAGAAAATCCAGAGGGCAGAGCACTGCTATACTATTCATTCATATTTTAACTGCGTCGCTTCTCATCTCTTGCAAAAGCGGTTATCCCTCGACGGCGAAGCAAACGGTCACAGACGCCAGAGAATCTAAAGCAGTGCATGTCGCTCAGGTCGCAGAAATACCTGTTGGGCAATCTGTGACGGTCACAGGCGCGCTCGCTGCGGAAGACCAGGCCACTGTCAGCGTGAAAGTGCCGGGCAGGTTGCGCTCAATCTCAGTTGACCTGGGAAGCGTCGTCAGGCGCGGGCAGGTGATTGCGGAGATTGACCCTGTGGACTACAGGTTGAAAGTCGAGCAATCGGAAGCAGCTTTGCAGCAGGCGCGTGCGCGGCTGGGGTTAGCGCCGCAGGGCGATGATGACCGGGTTGATCCTGAGCAGACAGGAACAGTCAGACAGGCGCGCGCTCGTCTGGATGAAGCGAAGACAAACCGCGAGCGCGCAAGCTCGCTTGTGCAGCAGGGCGTAATCTCGCGCGCAGAGTTCGACAGCCAGGACGCGGCTTATAAAGTGGCGCAGAGCAGCTATCAGGATGCTCTCGAAGAGATTCGCAATCGCCAGGCAGTTCTGGCGCAGCGCCGCACAGAATTAGCGCTTGCTCGCCAGCAGCTTTCCGATACGACCATCACAGTTCCTTTCGACGGCATGGTTGAGGAGAAGCGCGCGAGCATAGGCGAATACCTTGCGGCTGGCGCGCCCATTGTGACGATTGTGCGCGTGAACCCTTTAAGGTTTCGCGGCGAAGTGCCTGAGCGTGACGCTCATGCTGTTCGTTCTGGGCAGCAGGTTCGTCTGAGCGTGGAAGGTGATGCAACCATCTATCTTGGTCGCATAGTACGTTTGAGTCCGATTATCTCTGAGCAGAATCGCATGCTTGTGGTCGAGGCCGAAGTCGGCAACAACGGCAGCCTTCGCCCCGGCGCATTCGCGCGCGCAGACATAGTGACCAGCGAAGGCAGCATGGCCGTCACGGTTCCAACAAGCGCTGTGACCACTTTCGCAGGAATAGAAAAAGTCATCATCGTGCAGAACGGCAAGGCCGTAGAGAAGCCTGTCACGACAGGTCGTCGCGGCGACAACTGGGTGGAAATTCTTTCAGGCGTAAGCCTGGGCGATTCAGTCGTCGTTGACCCCGGCAACCTGCAATCAGGCCAGCCGGTGAGTGTAATACAATGATGAATGCAGAATGCAGAGTGATGAATTAGAAGAGGTTGCCTTTAATTCATCACTCTGCACTCTGCATTCATCACTTAGCTAATATGCAGAAGCTAGCTGAAATCTGTATTCGCCGTCCTGTTTTCGCGGCGATGATTATACTGGCGCTGGTGGTTGTGGGTGCGGCTGGCTATTTCAAGCTGGGCGTTGATCGCTTCCCGTCTGTTGATCTGCCTACGGTGAGCGTGCGAACCACTCTGGCGGGCGCTTCGCCTGAAGAGATAGAGTCGGAAATCTCGCAGCCGTTGGAAGAGGTCGTCAACACCGTTGACGGCATTGACCAGTTGCGCTCTGTCTCTGCGCAGGGCGTCTCCATCCTCGTAGTAACTTTCAAACTCGATAGAGACATTGACACAGCCGCTCAGGACGTGCGCGACCGCGTGAGTCAAGTCATTAGCAGGTTACCCGCCGATACGCTGCCGCCCGTCGTTGCCAAATTCGATAACGACTCGACGCCGGTTCTTACAGTAGCTTTGTCGTCGGATCGTTCCGTGCGCGAACTCACGGAGATGGCGAACAATATCGTCAAGCTTCGTTTAGAGCGCGCAGGCGGCGTGGGCGCTGTCAACGTGGTCGGCGGGCTTGATCGCGCAATAAATATCTGGGTTGATGCCGAGCGCCTTGCGGCATACAAGATTCCCATCACGCAGGTCAGACAGGCGCTTGTTCGCCAGAACGCAGACGTGCCGGGCGGAAACGTTGATGCCGGACGCCGCGAGTTGACGCTGCGCACGCTGGGACGATATGCAGACCCGCGCGAGTTCAATAATCTGGTCGTAGCCAGTATCAACGGCGCGCCCGTTCGCGTAAGCGACATAGGCCACGCCGAAGACGGGACGAAGGAGCAGCGCTCCATCTCTCGCTTGAACGGAGCGCCGACCGTGACGTTGGAAGTGCAGAGACAGTCGGGCGCGAACACAATCGAAGTAATCAACAACGTCAGGCAGGAGCTTGACAGAATTTCGGGGCAACTCCCTTCCGACGTTAAGCTCGAAGTCATACGCGACCAATCGCGCTACATCAACGAGGCGCTGCATGAGATTCAGACTCACCTGATTCTGGGAAGCATACTGGCCTGTCTTGTCGTCCTTGCCTTCATGCGCTCGTGGCGCTCGACCGTCATCGCAGGCATTGCCATACCCGCGTCCGTAATCTCGACTTTCGGAATGATGAAGGCTCTGAATTTCACGCTCAACAGTGTGACGATGCTCGCGCTCGTGCTGATGGTCGGCGTGGTGATTGACGACGCGATTGTGGTGCTTGAAAACATCTTTCGCTTCGTGGAAGAGAAGGGAATGGCACCCATGCGCGCGGCGAAAGAGGCGACCGCAGACATAGGTCTCGCCGTCATGGCGACGACGCTTTCGCTGGTGGTCATCTTCGTTCCCGTCTCGTTCATGTCTTCGATTTCGGGACGCTTCCTCTTCCAGTTCGGCATAACTGCTGCCGTGGCGATCATGGTGAGCCTTCTGGTCTCGTTCACGCTGACGCCTATGATGAGCGCCAGACTGTTGAGAGCAGAAGATGTGATGAAGGCTGGCGGGCACTCTGAGCATGGTGAAGCACCGGCAGGATCGCGCAGAGGTTTTTACGCATGGCTGGATCACGGGTACACGCGGGTTCTTAAGTTCGCAATGCGCCATCGCATCGTCATCGCGGGGCTTGCAATCGCTGTCATCTGCTCAAGCGTGCCGCTTTATCGCGTGGTAAAGCAGGAGTACATACCGACGGATGTGGACGAGGCCGAGTTTGACGTTGGCGTGACCGCGCCCGAAGGGACGAGCCTCGCGGCGATGAACGAGGCAATGCTCGCGGTTGAGCAGGAGATTCGTGAGACGCCGGGCGTGCGGCTTGAGCTTGCTTCGGCGGGAGGCTCTTTCCTGGGCACAGTTAATCAAGGGACGATTTACGTTCGCATCGCGCCGCACGATGAGCGCGTCTTCTCTTTGACGCGACTCTGGAAGGGAATCATCCGAGGACACCCGCTCGCGGCTTTTCAGGGCAACTACACGCAGCGCGACGTGATGCAGGAGATTCGCGCGCGTCTTAAACGTTACGCGCCGCTTCGCTTCAGCGTTCGCAATGCGCCGTCATTCAACATAGGCGGCGGAAACTACGATATTGATTTTGTGATTCGCGGGCCTGATCTCACTTCGCTAGCAAAGTACGCGAATCAGTTGCGCGAGCGAAGCGCGCAGCTTGGAGGCATAGTTGATACGGACACGACGCTCAAGCTGGACAAGCCTGAGCTTCGCGTGACGATTGACCGCGCGCGTGCTGCCGATCTTGGCGTTGATACTTCCGATATAGCGACATCGCTCAGGTTGATGGTCGGCGGCGACGAGCGCGTTTCACGCTTCCGCGACGCATCGGTTGACGAGGACTACGACGTTGAGCTTCGCCTGTCGGACAGAGACCGGCGCGACGCCGCTACAATCTCTCGTCTCTACGTTCCATCTTCGCACGGCGGACTGGTGAACCTGCAAAATCTCGTCAACATACGCGAGGACATCAGCCCCTCGCGCATTGATCGTCTTGACAGGCAGCGGCAGGTATCTCTTCGCGCGACCGTTGCGCCGGGCTACGCGCTTGCAGACCGCATAGAATCTCTGCGCGTCGCTGCCAGAGAGATGAACATGCCTGCGGCCTACACCACTGCGGTTTCGGGGCGCGGGCGCGAGCTTGAGAAAACTTTTTACGAATTCATCTTCGCCTTCCTGCTCTCAATCGCATTCATGTACATGATTCTCGCATCGCAGTTCGAGAGCACGATTCACCCTGTAACCATACTGCTGAGTCTGCCGCTGGCTGTTCCGTTCGCGCTCCTTTCGCTCTGGGCTACGGGCGATACGCTCAACCTTTATTCGGCGCTCGGCGTTCTAGTCCTCTTCGGAGTGGTGAAGAAAAATTCCATACTCCAGATTGACCACATGAACAACCTGCGTGCGCGCGGGATGGAGCGATACTCTGCAATCATTCAGGGCAACCGCGACCGTCTGCGCCCTATCTTGATGACGACGCTGGCGCTCGTCGCAGGCATGTTGCCGCTCGCACTGGGCACGGGGCCGGGCGCTGAAGAGCGCCGCTCAATCGCTGTCGTGGTCATAGGAGGCCAGACTCTCTCGCTTCTTCTCACATTGATTGCAACGCCCGTAGCCTATTCCATATTCGACGATCTGGGCTGGAACGCTGCGTGGAGCGCACGCGCGAAACGTGTGCGCGGCGCATTCAGGAGAAAACAGAAGCCGGTTGAGGACATCAACGAAGGCAACGGCCATTTTGATGAACCGCTTCCAGTGGTGGAGGAAACGAAGCAGGAGGAGATTAAGGCCGGAATTGGAAGCGGCGACTGATCATCGAAAGAAATTGGCTGAAGATTTTGAGCAAATGCTCTGTCAGATGCAGCAAATGGCCGGATATTTCGACCAAACGTTAGAATGTTAGGAGCAAATGGTCGAACGTTAGGAGCATTTGCCCTCCCGTTAAGAGCAAATGAGAGAACGAATGCTCCAAACGCCCTTATGTTTGCTCCAAACGTTCGACCATTTGCTCCTAACGGGAGGACGTTTGCTCTTAACGGAAGAGCAAATGCTCTAAATGCTCTCCCGTTTGCTCCAACTGAGAGAGCAAATGCTCCAAACGTTCGACCATTTGCTCCTTTCGTCTTAGCTGAAAGGCTAAACGAAAGGAGATACATCGTTATTGTGCAGGCTTTTGCGGCTTCTTAACTCTGAAAAGCCGTCATCTGAGAACGAAATTAACCTCCAATCAAATAAAAGGGAGAAGAATCATCTTCTCCCCCTCACTATCTCACTGAAACACCTGATCTACAGGTATGACCTTGACGTTCTCAGGCCGAGCGTTGACGCGGTAGTCCTGAATGATACGGTCTTCGTCCATAATCGTCTGCGGCTTCGGTGAGTTGTAGCTGATTGGCGAGGACGTGTTGTTGATTATCGCGTTGCGCAAGGTCTCGCCGTCCCTCGTGATGATGACGATGCGCATGTTGTCCGACTTCAGGTATTTCTTGATTGCGCGATTTACGTCTTCGAGCGTCAGACTTGCCAGCCGTTGGCGCATGTAATCGTTGAAATTCGGGATGCCGTAGTAGCGGCTGTCCAGAGCGTAGCCGAGCGTGGCGTCCTGCGTCTGCGTCAGCACGTTGACGTGCTTGGTCAGGTACTGTCTGGTAATCTCGAACGCCTCGCGCGACATTCCATCGCGCACGAGCCTGTCGTATTCGTAAAGCGCAGCGCGCAGCGCGAACATCCCCTGATTCGGCGGCACAGGTCGAATCCAAATCTGGAAAATCTGCTGCTGCCGCCCAAGATTCGGGTCAGGCTCGAACTGGAACATGCCGCGCGGGAAATATTCTATGTAAGAATAGTCGCCGTAGTTCAAGCCACGTGCTTCGCGTAGTCGTTGATAGAGATAGCTGTTGGAAGAGCGGTGCTCGCCAAAATAGGAAGCCACGACGGCGAGCGCGGGCCAATCCGGGTCTCGTCGCGTGACGTTGATGGGGAAGCCCAGCGAGAGCGCAGTCGAGCGAGTTTCGCGCTGCACGATTTCAACGTGCATTCCGGGTTCAAGCTGTGGCGCGGGAATCTTCACAGTGTTAGCCTTGCCTGCGGGAAGCTTCGAGAAGTCTGCCTTGATCTTCTGCGGGAAGTTCGCAGGGTAATTCCCCGCAAGGCCGATAACAAGATTCGCCTGCGTGTAGTTGTCGTGATAGAAAGCGCGCACGTCGTCCAGCGTTATGGATTCCAGCGCGCTCAATCTCCCGACGTTGTGATGACCGTAAGGGTGGTTGGCGTAGATGATGTTGTAAAGCTCTTCTTTGCCAAGCTCCTCGTCGTTGTTCTCACGAAGGTTGGTCTTCAAGAAGTTTATCGCGTTCGTCTTCAGGCGTGTGAAATCGTCATCGCGGAAGCCGGGGTCAAGCAGCATCTGCTGTATTAGCTGGTAGTAGTTGCTCAGGTTGTCCACGTGCGTCGTGCCGCCGAAGACGGTCATCTCCTTATCAATCTGCGAGTCGAAGGATGTAGCCATGGGGTACATCGCTGTGACTATCTGATCGTAAGTGAGTGCGCGCGAGCCGCCCTGCGCGAGCATCGCTGCTGTGAGCGCGGCCACGCCCTCTTTCCCCTGCGGGTCTGACGCAGAGCCTGTGTTAAAGAGTATGCGGAAGGTGACAAGGGGCGACTGGCTCTTCTGCAAGACCATCTGTATGCCTGACTGTCTCGCCCCTCCCCTTGATGCGGGCGTCCTGCGCCTGCTTGTCTGCGCGATTCCGCTTAAGGAAACGGCAAGGATGAGAACTGCTATGGTTGCTGTTTTCATTGTGGTGTCTGCCCTCCAGTTCCCGGTTTGTAATTGAGCGTGACAATGGTGCGGCTGCTATCGCGGAAATATTTCTGGGCCATCGCGCGTATATCTTCAGGCGTCACACGGTCGTAAAGATTAAAGAGATTGTTGATCGTGTCGGGCGTGCGCCTTAGCGCAATGTACGGCGCAAGATTGCCCGCTATGGCCTCGTTGCTGTTGAGCGAAAGCGCCGTGCTGTAACGCAGGCGCGAGCGTGTTTCGTCCAGCTTCTTCTGCGTAATCAATTCCGTAGTGAACCGCTTGAAAGTTTCCAGGATTTGATCGCGCACGTAATCAACATCTTCCGGATGCTTAACGCGAGCGAATATAGTGAAAAGCTCAGGGTTCATCTGGTCGTCAAAAGAGGGAGAGATGAAATCCACCTTCTGTTCGCGCAGGACGAGCCGCTGGTACAAATCCGAGTTTTCGCCGAAAGCAATCGGCGCGAGAAGGTCTAGCGCGGCCTTGTCAATCCTCTCATCAGAGTAAGCCGGGCCGTGAAATGCTACGGCGATATAGGGAAGAGTGGGCGAAGCCCAGTCAACGTGCGCTGTGCGCGCTTCGGATTGCTCCGGCTCTACAGGGATTTCCGGCACATAGCTGCCGCGCTGCCACTCGCCGAAATATTTCTTCGTCAGGTCCAAAGCCTGTGCGCGCGTTACGTCGCCGACCAGCGTAATGGTCACGTACTCCGGGCGGTAGTAGCGATTGTAAAACTGAAGGCTGTAGTCGTACTGGTTGGGCATGTCCTCAACGTCGCGCAGGAAGCCCATGGTCGTGTGCGAGTAGGTGTGTTTCTTAAACGCCGTCTCGCGCAAGGTCTCGTAAAGCTGCTGGAACGGGCTTGAGCTATTCTTGTTGTATTCGCCCAGAACGGCCAGCGTCTCCGTTTTGTATGCGGCCTGATCATACTTCAGATGCTGGAAGCGGTCGGCCTCAAGCTGCATCACCGTATCAAGGTCTTCGCGTGAGAAGACTTCGTGAAAGACCGTGCGGTCATCGGTGGTGTATGCGTTGTCGGACGCTCCGGCGCGCTTCAGTATTTCGTCGCGCTGCTGGGAAGTGTAATGCTCGCTGCCCCGGAACATAAGGTGCTCGAACAGATGCGCGTAGCCGCTGCGCCCCGGCTCTATTTCATTGCGCGAGCCTGTGGAGACCACTATATAGAGCGCCACCAGATTCCTCTGATCGGTCGGAACGGTCACGAGCCGCAACCCGTTCGGCAGATCGTCTATCGAATAGTTGTAAGGGAAAATTCTGCGCTGCGTCTGTCTTTGCGATACCACCAGAAGCGGCACGCAAATCAGGAGCGCTACGACGACAAATATTCTCATCGTGAATACTCCTCAAAGGTTAGAACAAGATTGGATTGAGACGGGCGAATTATAGCACGAAGATGGCCGCCGGAAGGAATGTGAAGATGAAACAGTAAAGGTTTGGCTAGGGTTAAGACGTAACAACTACGGTGGCAGCGTCGCTTGCGTTAAGGGAGCGGATTGCAGTGTAGTTGCAACTTCTTGTAATTTCCTACTCGTTGCGATACCCTTCGCCCCACTGTGGCCCCAAGCCACGTACACTTCAAAAAACCTTTACCCCATATTGGAGGATAAAATAATGCCTAGCTTCTATGGAATACAGACACCGGTATCTGCTGGTAATGTCGGCCCCCAAGATGAGACTTACGCTCCGGTTCCGGGTCTGGGAACGCTCTCCATCACTGACGATTTCCTACAGTTTGGCGGGACTGCTTCGGTGACTCTATTTCTGGGTAGCGCTGCCTCGATTGACGTAGATTCGTTCAATATGTACGTCCAGATTGTTGATTTAGCGACGAAAAATGTTGTGTCGGAAGTGTTTTTCTATGGTGGGAATGGCTATAACGGCATGGTAATAATTTCGGCTGTCTATCAGATTGCGCCCGGCACTCAACCCGTTCTGCAAGCTCAATGGAAAGTTCTGGGAACTCCGGGAATTGTAATTGCAGCCCCGACAACCATCTCCTTTTCCGCAGCCGTCTTTGAATCACAAGGTAATTAAAGCCTGTTCCATTCTATAAGAATCAGCTTGAAAAAAGCAGGCTTGCGATTGTTCCTAACTAAGCAATCGCAAGCCTGCTTTTCAAACTGTTTCTGGTAGAAATCCGGCGTTCGTAACGGCTTCGACCTCTCTTCTAACGGCTGATTACCTCGTCTTTGATTACCGGAAGTTTATCTGCAAGTTCGTCAGGCACGTTCAGAACTTCTTGCCAGCCTGACTCGTCCCGTTTCATGCTTGCGGTCAACTCATCGCGCAAGCGTCGCAAACGCTCGCTCAGCATGACGGGATAGTTGTTGATGTCTGCAAAGCGATGACGCTGCTCTTCTACGAATGCCTTCTGTTTCGTGATTGAGGGAATGGCGTCGTGGTGGCCGTTCTCCCAGAATGCAGTGAGCAGGCGCTCGACCTGCACAGCGCCGGGAATCTCTATCTGCTCTTCGTCCAGTCCGATTACGTCCGCGATGTATTGGCCGCTAGCCGCCGCGCCTCTGAAGACTTGCAACCGACCCGGCAGCGTTGTCTTTTCCGGGTTGTTTGAAGCTTTCAACGTAGGGCGTCCCTCTATGATGCATTCTTTGAAGATAACGCCAGCGACCTCTTCAACCTCGCTCGCCAACTTCGTGCCGACGCCGAAGCCTGTCGCTTCTGGAAACTCTTCAACTATCCGCCGCACCTTTTCAACGTCAAGATCGCCTGTGAGAATCGGCATCAACCCATGCAGACCGTTCGCCTCGAAAAACCGCAGGCACCAGTGGCCCAATTTCGCTAAATCGCCCGAATCTACCCTGAAACCTTTGAATGCCCGGCGGCGCGCTTCCGTCGAAGTCGCGGCCATCGCAGCGTGAACCGCGCCTGTGAATACGTCAATCGTATCCAGCAGCAGAGTCGTGCCGTTCGGGTTCGCGTCCAGCCATCGCTCGAACGCAACCTGCTCGAAATGCTTTGGTCTATTAGTGCGGGCTTCAATCTCAGGCTCCTGCATGTACTCTATGAACGATTGCTGCCAGTAGTGCGCCTCTGTGCCGACCGCAGGGATCTCCAGACGATGCGCGGCCTCCATATTCGACGTGTCGTTGAAGCCGCCGATGAAAGCGTAAGTCGCAACTTCTACTGCGCGCTCTATGTCGCCGTTGCGACGAAGAGAAAAGTCTGAAAGCCACCTTTGCTCGGCGGCCATACGAAACTGCATGGCAAGCGAGGCCGTAGTCATAGGAAGATCGAATGCGTGCTCGAACTTAATCTCCTGCGCCTGCGTCAAACCGAACGGGCCTGTGATGTCTGCGAAAGGCTCCTGAGCAAACATTATCGTCGCAGGGCGCACAGCACGAATCGCCCCGACGAAGTGCATATCTTCTATTGCCTCTGCGAAGAGTTTCAAATCGCCGCGATCCTGTTCGAGGAAACGCACGCGCGGGCGATCAATGTTGCTGTTAATCAGCATACGCACCAGCCGCTCGTGACCGAGACACGGCGCGAATTTGAGCTTTCGCTGCGTGACGTAAAACGTAGCCTCCGCGTCGCTCAGCGATTTTCCATGCAGCCGCGTCGCATCCTTGTACGATGCATTGCCCATCGCAGCATGGTAACGATCAATATTTAATGTGCCCATAAGGGAAGGGATGAGGGATGAGGGATGAGGGATGAGGGATGAATAAGATTGAGTTAAAGCATCAACACGCAATTGGCTCAACCCAGTTCATCCCTCATCCCTCATCCCTCATCCCTTCAAATGATTTCCGTTCCTGCCTCTCGCATCTCTTCGATTGCTCGTAGACTGTCGCCGGGCGTGATCTCGACGCCGCGCGAGGCTTCTTCTATGAGTTTCACCCTGAAACCTTCGCGGCGTGCATCGAGCGCAGTGTTCTTAACGCAGTAGTCTGTGGCGAGGCCGCCCACCCATACCTCTTCAACTCCGCGCTCGCGCAAGAATTTCGCCAGCTCCGTGCCGTCGAAAGCGGAATAGTTGTCTTCGTCTCCCAAGCCTTTCGAGACTATCTGGATGCGCGGGTCGTCCAACAGGTTTTTATGAAACTCAGCGCCCAGTGTGTCCTGCACACAATGAACAGGCCACGTGCCGCCGAACTCTGCGAAGTGTTTAGTCTTTCTGGGATGCCAGTCGCGGCTTTTCACCACCACGTCGCCGCGCTCAAGAAACTCTTTGATTAAACGGTTGAGCGGCGCAACCACCTCGTCGCCCTGTGGAACAGCCAAAGCCCCGCCCGGACAGAAATCGTTCTGCACATCAACAACAATCAGCGCACGCTTCTCCCCCTCTGTCATTGTAGCTTCGACCTCCGAAAACAAAAGAACAGATGTTAGATGTCAGATATTAGATGCCAGCAAAAGCTTTTCACCGGCATCTGACATCTAATATCCAGCATCCGTTCTTTATAGCTTAACTCTCAACCATCAAGTGAGCAAACCTCTGCGCAAAGGTCGTGAGTTAAGCGGCAGAGGTTGCGACTAAAATCGCTTGAGTCGTGACCGGAATCGTAGGGCATTTCGGTTTTGGGGCTTACCGCCGACAGCAACCTTCGCTTGCTCCCGTTACGCCAAGAACCGCGTCGAGACCTGTAACGCTGCTATCATTGTGTACCACTATGCGGAGCGTGTTTGTTCCGGGGACAAACGCAGACCCGCTGTAAGCTCCTCCTTTGGGCGTGCCTGTGAAGTTATAGCTGCCTGTGGTGGCGAAGATTTGCGTGCCGTTAAGATAAACTTTAGCGCCGTTGTCCGCATAGAACGCAAGCTTCAAGGAGTTCCCGGTCTTGCACGCGCAGAATATGTACTCGTAGGTGTAATCGCCGGTAGCAATCCCGCGCGAAGAGTCTACCGAGACCCAACTGGAAGCTCCTATGGGAGCAGCCCATCCTCCATACGGAGAGACGTTAACCGGAGCCATAGGCCCGGACACACCCGGCCCACTCACTAGCATCCAGCCCGGCTTGCCCGTCATAGTTTCAAAACCTCCACACCCTTGAGCTTGAGCTTCAACCAGAGGTTGAATTCCAGTGTCGCCTTGAGATAGAGCCGCTAAGCCGGCGACAGCAATCAAACCAATCACTAAAAACAGACGTTTCATTGTAATCTCCTTTGAGGTACTTCGGTTGAAAAGCATTCCGCCCGCGTCTCGCTAGACGACAGGGGGCATTTTAGACGTTGAGCAAGTAAAGAGCACTACGTTTGGCATGAAGTGCGGAGCCATAACGATAACGCAGCGAAAGCGAGATTCAGGAGACCTGCTGGCGAATTCGAGGTGAGACAATAAGGAATCGTGATGTCTCTTTTATTTCACCTTTCGGTTTGTCGGCAGTACCTATCGGGAATCTGGCCGTAAGAGCTATTTCCTGGACGTAGCCTTGTTCGGTAATCCCCTGGATGGGCTGGACAATATAGAGTTGTATGGGAGATGTCAAGAAGAAGGGATACGATGTAAACCACAGGTAATCATTCTCCCTTTACGACTCTGCGCCTCGTGCGTGAAACTTTCATCACGCACAAGGCGCAAAGCGATTGTCCGAAAGTGAAGCTGTGAAATCTTAGCGAGTCTGCTTTGCGATCAATACGCCGAGCAGTGTGAAAGCGGCGGCAACTGCAACGACTGCGACAACTGCTTTGCCTATCTCCGATCCGATATTACGTGTTCCACCGCACTTGAAGCTTGCGACCTCGTTATAAGGAACCACCGTGTGATTACCGTGATAAAGGATTGTGAAGTAGTCCTCCTCCGCATCTCCGATTTTCCCCTTCAGCTTCTGCCCGTTCCGCAGAGTGACTTCAATGCGCGGCTCTCCACGCCCTGCTCTCTGATGAAGCACACAAAGCTTCAACGCGCTCGCGGTGTCCGATTGCTGGTTCGTCGTCTGCTGTGCGAAGACAAGCTGCACGTTGGCGACAATGAATGTTAACAGGCAGGCCAATCCGACTGATAAAAGTTTCTTAAGCATAGTACCTCACTGATCTGTTATTGAGTTCGCCTGACAGGCGATACTGATTTAATTGCAACACGAAGGCCAGAGAATGGAGATGAGAAAATCCTGACGGCAAGGCTGGAAAAACAGAGTCAGTGAAACTGGCAAACGCCGGGGTTCGACGCCAGTTCATGCAGGAAAATCAAGACAGGTGAGCGGGGCGCGTGAATCAATTATCGCTTGAGCGCACGCCCGCTTCGCCTTCATACATCTCAAAGAAAGGCAGAAGACTGCTGAGCGTCAACACCTCTTCGACCTTGCCGTGCAGGTTCAATAGTTTGAGATAACCGCTCACGCGACCCAGCGCGACCGAGCTTGAGACAAGCTCCCCAACGCCGCTCGAATCAATATATTTTACGTCCGCTAGATTCAGAACGACGTTCTTCCTCTCCTCGCCTATGAGCTTGCGAACAGTCTCACGCAATCGTGCGCTTCCGCCGCCCATAATGATGCTGCCTTCAAGGTCAAGGATAGTAACCTCTCCTGCCTGTCTTTCTTTAATGTCGAGCATAGCTTTGAAATTCCTGCTCCTGATCTCGTAAAAAATATTCTTACCAAAGACGCTTTTATTAGAAGCGGAATCATTAAGTCAAGTGGCGCGCAGGATGTGGGGTAAATTGTATGTATAGGTTAGCCGCGAGTCCGCTTCGGTAATTTCTCCGGCAAATCCATTTCATCATCAATCAAAACATCCGTGCTGATATTCGCTAAGCGCGCATATCGTAAGAGAACCAACAATGTCGGCTCACGCAATCCTAACTCATATTTCGAGATTTCGTTGTAGGCGATAATCTCGTCGGCCTCAAGACGTTTCAGCATTTCCGATTGAGATAATCCAAAAGCAAGCCGAATCTGGCGAAGCTTTTCCGCAAGGCGTTCGGGCTTTCGGCGCGACTTCGTACCCATCAGGAGCAGCCTCCCGATGAGTTAGATAGATTTTGTGATTTACTTTTATTCCCGTTTGGGAATAGAATGCTCTCGCCCAACGTGGTCGCCGTGAGAATGAACCTTTCATTCCGAACGGCGACGCCCATCACTCATTTAGGGGTTGAGGGTTGAGCAGACGCATTTGCCGTTGCTGATTTTCAAAGACTAGATCGCGCGCTAGTTTAGCAGAGAGCGCGCTTTCTTCACACTACCTTATGGCCTTGCGCTTATAAACAATAGAGAGTTTGGGGAGGCGCGTAAGTCTTCGGGTGGGCGCGCTTCCCCTTGTCGCACGTCCGCCAATGGGGTAAGTGCGGGCTGTGCGCGAGAGGCCACCGTGACCACGCCGATGCCCAGACACGGTGGCCTTCCTTTTCTTGTTCAGCAGTGAAAATGTCTGACTACCGGGACTTGAGAGGCTTTTCGATAATTAAACCGCTCGCCACTGAATCAATCTGCGTCATGACTTTGGCTCAACAGGTTTCTTAGGGTGATTATCTACTTGATGCAGGTGATTTGTCGCCAACTGAGCAATGCTTCAGCGCATGCTGAGATAAACAGTTTATCTTGCTTCAAGTAGATAATCGCCCTAATTTGAAAGTATCGTGGCGATGGCGCGTGGCTTCATCTCATGCACGCGAAGAGAGTGCGACCGTAATTCTCCGCATAGGGCGCTACGTTGTCGCGGTCTGTGCCCAGTCGGTAAATCTTCTTGAACGAACTGTTGTCCAGAAGCCACTGCTCTATGTAATCCGGGTTCCAGCCCGCGAGCGATTCACGAAACCACTCTTCATGATCCTCTCCCATGTCGAAGAAGAGAATGCTGCCGGTTGCGCGGTCAATCAGTTTCAGCATCTCTATGGCAGAGACGCTCAGTTGTTTCAGAACGAAATGATGCAGCAGGCTGAAGCAGGAGACCACATCATAACTTCTCGTACCATTTTGCAGGAAGCGAACGGCTTCCGAGCGCGTGACCTGTTCGGGGCGGAGTCCGTAGACGCGGCGACCTATCTCGATTGCAGCCCAGTCAATCTCAACGCCGTAAGCATCGAAACCCATTTCGCCGAAAGCGCGCACGAACCAGCCGTAGCTCGCCGCTATGTCCAGATAGCTCGGGCGCTCCGGCAATATCCCTTTATGCTCTTCCAGAAACTTTTCCATCATTTCAAACCGGTCGGCGCAGCGACGAACGAGAATCCAGTGGCGGCCAAGCTCAGGGCTTTCGATGGGCTGGTAAAGCTCTATATCGCTACGTGTAGCGCACCACACGTAATCGCGTATGAGTTGTTGCAGCGGAGTGCTGACCGAAGGCGGAGTTACAAGAACCTCGTGGTTGCGTTCGCCGCGCACGTAGGCGATTGCCAGACGGTGATTGCCGTCCAGCACCTCGTAGCAGTCGGAGAATTCTATGGGGCTGACGCGAATCATAGAATCGGGCGATGAGAATTCAGGCGCGCTGCGGGCGTTGCCGCCAGTCTGGTCTTCGCCATTGAAACGGTTGACGAGGCCGCGAGCAATCTGTTCCACCTCCTCTTCGCGCCTGCAGAAGAAGTATTGTCCCACGACGTTTATGCACTGAACGGCGTTGGCGTAGTAAGCGGTTTGACGAAAAATTTCGGGGCGAAAAATCTCTTCGCCGATTCGCTTGTACTCTTCAAGAAAACGAACCTGCGGAGATTGCGAGATGGGCGTTGACGGGCGAAGGAAATCGCCCGTGTGTCTGGCATAGGCGGCAGCGGACAATCCGTGCTCGCCGCCGCGCAGCAAGCGGTCAAACGGCACGACCCTCTTCACGGGTCTTGTGTTCAAGCATCGCCACGTTCTCAACAAAGTTCCGTAAGTTCGCATTAAGGGAGAATTCGGCCTCTGGCGAAGATAGTCGGCCAGGGGGTTGTGACGGAGTGAAATTCTGGAGGGATTGTTGGACATAAGTTGTTTGCGGAGTTGGAAAGAGTATGCCCTTTCGAGGAGGCGTTGTCTCTTAATTCTCAAGCCTGAAATTATGATGCGACGTTGTTCATAGCGGCTTCGGTCACATCTCGGTCATCGCTTGCGCCCTCTTTTATGAGCCGCCATTGATGCGGCATATAGTATTTGCCGCGCACCAGTTTGCCGGGCGCAACTCGCAGCGCAGTGTAATTGAATTGCGTCCAATCGTAGAACTTCGGCGTGCCGCGTTTCTTGATGACTATGTCCGTGTAGTAGATGCCCGGCAGTAGTCCCAGACCTGAGCCGCTGAACTCGATTGTGCCAGCGCCCGGATTTAGGTCAATCCGCTCGCCGCTCACTTCCGTGGTGAACTGGCATTCCTGCTCGCCGTCAGCCCCGTAGAAGAATAGCTCGAAGACAGCATCAGAAAGACGCTCGTGTGCTAGAAAATCCAACCGCGCGGAGAACGGTTCGCCCGTTTGAACTACGGAAACGTTGCGCCCCGTCACGTCTTGAAAAGTGAGCGCGCGAACCTCCGCCAGCTTCTCCTGATTGGCTAAAGCCTCTTCCACTTGCGCGGACTTGGCGGGTGATAATGCCGATTCGTATTGCGCTATGACTTCGTGCGGCGCGCCGCTGGCAATTATCTGCCCGCGCTGTAAGAGAATCACGCGGTCGCACAAACGCTCGACTGCCGCAAGGTCGTGCGAGATGAAGACTATGGTCGTTCCAGCCCGTTTGACTTCGCTGATGCGCTGCAAGCATTTCTCTTGAAAAGCAGCATCGCCGACGGCGAGCACTTCATCAAGAAGGAGTATGTCAGGGTCTAGGTGCGCGGCGATTGAGAATCCAAGCCGCACGTACATACCGGAAGAGTATCGCTTGACGGGCGTGTCCAGAAACTGGCGAACGCCTGCGAACTCAACAATGCTGTCCAGCCTTGCAGCAATCTGGCGGCGAGACATCCCTAAGATTGCGCCGTTCAAAAAGATGTTCTCGCGCCCGGTCAGTTCCGGGTGAAAGCCTGAGCCGACTTCAATCAGAGCGGAGAGCCGTCCGTTAATCATAATCTCGCCTGCGGACGGCGCAGTAATGCTGGACAACAATTTCAGTATGGTGCTTTTGCCTGCGCCGTTGTGACCTATGATGCCCAGGGCTTCGCCGCTCTCCACCTCGAAGCTCACATCTTTGAGCGCCCAGAAATCTCCGGCGCGCGTGCGCAGGCTTTGAAGCTTGCGCAAGATAGGATGACGCGAGCGGTAGTCTTCGCGCCGCTGTCGCACGCGATACTTTTTAGAGACATGCTCGAATTTGAGATCAATCGTCAAAGTGTTTCAGCCCTTCGTGCTATTTCATGGAACATCTTTACAAGCTAAGTCTCTTCCTCTTCCAGCTTTGATTGAACGGACATCTTCAGATAATGTCGGCCACAGTGGCTTCGACGTGTTTGAAATAGATGTAGGTCACGGGAAGCAGGATAACTGCTATCAGCGTAGAGATGCCAAGCGAATAAAAGTCCGGGGACGCGCCCATCAAAATAACTCTGCGGAAATTCTCGACCACTCCGGCTATGGGGTTCAGCAGGTAGAGAGTTCGCCAGCGCGCCGGGACTGAGTTCAGTGGATAAAGAACAGGCGAAACGAACATCCAGAGTTGCAGCATCAGCGGAATTGCCAAGCCTATATCACGGAAACGTACCTGCGTCGCGGAGAGAACGAAAGCGACCGATGATGAGAACATCGTCAGCACCAGTATGATTGGCAGCGCGTAAAGAGCATTTAGAGTTAAGCCAACACGGTAATAGAGCAGCAATCCGGCGAGCACCGTTGAGGCCACCAGAAAATCGAAGAGCGCGGCTATCACGTAAGACATCGGCAGAATCTCGCGCGGGAAATAGACTTTGGTGACAAGCTGAGGCTGGCTGACAAGACCGCTCGCAGAATTGGTCACGCAGGTGGAGAAATAAGTCCAGGGCAGAAGCGCAACGTAAGAGAAGATTGCATACGGTGTGCCTTCGCTAGGCATCCTCGCCACGAGCGAGAAGATGACCGTGTATATCAACATCAGCGACAGAGGCTGCAAGATTGCCCAGAAGAGACCTAGCACGGACTGCTTGTACCTGACCTTGACGCGATGCGCGCTCAATGCCAGCAACAGGTCTCTGTACTGCGCCAGCAGCACAAGATTGCCCAGCAGTTTCAATGGAGAGAAAGACGGCGGGCGAATGATCTTCACATGCCGGTTTGACGTGCTCCGACGTGTTTCGATTGGGTTTGCTGAAATATCAGGATTCATCTTGATGAGTGCGATTCTCTCAAATCTATATTAGCGTGCTGGCCTGTAAAAATGCTTGCCATAGAAGAAGCCTGCTAAATCCCAGAGCGCAAGCTCATCGGAAAAACGCTGCGCCGGGTCTTTAACTTTTCCCAGCAACGCTCGCCCCATCCTGAGCGCGCCGCGCGCCGCGCTGCCGTAAAGATACCTCGGCACGCCAAGAAGATAAGCGACAGGCTCCTTGCGCTCTCTATCCTTAACGCCCAGGGAGACTGCGCGCCAGAAGCACCAGCGGCGATGGTAGCTTTTCGTCAACCGCTCCGGCGGAATGTAATGGTAAATCACCATGTCCGGGAGATACAGCCCGCGCCCGCCTGCGGCCAGCAATCTCTCCGTCATATCTTCATCTTCGACAGACAGCAGGCGATTGCCATTGCGCCCCAGCGCAACGGAAAAGTCTCCGACCTTTTGCATCATAGAGCGCATAATCACAGAGTTGCCGCCCATCAAAATGCCGTCATAATTTTCGCCGAACACGCGCACTTCATCGCTGGTATCAATCCAGCCTATGACGGCTGGGTAAGCTTTCGGGAGCCATTCGGGTTGCGCTGCACCCCATCGCGGCTTGCACTGGCCGCTCAGGAAATCAATGCTGTTTTCGCTGAATGCCGAGTGGATGCAAGCGTACCAGTGTTCGTCCACTTCTTCGTCGTCATCAATCATGCCGATTAAATCGCCACCGGTCGCGGCTATGCCCGCGTTCAGCGCGCGAGACCTTCCCTGTTTACCTTCAAAAAGGTAATTGAATCTGTCACCAAACCTCTTTATATAATCTTCAACGACCCCGCGCGTATCATCCTTCGAGTTGTTGTCAACGACCGTGACGCGAACGCTCAAGCCTTCAGGCGCATGAGCAGCGAGCAGACTGTCGAGCGTAAGTTTGAGCAGCTCGCTACGATTATATGTTGGGATGATTACGTCCAGTTTCATCGGCTTTGTTTACGACGAAAATAAGTTGCGCCGTCGTAGGTTTAGGAGAGTTTGCAAAGTGGCAATGTGCATATCAGATCAAGCAGTATTTTTAAGTTTGTATTTCCTCGCCAGACTCTGCTGGCGCATGTCGTAAAGCCGTCTGAAAAGGTGCGGGGCTATACGCAAGCCCACGAGCGTGAAACTCAATTTGCGCCTGTGAAAGAAATCGTTGGCGCGTGCGAAGCTTTCGCGCGCGTGCGCGTACTGACCGTCGAGAAGCTTCTGCTTGCCCTGCTCCATGTCTAACTCCGCGCGACGATGTTTCATCTGCGCGCGAGCCAATTGCTTCATCTCAGGCGAAAGAGTTGGTTCATTCAACCATTTTTCATAGACGGCGATTTCACCTTCAAGCTGGCGCGCTTCATTAGCGCAAAGGCTCGCCGCGTGCAAACGGTGATGCGCGAGCACCTGCTGCCGGTAATCCAGTCGCCCGCCACGATGAGCCAGCCTCAGCCAGAGATCGAAATCCTCGCAGTAATAAAATCGAGCATCGAACATTCCTGCGTCAATCAGAGCGGCCTTGCGTGCAACGACGCACGAAGTGATGACGGTGCAATCCCAGCCAAGCAAACTCTCGAAAGTCACAGCGCCGCGCGAAGGATACTTTTGCATGAAAGTGTGCCCGGCTTGTGGGGAATCGCCTATGAGCAGCGCGTCCGTGTAGATGAGGTCGAGCGAAGTATCCCCCAGCAAGACGCTCATCTGTCTGGATAAATAATCTGGAAGCCACACGTCGTCGCCGTCAAGGAAGGCCACGTATTCGCCGCGCGCTTCGAGAATACCTGTGTTGCGTGCGCCGCCGGGGCCGCTGTTCTCCTGTTTCAAGTAAACTATGCGCTCGCGGTAAGGCTCAAGCGCCCGCTCAAGCTCAAGCGTATCAGGCGAGCCGTCGTTGACTACAATCGTTTCATAGTCTGTGAAGCTCTGCGCGAAGACAGAAGCTAGCGTCTCACCGATGTACGGCGCAATATTATAGGCGGGGATGATGACGCTAACGGCTGGCGTTTCGTTCATGTTTTGCTGGTTGCGTGTGAGGGCGTCCGAACTGGACATTGGCCGAAATCTCCTGGGCGGCGTGAAACCTCAATGCCGCCGCTATCCAGGCGCGGCATCCGGCGAAATTATTGTAGCAAAAATATTGAAGCGAACGTAACTATTATTATATATTCCGCCACACGGTTCGAGCCTCGCTAACGAAATGGCCTGCGAACGGCCATTCTCTTCAATGAACTTCTATAGCATGTTACCTGCGGGAAAATGCTTTCGCCTGGCAAGCCGCGCTGGATTCTGACGCGCCCGGGCGGAAATACAAGCAAGGGCTAAGGTTTAAGTGGAACGCGGGCGCGATTCGCCCTTTATAATCGCTATAAGGTAATAGCTAAAGAAGCTTGCAAAGCGCAAGCGCGCTTCAGGTAAGCGGATTTACCTGGCCGAGTCTCCTCAAGAGTCTTTGGGAAATTGCTTCGTATGCCCCGCACGCTTTCTCTAAGAGAAGCCCGAAAATGGATTGGCGTATTGCTGGTTGCCATCTTCATGATGGCGCTGGGCTGGCGCGTGGCCGTGCACGTGTCCGCGCAATCATCAACCGTAATCTTCAGCGATAATTTCGACGACAATTCGCGCGACACGGCAAAGTGGAACGTGGGCGTGCTGAGTCAGGCTTCCGCCGACTTTGAATCAAAAGTTACGGTTCACGAGCGCAATCAGCGGCTGGAAATCACGCCGGTTAACAAAACGAGCGGGCGAAATTATAGCGGGTACGTCTCCGTACCGGCCTTTAATCTAACGAACGCTCGCTTATCGGTCGAAGCCGTACAGGTTCCTGCAAACGGCTCGGCTTTCGCACTCTTCGCGCTGGCGATTAACAGCAACAACTGGTTTCGCATTGCTGCAAATTCCAGCACCATCTATTTTCAGCAGAAGATTAACGGCACGCTCGATTCCACTAACATCACCTACAATTCCACGCAGCATCATTACTGGCGCATACGCCACGATTCATCCAGCGGCAATATAATTTTTGAGACGAGCGCGGACAACGCGGCGTGGACTGTGCGCCGCACTGTTGCGCCGCAGATTTCACTCACAGCATTGCGCATAGAGCTTAATGGAGGAACAGAAGCTTCTGTAAATTCGCCCGGCACGGCTATATTCAATAACTTGGTGCTTGATACATTGGGCGTGACGCCGACACCAACACCAACACCAACACCAACGCCAACGCCAACACCGTCTCCAACTCCAACTCCGTCTCCCACGCCTACGCCGACGCAAACCGTACTGTTGAGCGATGATTTCAACGCCGCGTCACTTGATACGACGAAGTGGTACGTTGGAGCAATAAGCAAGCCATTCGATTCGGCTGTGACGTTGCGCAGGCAGAATGGTCAACTGCAAATCAGTCCGCTCAGTTCTGCGAGCGGCGATCATTACGGCGGCTACGTCTCTACGGGTAAGTGGAATTTGACAGGCGCGCGCGCCGCCATTCAGCTTGTACAGCCCGGCACGAGCGCCGCAGGCAACGAAACAAACTTCTATCTCTCCATAGACGACAACAACTGGTATCGCTTCAAAATAGAGGAGGGAACGCTCTATTTTTATCAGGACATAGGCGGGAACAAAACTTACGTCACAGTTCCTTACAATCAGACACAACATCAATGGTTTCGGCTGCGACACGATTCGACCACAGATTCGATTATCTGGGAGACCAGCCCGGACGGAGCAGCATGGACGGTCGGGCGAACGGAAGCGCGCGGGCTGCCCCTCACGGCGCTGAATATAGAATTTAATGCTGGCACATATCAGGCTGTAAGCGCACCGGGCACAGCCATCTTCGACAACTTCATTCTGGACTTACCCGGCGCATCGCCAACGCCAACGCCTACTCCTACGCCAAGTCCTACGCCGACGCCAAGCCCCAGCCCTACGCCTACGCCATCGCCTACTCCTGCGTCTGGACTCAATCTGGTCTTCAATGATGATTTCAACGACAACATGCGGGACGCTGCGCGTTGGAATGTGAGCGCGTTCAGCGTCGGGTCATGGAACTATAATCCTGCCATCCCCGTTCTTGAGCAGAACCAGAGGCTTGAGATTTCGCCGTTGGCTAACACGTCCGTGCAGGCGAATAACGGGTATGTTTCTACGGCAACCTATAACATGTCCGGCGCGGCGGCGACCGTCGAAGTCCAGCAAGCGCCCAGCGGGACAGCTCTGGCAATTTTCGCCATAGGCGTTGACAGCCAGGATTGGTGGCGCATCACTGCGCGCTCCGGTCTTATCTCTTTCGAGGATATGTCATACGGAACGAAGAGTTCCACGAGCATCACGTACAACGCGACGCAGCACCGTCACTTGCGCATCAGGCATGACAGCGGGAGCGACCTGATTTATTTTGAGACGAGCGGCGACGGGATTGCGTGGACTGTGCAGCGCACAATTTCGAGGCAGTTTGCGATAACGGCCATGCGCGTAGAGCTTGACGGCGGCACAACCGGGTCTACGAGTTCGCCCGGTAAAGCCATCTTCGACAACTTCCGTCTTGAATCCGCCTTCCCTACGCAGACCGCATGGACGAAGCGCAACGATGTGGTGAACGACAACGTTTCAACGCACCGCTACAGCCACCCTCAACCGTTCGAGTTGGACAACGGCGATCTGATTGCAGGTTTCTCTACGAATGAAGACTCGCCTGTCTTCAGCTACAAACTGGTTCGCTCAAGAGACGGCGGCGCTACGTGGAGTTCAAAAGTAACAATCGCCGCGACCTCGCAAGACATATATGAGGGTTCGTTTGCGCAGACGAGCGCAACGAATCTGGTCTGCGTCTACGGCGACGGCGACGGCGTATCCATGAAGCGCTCAAGTGACAGGGGCGCGACGTGGGGCAGCGCCGTAAGCCTCGCGCCGCCGGGAGGCAACGCCGATTGCCACCCGTCAATCGTCAATCTGGGCAACAATAATCTTCTGGTGGCCTACGGCTACACAAACAAAATCATGGTCAGGAAATCAACGGACGGCGGCGCTACATGGGGCAACAACATTACTGTTGCCACCAATGCTACGGAAGTTTACAACTCGCCGTCCGTGGTTCGTCTTCCTTCGGGCGCTCTGGTGCTTGCCTTCACTAACGGCACGGGAAGCGCGCCGTCTCCGCACATCTACCTGACACGCTCGCTCGATTCTGGAGCAACGTGGTCATCTCCTGTCAGCACGAAAGCGGCGGCTCAAAACAGCTTCAACGATCCAAATCTTACCGTACTGAATAACGGCGATCTGGTGATGTGGCTGGTCAACGGCAAAGAGAACGGCATCAGGTGGGATTCCTTCATGCTCTCGCACGACGGCGGGCAGACGTGGGGTTGCGAATCCTTCATCTACAACAACGGCGACCCGCACCGCCTGAACGGCATACAGCTAAGAAACGGCTCTATGCTACTGATGTGCGCTTCAATGGATAATTCAGACACTGACTATCACATAACATCCCTCACGCCTCCCGCAAATTGGCCCACGAGCCAGTGTCCCTAGAGCATTGTTCAACCGAACATCGCTCTGGTTACGCGCAACTGAAGCAGAGTTGTGTGTAACCGGGCTTTAGTTATATGCGACAAGACTCCGGTTATGTAGAACTGAGCCTCAGTCGCGCCCGACTATGCTTTGATTACGCGCAGTTAAACTTTAGTTATTACTGACTATGCTTTAGTTATTTGCAACCGAGCCATAGTTACGAATAACTGAAGCATAGTTGCTCACAACTACAGCTTAGTTATGAACAACTAAGCTCTAATAATTGCCTCGTGAATACCTGTAACTCATGCTATTGTTTAACTTACAGGATGCTGATGCTTTGCTTGCAACTTAAGGCTTGAAAAATGAGCGGCTGGCTGCGAGAATCGGGCAGCCGGACGCGAAAGCACGGATTAACAGGCAGAGATTTCCTCAATAGAATCGCGTATCCGGCGGCTGCGATTTCAGGCGCGTTCTTCGCAGGCCGTTTTTAAGAAAGAGACCGAAACGCGCATTAACTACATAATCTTTCCTCGCTCTCCGCGTGCCTCACAAGCACGTCAACAAAATCCCCAACCATGCGCCCCGCGCATAGAAAGGACGTGTATATGCCACTAGGACCAAAAGTCATACAAGAGAAGATTGAAAGAATGCTTAACGCATGGGAGACGCTCGCGCCCGACAAATCTTTCGCCGGGATGACTCTCGCTCAATTCAAGGCCGTAGCCGCACCCTCGCAGGCCGCGCGCCAGAGCATTGCAGACCTCGAAGACCAGATGACACAGAAGATGGCCGAACGCGACAGCGCCGACGAAATATTCAATGAGAGGGCGCAACAGGTAATAAACGGCGTGCTTGCAGACCCCACCGAAGGCCCCGACAGTGCGCTATACGAAGCCTTCGGTTACACACCGAAACGTGACCGCAAGAGCGGGCTAACACGCAAAGGCAAAAAGACACAGACACACACTCCGTAACACCTTAACCGCTGGCGCGTCCGTCCATCTTTTGCGAGCAGGATGGACGGACGCGCCAATTTCACTTCATCCTCGTACTTTAATGAATGCTGATATGAGATATGAACGGGACAATTGAGTTCTTCTGTCCCGTTCATTATATCACGATAGGAAATGTGTTATTTTCGTCTCCGCCGACGAAAATTCAAACTCAAAGAGGACATCCATGAAAGCCAATGCCGCGCCCTTACTGGCAATCTTTGAAAAGAAACTACGGCTTGAAGTGCCTTTGTTCCAACGACAATACGTTTGGAAGCGTGAGCAGCAATGGGAGCCTCTTTGGGAAGATATCGCTCGGAAGTTTACTGAATACTTGGAGGGCCGAAAGGATGCGCCTGTGCATTTTCTCGGTGCTATGGTGCTTGATCAAAAGCAGACCCCAACTACTCATGTAGAAAAAAGGCAGGTGATCGACGGCCAGCAGCGCCTAACCACGCTACAAATCTTTCTCTCCGCTTTTCGGGATTTATGCCGCGAGCATAAATGTGAGGATTTAGCTAAGGAGTGCGAAACATTTACGTTGAATAGAGGCATGATGTCTGAACCAGATGTAGACAAGTTCAAGGTTTGGCCGACCCAATTAGACCGTGAACAATTTGCTGACGTCGTAGCCTCAGACTCTCGCATTGTTGTAGAGGGAAAACATCCCCTCATTCGTCGCAAGTATGCGCGAAAGCCTGAACCCCGCCCTCGCATGGTAGAGGCGTATATCTTCTTCTATGATCAGTTAAACGAGTTCTTTATCGGAACGCCATCCGAACCGCCGCTTGCGGAAGACCAGTCGCTGGCAGTGCGTTTGGAAGAATGCTTCCAAGCCCTGAAGAATGCCCTCCAAGTAGTTGTAATTGATTTAGAGCCTATCCCAAAACTATCAATCGATAGAGTTGGATTGAAAAAGCAAAGTGAATCAAGGCCGCATAGTTCTTATCACTCTTCTCCCAGCGCACCAGCAAGCGCCGGTAGCGGTTGAGCCAACT
>Ga0193747_1000051_pt1 | contig 77040 bp, 77 predicted proteins | sample L1m2metaG_FD_143048 | JGI IMG/M metagenome (GOLD analysis project Ga0193747, IMG submission 143048) | Soil microbial communities from a riparian zone of the East river system, Colorado, United States - L1m2 | ecosystem: Environmental > Terrestrial > Soil > Riparian zone | place: USA: East River... | reverse complement strand
GTCGCGCTCCGCGACCCGCCAGCCGTCCTCGGTGAAGACGGACATCGGGACGACGGTCTCGCGCATGACGCCGTTCTGCCAGGCGTCAGCGGCACGCTGCTGCGACTGAACCGCGAACGCGTCGGCGCGCTCCTTCGTGATCTCCGGAAAGCGGTCGTGGAGATTCTCGGCGGTCGCGCCCATCGTCACCGCGGAGGTGTCCACGAGCCGTTCGGACACGAAGCGCGGGTTGAAGTCGACGTCCTCGCCCATGGGGTGGTGTCCCATGTGCTCGACGCCTCCGGCGAGAACGACGTCGGCGGCGCCCAGCGCGAGCTCTCCCGCGCCCGCGGTCACGGCCGTCAGGGCGCCCGCGCACATGCGGTCGACGGCGAAGCCGGGGACGCTCTGCGGAATGCCGGCGAGGAGACCGACGTCGCGTCCGAGCGTCAGGCCCTGGTCGCCGACCTGGGCGGTGGCGGCCATGATGACGTCGCCGATCCGCTCGGGCGGAATCCCGGGATTGCGGCGCAGCAGCTCGCGAACGACCTTGACGGCCATGTCGTCGGCGCGCGTCGACCAGAACATTCCCTTGGGCCCGGCCTTGCCGAACGCGGTCCGGACGCCGTCGACGTAGTAGACCTCTCGCAGCTCCCTGGGCATCGAACGAGCTTACTCGTCACGAATCTGTGCCAAGAGCGCCTCAAAACCGACTTAGTGGCTCAGAGCCACAAAGTCCCGAAAAGCGCTTTGCTCCACGTTCGAGCCGGCGAAAATGGCTTGTTCTCGAGTTAGTGGCACAGAGCCACTAAGTCTGGAGGAGCGCTATGCCGCGAGGTCGGCGTAGCGCTCGACCGTCGCGCGCAGGTGCTCGAGCCGGCGGCGGTCCGCGGCATGCACGCGGCGGTGCAGCTGGATTGCGATCGCTCCATCCTCGGCTAGATGGTCTTCGGCCGCGTCGAGGAGCGCTCTGTAATGGCCGAGGCCGTCGCCTGCCGCGTAGATCGCGCACCACGGCTCGTTGTCGTAGCTCGTCTGGCCGCGCAGGCGCTCCGGGAGGTACGGCAGGTTCGCCAGGACGAGATCGAGACCCCTCGGCACACCGTCCAGCAGGCTCGCCTCCACGGCGTGCACGCGGTCGGCGACGCCGTGCCGCTCTGCGTTCTCCCCAGTCAGCCGCACCGCGATCGGGTTCACGTCGGTAGCCCAGACTTCGGCCTCCGGCGCCTGCACCGCGATTGCCACCGCGAGCGCGCCGGATCCGGTCCCGACGTCTGCCACACGCGCGGGGCGCCCGGCCACACGCGCCAGAGCCGCGCGGACGAGCTTCTCAGACGTCGCCCGCGGCGTCATCACGATGCCCGGCGCGAGTGCCAGCGAGAGATTGCAGAAAGTCGTGTCCATCAGACCCTGTATGCCTCAACGACAGGCGTGGATCTAGGCTTCCCGTCGATGACCAACTGGGCGGAGCACCTCGAGCGTGAGGTGGCCAGGTATCGCGACGGCGAGAGCAGGCTTCCGGAGGCGGAGGACGCCGATTCCCGACAGCGCCAGCTCACGCGGCTCGGCAACGCGGCGGGGGGCGCCGGCCTCGCGTTGCTCGCGCAGGGTCGAAGCGGCGAGGCGGCCGAATGGCTCGCGCGCGCGGCTGAGCGTTATCGCGAGAGCTGGGGCGACGCTCCGCCGGGAAGCTGGGGACGACCGATCGGGATGCTCAAGGCGCGGCTGCTCGCAGGCGACTGGCCGGCCGCCGCTGTCGAGGCGCGCTGGACGCTCGACCAGGGCGCGGCCGCCGCCCAGTCGCCGATCGGCCGTTATGCCGCCTGCCTCGCGAGCCTCGTCCTGGAGCGCTGGGAGGACGCGCGCGTGCTCGCCGACGGGCTGCGGCTCGATGCGAGCTTCCCGCACGACGTCGGCGATGCCCTCGCCTTCATCGCCGCGCACGACCGGCTGGGATACGTCGAAGCCGTCGAGAGCGTCCTGCGCTCGTTCGAGACGAGGGAGGCGTACCTCGAGGACATCCCGTTGGCAGACACGGTCCTCGTCCTGCAGGCGCTTGCGGCGCGCCGCGACATCGCCGCCGAGCTCGACTCCCCGCTGCTCCCGGGCTAGCGCTTCGCCGGCGGGTGCGCGAAGACGGTGATGACGATCTTCTCCGCCGAGCTGTCCTCGGCAGCCCGCGCGTCGGCGATCATTTGCTCGGCGAGCTCGACGGCCTTGGCCTGGTCGAGCTGGATCGTGAACTGCACCGCGCGGAAGGTGCCGTCCGAACTGTACGAGCCGAACGACCGCTGAACCTCGTCCAGCATCGCGGCCTGGAGGTCGTTGCCGTGGCCGGCCGCCAGCAGGTCCGGCGCGACGCGGAACGTGCGCGCGACTGCTCGATAGGGCTTCTCGCGACCCTTGCCGGCTCCGGGCGCGAGCTCGATCAGGCCCGCCTTCAGCAGCATGCGCACGTGGAAGTGGAGATGACCAGGGTCGACGCCGAGCGCCTGCGCGAGCTCGCGATTGGTCAGCTGCCAGGCTTCGTCTCCGCCGAGCATCTCCAGTACCCGCACCCGCAGTGGATGGCCGAGCGCCTTCAGCTGATCGGGCCGGTCGAGGGTCATCACCTCGCCAATCCCGCCCGGATCCACGCGGCGCCACTCCGCCACCTTCGCTCCCTGCTCGTGCGCCATCGCCTGCCTGCGACCCCCTTGGCTCGATATATACGTTGCCGATCTTGTCAGATGGAAAGCCGGGATGCAGCCTCGGCGTCGAGGATCGCGGTCGTGCGCCCGGATTCCGACCTCACGAGACTCGCCGGGATGCCGGGGTCGGGCGGTGCGCCAAAAGCTCGGCGGGCCGCGTCGGCCTTCGACGCGCCGGTGACGACGAACAGCACGTGGGCAGCGGCCGAGTTCGCCGGTACGGTCAGCGTGACCCGCGGGACGAACGGCTCGAGCGCCGGCTCGGCGGCGACCGCCAGTCGGTCGCGCACGTCGAGTGTCGGGGCGTTGGGGAAGAGCGAAGCAGTGTGTCCGTCGGGCCCGATGCCCAGGAGGTTCAGATCGAGCCGGACGCCCTGGAGGGCACGGTCGTACCGATCGGCCGCCTCCGCGGGATCGAGCTCGCCCTCGATCCGGTGGACGGCAGCGGGCGGAACGGCGAGCCGGTCGAGCAGCGCCTCCTTCCCCATCCGGTAGTTCGAGAGCTCGTCGTCGGGTGGGACGCAGCGGTCGTCGCCCCACCAGACCTCGACGCGGCTCCAATCCGGTTCGAGCTCCGCGGCCAGCTCGTACGCCCGCTCCGGCCCCGAGCCGCCCGAGAGCGCGACGTGGCCGCCTGCACCGGCCGCCGTCGCGAGCAGCTCCGCCGTGCGCTGGGCCGCCTCCTCGGCGCTTGCGACGACGACCAGCTCGACGTCGCGCGTCATTCGTCGCCGGCGGCGAGTTCCTTCGCCCGCCGCATCGCAGCCTGAATCGCGTTGAGGAAGGCCGCGCGGACGCCAGCCTGCTCGAGCTCGTGGATCGCGGCGATCGTCGTGCCGCCCGGCGAGGTGACCATCTCGCGGAGCTCGACGGGGTGCATCTTCTCGTCGCGGAGCTGCTTTGCGGTGCCGAGCATGGTCTGCACGACGAGCTGCGTCGACGTCTCGCGCGGAAGTCCGAGCAGGATCCCGGCCTCGATCATCGCCTCTGCGAGGAGCGCGAAGTAAGCGGGCCCCGAGCCGGACACGGCGGTAACCGCGTCCATCAAGGACTCCGGCACGCGCACGACGGCGCCGAGGTGTGAGAGGACTTCCTCCGCCAGCGCGAGATGCTCGTCGGCGGCATGCGCCCCGGCCGCTAGTCCGGCGATTCCCTCGTGGACGGTCGAGGGCGTGTTCGGCATCGCCCGAACCACCGGCACGCCCGTGCCGAGTCGACGCTCGATTGCCGCGGTCGGGATCGCCGCCGCGATCGTCAGGACTGTCTGATCCGCACCGATGAGCCCACCGACCTCGCCGAGCAGCGCGTCCAGGTCCTGGGGCTTGACCGAGATCACGACCACGGCAGCGCCGGAGACGGCCTCGGGATTGGACGTCGTCGCCGCGACGCCGAAGCGCTCGCGCAGCTCGTCCGCCCGCTCGGCCCGCCGGGTCGTCGCCGCGATCTCCTCCGGCTTGCGCCAGCCCGAGCTGATCAGCCCGGACAGCAGCGCTTCGCCGATCCGGCCCGCGCCGAGGACTGCGATCTTCCGCTCGTTTACGGCCATGCGTCGAGTCTAGGCGGCGAAGCGCGCGGCGGGCGAACGCCGCGTACGCGTGCCCGCAGGCAGCGGCAGGAGCCCGCGCGCGTAGCCGGCGAGCATGTAAACGCTTGCCAGCCCGGCCCAGTCGCCGTACGGCTCCAGCAGCTCCGCGGTCTCCTCGGGCTCGACCCGGCGGCCGCGCAACGTCGAGCACAGCTTCACGAGCCCGAGATCGGCGACGAGGCCGCGCTCCCAGCGACCGAGTCCTTCGAGGCAGATCACTCCCACCGACCACGGGCCGAGGCCGCGCTCGCGCTCGAGCCGTGCCGCGGCCACCGCGGTCGGAACGCCGTTGAGCCGCTGGAGGTCGAGCGCGCCGCAGATCCGCACGAGCGTCGCGCCCCGCCGCGCGTGCAGGCCGAGCGCGCGCAGCTGAGCAGGCGCGACGCCGGCGAGCTCCGCGGAGGTCGGAGCGAGATGGAAGCGCGTTCCCGGAACCGTCGGAGTGGTCCGGCGGACGATCGTCCGCTCGAGCGCGCGGGCTCGACTCGACTCGATCAGCTGCCCGCAGAGGGCCCGGAGGAGCGCCTGCGCGACGGTGGCGACGCGAATCGGCCGCAGCCCCCGCAGGTGACGGACGGCCTTGCCGAGGAACGGGTCGTCCGAGTACAGCCGCACGAACTCGGAGTGGTCGTCGTCGAGGGCCAGAATCCGGCGCAACTCCACGAGCGCCTCCTCGTTGTCGCCGCGCAGGCGCAGTGACCCGTCCGGGCGCTGGGAGGCGAAGGCGAGCTGCGCGCCTTCGCCCGTGCGCAACGCGGCCGTGAACACACCGTCGCGAAAGCTCCGCGTGGCATCCCCGGCCAGCCGTGCTGAGAGCGCGAGAGAGTACGGCCCGCGTGGTCGAGCGTCGAGCTCGACCGTCACTTCGTAGCGGTCGCCTCAGTGAGCGCTCCCGCCCGGGCTGCGAACCGATCGGCCCGCGCTTCCAACGCGGCTGCGTCGTCCTTCCGGTTTGCCTTCGCGAGCAGCTTGCCGAGACTTCGGGCCGCGAGCTCGGCCACCCGCCAGCGGCCGTTGCCCTCGAGCAGGCCGATCGCCTCCGCGAACTCACGTTCCGCCCGCGTCGTGTCGCCCTGCAAGGCATGACCCTCGGCCATCGCGGCCAGGATCCCGCCACGCTCGCCCGGATCCTCGTCGCCGAGCAGGTCGAGCGCCTCCTGCGCCCGCTTGACGGCCTCGTCGCCCTTCCCGAGCAGCGCTGCATGCTTGGCCTGCTCGGCCGCAAGCGACGCGCGATCGTTCGGGCCGGCGCGTCGGGCGATCAGCTGCTCCGCGATCTCGAGATGCTTGGCCGCCTCGTTCGTCTGACCCTGAGTGTTCATGATCGCGGCGGACAGCAGGTGCGCACGCCCGAGCTGGAGGGTGTCCTCCGTGGCCTCGAGCAACGCGATCGCGCGACGGATGTTCTCGAGCGCCACCGTCGGTCGTCCCTGCATCACGGAGAGACGTGCCAGCGACCAGTAGAGCCGCACGTGCGTGTAGGGGTCGGCGAAGTCGTCGGCCTGCGCGAGCGCCTCCTGGACGACGGTCTGCGCCCGCGAGAGGTCGCCGGCGTCGGCGAGCGCGTGCGAGAGATAGGTCCGGAAGCGGATCTGCGAGACCTGGTTCTCCGAGTCCTCGCCGATCTCGTCGAGACAGCGGTCGAAGAGATCCACGGCGCGCTCGGGGCGGCCGAGCGTCGTGTAGGCCTGACCCAGAGCGGCGTACACGTCGGGGCGCGACGCCGGATGCGGCGGCGAATCCGAGTTGAGCGCCTCCTCGAGCCGTTGCACGGCCTCGTCGCTGCGGCCGTTCTGGACGGCGAACAGGCCGAGCGCGATGCGCGCGCGGTTCGCGGACTGGAAGTCGCCGGTCTCCACCGCGTCCTGTAGGAGCGTCCGCAGCGTGTCGTCGGCGACCGGAGTGCCATCGCCGAGGCGCAGCTGCAGCTCGGCATCCGCGAGCTGGAGCTCGCGCTGCTCGGAGGCCGCGATCTGCGAGCCGGTCTCAAGGTACTCGGTCGAGACGCCCAGCTTGGGGGCGAGCTTGCGCAGGGCTTTCACCGAAGGCTGACGTGTGCCGGCCTCGATCCGTGAGATGTACGCGTACGAGACACCGGGCGCTGAGAGCTCCCGCTGAGAAAGCCCCCGCTCGAGCCTAAGCCGCCGCAGGCGCTGCCCAATCGATTCGGGCTGATTTGCACTCATTTTGTTTCCTCTCCTCACGTAAGTCGCCGCCGCATGCGGCTTCGTCTTTGACAAGTGTAATGATGGCCCAGGCGAATGCAATAGCCCTGCCGGGGCAAGGGCGCAGATCTGCGGAAGGGGGTGTATCTGTGTCTCGTCGTTTGCAAATGACGCTCGTGGCTGTCGCCGTGGCAATCGCCGCTGCGATCAATGCGGGATTCCCTTGGGGCCCGTAGCCTAGTTCGGCGCGGGGGCCGAGGCCGATTGAACCGACGCCCCCGCTAACCTCCACCCGTGGGCACCGCCGTCGCGCTGCTGCTGTACGCGGTCGCCCTCCTGGTCGCTGCGGCGGCGGTGTGGAGGCGCCCGGTGCTTGCGCTGTACCTCTTCGTAGTTGGCCTCACCCTGCACAACGCCGCGATGGCGCTGCTTTACGGGCTCGGGATCCGTGGCGGGGCGCTGACGGCGATTCAGGCCTGGAAGGACGTGCTCCTCGCCGTCGCGATCGCAAGCGTGAGCGTGGCCGCCTGGCGCTCGCGGCGCCTGCCCTTCCGTCCGGGCCGGGTCGATGCTCTGGCCCTCGGATTCGCCGCCCTCGTCGTCCTTTACGCCGTGCTTCCCCAGCATCTGCTCGGAGGAAGCGCCGGCCCGAAGGGGATCCTCTACGCCCTCCGGCACGATCTGTCTCCGGTCGCCGCCTACTTCGTCGGGCGGTCGCTCGCGCTCGGTCGTCCGGAGCTGCGCCGGCTCGCGTGGACGGTGCTCGGCGTCGCCGCCGCGGTCGCCGCGTTCGGGCTCGTCGAGGAATACGCGGTCTCGCTGGACTGGTGGGCGCAACACGGCGCGGTCGGTTACTTCCACGACCAGCTCGGCTTCGACTACCACGGGCCGCGCCGCTTGCCCGAGAACTTCGTCTTCAACTCCGGGAACGAGCAGGAGCTCGCGCGGAGGCTCGTCTCGACGTTCCTCAGCCCGCTCGGCGCCTCGTATCTGTTCGTCGTCGGGCTGCTGGTCGCCGCGTGCGTTCAGGCGCGCCGGCGCCTGGCGCTTGCCCTGGCCGGGCTCGTTGCCGTGGGCTTGCTCTTCACGTTCTCGCGCGCCTCGATCGCTGCCGGGGCTCTCGGGCTCTGCGTTGTCGCGCTCATCCTGCGCCGCCCGTGGCTGATCGTCGCGGCGGCCGCGCTGGCAGTCGCAGGCGTCGGTTTCGCCAAGGTGTTCCCCGACGTGGCTCCGCGCGCTCACTGGACGAAGCAGGAGCTCGTCGAGCAGCGAAAACACGCGCAGCAGAACGGCGGCACGAGCGGGACCGGCCTCGGCGAGTCCTCGGCGCGGAGCCACTTCGCCAACCTGCGGGCAGGCGTGCGCACGGTCGCGCACCATCCGGAGGGCTTCGGGCTCGGAAACGCGGGCATGGTCGCCTCGCGCACGCACGTGAAGCTGAAGGCGGGCGAATCGACCTACACGGAGCTCGGGGTCGAGACGGGGCTGCTCGGTGCCCTGGCGTTCATAGCCTGGAACCTCGCCCTCCTCCAGGGTCTGCTGCGACGGGCCCGCGAACGGGAGCTCGCCGTGGCCGCCGTCGTAGCGTCGCTGGTGGCCGTCCTCGCGCTGGGCGTCCAGACCGACGTGATCGGCGTCCCGTGGCTCGCGCTCTGCTTCTGGTGGATCGCCGGCTCGCTCCTTTCACCGGCCCGTGCGGCTGCGGCAGGAGTGAATGGCGGGTTCCGACCCGATCGGACGATTTGACACAAAGGCCGATTCCTCTTGATATAGTCGCATCGAACAGAAGTAAGGGGTAACCAGGGATCGGCCACCACCCAGGAAACCCCACGGAGAAGGAGATCGCATGCGACGCATGTGCGCGTTGGTTCCGTCCCACGCGGTGCGCAAGCTGACTTCTTCAGCGACGTCGACCTGTGTCACGCTCGCAGTGGCTGGCTTCGCTGTAGCAGGTGTTTGGGGGTGGCAGGGAAATATCGGCGGTTCGTCGCACTTCAACAACGGCGCTTGTCCCTGGTACTCGAGCGACTCGGCTTGTAGCACTTGGAATTACTGGACTCAGATCAATGCCGCGAATCAGGGTGGAGACACGATCCTCGCCGGATTCGAAACGTCGTCCGTTGTACGCGGTCGCTGGTTTGACTCAGGCCAGAGTGGGATCGTCTATCCATCCGGCTTGGGGATGGGTGGTTGGTACATGAAAGGTCACACCACGTGGTGCTATGCCATCTCGGGTGCGCCCTGCTGGATCGGCGGCGGAGGTAATGGCACGTATGTCTGGTTCCAGGTCACATCGTAAAGAAGAGAGGCGTGATGCGTAAGAGATTGATCACCTTCGTCATCGTTGCCAGCGCGGGTGCCGCCGTAGCATCGATCACGCTTGCCGGGCGCAACTCGCCAAGCGCGGGCAGGTCGGCTTTTTCACGCTTGAGTAACGCGCAGCGAGACCCGGTCACACTTCCTGTCGCCGATGTAAGGACCTCACGATTACGTGGAAGCGGCTTTACGCAGGTTTGGCGAATCGCCACTCACGGCAACACGAACTTCCTTGAGTTCGACACAACGACAGGACGCCATTGCTATGGCACTGGGCAACCGCGGGCCGCTTGGCCGATCGATGTGGTCATGTGCGGCGACAGGGCGCCGTTTTTCCCATCGTTGGAGCGACCGATCCTCGATCTGTCCGTTGCGACGTTCGAGAAAGGCGACAGCGTCGTCCATTTCGCGAAGGTCGACGGCTTCGCTGCGGACGGCATCACGCGCGTGGCGCTTCTCAACGCCCGTGGGGTGACGATTGGCCAGGTGCCCGTCACCGGGAACACGTACTCGGCGTCGACACTTCCGGTTGAGCCAGTTACGGCAATTGCAGCTCTCGATTCGGCCGGAAATGTGGTGCCTCGCCACTAACCCGCTCTAGGACGGCAACTCTCTGCGTCGCGAGTCTGGGCTTGATCACCCCTGCGCCGGAGGCGATCGCGCGAACACGCAGCGGGCCAAGCGGGATTAGGCAGTTGTGACCCCCATCTGTACCGTTGTCAGTCACTCGCTGCGCCGGGTTCGGCGTGTCCAGAAAGGTGCTTGGTAGAGATGGAGCAGGTTGAGCGTCCAGCGATGCCGATCGATCCAGGCGTCGACATCGGACACGTGCACCTGAAGGTGGCCGACATCGACCGCGCGCTCGGCTTCTACCGCGACGTGCTCGGGTTCGACGTGACGCAGCGGATGGGCGACCAGGCGGCGTTCATCAGCGCGGGCGGCTACCACCACCACATCGGCCTGAACACGTGGGAGTCACGCGGAGGATCGCCGCCGCCGCGCGGGACGACCGGTCTCTACCACGTCGCGATCCGCTATCCGACGCGCGCGGCGCTCGGCGATGCGCTGCGGCGGCTGGTCGACGCCGGGATCCCGCTCGAGGGCGCCACCGACCATGGCGTCAGCGAGGCGCTCTACCTCCGCGATCCCGACGACAACGGGGTCGAGCTCTACGTCGACCGTCCGCAGGAGGAGTGGCCGCGCGCCGCCGACCGCGAGGGCGTGGCCATGGTCAACGCGCCGCTCGACCTCGAAGCCCTGCTCGCCGAAGCGGGTTAAGCGGTGCGCGCCTGTGAAGGCGCGCACTCGGCCGTGAGCCGGAGTCCGAGGCTCACGAGGGACTCGCCCAGCCGCGTCCTCAACCGTCGGCGACTGCGGGATGGCGCGGCGGCCGCGCGGAGCGTTGCGGCCTTCTCGGCGCTCAGAACCTGACGGAGCTCTTGGTCGTACACCTGGAACATCTCCGACCTCCCTCGACACGAAGTATCTCAACGTTTAACAATTAGAAGGTTACACGTCGAATAGCTTGACGTCAAGCAACTTTCGGGCACAATGCGTCGCATGGCCAAGACAGCGACCGAGCAGGACCACATCGACCGCTTCCTCGAGACGCTGCGGGAGCGGCTCCCCGAGCTCGACCTGGACGTCGAAGGAATCGTCGACAGGATCAACGGGCTGAACCGGCGCTTCCGCCGGATGATGGAAAGCACGCTCGCCGACCATGGGCTGACGTACGAGGAGTGGGGAGTCCTGAACATGCTCTACCAGTCGGGCCCGCCGTTCCGTGTCGCGCCGGGAAAGCTCGCGCGCCGACTGGAGCTGACGAGCGGGGCCATGACGGCCCGCCTCGACAAGCTCGAGGAGGCGGCGCTCGTCCGGCGTCAGCCGAACCCCGACGACCGGCGCGGCCTGCGGGTCGAGCTCACCGAGGCCGGCAAGAAGGCCTACCGTCAGGCCGTCGGCGCGCAGGCCGAGAAGGAGGCTTTCGTCGCCGCCGCGCTCACCGACGACGACAAGGACGAGCTGAACGCGCTCCTGCGCCGGCTGATGGTGCAGTTCGAGAGCATCGAGCCTGACTACAAGAAATGAACTGCACCCTGTAGCGGGTGCGCTATACCTTCGATGAGAGATGTCCAAGCCGGTCGAGCAGGTCGACAGCGTCATCGTCCGCTTCGCGGGCGACTCCGGCGACGGGATGCAGCTCACCGGGGACCGTTTCACGAGCGAGACGGCCATGCTCGGGAACGACATCTCGACCTATCCGGACTTCCCGGCCGAGATCCGCGCGCCCGCCGGCTCGCTGCCCGGCGTCTCCGGCTTCCAGCTGCACTTCGCGGATCACGACATCCTCACGCCCGGCGACGCGCCGAACGTGCTCGTCGCGATGAACCCGGCCGCGCTGCGCACGAACATCGGCGACCTGCCGAAGGGCGGCACGCTGATCGTCAACACCGACGCGTTCGCCGAGCGCAATCTCACGAAGGCCGGCTACGCGGACAATCCGCTCACCGACGGCTCGCTCGACGAGTTCCAGGTGCACGAGGTGCCGCTGACGACGATGACGCTGGAGGCGCTGAAAGCGATCGACGTCACCAAGCGCGAGGCCGAGCGGGCAAAGAACATGTTCGCGCTCGGGCTGATGACCTGGCTCTACAACCGACCGACCGAGGGGACGATCGAGTTCATCCGGCGCAAGTTCGCGAAGTTGCCGGAGATCGCCGAGGCGAACGTGATCGCCTTCAACGCGGGCTACGCGTTCGGCGAGACGACGGAGGGCTTCGCGGTCACGTACGAGGTCAAGCCGGCGCCGCTCAAGCCGGGCACCTACCGGAACATCACGGGCAACCAGGCCCTCTCGTACGGCCTGATCGCGGCGAGCGTGCAGAGCGGATTGCCGCTCTTCCTCGGCGCGTATCCGATCACGCCGGCCTCGTCGATCCTCGAGGAGCTGGCTAAGCACAAGAACTTCGGCGTCCGCACCTTCCAGGCGGAGGATGAGATCGCGGCGGTGGGCGCAGCACTCGGTGCGGCTTTCGGAGGCGCTTTGGGCGTGTCCACCTCGGCGGGTCCGGGCGTCGTCCTGAAGCAGGAGACGATCGGCCTTGCGGTCGCGCTCGAGCTGCCGCTGCTGATCCTGGACATACAACGCGGCGGCCCGTCCACCGGACTGCCCACGAAGCCGGAGCAGGCAGATCTCCTGATGGCGATGTTCGGCCGGAACTCCGAGTCGCCGATCCCCGTGCTGGCCGCCTCGACACCGGGTCAGTGCTTCGACGCCGCGCTCGAGGCCGCGCGCATCGCAATCAAGTTCCGCACGCCCGTCTTCCTGCTCTCCGACGCCTACCTCGCTAACGGCTCCGAGCCGTGGCTGCTCCCGGACGTCTCCACGTTGCCGACGATCGACCCCGGCTTCGCGACCGGCCCGAACCACGAGGACGGCTTCATGCCGTACGCGCGCGACCCGAAGACGCTCGCGCGCCCGTGGGCGATCCCCGGCACGCCCGGCCTCGAGCACCGCATCGGCGGGCTCGAGAAGCAGGACGTGACTGGAAACGTCTCGTACGACCCCGACAACCACGACCTGATGGTGCGGCTGCGCGCGCAGAAGGTCGCCGCGATCGCCTCCGACATCCCCGAGCTCGAGGTGGAGGGCGACGCGGACGCGGATCTGCTTGTCGTGAGTTGGGGCGGCACGTACGGCTCGGTCGCCGCGGCCGTGCGCCGCGTGCGCAAGCGCAAGCAGAAGGTCGCGCACGCGCACATGACCTACCTGAACCCGTTCCCGCGCAACACGGGGGATGTGCTGCGCTCGTACAAGCAGGTGCTCGTGCCCGAGCTCAACCTGGGCCAGCTGCTGAAGCTGTTGCGCGCGGAGTTCCTCGTGGACGCCGTCGGCTACAACCGAGTGCGAGGCAAGCCGTTCCGCGCGGATGAGCTCGAGACCGCGATGCTCTCCGTGCTGGAGGAGCTGTGAACTGGGCCCGCGTCGCGATCGGCCCGCCCGGCAAGCACCTCGGGAAGTCGCGCTGGCCGATCACCACCGTGCTCGCCACCACCGCGGGGATCTTCGCGGCGGTCGGCGGGCTGTGGGCTCAGGCGGCTCTCTTCTTCGGCGCGGCTGTCGTCCTGGGCGCCGTCACCGTCAGGAGCTACCGCACATGACCGAGAACGGCAACGGCCAGATGACCGCGAAGGACCTGAAGACCGACCAGGAAGTGCGCTGGTGCCCGGGCTGCGGCGACTACGCCATCCTTGCGGCGCTGCAGAGCTTCATGCCCGACCTCGGGGTCCCCCGCGACAAGATCGTCTTCGTCTCCGGCATCGGCTGCGCGGCGCGGTTCCCGTACTACATGGAGACGTACGGGATCCACTCGATCCACGGCCGCGCGCCGGCGATCGCTACCGGGCTGGCCGCGTCCCGCCCCGACCTGTCCGTGTGGGTCGTGACCGGCGACGGGGACGCGCTCTCGATCGGCGGCAACCACCTGATCCACGCGCTGCGGCGGAACGTGAACATCAAGATCCTGCTCTTCAACAACGAGATCTACGGGCTGACGAAGGGCCAGTACTCGCCGACGAGCGAGCTCGGGAAGGTGACGAAGTCGACGCCTTTCGGCTCGATCGACCGTCCCTTCAACCCGCTGTCGCTCGCGATCGGCGCGGAGGCGACGTTCGTGGCGCGCTCGATCGACACCGACAAGAAGCACCTGACGGGGGTGCTGCACGCGGCCGCGAAGCACCGGGGGAGCGCGTTCGTCGAGATCTTCCAGAACTGCAACATCTTCAACGACGGAGCCTTCGACTTCGTGCGTGAGGAGAAGGAAAACCGGATCTACCTCGAGCAAGGCGAGCCCGTGGGGGAGACGGGGCTAGTGCATGACGCGCATGCCGCGGATCCAGCGCAAGCGTTCGCCCTGTCGCGAATCACGCAGGACACGCATGGGGCGACCCCGATCGGCGTGTTCAGGGACGTCGACCGCCCGAGCTACGACGAGCTGATGTCAGCCCAGCTGGAGAGCGCGACCGAGAAGCGGGGGGCCGGGGATTTGGCTGCGTTGGTTGCCTCGGGCGATACGTGGGAAATTTCAGGCTGAGCTACTCAAAACGGGATGTCGTTCTCCGTCTCGGGCGGTTCGCCTTCGCCTCTTGGTGATTCCCGCAGAGACCCGTTCTTTTCTGATTGGCCAGAGAAGACCGGGGTTAGTCCTTCCCAGTCCTGGGCTATCTCTTCGATCAAATCCTCCGGAGGAGGCTCTTTCCACTCTGCTATGAAGTCGGGGTCTTTCCCCATCGGCGGTTGGATGACGTCCCTGATTCGAACATATGACGGAACCGGTGTGGCTTCCCCAAGAACGATCGCGTGCTGCGTACCCAGCCCTGGAAGTTGCCTAAGGAGTTCGCGGTTTGCGAATGGTGTCGCGTGGCGAATCAGATCTTGATCATCGGGGTTGACTGTTCGATGAGCGATTAGCGTCCCGCACTGGGCTAGCACTGTGCGAGCGAGCTCCGATGGTCTCTGAGAGGCGACCATCAGCCCAAGGCCGAACTTTCGTCCTTCACGCGCAATGCGCTCGAACAGCGATCGTGCGCGTGTTTGCTCATTCGCCGGGATGTAGCGGTGAGCTTCCTCTAGGACGATGAGCACTGGAACCGATCCACGAGGGCGCACGCGTTGTACGAAGTCGAGAATCAAGCGGCCTACGAGAGCCGTGACGTTCTCCAAAACGTCGGACGCGATCAAACTTAGGTCGATGATGGTGAGCGAGTGATGAGGCTCGTCGGACATCTTTCGTCTCTCGTACTCGTCTGCCCACGGGGGTCGACTCTCGTCGTCGCAGTCGCGCAAGGGGTCGATGCCGAGAGCAAGCCTGAGGAATCTCGCGAGAGCATCTGGATGTTCCGGGACTCTCGTCATAAAGTCGTATCGTGCGTCGGCTAACAATCGGCTGATCCGCATGAGAAGCGTTGCCGCGTATCCACGAATGCGCGGCTCGACCGCACTCTCGATAGCGATGCGATATGGAAGGTGGCGCTCCAAGAGCTCTGTGAGCGAGTAGTAGCGGGGCGCATCGAAGTCGCTCGCAATCGCCTCTTTGCCTAGACCGAGTTGATCCAGCACCCGCTCCGTCGCAGAGTCTAGGTCTGCCAGCAACTGACCCATATTGGTTCGGTGGGCCAAACTCAACGGATCCCACGAATTTGGATCGATACCAACGTGACCGTAGGAGGACGCGATCTCGGACAGCTCGTGCCAAAGCTCGCCCGCTTCTCCGGCATTTTCGTCCGCGAGGCGTTCAAGGGTTGTTTCAAGCCCTCCGAGGAGTGCGTCCAGGTTTGCCTGAGGCTTCCGCGCGTCGGCGTTGTTCAGGATTCCGCGCGCGTCATCACACACCCGGCGGACGTGGAGCAGGAGCGTCAGGCGGTCGCGCTCTCCGGCAGGGCCAATTCGCGCGTCTGCGACGGCCCGCTGAAGTAGCGGTGCCTGTGCGCCTTCCCCTGCACGAAAGAGTGCGAGGTGGTCTTCGTTGTCCATGAACCAATGCGGCACAAATAGGGCGCTGCCCTCGCCGGTCTCGGGGCCTAGGACAATCGTGTTTGCACGCACTCCGCGCGGTATTTCCTTCGCAAAGGCCGAGGCGTACTCACCGTTTGAATCGAAGATGACGATGTTGGCGTAGGGAATATCCTGTTCCAACAGCTTCTCAATGATCGCCGTCACTGTGCACGACTTGCCGGATCCGGTCGAACCTAGAATCGCTGAGTGGCGGGCGAGAAACAGGTTCGCGTCTAGCGAGACGTTTACACCTGGGGCGACGACTGCCTCACCAATCGCGATGACCGGTCGACCCGGACGTGGCGCGAAGATCCGCCGAATCTCTTCTGGCGTCGCAGACGAAACCGGAGCGTAGAGCGGAGGATATGTCGCGACCCCTTGCTCATAGCGACCGTCCTCGAAGCGACCCACGATCACAGCTTCTAGTCGGCGGGTTGCGGACTCTGCGGCGGCATAGAAATCTGATCCGGCTGGAGGGTCTTCATGGACCCGGATGGCCGTGACGACCGCTACCAACGCGGACGGACCGGCAGGAACCGTGACGTAGGAATTGATCGAGCCGACAGGCAGCACTCCAGCATGACCGCCCTTGACCAGGCCGGTCGTAGCCTCATCGAGTTCGATCGTGAGCTTCTCGCTGTCAACAGCAGCCACCCAGCCGATCCGGTGATCAGCCGGCATCCGCATTAGGCGAGACTCGTGCGGAGCTGCGTTTGGACGTCCTCAGCTCCCTGGTCAGGCTCACCGCTGTCTGGCATGCCATGTTGCGCTAAGTAAGAAAACGTGCCTGCGGTAGGCCCGGTTAATACAGAGATTCGTGCGTCCTTAATCCTTGCAACGGCTCCCAGCGGGCTCTCCGCGAAGCGGAAGGGTGTCCCCAATTCGGTCTCCTCGTCGCTTCCCGTGTCGATGACGCCGCCGGGAGTGACGACGAACATCTGAAAGCTAGGCGACCCGAGGGCCTGAACCAGGAGCCGGTTGATGTGAGCGTCGGCGAAGCCGTAGCCAATGACCAGAAGCGCCGCGTCTGGTTGCACCAGGGACGTCAGGAACGACGTGAAGAACGTTGAGTATGGATGCCCGAGTACTTCGCCTTCCTTGAGCGGGGTGGGATATACCAATGCGAGTTGGTCTTCCCCGGATTGGTTCGACCCCAAGCGAATTTGGATGACCTGTTCGGCAAAGCCTGGCTCGGTGCCGGCCCGGGCCCGCCAATTGATCGAGCCGTGAAGCTTGTAGAGGTAGAGAAGATCCGGCACGCGCAGGAGACGACGTCGATTTGGATCCGGTGGCAAGTACAGATCTTGGTCGAAGGACTCCGGCCTAAATGTCCGTTCCACGGTCCCCGTGAAGCCATCGATGTACGCGATCCCGTCGGCGTCAAGTGCCTTCTCAACGACGAGGTCGTAATTCGTGGTAAAGACGCGAACCCGGGGGAGATCTAGGCGTCTCGAACGGAGCAGCCGTCTGAAGAACGTTCGATGGTCGCCCAAAGGGTCAACTTTCAAGGAGTCGTCCTCGATCGCGTGAATGGCCGGAAGATCGCAGGCGACCGCCAGGGATTGGTTAAGCGTGCGCCTAAGAGCCATTAACGTGTCACGGCCGACTTCTGTTTTTCCTAGATGGACCGTCGCTTTGGGACTAAACCCGCAGACGGAAATCGTTGCATTGAGCGTCGTCAGCAGGTACTCGAGGTCTATCTCGCCCGCTTGTGCTTCGACGAGCGCCGACAGGACTTTGCGTTCGTCTTCGGCAAGCCCGCGTTCGGCTCGCTTCACCATCTGCTCTAGGTCTTCGAAAGTCATCGACCGAATCTTTGGCGAACCTAGCGGGTAGGACGCCCCAGCGCCGATGAGCACGTTAAGGCTCTTAATTTGAATGAACGCGCCGATTATCGAGCGGAGCCGTCGATCAAAAGCCTCGGCATCCCCCACCTCGGCCGCGGTGCCGCCGAGTACGATCACCCGGCTCAGCTGACCTTCGTCTGTCGAGCTCATCGAGGATCCGATCGTTTCAGAATTGGCTGTCAAACGGAAGCGATTCGCTGGACAACGACAAACGGAAGCGTCATGACAGGGCTGGATTACTCATGTGTCTGCCTTCGGGGTGCCTTTCACACGAGTTGCGCGCTGAGTAGGCCACACCGATGATCCGACAATGATCGTCGCAGCGCCCTGGCGGATCGTGATCGTGTCTCAGGCTCGCCTGCGGCCTTCGCGGTCGACGCTATGTGCCGCGAGGTTGGGCGTTTGGCCTGGTGCCATCGTCAGTCCCGGCTCGCTGAGGGCAAGTCGTACTAGACGACCACAGCCTCTGCGGTCCGACTCCGCGCCCGCCGGATCAGGTACACGGTCGTCAGCACGGGCGCGACGAACGCGATTGCGGTCAGGGCCAGCATCCGCAGGTTGCTGAGGACGATCGGGCTGGAGGTGCAGAAGTAGGTGCCTTGCTCGGGAGTGGTCGTGACGGGGCCGCAGCCCTCCGAGGCTTGTGCCGACAAACCGGCGGTGAGCATCAGCACCGGGATCATGAGCCCGCCCGGGATGACGAGCGTGCCGATTAGCTTGTCGCGCCGCGTCCAGGCACGCGACGTCCAAAGCAGAACGACCCCGGCCGCCCAGCCGAGGACCGGGATCAGCAGCCCGCCGACGAGCAGGATGATCGGGGTGAGCACGTCCATCCGACTCTGGCGCTGCGGCTGGGGCTCGGCGAGGGGCGTCAAAGCGCCCTGACCAGCTTGAAGCGCTCGCAGACGACCATCGAGTCGTCGTCGAACGTCCAGGTCGGATCGCCCGTGAACTCCCGGTGGGTCTCCGCCGAGAGCCCGAAGAAGCGTTCGTGCGCCTCGCGCCAGTCGGCGACCGACTCGAAGCCCTCGCCTTCGTCGCGCGCGAACTGCTCTTCGACGTCGGCCGCACGCATGACACGCACGTCCGTCGTCTCGAGGACGGCCACAGGCTTGTCGTCGTAATCGAGGAGCACGCTCCGGTCGCCGGGCTCGGGGATCTTTTCGCCCTCCGCTTCGTAATCCAGCACGAGTCCTGCACCCGCCGTCTTCTCGCCGCTGAGGATCAGTTCGACGAGGCGGCGGCGGAGGGGGGTCCGCGCGAAGCCGAACTCCGAGACCGGCATTCCGTCGATGCGGCGCGGCGCCATACCGCGAACCCTAGAACGCCGAAGCCCGCCATTGCAGGCGGGCTCGGTCGCTTCCCAGGGTGGGGAGGGGAAGAGTTCGACTACTGGTCGTCCTCGGCTGCCTGCTTCGCCGTGACGGTGCGGCGGACGACCCGCTCGCAATTCACGAACGTGTCGTGCTCGGCCGCGTTCTCGAAGGCGACGTCGTTTCCGGCCCCGCAGTCGACGTAGTCGACCTGGCCGTCGGCCGCGAGTGCGTGCATCCGGTCGTTGCCGTCGCCGCCGTACTCCTTGTCGGCGCCCGATCCGACCCAGACGATGTCGTTGCCGTCGGCAGCGTTGATCGTGTCGTCGCCGGGGCGTCCGCGAAGGACGTCGTCGCCCGCGCCGCCGTTCAGATCGTCGTTGCCCTTGCCGCCGCGGAGCATGTCATTGCCCGCGCCGCCGAGCACGCGGTCGTTGCCCTCGCCCGCGTAGACCTTGTCGTTCCCGGCCTCGGCGTCGATCGTGTCGTCGCCGGCGAGCGCGGAGATCACGTCGTCGTTGGGCGTGCCGATGATCGTGTCGGGGCCGTTCGTCCCCTTGATGTTCTGCGCCGCCACGACGCCGACGATGCTGAGTCCGGCGACGAGGACGACGAGCGTTGCGATGAGCCTGCCTTTCATGCGATCCATCCCTCCTGTGTTGCTGACGAGGGCGAGGATCGCGGCGCCGCATCAGGGCGCAGTACGTGGCAGGTAATACGAGCGTAAAACCGGCGGTCTAGCCAGGCAGCCAGCCTTCGCCGTAGCCCGTCAGCTCACTGTCGGGGAACCGCGCGTAGGCCTCCTTGGCGTCTGTCGTCTCCTGCTCGACGCCGGCCCCGTGGCGGAGCGCGGCCTCGTCGACGGTGTACGCGCCCCAGCCCTCTCCCGTCGACCGTTCGCGCGCGCCGACCGCGAGCACGACGCACGGCGAGCTTCCCGCGCCGACGATCACATGCTCCGTGTCGGGCGGGCAGTGGACGAAATCCCACTGGCGGAGCGGCCGCTCCTGCCCCTCGACGATCAGCATCGCCTCGCCGCCGAGGACGAGGAAGTCCTCCTGGTCGCGCTCGTAGTGGTACATCGCCATCGGCTCGCCGGGGCCGAGCACCGAGACGTTGATCCCGAGCTGCGAGAAATCGGCCTCGCCCTCGAGCTCGCAGTAGACGCCACGGCCCTCGCGCAGCCTCCAGGTCGCCTGGCGCGCGTTCAGGACGTACCAGCCCTTCCCGCGCGGGAGGAGCCCGTGCTCCGTCTGCTCGAGCGCCGCCTCGGGGATCATCGAGTCCATTATCCCGGTCCCGGTATTGACCCGAGCCAGTGGCCCGGCGGGCCACCGTCCGGCGCGTCAGGTCGTGAGCGCGGGCTCGTCGGGGAGGGCGCTGCGCGGCGCAGACGGGAGGCGCACCGTGAAGCGCGTTCCCCGCCCGGGCTCGCTCTCGACCGAGACGCTGCCGCCCATGCCCTCCGCGAGCTCCTTGACGATCGCCAGGCCGAGGCCGGTGCCGACCTCGCGCTCGCGGCCGTAGCGTTCGTGCAGGTAGAAGCGCTCGAACGCGTGCGGGAGCTCCTCCGGCCGCAGGCCGGGCCCCGTGTCCGCGACGGTGATCACGCCCGGCTGCGCGCCCACGCAGACGCGCCCGCCCGCGGGCGTGATCCGCAGCGCGTTCTCGACGAGGTTCCCGAGCACCTGCAAGACGCGATCCGAGTCGCCCGTCGCCGGAGCGGCGCCGTCGACCCGCGCCTCGAGGTCGACCTCCCAGCCCCGTGCCGCGGGCTCGTAGCGCCGCACCGTCTCCTCGGCTGCGGCCGCGAGGTCGATCGACCGCGCGTGCACGCTGAACTCGCTCTTGTTCATCCGCGCGAGGTCCAGCAGGTCGCGGATCAGCCGCTCGAGCCGCTCGGCCTCGCGCGCGATCGTCGCCGTCGTCTCGTCCACGTCGACCGCGCCGTCGCGCAGCGCCTCGTTGTAGCCGCGGATCGCCGTCAGCGGCGTCTTCAGCTCGTGCGAGACCGAGAGGAGGAACTGGCGCTCGGCGTGCCGCGCCCGCTCGAGCTGGACGGCCGTGTCGTTGAACGACTCCGCAAGCGTGCGCAGCTCGGTCGGGCCTTCCACCGGCAGAGGCTCGGGCACCTGCGCCTCGGGCAGCCTGCGCGCCGCCGCGGCGACCCGCCTCACCGGCTGCGCAATGCGTCGCGCGAGGAGGAACGCGACCGCCCCCGCCAGCGTCATCCCCACGAGCCCTCCGATCAGCAGCGCCTCGATGTACGGCGTGTACGAGCTACCGGCCCGCGTCGGCCGGATCAGGATCAGCGCCTGCTTCCCGACCGGATACGCCGCGTAGAAGTAGGGCGTCCCGCCGACGTCGACTCGGCCGCCGGCAGGCCTGCCGCCACGCAAGCGGCGCAGCCCCAGGGGAGGCACGTACGGCGACCCCTCCTTGAGGTTGACGATCAGCGGCTGCTCGTCCTGGAGAGCCAGCCGGTCCTCGAAGCTCCGCACGAACACCGGGAGAGGCGAGACGCTTCCCTTCGCCTTCTCGCCGATCAGATCCGCCTGGAACGTGAGCGCACGCAGCGACGACCTGTCCACCGCGCGCCGCGTCAGCACCGAGCCGATCGCGAGGGAGATCCCGACCGACAGGACGACCACGAGCACGATCGCGGCGAAGAGCCGCGTGCGGAGCGAGTTCATTCTCGAACGGCTTTGTACCCGGACCCGCGCATCGTGCGAATCAGATCCGGGCGGCCGAGCTTGCGGCGCAGCTGCGCGACGTGCACGTCAACCGTCCGCGTCCCACCCGCGTACGTCATCCCCCACACCTGATCGAGCAGTTGCTCGCGCGAGAGGACGATGTCCTGATGCTCGAGCAGGCACGCGAGGAGGTCGAACTCCTTGACCGTCAGATCGACCTGCCTGCCGTCGACGGTCACCTCGCGCGCGCCGCGCTTGAGCGCGACCGTCCCGAGGGTGAGCGCCTCGTCGGGGACGTTCTGTTCGGAGCGGCGCAGGATCGCCTTCATCCGCGCGACCAGCTCCCGCGGCGAGAACGGCTTCGGGACGTAGTCGTCGGCGCCGACCTCGAGCCCCGCAACGCGGTCCGGCTCCTCGTCACGTGCCGTCAGCATCACGATCGGCACGGAGGAGCGTGCGCGCATCTTGCGGCAGACCTCGAATCCGTCCATGCCGGGGAGGCCAATGTCGAGCAGGACGATCCGGACGGCGTGGCGCGCGAGCTCGATCAACGCCTCCTCGCCGGATCGGACCCAGACGACCCGGTAGCCGTCCTTCTGCAGATAGCTGCGGACGAGGTTGCCGATCGAGTGCTCGTCCTCGACGAGCAGCACGACGCCGCCAGTTCTGCCCCAGGCCTCGCCCGGAGCCGGATCCTGGTTGCGCGACGGGTTAGCGGCGGGTTGCATCGACGGTGTCCGCCGGACCGTCTCCCTCGCGCTGCGTCTGCACGCGCATGTTCTTCCTCAGCGCGCCGAAGCCGACGGGCGAGCCGCCGAGCGTGATGCGCGCCGTCGGAGCGACCGGGATCGTCACGGCCGTTCCGTCTCGCTCGCCGATCGAAAGCGTCCGTCCGGGCCCGACTGCGGAGATCCGGCCGCGGTCCATCCGGATATCGCGGACGAGTCCGCCCTTGAGGCAGACGATCTCCGCCCGGATCACGGTTCCGCCGAAGCTGAACGGGCAGGCCTGAACCGCGCCGCCCACCACACCGGCGAGCCCGAGGGCTGCTCCGGCGGTGAAGGTGGCTGCGGGCGCTCCGACGATCAGAGCCATGCGCGCACGTCGAGACATGGACACAGTGTCGCCGTTCAAGGTCAGCGTGGGTTACTGCGCGTGTTAGGAACGTGTAAGGGCCTCAGCAGGGTAGTGGCTCAATTTGAATCCGCCGCCCGCCGCCCGCCGCTCGCGCGTCTTGCGATACGCGCCGCGCCGCGTCGGCGTGGACTCGGCTGCTTCTAGCAGGCCGATCAGCTCGTCGAGGGTCCAGACGTGATCGGTGACGCCCCCAGCCATCGCCGGGGTCGTCTTGGTGCCGAGGCTCATGTGGGGGCGGCAGTAGTTGTAGTGCGCGAAGTGGAGCGCGACTGCGGCGGCGTGGTTCTCGACCTTCTTGGAGAAGGCGTTGGTGAGCCGCGTGAAGCGGCGGGCGCTCATGCGCGTGGTCAGGTTGAGGCGCTCGAAGTGCGACGTGCTGATGTGGTCGGGACCGGTCGACGGTGATCGGCTGCGGGATCGCGCCGATGCACCTAGCTGGGGAGTACTTGCCTGCGCCGCCTCCGTCAGATCCATAGAGCTTGATGGAGCGGTCTAGTATTACGAGCCTTTTCAAAAAGGTGCGAGCTACGCGCGCCAACAGGCGCGAGCGCTACGATCCTGGAAGTTACGGGGCGGAGGGCAGCCGCCTAGGCTTGGCGGCTGCCCCCCTGTGCCGGACCCTTATCCCCCACCCCAAGCGGGGTGCCAATGGGTCCGTCGTCCTGCTGTCCGGCGCTATCGCCGGCAATCTCTGCGTCTTCACCGTCGTCGTCACGGAGTGCGAACGAGCCGCGACCCACGCGTTGAATCTCGCTGCGCGCGTGCATCTCCAACAGGCGGTTGCCGATGGTGTTCAGTGGGTTCTTCCCCTTCGGGGCAACGCCGCGCTTGTCGAGAACATCGAAAATCTGCTGCTTCGACCAGGAACCCTCACGCTGGCGCATCACGTCGAGAACGAGTTCGCGCAACGCAGGCCCGCTCGCCCGCTTCCTCCCATTCGCGTTGGCCAAAGCGTGATCAACCTTGAGGTCGAGCTTGCGCAGGCTCCCCTCAATACTGCGCCGGAAGGACTTGATCCGGATGGCGTGGTCGATTTGCTCGACCTCAGCTTCCAACACCGCTGCTCGAGCCTTGGCTGCTTCAATCTCGTCTCGGTACTGGCCTCTAAGCGCGCGGAGCTGCGTCAGCGTCTGCGTCGTCAAAAACCGAGTGAGCGGGGTTTCGCCGATCTGAGTCGTCACGCGTGCGATTGTACACTACGCACCCGGACGTACCCCAAAAACCTAGGAAGCGGGTTTACCCCAACGGGCTGCAGCCGCGTTTCGTGCGGCTTCGCTCCGCTCCTCAGGCGTCATCTTCGCGGCGCGCGCCTTTCCGCCCTTCAAACCCCCGCGCCTGCCGAGAGCGACCGCTGCCGGGTCCTTCCCCTCGTCGGGATGGAAGGGTTTAGCGTTGCCGGTGGACTCGTCCACGATCTGCTTCGCCAGCTCGTTCACATCGGTCGGTCGCTTGCGAGAGCAGTCAGGCATCAAGTGGTACTTACCAGTGCCTACGGGATCCCGCGTTGGCGTCGAATCGCGAGCGGCAGAAGCTGCTCGGCTGTGAACTGGCGCAGATGAGTTACCAGACGCGCGTGGCTCCACGTAGTCAGGACTGAGGGCAGATCGGCGGGCGCGACTCGGAGCGTTTCCGCAATCTCCGTGAGATTGGCCTTCGCAGGTCTAGATCGGTGCCGGGTGACAGCCGGGGTAACCGCGCACCGCTCGCCGTCCGAGGAAATGACCTCAAGTCGGTAGAGCTTCTTGTGTCTCGTGTAACGGCCTGGGTCAGCCGTCAGGCGTCTGAGCGCGTCGCAGAGGTCGTCGGTGTCGTCTGTGGGCGCCAAACCGGGACCGGGGGCGTCTTCCTTAAAAGCTTCCTGAGGAGTGCTTCGAAAACGTCGTCGGAGTCCTCCTCCTGGCGAAACGCGCGCAGGCGCTTGACGAGTAGGCCGAGTGTCTCAAGCTCATGCGCCGTCGCTTTCCGCGATTGGGCCAGATCGGCAAGGTGGGAACAATAGTCGTCTGCATTGTCAACGAACATCGAGATTGCCGAGTTGAGGTCATCTGCGTGCGCGGTGACATCGAACTCAAGACTTCGAACGACATGCACTCCATCCTCTCCGACGAAGTACTCGGCGGTCGTGAGGACGGAATCGCCCAGGCCGACAACTCCTCGGTCGGGCTTTTGCTCCGAGGGGGGAGAGGAGGCGGTACGTGTTTGTGGACTACGCATGTGCCCCTGCTTGCCGCCCGACGCGGCGGACATAGCAAACCTTACGACCGACCGGATGAGCGACCATACCCCAAACAGGGGCTCCGACCGAATCGGTCCATGCTGGCGCGCCGAGTGGTCGGGAAGCACCTAAACATTGTCAGCGGACCCGTCGGACGGCAAACTGACCCACTACCCCTCAGCAGAGCGTGGCGATGCGGTCGAGGGTGACGACCTGGTCTCCCCCCGTGCTGACGCGGGCGCGCAGGCGAATCGTTCCATGGGGAAGGCGAACTCGTGGGACGACGACGCGGAACGGCGCCCGCGAGTGCGTTCCGACTGCGTGCCCTCCGATCGTGAACGCCACCGCGGTCACCGACCGGGCACCCTTGACGCGAAGCGCGAGCGGGCCGCGCAGGCAGCCGCCAGGTCCGAGGGGCGACCGGGCGGTGAAGGCAGCCACCGGAAGCAGCGTGCAGCGCGCGCCCTTGCATGCGCGGAGCAACGCGAGCCGCCGCGCGAGCTCGGCTTGCAGGCCCGCGTAGGCGGGATCCGCGTGGAGACTCTGGAGCTGGTCCGGGTCGCGCCTGAGGTCGTAGAGCTCGCGCGCGCCGTCGTCGTCGTACTCGACGTAGAGGAAGTTCCGCGTCCGCAGGCCGGAGAAATGACCAGGCCCCGGGCCGTTCTCGATCACGATGTCCCGGCCGAGCTCCTTGCCTGCGTCCTGCATCAGCGGGAACAGCGAGTGCCCGTCCATCGTCCGGGCCGGCTGTGCCTTGGTCGCGTCCACGATCGTCGGCGCCAGGTCGATGTTCGCCACGAGCTGCGAGCGGTGGACACCAGGCGGGATCCCGGGGCCGCGGATGATCAGAGGAACGCGGATCGACGGCTCGTACGGGAGGATCTTGCCGGTCATCACGCGGTGTTCCCCGTGGAAGAAGCCGTTGTCGGAAGTGAAGACGATCAGCGTCTTGTCGAGCACGCCCGTGTCGCGCAGCGTGTCGACGATCCCCTGGACGGCCTCGTCCACCGCGAGCAGCGACTCCAGCTCTTGCTGATATTCCTCGCGGAGCTGCCGGAAGGTCCGCGGACCAAAGCGCGGCAGGCTGCGGATGGAGGGCGGCTTGTCGGAGACGTCCGCCTCGTTGAACGACGGAGCGTACGGAAGCTCTGTCCCTGCGAAGTAGTTGCGGTGCCGAGGCGCGGGCGACGGGGTCGGAGGCCAATCCGGGTCGTCGGGGTCACGAGGCCCGCCTGCGTGCGGGGCGATGAACGCGACCCAGAGGAAGAACGGCTCCGGGGCGGCAGCGCGGCGGCGGATGATCTCCTGCGCCATCTTCGCGTAGAGGTCGGTCTGGTAGCACTCGGGCTTGTCGGTCACCGGGCAGAAATGCCTTAGCTCACCGTTGTCGTTGAGCGTGAAGTCGTAGTACTGGTACGTCGAAGGATCGACGGTCGCGTGAAACTCGGTCCAGCCCGGTGGGATCTCACGCGGATCCTTCGTCCCGTACCGGTTCAGGTACTTGCCGAGGTGAATCGTCGCGTACCCCGCGCGCTGGAGCCACACCGCGAGCGTGTTCGTCGAGTCCAGCTTGTAGTAGCCGCCGTCGGGAGGCCCGTTGCCAAGCACGCCGTGGTTGTGCGCGTACTGCCCGGTGAGGAACGTCGAGCGCGACGGGCAGCAGAGCGAGAAAGACACGAAGCTGTTGTCGAACGTGACTCCTTGGTCGCCGAGCAGGCTCTTGGTGCGCTCCATGACCTTCATCGACTCGAGCGTCTGGTCGTCGGTCATGATCACGACGACGTTCGGGCGTTGGACGCCGGCCGCATGCGCGTGCCCGCGCGGTTCGGGGATCAGCAGGATCGTGAGGATCGCGCAGGCCGCGATTCCCGCGCTGGACAAGAGTCGGGCCACTCTTCGGGATCTTGCAGGGCCGGAGGCCCCGGTACAAGAAAAGTCTAGGACCTAGACGTGGGCGACGACGTCGATCGAGACGACCGCCTCGGGCCTGACGAAGCGTCCGGAGAAGCACGGCCAGTCGCCGTCGTCCTTGAGACTCCGCATCGCATCGGTCGCGGCGGCCTTGGCCTCGGCAGCGTCGTGCACGCGGGCGATCTCGACTCGTTCGCCGTTCGTGAGGCACGCGACGACTTGGAAGACGACCCCGGGCTCGGAGGCTGCGGCAGGCTCGGGCTCAGGGGTGAAGACGGGCTCAGGCAGCGAAACGGGCTCGGGCATCGGCGCTGCGACGGGGGCCGGCAGCTCTTGCACGGGCTCCGGCTCCGGCTCTAGCTCGACGGCGACGGGCGCAGGGGGAGCCGCGGCCACGACCGGCTCGGGCTGGACAACGGGCTGGGCGACCACGGGCTCGGCCACGACGGGCGCGACCGGCTCGGGCGCCACGGGCGGGGCAGGCGCCTCGAGTACGGGGACTTCGACGGCGGGAGACTCCACAACGGGTGCCGGCGCGGCGGCAAGCGCCGGCTCGGCGGGGACGGGCTCGGGCTGCGGGGCGGCAGGTGCAGGCTCGGGTGCAGCTTCCGCCGGGCTCGGGACGATCTGGGCCATCGCCTCAGCAGTCACCCAGCCCTTCTCCACCACGATCGACGCGACGGAGTTGCCGCTGACGGCCTCTTCCTTCATGGCGTCGGCGAGCTGGGCGGGGGTGATCATGCGAAAGCGAAGCAGGAGCGACTCGACGGGAAGCTCGGCCTGCGGCTCGGGTGCGGGCGCTGCCGGCACTGCCGGCGCGCTCGCGGGAAGCGGCATGACGCCCTCGGCGATGACCGCCTTGGGGGCCGGGGGAACGCCGGAGCTCACCGGCGGCTCGCCGGCGAGACGGACTCCTCCAAGAGGGGTTGCCGGCAGCTCGCTCACAACGCGTGCATCGGCCTAAGGGGGGCACTTCGTATCACCCTTGGGGGTGATCTACGCCGCTAGACGCGCTTCCGGCTCGACTTCGACCGCTTTGGGGGCCGTTCGGTGCAGATAGACCAGCGCGGCGGCGCCCGTCGTGACGCCGACGGTCCCGGCGACCGCGAACGCGAGCCCTGTCCCTCCGCGCGCGCTCAGCCAGCCCGCCGAGAGCCCGCCCAAGGGCCCGAGTCCGTTGAAGGCGTAGTAGTAGAGCCCGACGACGCGGCCGCGGAGATGATCCGGCGCCTCCAGCTGGGCGGTCGAGTTCCCGTTCGACGTGAAGACCGTGAACGAGACCCCGACTCCGAAGAGGAGGAGAGCGCAGAGCACGAGCGAGTTGGACGGCGCGAGCAGCAGCTCGAACACGCCGAAGCCGACCGTCCCGACGAGGAGGCCGCGAAGCGTCGCGCGACCGAGCCCGGCCGAGACGAGAGCGCCGACCAGCGCTCCCGCGCCGAAGAAGGCCGAGAGGAGGCCGAACGTTCGTGGCCCGGCGTGCAGCGTCTGGCGCGCGAGTACCGGCAGGAGCACGTTGAAGTTGAAGCAGACCGTGCTCACGATCGCGGTCGTCCCGAGCACCACGAGGAGACGCTTCGAGTGGCGGGCATACGCGAAGCCCTCCCGCATCCCGCGCAGCAGCGTGGGCCGCTTGGCGAGCTCGAGCGGATGGAGCTCGTCGACGCGCATCATCAGCAGCCCGGCGAGCACGGCGACGAAGCTGACCGCGTTGAACGCGAAGCAGAAGCCCACTCCGGCGGCCGCGATGATCACGCCGCCGAGCGCGGGGCCGAAGATCCGGGAGGCGTTGAAGAGGCTGGAGTTGAGCGCGATCGCGTTCGGCAGCTCGCTGCGGCCGACCATCCGGTACGTGAGCGCCTGGCGGGCCGGCGCGTCGAGGACCTGCACCGCGCCCATCAGCGCTGCGATCGCGTAGACGTGCCAGGGCCGGGCGATCCCCGCAAGCGCAGCCGCGGCCATCGCCGACGCGAGCACCATCGAGGCCGCCTGCGTGGCGATCACAGTCTTCCGCGCGTCCAGCCGGTCGACGACGACGCCCGCGAATAGGCCGAGCACCGTGAACGGCAGGAACTGCGCCAGCGCGAGGTAGCCGACGGCGAGGGGCGAGTGCGTGAGCTGGAGGATGAACCAGGCCTGGGCGATGCGCTGCATCCACGTCCCGGTGACCGAGATGACCTGGCCGCCGAAGAAGAGGCGGTAGTTCCGGTGCTTGCGCAGGCTCGCGAACGTGCGGCGGTTCATGCGCAGGATCGCCGCGGTCACGCCTCCACCTCGAGCAGGCGCGCGAGCGGCTCGATCGCGGCGTCGATCGCGTCGATCTCGGCAGGCTCGAGCTCGCGCAGGCGCGCGGCGAGCCACGCCGTGCGACGCGAGCGGACCGAGCGGAGGACGCGCTCGCCCGACTCGGTCAGGCTGAGCCCGATCCGGCGGCGGTCGCCTCCTACGGGCCCACGCTCGACGAGCGCCTCGCGCTCGAGCCGGGCGACGTACTTGGACATGCCGGGCGCCGACATCCCCTCGCGCGTGGCGAGCTCACGGACGCCGATTCCGCGCTGCTTCTGGATCTGGACGAGCAGAGAGACCTGGCCTCCGGTGACGCCGAGCGAGTGCAGCTCACGGCGAAGCGCGCGGTTCAGCTTGAAGAGGACGGGGCGGAGCCGGTTGGCGACGGCGACGGGATCTGCGGCTATGGCGGTGGGCATATCGTTAACCAAGTTAACGATAGCCGGACCGCCCGACCCTCGGCTCCCTCTTTTACGGGATCTTTACTGCCGCGTCTCGATCTGCCCGTTCGCGAGCGCCTTGATGCCGCCGGGCGACGATACGAGGCGATTCCCCCGCACGGTCGCGCGCGAGTTGTAGTGGACGAGGATCGCGTAGCCGTTGCGTCCACCGCCGGGCTCGGTCCCGGTCACCACGTTGTCGTCGATCTCGCACTCGGAGTTGTCGCCGCAGTAGATCGCCACGCCGCGCGCGCCGTGGACGTCGTTCGAGGCGATCCCGCCCATCGACATCTCCGTCAGCGAGATGGCGTACGAAGCCGTGCGGCTGACGCGGTTGCGCAGCAGCATCGCGTGCGTGGTGTGGACGACGATCCCCTCGCGGCCCCCGACGACCGTGCAGCCCTCGACCTTGCTCGGTGAGCGCGCCATGCTGAACGAGATGTCGATTCCCTGAGCCCAGCGGTTGCCGAGCGAGTCGACGGCGCAGTCGCGGATCGTCACCGAGCTGTCGCGGACGTGGATGCCGTCGAGCCGCGCGCCGGTGATCGTGACGCCGTCGAGCAGGACGCCGTCCGCGCTCGTCACGGCGACCCCGTTCTCTCCGCCCAGCACCGCGACGTTGCGCACGGTCACGTCGTCGCTGCGGATCACGATCCCCCCGCGCACGACCGCGCCGGTGTCGCCGACGAGCCGCTCCGGCCGGTCGATCACGAGCGGTCCCTGATGGACACCGGAGCTGAGGTGGACGGTCGGTGGCCGCTGCCCCCAGGCGACTCCGCCGGAAAAGGCGAAGACGACCAGGACCGCGGCGGCGAGACCCGGACCGGCCCGTCCTAGCTCGCCTCCGTCCTCCGCGTACGAGAGCCGCAGGCGAGGCAGAGCCGCGTGACCGAGGATCTGGGCCACGAGCCAGCCTGCGCCGAAGAGGGCGAGCGCGGGCGTGAGCGGCGCCGCAATTCCCAGCGCCCGGGCCAGGACGAGAACGAACGTGAGCTCCAGGAGCCCGATCGGCAGCGCGAGCCAGCCGGGCTGGTAGGGGAGCAGGCGGTGGTACAGCTCGGCGTCGAGGAGAAGCCCGACGGCGGTCATCAGCGCGGCGAGCTCGACCGGCCACCACGCGCGCTCGGCCGCGGCGAGCGCCAGGGCGACCACGAGCGTCAGCGCGGCCGCGGCCAGGCGCGACTCCAGGCGCCCTCTCAGCGTGTAGGACACGCCACCACCTTCGCGGCGAACCGGTGGGCCGCGTACTTCATCCCGGCGAGCGTGTCCGCGGCCGGGAAAGCCCACTGGGCCGGGACACCCGCGAGCGACAGGGTCCGCGCCTCGTCGGTCAGCGCGGGAACCGTCGAGTCGGGCGCCAGGACGATCCAGTCCTCGGCGGTCTTCAGCGAGTGCTGGTCCACGAGCCGCGCAAGCAGCGGATCGTGCCGGAAGCCGCGCCTGAAGCCGGTCGCGCAGATCACCTGCGCGGCGCCGTTCAGCTCGGCAGCGACGCGGAAGCGGCCCTCGGCCGCGGCGCGCTCGAGCGGCTCGTCCCAGCGGCGGCCGGCGGGGTAGGACGGCGCGGAGTAGCGACGCAGGAGGCCGATCCGCTCGGCCCGCGCGGCGCGATGGAACCCGGCGAGGCCGCGCCGCGAGAAGAGCGTCCGTGGCAGGTTGAGAGGCCGCCGCTCCGGCTCGCGCCGCCTGACCGACGTCACGGTCGCTCCGGCGTCGAGTGCGTTCAGCCACTCCGTCGCGGCCGCCATTCCCGCGCCGACGACCTCGACGTCGTCCGCGTACTCGTGCGGCTCATAGGCGTGGACCGCGCGCGGATCTGCTGCGAGCTCCTCCAGCCGAGCCAGGCCGGGATGGCCGGGAGCGATCAGGACGTGGCGGAACACACCTCGCCCGTCGACGTCGAAGCCGCCGTCGACGGCGGCCACTCGGTTCACGCGCGCGCGCACGAGGGCGTCGTCCCACCGCGTGCGCTCGCGCACCTCGGCGACGTGCGCGAGGAAGTCCTCGACGGGTGGGTTGTAACGATCGGCGATGCTGCGCAGCAGCGGCGCAGGCGAGCCGCTGCGCAGCGCCGCCCGCACCGCGAGCCCGGGAAACGAGGCGGGCGCGACGTGACCGTCCGACTCCGAGCGCATGAAGCGCTGCCGGATCGACGCGGCGCGCTCGCGCCAGACGGCCGCGGGGTCGCTGTCCGTTCCGAACACGGTCACGTCCTCGACGCCGACGTGCCGGAGGGTCGCATACGCCACGAGGCCGCCGAGGCCCCCGCCGACCACCGCTACTCGATTCGTCATTTCTTGTAGGCCTGAGCAGCCGCGCGCTCGAGGGCGGCAGCCGTCACGTTCACGTTGCCCGGGTTGCGCAGGAAGTCCTGGAAGATCTTGGGCTCGACCTGTCCGAACGCGGTGGGTTGGAGCTCCGAGAGGTCCCAGCGGAACGTCTGCGCGCGTGCCAGGGCAGTCGCGATGTGCCGCTGGATCGCATCCTCGTAGAGCTTCGACGAGACCCGCCGGTTGGGCGAGGTGAAGGCGCCGCGCCTGACCCAGACCGACGCCGCTCGCGCCGTCGCGAGGAACGACACGAGCGCGCGCGACGCCGGCGTGGAGCGAAGCAGGACGACGACCGCGGCGTCCGTTCCGCCCACCACCGCGCGGCCCGACTTGCCGATGGGCGGGAACGAGAAGACGTCGTAGTCCGTGCCGGGCTCCGCGCCCGTCGAGGCGGTGATCACCGGCGCCACGAAGTCGCCCTCGATCACCATCGCGGCCTTCGGCGGGCTGTCCGCGAAGACCTGAGAGATGGACTCCGCGAAGTCGGTCTCGAGCGCGCCGGGCGTCCCACCGGCGATGTTCGTCCGGTCCCCGAGGATCTTCGCGGTCGTCCTGAGCGCCGCTTTGACGCTCGGGTCGGTCCAGCGCAGCTTGTGCTGTGCGAGGAGGTCGTACCGCTTCGGGCCAGCCTGGCGGAGGTAGACATTCTCGAACAGGTCCGCGAGCGTCCAGCCGTCGGCGCCCGCGATCGAGTACGCGCGCGTGCCCCACGCTCGCAGGACCCGGGCCGATCGGAGCAGGTCCGTAAACGTCGCTGGCGCCTTCACGTCCGCGCCGTGGAACGTCTTCACCTCATACCAAACGGTCGACTTGTTGCTCGCCTCGAAGACGACGCCGTACAGGGTGCCGCGGACCGAGCCCATCCGCAGCCACACCGGGGCGTAGTTGGCCGCGACCGTCGAGCGCGCGAATGCCAGCGGACGGAGGTTGCGGCGCGCTGCCAGTCGCTTCAGCAGCAGCGGGGTCGGGAGGATCGCGACGTCGGGCCCCTTCCCCGCCGCGATCGCCTTCAGGAGCGTCTCGGGAAACGCGTCGCCGGCGGAGTCGTACGTCGCCGTCGTGCCGGGCGACGCCGTCTCGAACTCGTCGAGCACGGCCCGGAAGGACTTCTCGTCGGCGCCTGCCCACGCGCCCAGGACGGAGACGTGACGCGTCCCGCCAGACGATCCGTCCGACCCTCGCTGCGCCGCAGCGGCCGCTGCGCAGAGGCACAGAGCCAGAAAGGCGATCGCCCCGGCGGCGATCCCACGAGTCATTTTGCGGCGCTGCGGCATCGACCCTCGGTCAATGCTTAGCACGTCAGCCGCGTTGCTCTCTAAAGCTTTACTTCACCGACCCGGCCACGAGGCGGCGCTTGCGACGCCGTCTCAGGAGGTCCGGCTTTGCTGGACGTCCGTCTGAACTGACCGGTCGACCCGCTGGCACTTACTTGACCGACCCCGCCAGCAGCCCCTGCACGAAGTAGCGCTGGAAGAGCGCGAAGATCGTGAGCGGGATCACCGCGGAGAAGAACGACGCCGGCGCGATCACGTCCAGGTTCGAGCCGAACTGGCGCAGCTGCCCGGCCAGCGCGGGCGCGATCGGCGTGTTGTCCTGCGCGAGCGTGAAGCCGACGATGAAGTCGTTCCAGACGAAGAGCACCTGGAAGATGGCGAGCGCGGCAATCGCAGGCAGGCCGAGCGGCAGCACGACCTTGAAGAACAGTCGCCACTCCGACGCCCCGTCGATGCGGGCCGCCTCCATCAGGTCGCGCGGGATCCCCGCAAAGAAGTTCCGCAGCAGGAAGATCGCGAACGGCAGCGCGAACGCGGTATGGAAGAGGATCAGCCCGAAGACGGTGTCGTAGAGGTTGAGCGTGTTGTAGAGCTTGAAGATCGGGATGAGCGCCATCTGGATCGGCACGACCATCAGGCCGACGACGGTCACGAAGGCCCAGTCGCGGCCCGGGAACTCGATCCACGCGAGCGCGTAGGCGGCGAGGCTCGCGATCAGGATCGGAAGGATCGTGGCGCCGATCGTCACCTCGGCCGTGACGACCAGTGCGTGCGTGATCGCCGAGTTGTGGTAGATCATGCGGTAGTTCTCGAAGGTGAGCTCGCTCGGCTTGGCGAAGACGTGCCACCAGCCGCTCGCGTTCGCGATCGCCGCGGGCAGGAGCGACGTGACGAAGAGGCCGGCGGCCGGGATCAGCCAGAGGATCCCGATCAGGAGCAGGAAGAGGTGGATCGGGAGCTTTGCGATCCGGACCGCGAGCGTCTGGCGCGACTCGTCTCGCATTGCAGGCTGGCGGACCTCGGCGACGGCCATTAGCGGCGCACCTAGTTGTTCTTCCTCTGTGAGCGGACCTGGTAGATCAGGAACGGGACGAACAGGAGCATCAGGAAGGAGGCGATCGCGGCGCCGATCCCGAACGCGTTCTCGCCGAGGAACGAGCGCCGCCACATCTCGAACGCGAGCGTCGTCGCGTCGTTCGTGACCGAGCCCGGTGCGGTCGCGTAGATGATGTCGAAGATCTTCAGCACCCCGATCATCTGCGTGACGAAGACGACGGTCAGCACCGGCATCAGCAACGGGACGGTGACGCGTCTGAAGACCTGGAGCTCGCTGGCGCCGTCGGTGCGAGCGGCCTCGAGCACGTCACGCGGAATCGCCGAGAGCCCTGCGCCGATCACCACCATCGCGAAGCCGACCGCGGTCCAGAGGAACGCGATGATCATGGCCGGGGTGATCAGGCTCGGACCGAGCCATTGGACTCCCTGCCACGGCTGCGCGAACGTGGCCGGGGCGATCTTCACCTGGTAGCCCGAGCCCGTGACGCCGTCGAAGGCGAAGGCGCCGTGGCTATCCGTTTTCGCTGTGTTCGTGGACTTGCCGTTCTGCAGCAGCGCAACCGTCACGCCCGGGATTCCGAGCTCACCCTGCTCCACGACTCCGGGCTTGCCGCCGCCCGGCTTGAAGTCGCGCCAGACGACGCCTGTGATCGCGCCGGGCTTCGACTTCGGCTGCTCGGCCTGAGCAGCGCCTGAAGGCACGTCCTGGGGGCTGATCCCCGTCAGGCCGAGCGTCGCGGTGCCGCCCGGCGAGAGCTGCTTCGTGAAGACGAACTTGTCGGTCACCGCCGGCGAGGACGGCGCGGCCCTCGGTAACACGCCCGGCGTCTTGAAGACGTTGTGGATCGAGTTCAGGCCGGCGTTGACCGCGCCCTGGTCCGGGTTCTGCTGGTACATGATCCGCCAGATCACGCCGACGGCGAACAGCGAGACGGCGAGCGGCATGAAGAGGACGATCTTGAAGAAGCTCGCCCAGGCGATCCGCTCGGTCAGCACGGCGAGCACGAGCCCGAACAGGGTCACCGAGAGAGGCCCGACAGCGATCCAGATGATGTTGTTCTTGATTGCCGTGTGGATGATCGAGTCCGAGAACATCGTGCTGTAGTTCTGGAACCAGACGAACGTGTCGCCCTGGTTGCTGAAGAGGCTCCGCACGATCGTGCGGAGCGCCGGATAGATCATCCAGACGGTCAGCAGCACGAAGGCCGGACCGAGGAACGACAGCGGGATCCAGACCGCCCGGACCCGCGAGGGACGAGGCGCGGGCGGAGTCCGGCCCGGATCCGGGAACTCCGCCCGCACGCTCGTCGAGCTCATGCTCGGCTAGCCGCCGGCCTTGTACGCGGCCGTCGCGTCCTTCTCGAGCTTCGCGGCCGCACCGTTGACGTCCGAGGGGTTCTTCAGGAAGTTCTGCAGATCGGTGAACTCCGCGTCGCCGCCGAACTTCGCCGGAGCGAGGTCGGACATGTCGAAGCGGAACGTGGTCGCCTTCGCCAACGCCGTCGCGGTCGTCCGCGTGATCTCGTCCGGATAGACCGACGGGTCGACGTTCTTGTTCGGCGAGCTGAACCCGCCGCGCTTCGCCCAGATCGACGCCGCCTCGGGGGTGGCGAGGTACTTGACCAGCGCCTCAGACGCGGGCGTGTCCTTGAACATCACGATCACGTCACCTCCGCCGACGACGAAGTCGCCGCCCTTGCCGTCCACTGCCGGGAACGGGAAGACGTTGTAGTCGGTGACGGGCTTGGCCTTCGACTGGCCCGCGACGACGCCGGGGACGAAGTCGCCCTCGAAGATCATCGCGGCCTTGGGCGGATTCGTGAACACCGCGGTGACCGAGTCCGGGAAGTTGGTCTGGAGCGCCCCGGAGGCGCCGCCGTTGATGTTCTTCGAGTCGCCCAGCACCTTGGCCATCTGGGTCAGAGCGGTCTTCACCGACGGGTCCGTCCACGGGATCTTGTGGTCGGACAGCTGGTCGTACTTCGCCGCACCGGCGGTGCGGAGATAGATGTTCTCGAACAGGTCGGTGAGCGTCCAGCCGTCCGCTCCGCCGATCGAGTACGCCGGGGTGCCCGACGCGCTGATCGTCTTCGCGTCCGTGAGGAGGTCGCTCCACTCCTTCGGCGCGGTGACGCCGGCGTCCTTGAACGCGTGGACGTTGTACCAGACGGTCGACTTGTTGGCGCCCTTGAAGAAGAGGCCGTAGAGCTTCCCGTTGACCGTGCCGAACTTCACCCAGTCGGCCGAGAAGTTGCTGGAGATGTCGCTCTTCGCGAAGTCGATCGGCTTGAGCGCACCCTGGCTCACAAAGCCTTTCATCAGCCCCGGCGAGGGCAGCGCCGCCATGTCGGGCGGATTACCGCCCTGGACGGCCGTGGTGAGAACCTGGCCGGGATCCTTGGCCGACTTGTACTTGATCGTCACGCCCGGGTTCTTGGCCTTAAACCCGTCGAACACGGCCTTCATCGCCGCGCCCTCGGCCCCCGTCCAGACGGCGACCATGCTGAGCGTGCCTTTGACCTGAGGCGCGGCGGTCGTTCCGCCGCCCCCCGAGCTCTTCTTGCTCCCGCCGCAACCTGCTGCAACCAGCGAGAGGCCGAGCGCGATCGCGGTTAGGACGAACCATCCGCGCTTGCTCATGCGCGTGCTCCTTTCTCTTTCCCGTCGTAGATACCGAGTCCAGTTTCCGGATCGAAGAAGTGCAGGGCGCGTGTGTCGACGGCGACGTCCACCGGCTCCCCCTGCTTTGCCTTGGAGCGCGCCCCGAAACGCGCGACGAGGACGGTCTTGCCCTCTGGGGCGCTGACGCCGATGTCGCCCTCCGCGTCGCCCTTGTCGGCGTCGAGCTCGCGCGTCTCCTCGGTCTCGGCCGCCTCGGCCTCCACGGAGAAGTGCGCCATGATCTCGGAGCCGAGGGCCTCGAGCAGCTCGACCGTGCCGCTCAGCCGCTGGTCCTGCGGCGTGTCCGTGGCCAGATTCGCGTCGTCGAGGTCCTCGGGGCGGATGCCGAGCACGACCTTCTTGCCCTCGTAGTCCTTGAGGGCCGGTCGTGCCGAGAGCGTCTCCTCGCCGAGGGCCACGGAGAGCTTGCCGGCCTTTGCCGCGAGCCCGCCGTTTGCCCGCTCGATCGTCGCCGAGAGCATGTTCATCGCCGGGCTGCCGATGAAGCCGCCCACGAAGAGGTTCTGCGGCCGGTCGTAGAGCACCTGCGGCTCGTCGACCTGCTGCAGCTCGCCCTTCCGCATCACCGCGACCCGGTCGCCCATCGTCATGGCCTCGATTTGGTCGTGCGTGACGTAGACCGTCGTAACCCCGAGGTCGGACTGCAGCTTCGAGATCTCCGCACGCATCTGCACGCGCAGCTTGGCGTCGAGGTTCGAGAGCGGCTCGTCCATGAGGAAGGCTTCGGGCTGCCGCACGATCGCGCGGCCCATCGCCACACGCTGGCGCTGGCCGCCGGAGAGGGCGCGTGGCTTGCGCTTGAGATACGGCTCGAGCCCGAGGACGCGCGCGGCTTCCTCGACCCGTTTCGCGACCTCCGCCTTGGGCGTCTTCTTCAGCTTCAGGCCGAACGCGATGTTCTCGTACACCGAGAGGTGCGGGTAGAGCGCGTAGCTCTGGAACACCATCGCGATGTCGCGGTCCCGCGACGGGACGTGGTTCACGACCTTGTCGCCGATCTTGAGCACACCCTCCGAGATGTCCTCGAGGCCGGCCACCATGCGCAGCGCTGTCGTCTTCCCGCAACCCGAGGGGCCGACGAGCACCATGAACTCGCCGTCCTGGATCTCGAGATCCATGTCGTAGACGGCCTTGGTGCCGTCCGCATAAATCTTGCTCACCCCGTCGAACGTGACCGCACCCACGTAGTCCTCCTTTCGGTCCGGCGTGGTTTTATAACGTGCCCCGACCCGTTCCACAACGAGATCGGTCGTCCAGGCGGACCTTTTCCCCTGCTGGACACCGCGTTAGTCTCGAACCGTGGCGCTGAGAATCCTCGACCGCAGCGAGGTGACGAGGCTGCAGGAAGCCCTGCGGGAAGCGGGCCAGCGCGCGGTCGCGGCCGACGGAGAGCTCGGGCCGCAGACCGAGGTCGCTCTGCGGCGCTTCCAGGAGCAGCACGACTTGAGCCCGACCGGCGAGCCGGACGCCGCGACGCTCGCGGCGCTCGGGCTCGGGGCGCGGAGGGCGTCGACCGGGGAAGCCACGACGACGTGGGCCGTCGCGGCGGAGCTCCTCGAGGCGCATCCGGAGTACGCGAGCGGGATCAGCCGCGACTTCGCCCTCGACGCCCCTGACGGCTCGGAGCAGCGCGCGAAGGCGGAGTGGGTGGACGAGGTGCGGACCCTCTACGTCGTGAAGAAGGACGAGCAGCTCGACGACCGGAAAGTCCTGTTCGGGCTCGTGCTGCTCGACCGTGAGCTTCGCGGTGCTCTCGGACGGCCCTTCGTCGACGCCCTCGCGCACGAGATCACCGGCCTTCCCTCGCTGCTCAGCGGGCGTGGCAAGGCGTTGCACGTGCCGGACGCCGTGCCGACGCTCTCCGACCAGCCCGCCGAGGTGGATCTCCTCGGGCGAAGGGCGTTCGCCGAAGCGCTCGTCTCGCGGATCCGCGACGAGCGCAGCCGCTCGCTGGCCCACAACGCGCTCCGGCCCCGTGACGGCTTGGACGAGGATCCCGATCCGGACTCGTTCATGCTCCACCTCGAGGGCCCGTGGGGCTCCGGGAAGACATCGCTGCTCGGCTTCATGCGGAACGAGCTCCGAGGCGGCGACGAGCCGTGGATCGTCGTCGACTTCAACGCCTGGCAGCACCAGCGGGTCGGCGAGCCGCTCTGGTTCATGATCCGCGACGTCTACCGCACCGCGATCGAGGAGGCCGGCTGGCAAGGCAGGCTGAGGCTCCGGTGGGACTCGTTCGTGTGGCGGGTCTGGGTCGGCCGGTGGCGCATCCTGGGCTTCCTCGTCTCAGCCGCGGCTCTGGTCGGGATCGTCCTCTGGGCGTGGAACACGACCAGGGGAGAAGACCACTCCATTGCGCTCGCCGGCGTGATCGCGAGCGCGGTGACGACGGCGGTCGGCGGGGCTGCCGCGCTCCGCGGGCTCGCCTCGTCGACGGGATCGGCGCGCGGTGCCGAGTCGTTCCGGCAGCACACGGCGAACCCGATGCGCACGCTGCAGCGGCGCTGGCGCGAGATCGTCGCCGACGCAGGCAGTCCGGTCGCGATCTTCATCGACGACCTCGACCGGTGCCGTCCCGAGTACGTCGTCGAGGTGCTCGAGGGCATCCAGACGCTCCTGCGCGACGCGCCCGTCACCTTCGTCGTCGCCGCCGACAGGCGCTGGCTCTACGACAGCTACGCGGCGATCTACAGCGCTTCGGCCGGAAGCGCGCAGGACGCGGGCCGGCCGCTCGGGCACCTGTTCCTCGAGAAGACCTTCCAGCTCTCGACGTCGGTGCCGAGGCTCTCGAACGCCGAGCAGAGCGACTACTGGAAGAGCCTGATCCTGCCCGCGGACGAGCGGTCGCAGGTGGAGCCGGGCCGGCTCGAGAAGCTCGAGCGCGAGTTCAAGGCGCTGCATACGGAAGAGGACGTCTTTGCCCATCTCGACCGTCACGCCGACGAGCCGCAGGTCGTCCGCCGCGCTGCGCGCGCCGCCGCTGTGAGGCAGCTCTCGACGCCGGAGCTGGAGCGGCACACGGAGCACACGCTGATCCGCTTCGCGCCCCTGCTCGAGTCCAACCCGCGCGCGATGAAGCGACTCGTGAACGCGTACGGCGTCGAGCGGGCGCACCAGGTGATCGGCGGTCATTCGACCGAGCTCTCCTACCCGCGCGAGCGGCTCGCGCTCTGGACGATTCTCAAGGCCCGCTGGCCGCTGCTCGCGGAGTACCTGGGCGACGAGCCCGGTGCGATCGACGCACTCAAGCAGGGCCAGGTCCCCCAGGAGGTGACGGCCGACGTCGAGCGGCCGTATCTCGCCAAGCTCTTCGCGGACCGCGCGGTGCGCCGCGTGGTCGACGGAAGCGTCGTCGGCGTCGACCTGGACCGCGCTTCGCTCGAGCTGCTGCTCGAAGGGCCCACGGCGGACGTCGTCCGGCACGGTTAGCCCAACAGCCACAGGGCAGACTGCGGGAAATGCCGCCGAATCCGCTCGACGACGTCCGCCGCGGGCTGCGCCTTATCGGCGAGCAGCTGCGCCGAAACGCGGCCACCGAGCCCGCAGGCGACTGGATCACCGAGCAGGTCGCAGCACGCGAGCGTCCCGAGCCGGCGCGGAGCCTCCCGGAGCTCCAGGCCGAGCTCGACTCGCTGATCGGGCTCGAGACCGTCAAGGAGCAGGTGCACGCGCTCGTCGCCTTCCTGCAGGTGCAGGCGAAGCGAATGGAGCACGGGCTGCCGGAGGTCGCGACCTCGCAGCACCTCGTCTTCCTCGGCAATCCGGGCACGGGCAAGACGACGGTGGCGCGGCTGCTCGCCGAGATGTACCGCGCGATGGGCCTGCTGAAGCGCGGTCATCTCGTCGAGGTCGATCGGGCCGGGCTCGTCGGCCAGTACGTCGGGACGACGGCGATCAAGACCGACCGCGTCATCCGAAGAGCGCTCGACGGCGTCCTGTTCATCGACGAGGCCTATGCGCTGACGCCCGAGATGGAGCGGATGGACTTCGGTGCGGAGGCGGTCGAGACGCTGCTCAAGCGCATGGAGGACTTCCGCCACCGGCTCGTGGTGATCGTCGCGGGCTATCCGCGGCTCATGCACCGATTTCTCGACTCGAATCCGGGGCTGCGCTCGCGGTTCGCGCGCGAGATCGTGTTCCCGGACTACTCGAATGACGAGCTCGTCGCGATCGCGGGCAAGTTCCTCGCGGAGAACGAGTACGTCTTCGGCGCGGGCGCGGAGGAGGCGCTGCGCTCGATCCTCGCGGGCGCGCGCCGGGGCGAGGGCTTCGGCAATGCGCGGTACGCCCGGACGATCTTCGAGCAGGCGCTGAACACGCAGGCATTACGGCTCGCACGCGTGGAGGGCTCCGAGCTCGAGAACCTCTCGCAGGCCGATCTCACCACGTTGGAGTCGGACGACATCGTCTCGGCCGCGCGAGCGCTCGGCGAGCAGCCCGCGGGCAGCGCGGAAGCCCGTGGCTTCTGGCGCCGGCGCCGCGACGGCTAGACGCCGCCGGAGCGGCCGACCCGGCCGGTGATCGCGCCGGAGCGCACGTGTACGACGCCGCCGCGGGCGTAGTAGCGGCCGAGCCAGACGCCGTACACCCAGGCGCCGCGCCGCGGGAACGTGACGTGGGCCCGGTAACGCCCATCCGGACCTGATGGTCGTGCCACGAAGGACCGCTTGGTCGCCCCGCTCTGGACGGTGAGTACCGGCCGTAGGAAGCTGAGCGGCCTCCCTTGACGGGAGATGTCGATCGTGACCGACCACGATTCGAGGGTGTTGAGTCCGGACGGGGGCGTGCTGATCTGCATGGCCGGGTTCTCGGCCCCGCTGGCGAACGCCGCCAAGGCAACGACGAGCAAGGTCAATCCCCCTACAACGGTGAGCCGCATTCACCGACCTCCGGGTTCCGCTTTCGATATCTGACGCGGTGATCGGCGGCTTGTTGGGGTCGCTGACCAGGTTCACTCGTTCGAGTGACGGCTTGGTCGCGGGCCGGGACCGGAGTAGCATCGACCGACCCAGACCCTGTCGAAGGAGATCACTCGTGCGCAAATTTGCCGCTCTGGCCCTCGGAACCGTCCTCCTCGCCGCCGGCTGCGGCGGGGGCTCGAAGAGCTCCTCCGGCAGTACGACCGCGTCCACGTCGGGCGCGGCGGCGCAAGCGCCGACGATGCACTCGGGCGTCCTGACCGTGGGTGCCGAGTTTCCCGCGCCCGGCTTCCTCAACCCGCCGCGCACGAAGCCGACGGGGTTCGAGGCCGATGTCGCCAACGAGATCGCCAAGCGGCTCGGGATCTCGACCGTGACCTGGGCCGAGACGCCGTTCACGTCGCTGTTCTCGCCCGCGCCGAAGAAGTTCGACTTCGACATCAACGAGATCACGATCACGCCCGAGCGGCAGAAGGTCGTGGACTTCAGCGTCCCGTATTTCGACGCGAATCAGGCCCTGCTCGTGCACAAGGGCACCCCGATCGCGAGCGCAAAGACGCTGGCCGACCTCAAGCAGTACCAGCTCGGCGGACAGGCGACGACGACGGGCGTCGACTACATCAAGAAGACGATCAAGCCGACCAAGAAGCCGCGTGAGTACTCGACCACCGGAGCGGCCGCGCAGGCGCTCGTCGTGAAGCAGATCGACGCGTTCGTCATCGACGTCCCGATCGCGGCGGCGCTCGTCAAGCAGTACCCGAACGACCTGACGATCGTCGGCCAGTTCATCACCAACGAGCAGTACGGGATCCTCTTCCAGAAGGGCTCGAAGCTGAAGCCGGCCGTCGACAAGGCGCTGACCGCCATGAAGGACGACGGGACGCTGAAGAAGCTCCAGAACAAGTGGTTCCCGGGCACGGCGGACCTGGTCGAGATCAAGTAGGCCCGGCGCGGCCGACGACGATCTGATCGCGGACGACCCGGCGCTCGTCGCTCCGAGCGGCCGGACTCGCCTGCTTGCAGGGCACGGCGCGCTCACCGCGTCGATCTCCACGATCGCCTTCATCGTGCTCGTCGGTGTGCTTGCGGTGCTGGCCCCGGGCTCGCAGAAGGTTCAGCAGGTCTTCTTCTCGCCGCACCACTTCGCCAAGAGCGCAGGCCCCGTCTGGCACGGCTTCGTGATCAACATCAAGATCATGGTCGTCGCCGAGATCGTCGTGCTCGTGCTCGCGCTCGGGATTGCGATCCTGCGCGGCTTGCCCGGACCGGCGGCGTTTCCGCTGCGCGCGCTGGCCGTGGTCTACACGGACGTCTTCCGCGGGATCCCGCTGATCCTCGTCGTCTTCATCGTGGGGCTCGGGCTGCCGGGCCTGCAGCTGCGATTCGTCTCGACGCAGTCCGTTTTCGTCTATGGGACGATCGCGCTGATCCTCGTCTACTCGGCGTACGTGACCGAGGTCTACCGCGCGGGAATCGAGTCGGTGCACGCGAGCCAGGTCGCCGCGGCGCGCTCGCTCGGGCTGACGCACTGGCAGACGCAGCGCCACGTCGTCCTGCCGCAGGCGGTCCGGCGCGTGATCCCGCCGCTTCTCAACGACTTCATCGGGCTGCAGAAGGACACAGCGCTCGTGTCGCTGCTCGGCGTCGTCGAGTCGGCGCGGGAGGCGCAGGACTACGCGGCGACCTACTTCAACTTCACCGGCTATGTCGTCGCGGCCGTGTACTTCGTGCTGCTGACGATCCCGCTCGCGCGGTTCACCGACTGGTTGATCCGCCGGGACCAGCGCAAGACGCGGGCGGCGGCGGGATGAGCGACGCGCTCGCGCTCGAGGGTGTGCGGAAGTCGTACGGCGCGAACGAGGTGCTCGGCGGCATCGACCTGGCCGTCGCGCCGCACGAGGTCGTGTGCCTGATCGGCGCGTCGGGCTCGGGCAAGTCGACGCTGCTCAAGTGCGTGAACCTGATCGAGCCGGTGACCAGCGGTCGCATCGTCGTCGACGGCGAGGAGATCACCGCCAGAGGCGTCGACGTGAACCGGATCCGGCGCAAGATCGGCATCGTCTTCCAAGCGTTCAACCTCTTCCCGCACATGACCGTGATCGACAACATCACGCTGGGGCCGCGGAAGGCGCTCGGAGTGGGTCGCGCCGAGGCGAACCGGGCCGCGGAGGAGCTGCTCGAGCGCTTCGGCCTCGCGGAGAAGCGGCTGGAGTATCCGGACCGCCTCTCGGGCGGGCAGCAGCAGCGAGCCGCGATCGTGCGGGCGCTCGCGATGAAGCCGAAGCTGATGCTGCTCGACGAGGTCACGAGCGCGCTCGACCCGGAGCTCGTCGGCGGGGTGCTCGAGGTGATCCGGGAGCTAGCCGAGTCGGGCATGACGATGGTGATCGCAACCCACGAGATGGGCTTCGCGCGTGACATCGCCAACCGCGTCTGCTTCCTCGACGCGGGCCTGATCCTCGAGGAGGGCCCGCCGGCCCGGATCTTCGAGTCGCCCGAGAACCCGCGCACGCAGCAGTTCCTGCAGCGGATCCTCGAGGCCGGACGCCTCTAGCCCGGCGTCAGGGCCTCGTACGTGAGGCGCTGGAAGTGCTGGATCAGGGGCTCGCTCGCGACCATGAGCCTGCCGTGGTCGAGCGCTCCTGAGCGCATGCCGCGCTGCACGCCTTCGACGAGCGTGGTGTCCTCGCGCCCGACCTGCGCGTCGAGCTCGAGCAGCTCCGCGATCCACGCCTCGTCGACGTCCGCGCCGAAGAAGTAGTCGAGGAAGCGGGCCGTGCGCTCCGTGCCGACGGGTTGGATCGGGCCGATCGAGAGGTTCGTCCGCCCGGGGAAGACGTTGATTCCCATGTTCGGCCAGAGGAAGTGGAACTGGCTGCGCTCGACCTCTCCGCTCGCGTAGCTCGGAGCCGCCGTGGAGCGCACGGGGCCGAACTGGCTCGAGAAGAGGCCCTCCGCCTCGAGCCGGTACGCGTCGGGCGAGACGTCCACGACCTTGCTGAAGCCCGGGTGCGCCGTCGCGCAGTGGTAGCACTCGAGGAAGTTCTCGCACGCGACCTTCCAGTTCGTCTCCAGATCACTCGTCGACCGGTGGTGGAAGGTGAGCGCGTCGACGTCCACGACCTCGGCGAGCAGCTCCGGCAAGCGGCCCAGCGTCTCCTGGAGCGGCGGCGCCTCGGCGTCGCGGTTGACGAAGACGAAAGGCCCCCACGTGTCGACCTGAACCGGGAGGAGGGACAGCTCGGCAGGGTCGAAGTCCGGCTCGCGCTCGGCGCGCGGCGCTGCGCGAAGCGTGCCGTCGAGGCCGTACGTCCACGCGTGGTAGGCGCACTGGAGGGTCTCGCGCTTGCCCTCGCCCTGCGCGACCTGGAAGCCGCGGTGGCGGCAGACGTTTACGAACGCCTTCAGCTCGTCGTCCTTCGTGCGCGTGACGACGATTGGCGCGAGACCGGCGGTCGCGGTGAAGAACGAGCCGGGCTCGGCGATCTGGCCCATGTGCCCCGCGTACTGCCAGGCGCGGCCGAAGATCCGGTCCTGCTCGAGGCGGAGGAGCTCCGAGTCGACGTACCACTCGAACGGGAGCGTGGCGCCGCGCGCGAGTGCGTCGCCGAGGTCTGGGTCGATGCGCACGGCCACGGGCCGAAATCTAGCTAGCCTCGGGCGCGATGCTTGCGCACAGCCCTGGCTGGCAGCCGGCGCCGGCGGTGCTCGTCGCCGCGGCGCTCGCGGTCGTGCTCTTCGCGCAGGGGTTCGTGCGCCTGCGGCGCCGCGGACGCCCAGACCATGCCGGCTGGGACCGGGCGGCCCTCTTCGGCCTCGCGGTCGCGCTGGTGCTCGTGGGGCTCGTCTCGCCGCTGGACGGACTCGCCGAGGAAATGCTTTCCGCCCACATGCTTCAGCACGTCCTGATCGGCGATCTCGCGCCGGCGCTCGCGATGCTCGCCCTGCGCGGGCCGCTCGCGTTCTTCATCCTCCCGCCCGGATTGCTAGGCCCGCTCGCGCGCTCGCAGCCGTTGCGCGCCGCCGGACGCTTCCTCCTCCGCCCGAGGGTCGCGTTCACGCTCTGGGCCGCCTCGATCCTCGGCTGGCACGTTCCGCGCGCCTACGACTTCGCGCTCGCGCACCCGTGGGCACACGAGCTCGAGCACGGCTGCTTCGTCGTGGCGGGCACGCTCGTCTGGGCTTTGCTCGTCGATCCCGCGCGCCGCGGCGAGCTCACCGTCGGAGGCCGGATCGTCCTCGCAGTCGCGATGTTCGTCGTCGGCCAGCTGCTGACGGACGCGCTCGTCTTCAGCTCTTCGCCGCACTACCCTGCGTATCGCGGCGCACACGGGCTCTCCGCGCTCGGCGATCAGCGAGTCGCGGGCCTGGTGATGATGCTGGAGCAGCTCGCGACGCTCGGGACCTGCATCGCGGTGCTCCTCTGGCCGTACCTGACGCGCCGCCGGCAGCCCGCGCTCGGCCCCGAGCCGGGCTGATGGATCCGTACGCGTTCCGCTTCGAGCCCGTCTTCCTCGTCGCGGGGGCAGCCGCGGCGTTCCTGTTCGCCCGCGCCGCGCGCCGGGAGCGCCCGCCCTGGTGGCGGATCGCGCTCTTCGCCACGGGACTTCTCCTCGTCGTAGGGGCGCTCAACTCGCCGCTCGAGTCGCTGCTCTACCGACTCCTGCTGATCCATCTGTTGCAGAACGTGATGGTCGCCGACTGGGCGCCGCCACTCCTGCTGCTCGGGCTGACGCCGGCCATGCGGCGCGGATTGGCCCAACGCGGCGGGCTGGCGCTGCGCGCCCTCGCCCGGCCGCGCATCGCGCTCCCGATCTGGCTCGCCGGCTGGTACGGGATCCATCTCGCGCCCGTCTACGACTTCGCGCTTCGTCACGAATGGGCGCTGAACGTCGAGCACGGGATCCTCCTCATCGTTGGGATGCTCTTCTGGTGGCCGGTCCTGGCGCGCGAGGCGGGCCTGCTCAGCACCCCGGGCGCGCTTGCCTACCTCGGCGCGGCCTTCGCAAGCTCCGCGTTCCTCGGGCTCGCGTTCATCTTCGCCTCGACGCCGTTCTACGACTGGTACCTGAGCCAGCCGCGCCTGTGGGGACTCTCCGCCGCCAAGGACCAGAACCTGGGCGGGATCCTCATGAACGCCGAGCAGACGGTCGTCTTCCTCGGCGCCCTCGTCTACTTCCTGATGCGCCTGCTGGAGGAGGAGCACCAAACGGGCACGACCTAGTCGAGATAGGCGTGCACGACCTCGCCGAAGGAGCCGTCGGCCGCGATCCGGCCGTCCTCGACGAGCAGCGCCCGATTGCAGACCTGCTCGAGCAGCGGATGGTCGTGCCCGGCCGCCACGATGATCCCGCCGCGCCCGAGCAGCTCACGGGCCCGCTCCTGGACGCGCTCGCGGAACTCGTGGTCGAGCGCCTCGTGCACCTCGTCGAGGAGCAGGATGTCGGGCCGCGCCTGCTCGACGACCGCGAAGCCGAGCCGCGCCAGCATGCCCTGCGAATAGCTCGAGACGGGCCGGTCGAATGCCTCGTCGAGCCCGCTGCCCTCCGCGACCGAATCGACGTTCCGGCGCGCCTCCGCGCGCGAGAGACCCGCTAGCACTCCGAGGAGGAGCGCGTTCTCGCGTCCGGTCAGCCGCGCCAGGAGGCCTGCTTCGATCGAGAGCAGCGAGCCGAGCTGTCCGCGGACCGCGACCCGGCCCTCGTCGGGGGCCAGGATCCCGGCGATCACGCGCAGCAGGGTCGTCTTGCCCGCGCCGCTCCGCCCGATCAGCGCCACCGCGTCTCCGCCGTTGATCTCGACGCTCAGCCCGCGAAGCCCCCAGCTTTCGGTCACCCCACGCCGCAGGTGCGCGAGCGTGGGAGTCGTGACGCGGAGGAGCCGGTCGAAGTAGAAGCGGACGCCGACGTCCTCGGCGACGATCGCGGCCGCGCTCACGCCACGACCTTCGCAAACTGCTTCTGCTCGCTGAGGTAGATGGGCAAGGCGATTGCCAGTACGACGAGAGAGAACGCGGTCGGGACAAGCAATGACCACGCGGACGGCCGTGTCCCGTAGAGGAGGACAGAGCGGTAGCCCTCGAAGACGCCGCTGAGCGGGTTCAGCCGCAGCAGATCGTTGGCCCGTCCGCCGATCATCGACAGCGGCACGAGCCCGGGCGCGAGGAAGAAGAGCGTGCGGACGACGCTGATCGCGAACTGGCGCAGATCGGAGAACCAGATCCCGATCAGCGAGCCCACATACGCAAGCGCGACCGCGAGCAGGATGTTGACGGCCACCACGACGGGGAACCAAAGCAGCGCGAAAGTCGGCGCGATGCGGTAGATCGCGAGCATCAGCATCAGCAGGAGGAAACTGGCTGCAAAGGCCACCGTCTCCGTCAGCACGCTCGACGCCGGAATGAAGGTGCGCTCGAAGCTCATGTTCAAGATGATCGAGCGCCTGAGGTCAACCGCCCCCATCGCGTTGTTGACCGACATCATCAGCAGCTGGAAGGGGACGACTGCGCAGGCCAGGCTGAGCCCGGGGGCGGCGCCCGGACGGTTGAGCACCACCGAGACGAGCAGCAGGTAGACGCCGACGAGCGCGAAGGGATCCACCAGCCACTTGACGAGGCGCGCTCCGCCGCGGCCGTACCGGGCTCGCAGGTCCGACTCGGTGAGCGCGAGCAGCAGCTCCGCACGACGCCGCAGAGAGCGTCGTTCGGGCGAGACTCGGTCGGTCGTGCGCCCGTGAGAGGCCGCCGCGGTTCGGACGCCGTGCACCGGGATACCGTAGAGGCGCTGGCCCGCTACCGCGAGGTGTAGACGCGCTGCTTGAGCGCGAGCACGTTCGCGACGTACATCTGTGTCTCCTTGAGCAGTCCGCGCTTGCGCACCGAGTACGGGCCCTGGGCGTAGGCGGCGAGCGCCAACCGTTCGTTCCCGCGGAACTCCTTGAGCAGCTGAGCGAGGTAGGCGGTTCCGACCCGGACGTTGCCGGACGCGTCGTGCGGAACGGTGCGGCCGATCAGGAACGTCTCGACGTAGCTCCAGGTCTCGGACGTGACCTGCATGATCCCGTTGGCGCCGTAGGACGACGTGAGGCCGTTGTTGTAGCCGGACTCCATCCAGCCGATGGCGCGGACGAGGCGGGGATCGACGCCGTAGTGCCGCGACCACTGCTCGATCGCGCGCCCGACGTGCTCGGGCTGCCGGATCACGAGCGACGCGGTCGTGCTGCCCGCCGCCCTGCGCGAGACCGGAATCTTCAGCCGTGCCCCCACGAGGAGGTAGCGCCTCGGGTCGAGGCGGTTCGCGCGGGCGAGCGCGCGGACGCTCGTGTGGTAGCGAGTCGCGATCCCGGTCAGGGTCTCGCCCGGCTTGACGCGATGGATCGCGGACGGGGGCTTCGCGCGCCCCGGCGTGCTGAACTTCGCAAAGGCGCACGCTCTCACCGAGCAGAGCGCCGAGGCGGTTCGTCTCCCGACGACGCCGTCCCGTGTCAGGCGCGCGAAGTGCTGGTAGCGCTTTACGGCCTTCTGAGTCGAGCGGCCGAAGTGGCCGTCGACGCGTCCGGGGACGAAGCCGTGGCGCTGCAGGAGGAACTGCAGGACCGACACGTCCCAGCCGGCCATGCCGCGGTGCAGGACGCGCGACCCGTAGAGGGGATGGCCGAGCCGTCCGAGCGCGGCGCGCGTGGCGGGGCCGGCGAGGCCGTCGGGCTGGAGCTTCGCGCGGCGCTGGAAGGCGCGCACGGCTTTGCGCGTTCCCGCGCCCTGGATCCCGTCGACGGGGCCCTTGTAGAGGCCGTGGGCCCGCAGCGCGACCTGGAGCCCCGCGATCTGGGGGTTGTAGGCCGCCGCAGGCGCGGCAAGCAGGAGCGCGCCCGTGAGGACGGCGAGAGCGGTGAACCGACGCATGGGCGGGTCCAGTTCCGCCGCGGCACGTACTTTCCTGCGCGTGGCCGTCCTGCTCGCTTCCCTATCTGCCGCACTCTTCGGCGCAATGACGGTCGCTCTGCGGGTTGCGTTGCGCCGCAGCCCGGACGCAGAGCTCGGCGCCGTCGTCACGGTCGGGGTGGCCGCCGTGGTCGCGCTCCTGGCCGTTGCGGCCGAGCCTGCCTCGCGCTCCGCTCGGCCGCGCGACCTCGCGTTCTTTGCCCTCGCCGGGCTGATCGCGCCCGGTGCTTCGCAGCTCTTCTACACGCTTGCGACCCGTGACGCGGGAGCCTCGAGGACGTCCGTCGTCGTCGGCGGCGCGCCGCTCGTCGCGGTGGCGATCGCAATCGCGCTCCTGGGCGAGCCGGTGGAGCTCGGCCTCGTCGTGGGCGCGCTGCTGATCGTCCTCGGCGGCCTCGCGCTCGTCGGCGAGCGGATCCGCCCGACCGGTTTCCGCGCCCGCGGGCTCGCATTCGCCGCCGCGACGGCGTTGCTCTTCTCGACGCGCGACAACCTCGTGCGCTGGTACTCGGGTGACGCGCGCGCGAGCTCGGCCGCCGGAGCAGCCACCGCGCTCGTGGCCGGCACGCTGGCGATCGGCGTATTCGCCCTGCTCTCGCGCCGGCGACGGCCACGGCAGCGGCCGACCCGGCTCCTGGCCTTCGTCCCGGCCGGTCTGTTGTTCGGGCTGTCGTACGTGTCGCTCTTCGAGGCGTATTTCCGCGGCCGCGTGAGCGTCGTGTCGCCGCTCGTCGCCACGGAGTCGCTGTGGGGCGTTCTGCTCGCGGCCCTCGTCCTGCGCCGCAGCGAGCTCGTCGGCCCGCGCCTCATCGCGGGCGCGGCGTTGATCGTGGCCGGCGGGGCCCTGATCGGCGTAGTCCGCTAGCTCTCCCCGAACACCCCAAGTAACAAAGTGTTACTTGCGCGTCCCGCAGCTGCCACCGCGTCCCGGGAGGCGCAACGCTCCTCGACAACGCCCAAGTAACAACGTGTTACTTGCGCATTTCGGGGGAGGCGCGCCGGTGCTGGGCCGCCGATAGGCGACCTGTGAGGTCTCCCGCATGAGCATCGAAGACGAGTACGGCAGCCGCTCCTCGCGGCTCCTCCCTGTGCTGGGCGCGCTGGTCGCCTGCCTCGGCCTGGCCGCGCTCGGGCTCGCCGTGCTCGCGTACGGCAGCTCGCGGCAGCGCGCCGCGGAGGTGCGGGATCTGCGCGGACAGCTCTCCGGCCTGCAGCAGCGGATGTCGACACTCTCGAACAGCAACTCCTCGCTGGCGAGCCGAGTCAAGCAGACCGACAGGCAACTCGAGCGCAAGGACGCCGGGATCGCCCCGCTCGCGGCGCGCGTGCTGAAGAGCGTCTTCACCGTCCAGACCGACGAGGGCTGGTTTGGCGCCGGCTTCGTGGCCTGGTCGGACGACACCGGCACGTACCTCCTCACCGCCAACCACGTCGTCGCTCACGCGACCGACCCGCACGTGACGCTCGCGCGCAAGGGCGGCACCTGGGACGGATCCATCGTCGCCACGGACAAGGCGAACGACATCGCGCTCGTGCGCATCCAGGGCCGACCCGCGAAGGCGGAGCCGCTCTGGAACTCGAACGTGCCGCCGCCGGCCCCGCGCGCCGGTGACGAGCTGCTGCTCGTCGGCAGCCCCTTCGGCCTCGAAGGCACTGTCACGACGGGCATCGTGAGCCGCGTGACGAAGAAGGCGATCCAGACAGACGCGGCGGCGAATCCAGGCAACTCCGGCGGGCCGGCGCTCGACAAGCAGGGTCGGATCGTCGGCGTCCTCGTCTCCGGAGCGGGCGAGAACATCAACTTCGTCGTGCCGATCGCCCGCGCATGCGTCAAGCTGCGCCGATGCGGTTGAGCTCTCGCCTTCTCGCGCTCGCAGGCGCTCTCCTCCTCGTCCCGGCGGCCTCCGCCGCCTCGCCGAACGCGTTCCGCCTGCCCTCGGGGAACATCGGCTGCATCTACAACGACGCGTCGCTGACCGGACACGCCTGGCTGCGTTGCGACGTGCGCTTCGGCCTGAAGCCGGTGCCGAGGAAGGCGTGCGAGCTCGACTGGACGGGTCTCGTCTTCCCGACCGCGGCGAAGCCCAAGCCGGAATGCGCGGGCGACACGGCGATCGACCAGCGCGCGCGGGTGATCCCGTACGGCGGCCGCTGGACGCGAGGCGGGTACACCTGTCTCTCGCAGCGGATCGGCCTGCGCTGCACGCGGCGGAACGGCCACGGGCTCTTCCTCTCGCGGACGAGCTGGCGCGTCTACTAGGAGGGCGACGGCTCAGCGCCGTCGCGGGAGAACGAGAGCCGCAGGAGTGTGCCGCCGCCCTCCGGCCGCTCCGCCACAACCGTGCCGCCGTGCGCCTCCGCGACCTGCCGCACGATCGCAAGGCCGAGGCCCGAGCCGGGCTTCCCCCGCGCGCTCGGGGCGCGGTAGAAGCGGTCGAAGACGAAGGGAAGGTCCGACTCGGCAATCCCCGGGCCGTGGTCGCGGACGGTCACCTCGCCGTCCTTCACGCAGACCTCGACCTCCCCGCCCGCCGGACTCCACTTGGCCGCGTTGTCGAGCAGGTTCGAGACGGCGCGCTCGATCGTGCGGGCGGCGCCGTGAACGGTCGTCTCATGGAGGTCGGGCTTGATCGAGACGCCCGGCCGATTCCGCTCGGCGCGCTCGATCGCGTCGGCGGCGACGAGATCGAGCCGGACGTCCTCGGGCTCGTCGGGATGACGGTCGCCACGGGCGAGCTCGACGAGCTCGGCGATCAGCGCCGTCATCTCCGTCAGCTGCTCGGTCACGTCGCGCAGCAGGGCCTCGCGCTCCTTCGGAGCCATCGACTCGTCGCGCGCGAGCACCTCAATGTTCGTCCGCAGGCTGGTCAAAGGCGTCCGCAACTCGTGCGACGCATCCGAGACGAGCTGGCGCTGGGCGAGCGACGAGTCCTCGAGAGCTGCCAGCATGGTGTTGAAGCTGGACGCGAGCCGCGCGAGCTCGTCGCTGCCCCCGCGATCTTCGATTCGGCTGGTCAGGTCGCGGGTCGTCGCGACGTGCTCGCTCGCCGCGGTCAGCCGCCGGACCGGCGCCAGGGCGGCGCGGGCCACGACGAGGCCGAGGATCGTCGCCAGCCCGATCCCGCCGAGCACGAGCAGGAAGATCAGCGTCCGGATGCGACGCAGGGCGGAATCCACCTCGGAGAGGTCGCGCGCGACCTGCACCGCGACACCGGAGGAGACGGTCGGGACGGTGAGGACGCGGACGTGCTTGCCCGCGAGCCGCGTGTCGAAGAGCTCCTGGGCGAGCTTGCCCGAGGCGACGTCGCGCGCGCGGCCGACGGGCAGGGCGTACGGCTCGCCTTCGGGACGACCGACGTCCCCCGTGTTCGCCACGTACTGGACGTAGCCCGCCGATCCGCCCGGGGACTCGTGCGGGAGCTGCACGCGCACGTAGCCGTTCTCGTCCGTGAACTTGATCAGGTGCTGTTGTGCGATCGTGGCGGCCCGTGCGCGAAGGGCGTTGTCCACCTCGCCGCGAAGCTCTCCGCGCACGATCGCGTACACCGCGGGCGCCGCGAGCGCGATCGCAAGGGCGACGGCGAGGGTCGCCGCGAGCGTGATTCGCGCGCGGAAGCTCATGGCTCGCGGAGGGCGTAGCCCACGCCGCGCACGGTCTGAATCAGGCGTGGCTTTCCTCCGGCCTCCGTCTTGCGGCGCAGGTAGCCGATGTACACGTCGAGCGAGTTCGACGCCGGGCCGAAGTCGTAGCCCCACACGCGTTCGAAGATCACCGAGCGCGTCAGCACCTGCCGCGGGTTCAGCATGAACAGCTCGAGCAGCGAGAACTCCGTTCGTGTCAGCTCGATCGACTCGCCGCCGCGGCGCACCTCGCGGGTTGCCGGGTCGAGCTCGAGATCGGCGAAGCGGAGGACCTCGACCGCGCCGTCGGCGGAGCGCCGGAGGATCGCGCGCAGCCGCGCGAAGAGCTCCTCGAGTGCAAAGGGCTTGACGAGGTAGTCGTCGGCCCCGGCGTCGAGCCCGGCCACGCGGTCGGCGATCTCGTCCCGCGCGGTGAGCATCAGGATCGGCACGCGGCTGCCCGTACGGCGCAACCGCCGCGCCACCTCGAGTCCGTCCACCTCGGGCATCAGCACGTCGAGGACGATCCCGTCGGGCTCGAGCTCGCGCGACTCCAGGCGGTAGAGCGCCTCGGAGCCGTCGCCCGCCAGCTCGACGCCGTACCCTTCGAGCTGGAGCGCACGCCGCAGCGACTCGCGAACGGCGGGCTCGTCGTCGACGACGAGGATCCGCAGGGCCATGGCCTTAAGGCTTGGAGATCGCGAGCGCGAAGGCGCCGGCGCCGGTGGTGCGCGTGAGCCGGATCCCGACACTTCGCTGTCCGCAGATCGTCAGCGACGTCGAGGTGGACGTCGCGTTGGCTGTCTTAACCGCGTGCCCGATGCGCGTCGTGCCGGAGAAGAGATCGAGGCTGAGCTTGGCGGCGCGTGGGCCTCGCAAGCTGACGTTGAACGTCCCGTCGAGCGGCGTCGAGACGGTGTAGGAGCGCACACGCGTGGTCCGCGAGACCGAGCCGCTCCGGCTCTCGGCGGTCGGGGCCGCCCAAGGCGTCACGACGTCCTGCTCGAGCCGGCTGAGCGCGGTGTCGTCCGGGTAGAGCGCGCGCACGACGATCTCCCACGGCGACTCGACGAGGCCGGTCTTGCGCTGGTTGAGGACACGGTACGACTCGGCCCAGCCCTCGCCAGGATTCACCCTGTACGAGGGCAGCGTCTCGGCTCCCGGGGCGAACGAGCCCTGCTTCGTCTTCGCGCAGACCTGCATGTACGACGCCCAGCGCTTGGCGCCCCAGTCCACGGCCGACCACGGCGGGTTCTTGCGGTTGTTGGCGACGTGGTGGCCGTACTCGTGGGTCACGACCGCTTCCGCGGACGTGTCGGAATAGGGGTCGTCCCCGGGGGCGACGAGCAAGGAGTCGCGTGGGCTGTAGCACGCGAGAGCCTGCGCCCCACAGAGTCCCTGCACCTCGGTGAGCGGGGCGAGGTAGGCGGTGATCGTCGCGAGCTCGGGGCCGTGCACCAGCGTTGCGAGGAAGTCCGCCCAGCGCTGTCCGACCGCCGGATCCTGCGGATACGTGTTCGACGCATAGACCTTCACGATCTCGCCCGAGGGAGTCGTGTAGCTCCCACCCCAGGATGCGCTTCGGGCGACGCCTGTGGCGCCGGCGGGAGTGAGTGTCGTGTCGGTGATCGTCCCGGCGCGCGCGATCTCGGAGCCGTTCGGGCTCTGGAGGCGCTTCGCGGCCGGGGTGGCGTCGGCCGCGGTCGCCGCCGCCGCTAGGGCAGCGGCAGCGACGACGAGCAGGCGGCCGAGCGCGCGCGGCCCGGAGGGTCGCGCTGCGCGTTCGAGCAACACGCGGAAGGCAGGCAGGCATTCCGCGCGCCGGCCGGAGTCGGACAGGAGGGTGGGGTTGATGTCCTGTCCCGATACGGCCATGCAGGAACGCTGACAGAGGGCCCTAAGAGCGGGATAAGAGCGGCGTAAGAAGTTCATGATCGGGGGGCCGCGGCGCGGGTCGTCCGCAGACTCGCACTGTAGTCGCAGCTGTGCCGATGTCGAGGGCTCAGCGGGTCAGGGTGACCTTCGTCAGTCCAACCGGACTGTCGACGTCCGCGCCTCGAATCGTGGCCAGGCGCAGGGCGGCGACCTGGCCTGGAAGCACCGAGACAAGCGGGCTCAGCCACTCCGGCGTGGTCGCGACGAGCGGGAGCGCCGTGTCCGCCGAGGCCAGGAGCGTCTCGTCGTCTGCGATCGCGATCACGCGCACGCGGCGTTCGCGGAGCTTGACCACGAACGCCCGGAGGCTCTCGAGGGCGGGTCCCGACGGCGCGACGACGATCACCGGCTCGCCCGGCTTCAAGGCGGCGATCGGGCCGTGCAGCAGGTCGGCCGACGAGAACGGCTCGAACGGGATCCCCGACAGCTCGCGGATCTTCAGCGCGATCTCGAAGGCGGTGCCGTAGTTGACGCCGCGGGCGACCACGCTGCCACCCTCGGCCTCGCGGTACGGATCGAGGCGCTCGGCGTGCGCGAGGGAGTGCTCAAGCTGCTCCGTGAGAGAGGCCGGAAGCGCGTGCAGCGCGTTGAGATGCGACTCGTCACCCGCGAGCGCGGCCGAGAGCAGCGCGACGCAGGCGATCGAGTTGAGGTACGTCTTGGTCGCCGCGACCGCGTGTTCCTCCCCGGCGTGCAGCGGCAGCGTCCACTCGGCCGCTTGCGCGAGCGGCGACTCGACCTCGTTGGTGATCGCGAGCGTCGGCCTTCCCTGGCTGCGGGCCTCCGCGAGCACCGCGACGACGTCGGGTGAGGCGCCGGACTGCGAGATCCCGATCGCGAGCGCGCCTTCGAGGCGCGGCGGCGCGTCGTAGAGCGTGTACAGCGACGGCGTGGCGAAGCTGACCGGAAGGCGGTTCTCGGTGCCGAGCAGGTACTGGGCATAGCGCGCGGCGTTGCCGGAGCTGCCGCGGGAGGCGATCAGGAGGTAGTGGACGTCCGCGCCGACGAGGTTCCCGGCGAGCGCGAGCACGTTGTCCGTCTCGGCCTCGAGCAGCCGGGCGAGCGCGGCCGGCTGTTCCCGTAGCTCGCGCTCAACCCACGACATCGGCGGGCTCCTGCAGGGCGCGCCGGACGTCGCCGGCGGCAGCCTCGAGGCGTGCGCGGGCGGTTCCCGCGTCGACCCCCGCCGCGAGCGAGACGATCGCGACCTTTACCTCGCCTCCGGCGGCGTCGATGGCTGCGAGCACCTCGTCCTCGGACGCGCCCGTGGCCGCGCCGACGGCCCGGCGGGCCCGCGCGCGCAACTTCTCGTTCGAGGCCTCGACGTCGACCATGAGGTTCCCGAAGGTCTTGCCGAGGCGCACCATTACGAGGGTCGAGATCGTGTTGAGGACGAGCTTCTGCGCGGTTCCTGCCTTGAGCCGCGTCGAGCCTGCGATCACCTCGGGGCCCACCTCGACGACGAGGTCGTGCTCCACTGCCTGCCCGAGCTCCGAGTCCCGCGCGCAGGTGAGCCCGACCGTGAGGGCGCCCGCCTCGGCAGCCGCACGGGCTGCGGCGAGCGTGTACGGCGTGGAGCCACTCGCGCTCACGGCGACGACCGCGTCCTGCGGCTCGACGCGCGCGTCCGTGACTGCGCGCGCGCCCGTGCCGGCGTCGTCCTCCTCGGCCTCGCGCTCGACGGTCAGCGCGATGACCTGGCCCTCGGGGACGGAGAAGGTGGGGCCGCACTCAGCCGCGTCGAGCGCCGCGAGCCGGCCGGACGTTCCCGCGCCGACGTAGACCAGCCGCCCGCCGCCGCGCAGGCGCTCCGCGATCGCGTCGATGGCGGCAGCGATGGCGTCGGCCGCGCTCTCGACCGCGGCGGGCACGGTTTGGTCCTCGGCGTTGACGATCCGGACGAGCTCCGCGGTCGGCCGTAGGTCGAGATCGGCGAGGTCGGCCCGTTGCGCTTCGGTGGCCGGCTCGGCCCGTCCGGTCAAGGCGCGGGTGACGGCCTTCCAGACGAGCGGGGCGTCGGGAGTTGCGAGTGCGGTCATGTGCCCGCAGGCCTCGTAGCCCCACGTCCAGAGGTCCTCGACGCCGGCGGCGCGGCCGGACTCGATGGCCGCCTCGAGCTCCGGGATGTCCTCGCGCGTGAGGCCGAAGCTCGGCAGCCAGAGCTGCGGTGTCACGCCGTGCCTCGACGCAGTCTCCGCGAGCAGCCGCGCGAACCGCTCGACGAAAGGCCCGGCCGGCTCGTCGAAGTTCTTCCAGTACGGGTCGGTGGCGATGATCGACAGGCCCGGAAGGGACGCCACGGCGTCCCAGTCGGACACGCCGTGGGAGCCCTCGGTGAGCGGCAGGAGGCAGATCGTGCTCTTCCCGCCTCGCTCGGCCACCTGGGCGACCATCTCGCGCAGGAAATCGACCAGCGACGCCTCGCGAAAGGCGAGCACCTCCGGGGTCAGACCCCCGGACATGTCCCCGCCGAACTTGTCCTGGCAGAGCTCGCAGCAGCACGACCACCGCTCGGGCTCCGCTCCCACGTGGGAGGGCACGGTCCAGTGTGGCTCGTCCCAGAAGACGTAGTCCGTCCCGCACTCGATGGCGGCCTCGGCCCACTCGCGGCAGAACGTGCGGTACGCCGGGTTGTTGAGGCAGCCGGTCGCGACGCGCCGCCCGTCGTCCAGCACCTGGCAGGCCTCGGGATGCATCGTCACGAAGCGGCTCTCGGCCTCGCCGCCGAACGTCCTCCCGACGCCCCAGGGGCACATCTGGACCTCCAGCCCACGCTGCTTCGAAGCGCCAACGATCTGCTCCATCGTTCCGCGGTAGTACGTCAGGTCGTTCTCGGAGAACGTGTGCAGGACGGAGGTGTACCCACGCGCGACCAGGTCGTCGAGGTCGCGCTCGACGTGCCGGAGGATGCGGACGCCGAAGTAGGAGCATCCGGCCTTCGAGCTCATGCGCCCCGCGCCGCGGTGAGCACCGGGACGGCGCCGCGGTCGCGTCGTTGCGAGAGCTCGGCGACGAGCCGGTAGCGGTCGCCGCGGTACAGCGAACGGACGAACTCGACAGTCTCGCCGTCGGCGGTCGTGCTCGTGCGCTCGAACAGGAAGGCCGGCGAGTGCAGGGGGACGCCGAGCAGCTCCGACTCCTCCTCGTTCGTCACCGTCGGCTCGATCGTCTGCACGCCGTGTGCGATCACGACGCCGTAGCGGTCCTCGAGCAGCTCGTAGACCGAAGCGTCCTCGAGGTCTGCGCGCGTCAGGCCCGGCGCGATCGCCGCGGGCAAATGCAGGGTCTCGATCGCCATCGACTCGCCGTCGGCGAGGCGCAGGCGGCGGATCAGGAGGACACGCGCGGCCGGCGAGACGTTCAGCGCGCGTCCGACGGTCGGGCCGGCGTGCAGCTCGCGCAGCTCGATGGTGCGGCTTCCCGGCACCATGCCTCGGCGGCGCATGTCCTCGCTGAACGAGGTCAGCGTCAGCTGCTGGGCGATCTTCGGCTCGCTGACGAAGGTGCCGCTGCCGTGTCGTCGCACGAGATAGCCGTCGCGGACGAGCTCGTCGACCGCCGCGCGGAGCGTCAGGCGCGAGACGCCGAGGTCCGTCGAGAGCCGCCGTTCGGACGGCAGGGCGTCGCCGACCTCCAGCGCTTGGATCAGCTGAGAGACCTCGTGGCGGATCTGCTCCTGCTTGCTCATCTGCCGACCCATCGAATCAAACACTAAGCGAATGGTCAAGACCATATTGAATCAACCGGATGGCCTGTACGCCATTAAGAGCCCTTGACAAGCAAAGTGGACTATGCCAATCTCCGCGTCGTGGTCGGTGGTCTTAGCCAATCGGCAGCCATGGGACAGCGGGAGGCGCGTGTGCTCGACCGGCCACGCACCCAGCAGCGAAGACGCCTCCGTCGGCATGGCCGCCAGCGCATCCGGGAGGGAAGATGAAGGTTCGTTATCTGGCGGCGGCGTGTCTCGCCGTCGCGCTGGCCGCTGCTGCATCGACGGCCAGCGGCAGCATCGCGAGGCCTCAGGCGACGTCGTTGACGGTCTGGCTGCAGAACGACGCGCAGTCCGGCTGGCCCGAGGTGGTCGCGTCGGCGACAGCAACGTTCAAGGCGCAGCATCCTGACGTGGACGTCAAGGTTCAGTACCAGGGCTGGGGCGACCACCTGACGAAGTTCGACGCCGCGATCGCAGGCGGCGACGCCCCCGACGTGATCGAGTTCGGGAACACCGAGACCACGAAGTACATGGCCGCCGGAGCGCTCCGCGGGATCACCCCGGGGAACTATCCGAACTCGTCGACCTGGCTGGCGGGACTCAAGGCCTCATGCACGTACGGCGGGCACACGTTCTGCATCCCGTACTACGCGGGAGCCCGCGCGGTCATCTATCGCAAGGACAACTATCGCGCGGCGGGCATCAAGGGCACGCCGAAGAGCCTCGCCGCATTCATCGCGAACGGCCGCAAGCTGATGAAGAAGTACGGCAAGGACCGGAACTTCTCGGCGGTCTACTTCGCCGGCAAGAACTGGTACGCGTCGATGTCGTTCGTCTACGACTACGGTGGCTCGATCGCGGTGAAGAAGAATGGCAAGTGGCAGGGCGCGTTGAACTCGAAGAAGGCGCTCAAGGGCCTGACCGTGCTGAAGTCGCTCGTCCTCACGCAGTCGAGGGCCTCGAAGACGACCGACGAGGCGACGCCGCAGCAGGCGCTCGTCTTCGCCAAGGGCCACGTGGCCTCGTTCATCGGCAACGGGTGGGAGTGGCCCTACGCGCTCGACCCGAAGGTCGGCAACCCCGCGCTCGCGGACGTCGTCGGCGCTTACCCGATGCCGAGCCACATCGCGGGCAAGGTCATGCCCGGATTCCTGGGCGGCTCAGACCTCGCCATCCCGGTCACCAGCAAGAACACGGCACTCGCTGCGGACTGGATCAAGGCGTACACGAGCACGGCCTCGGAGACCGGGATCGCAAAGGCGGGCAATATTCCGAACACGACCCGTCTGATCTCGATTCACAAGAACAACCCCAAGCTCGCCCCGTTCGCCGCGGCGGCCGCGTCGAGCTGGTTCGTCCCGACCTCGCCGAACTGGGTCAACGTGGAGAACGCGAACGTGCTGCAGAACATGCTCGTCTCGATCTTCACCGGCCGGAAGTCGGTGCAGTCGGCAGCAAATACCGCAAGTGCTCAGATCACGCGGATCCTGAACGCGGGCTGAGCCGGGGCGCGTGAGCCGACTCGCGACCGAAGGCGCGCCGGCAGACGCCGCCGAGAGAGACCTCCCCCTCCTCTCTCGGCGGCGCCGCCGCCTTTCGCGCCGCCGGGTCGGCTCAGCGCTCGCGCCGTACGCCCTGGTCGCTCCGACCGCGGCGATCATCGGAGCGGTTCTCGCGTATCCGCTCTACCTCCTCGTACGGCTCTCGTTTCAGAAGTACGGCCTCTTCGAGCTCGTGCGGCACCAGGGGAAGTCGATTGGGCTAGGCAACTACACGCGCATCGTCCACGACCATCAGTTCTGGACGGTGCTCGCCCGCACGGTCGCGTTCACGGTCGTGAACGTCGTCCTGACGATCGTGCTCGGGACGGCGATCGCGCTGCTCCTCACGAAGCTCGGCCGGGCGATGCGCCTGCTGCTCACCACCGGCCTGGTGCTGGTGTGGGCGATGCCGCCCGTCGTCGCCGTGAACGTCTGGCGCTGGATGGTCGACTACGAGTTCGGTGTCGCGAACTGGACGCTGACGAAGCTCCACGTCGGAAACTTCCTCCACTACGACTGGTTCGCGAACCCGTGGACGGGCTTCGGCGTCATCACCGCCGTCGTCGTCTGGGGCGCGATCCCGTTCGTCGCGATTACCGTCTACGCAGGGCTCGCACAGGTGCCGCAGGAGCTGCTCGAGGCGGCGCGGATCGACGGCGCCCGCGGCTGGAACGTCTTCCGCGAGGTGACGTTGCCGCTCCTCATGCCGATCTTCGTGATCCTGATCAGCCTCTCGATCATCTGGGACTTCCAGGTCTTCATCCAGGTGTGGATCATGCTCGGGAACCGCCCGCCGAGCGACTACTTCCTGCTCAGCATGTATTCGTTCGTCGAGTCGTTCCGCATCAGCGAGTACGGCTTCGGTGCTGCGATCGCGGTCGTGATGGTCCTCGTGATGTTCGGGGCGACCCTGGTCTACATCCGCCAGATGGTCCGCACTGGGGAGGCGACATGAGCCGCCGGAAGCTGCTCGCGCGCGTGGGCTGGAATGCGCTCGGCCTCGCGGTCTTCGGCGTGATGGTCTTCCCGGTCTACTGGATGGTCGCGACCGCGTTCAAGCCCGGTCACGACATCCTCGCCTACACGCCGGTTTGGCTCCCGACGTCACCCACGCTCGGAAACTTCCACGACGCGATGAGCCGCGCCTATTTCTGGACGGACGTGAAGAACAGCCTGATCATCGTCAGCGCGGTCGTGAGCCTGTCGCTCGTGATCGGCTTCCTGGCCGCGCTCGCGCTCGCCAAGTTCCGCTTCTACGGCAGGAAGGCGTTCATCGTGCTGATCATCGGCGTGCAGATGGTGCCGCTGACGGCCTTGATCATCCCGCTCTACATCACGCTGAGCCGGGCGCACCAGGTGAACACGCTCACGGGCGTGATCATCATGTACCTGACGTTCGTGCTCCCGTTCACCGTGTGGACGCTCCGCGGCTTCATCATGGGGATTCCGCGCGACCTCGAGGAGGCGGCGATGGTCGACGGTGCGACGCGGTTCGGAGCATTCGCCCGCATCCTGCTTCCGCTCGTCGGCCCTGGCCTCGTCGCGACCTCGATCTTCGCGTTCATCCAGGCCTGGAACGAGTTCATCATCGCGTACGTGTTCCTGCACGACTCGGACAAGCAGACGCTGACCGTCTGGCTCGCGTCGTTCACGACCCTGCGCGGGACGGACTGGGGACCGCTGATGGCCGGCGCGACGCTGACCGCTCTCCCGGTCGTCACGTTCTTCGTGCTCGTGCAGCGGAAGATCGCCTTCGGGCTCACGGCCGGAGCTGTGAAGGCATAGGCATGGGCGAGATCCGCTTCGACCACGTGAGCAAGGAGTACGGCGGCGGTGTGCTCGCCGTGCGCGACCTGAGCCTCGAGGTCGGCGAGGGAGAGTTCATGGTGCTGGTCGGCCCCTCGGGCTGCGGGAAGACGACCGCGCTCCGCATGGTCGCGGGGCTGGAGGAGATCACCGAGGGCGAGATCCGCATCGCCGGCCGCGTCGTCAACGACCTCGCGCCGCGCGAGCGCGACATCGCCATGGTCTTCCAGAGCTACGCGCTCTACCCGCACAAGACCGTGTTCGACAACATCGCCTTCGGCCTGAGGATGCGGAAGGTCCCGAAGGCCGAGCGGCAGCGCCGCGTCGAGGAGATCGCCGGCATCCTCGGTCTGACAGACTTCCTGCACCGGCGCCCGGCGCACCTCTCCGGCGGCCAGCGGCAGCGCGTGGCGATGGGACGGGCGATCGTCCGCGAGCCCAAGGCGTTTCTGATGGACGAGCCGCTCTCGAACCTCGACGCGAAGCTTCGCGTGCAGATGCGCGCCGAGATCGCGCGGATCCAGAAGTCGCTCAAGGTCACGACGCTGTACGTCACGCACGACCAGATCGAGGCGATGACGATGGGCGACCGCGTCGCCGTGATGCGCGACGGCGTCCTCCAGCAGGTCGCCACGCCCTCGCATCTGTACGACACGCCCCGGAACCTCTTCGTCGCCAGCTTCGTCGGCTCGCCGCCGATGAACCTGATCGAAGCCGAGGTCGAGCGCGACAACGGGGCACTCGTCTGCCGCCTCCGCGATTCGGTGCTGGAGCTGCCCGCCGCGCGCCCGGCGCTGGAGGCCTACGTCGGCCGTCGGGTTGCGGTCGGAATTCGCCCCGAGCACGTCCGCGATGCGTCGCTCGTACCGGAGGGCGGGCGGCTGAGCGGACGGGCCGTGCTGGTCGAGGAGCTCGGCGCGGAGCTGCTCGCGCACGTCGAGGTCGCGGCAACTCCGCTCGGGCGGCTCGATCTCGTCGACGCCGCGTCGATCGCCGCCGACGGGCTCGATGCCCTGACACGCTCGGCGACTCTGCTCGGCCGGTTCCCACGCGAGTCCGGGGCCGTCGCCGACGAGCCCATCGAGGTCACGATCGACACGCGCCGCCTCCACTTCTTCGACCTGGAGACGGGCGACGCCATCCAGGCGGTGGCCTCACCGGTGCTTGCGAGGGTGGAGCGATGAGGCTCGGAGTCGAGTGCTCCCTCGTCGACGGCGACCTCGTTCACGGCGACGTCGAGGTCGCCGACGGACGCATCTCCGCGGTCGGTCTGAACGGACGCCCCGGCAAGGGAATCGCCGCCCCGGGCTTCGTCGACCTCCAGGTCAACGGGTTTGCCGGCGTGGATTTCTTCTCTGCCGACGCGCGCGCGTACGCGCGCGCGGGCGAGGCGCTGCTCCAGACCGGCGTGACCGCCTACCAGCCGACGCTCATCACCTCGTCCGAGGACGAGCTCGAGGCGGCGCTCGGAGAGGTGCCGCCGAACGGGGCGGCTCCCCATGTCCTGGGCGCCCATCTCGAGGGCCCGTTCCTCGCGCCCGAGCGCCTCGGCACGCACCCTGCCGGCGATCGGCGCGATCCTGACGTGGCGCTTCTCGAACGCCTGCTCGCCGCCGGGCCCGTCGCGCACGTGACGCTCGCGCCGGAGCTCCCGGGCGCGCTCGAGCTCGTCGACCTGCTGCGCGCGCGAGGCGTGACGGTTGCGTGCGGGCACTCCAATGCGACCGCCGAGGAGGCTAGGCTCGGCTTCGACCGCGGCGCGCGCACCGTGACGCACATCTTCAACGCGATGCGGCCGTTCGAGGCGCGCGAGCCCGGCCTGGCCGGCGCAGCGCTCGCGTGCGCGGACGTGGCCGTCCAGGTCATCCTCGACGGGGTCCACCTTGCGGACGACACGGCCCGGCTCGTCTGGCGCGCCGCCGCGGGCCGGATGGCGCTCGTGACCGACGCGGTGTCGGGCGCGGGCGTCGGCGACGGCAGCTACCGCCTGGGCTCGGTGGACGTCGAGATCGAGAACGGCGTCGTCCGTCGCGCCGACAGCGTGCTCGCCGGGAGCACCGTGACGATGATCGACGCGGTGCGGAACCTCGTCGAGCTGGGCGCACCCCTCGCGGGAGCCCTGGCGGCCGCGAGCGAGGTCCCCGCACGGGTCGCGGGTCGAAGCGATGTCGGCAACCTGAGGCCGGGAGCAGCGGCCGACGTGGTCGTCCTCGACGACTCGCTCGAGATCCAGCGGGTTCTCGCGGCCGGCGAGGACGCCCTCGGCTGATCTCACGTTTCCGCTCCTCTCCGCGCGGAACAGAGCGCTCGACCACGACGAGGAGGGCCCATGGCCGGAAAGTCCGATTTCACCGAGCAGGAATGGGAGCAGTTGCACAAGGGCGTCACGGGAGCGGGACTCCTGGTCTCGCTGAGCGATCGAAGCTTCTTCGACACGTTCAAGGAGGCCGGCGCGCTCGCGAAGCACATGGCGAACGGCCGGCAGAGCTCGAGTCAGCTGGTCAAGGAGCTCGCCGCGAGCGGCGGCACCGGCTTCGGGCTCGGGGCGACGCCGGACAAGGTCGAGAGCGAAACACTCGAGTCACTCCGTGCAGCACGCACCGCGCTCGAGCAGAAGGCCCCCGACGAGCTGGAGGGGTACAAGCAGTTCGTGCTCGAGGTCGCGGAGTCTGTCGGCAAGGCCGCCGGCGGCGGTGACGAAGCCGAGGGTGCGGCGCTCCAGAAGATCCGAGCAGCGCTGGGCGGCTAGATCAGTCGCCGCTCGAGGTACGCGGCGAGGCGCGTGAGCGGGAACGAGATGACGAAGAACACGACGAGCACGGCGCCGTAGATCTCGAAGGCGTGGGGGTGGCCGAGCAGGCCGGTGGGCTGCGGCGCGCCCAGCCGCTCGACCGAGCGCTGCGCCGTCCCGAGCAGCTCGGCCCCTCCGAGCACGCCGGCGAGCGTTGTGTTCTGGAGGATGTTCACGAGCAGGCTCACCCCGGGCGGCAAGAGCCGGCGTAACGCCTGGGGGAGGATTACGTACGCGTGGCGTCCCACCCAGCCGAAGCCGAGCGCCGACGCCGCCTCGTGCTGCTCGCGCGGGATCGACTGGACGGCGCCGCGGGTCGCCTCCGCCATCTGGGCGCTGCCCCAGAGGGACAGGCCGATCGCCGCCGCGGTGAAGGCGTCGAAGCGCAGATGGGGGCTCAGCGACGGCAGAGCGAAGTAGATGAGGAAGATCGTCACGATGATCGGCAGCCCCCGCCAGACCTCGATGTACAGCCGGATCAACGACTGGAGCGGGAGGAACCGGATCGTCAGCAGCGTGCCGAACAAGACTCCGATGAGCGCGCTCGACACGAGCGCGATCCCCCCGATGCGCGCCGTCCCTTTCAGCCCGTCAGTCGCCATGTAGCGGGCGACCGGGCCGACCCAGTCCGGGAGGATCGACAGCAGCATCAGCGCGTCTCCGGAATCGCGAGGCGCGACTCCACCAGGCGGATCAGGCCCGAGAGCGCCCAGACCAGCGCCAGGTAGGTGACGCCCAGGGTGAAGAAGGTCTAGCGCGTTGATCTGGAGGGCGGTCGTGGTCAGCTCCGGATACGCGATCACGTAGAGCAGCGCCGTGTTCTTCAGGACGGAGATGTACGTGTTGATCGTCGCGGGCAGGGCGATCCGCCCGCCGATCGGCAGCGTCACGTTGAAGAACGTGGCGAGCCGGCTGAACCCGAGCGCGAGCCCGGCCTCACGGAAGCGGTGCGGCACCGCTTCGAACCCCGCACGCCAGTTCTCGGTGTTGAACGCGCCTCCCCACACCATCACGGCGAGCCAGGCGACCGTGAACGTTTGCAACCTCAGCCCGAGCTCGGGGAGGGCGAAGAAGATGAAGAAGATCTGGACGAGGATCGGCGTGTTGCGGATCACCTCGACGTAGGCCGCGGCGATCTGGGAGACGACCGGGATCCGATGCGCGCGGGCGGCTCCGAGGATCGCGCCGATGAAGAAGGCGCCGACGATCGCGATTGCCGAGACCTCGAGCGTGCGCAGCAGGGCGTGCAGCAGCACGTCCCAGTTGTCCGAGAGGAACTTCCGGATCTCGAATGCGACGGCGAGCACGAGCCTAGGGCGAGACGATCAGGAGCGGCCGCGCCGGGCGCGACCGCTCCTGGTTGGCTTGGCTACGGGCACACCGTCGTCGGATCGCCCTGCGTGTAGCCGAAGTTCACTTTCGGCCGCAGGATGTTCTTGGAGAAGATCGGTACGAACCGCCCGGCCACGTTGTTCTTCAGGATCTTCAGGAACTGATCCCGCTTCCGCAGGATCTCGAGCCGCGAGTCGACCCACTTCTTCATCGCGACGTTGCCCTGCTTGATCCCGATCCCGTACGGGAGCGCGAGGAACGTGTCGCCCGCGAGCTTGTAGCGCGGATCGGCCGTGGCGATGCCGAGCAGAACGGTGTCGTCGAACATCAGCGTGTCGGCCCGGCCCTGCTCGAAGGCGAGGCGGGCGTTCGTGAAGTTGTCGAACACGCTCAGCTTCGCGCCGGTGAAGCACTTGCGCACCCACCGGTCGTAGATCGAGCCGCTCGTCGTCGAGACGGTCTTCCCGTTCAGGTCCGCCACGCTCTGGATCGACGAGTTGTTCGTGACGAGCATCCGCCCGGTGGCCCTGTAGTACGGCCGCGAGAAGTCGATCCGGGTGTCGCGGTCGGGCGTGTAGGTGAACGTCGCTATCACTAGGTCGGCGCGGTCGGTCGTGAGCAGCGGCTCACGCGTCGGCGTCGGTGCGCAGGTGAAGCTCACGCGGTTGTCACGGCCGAACGCGAAGCGGGAGAACCACTTGGCGATCTCCACGTCGAAGCCCGCGTTGTGGCCCTTCACGTCGATGTAGCCGAACGGCGGCGCGTCGCACTTCACGCCGATGAGCCACCGCTTGCGCGCCTTGACCTCGGCGGGAAGCGGCGGCAGCTTCTTCTTGGCCTGATTCTGCTTCGCGGCCGCCGCGGACGGCCCGTTGCTCGAGGTGGCCGCGGCCCCGAGCGCCGCCAGCGCCGCGGCCGCGATCACCACGATCCCGATTGTCAGAACTAGCTTTCTCATTCAACCCCTCCTTCTTCGATTGTCAGCTCTTCGAGCGCATCCGGGAGCTGGAGCGTCCGACGCAGAAAGCGCCGCGTCCGCTCCTCCTTCGGGTTGTCGAGGACGTCGATCGGCTTGCCCTGCTCGACGATCCGTCCTCCGTCCATGAAGATCACGCGGTCGCCGACCTCGCGTGCGAACTGCATCTCGTGCGTGACGACGAGCATGGTCATCCCGCCGAGAGCGAGATCGCGCATGACGACGAGCACCTCGCCGACCAGCTCCGGGTCGAGCGCCGAGGTGACCTCGTCGAACAGCATCACATGCGGCTCCATCATCAGCGCGCGGGCGATCGCCACCCGCTGCTGCTGACCGCCCGAGAGCTGGTGCGGGTACTGATGGGCCTTCTCCGCGAGCCCGACGCGCTCGAGCAGCGCTCGTGCGCGCTCCTGCGCTTGCTCGCGCGGCTGCTTGCGGATCCGCCGCGCCGCGAGCGTCAGGTTGTCCATCACCTTCAGGTGCGGGAAGAGGTTGAACTGCTGGAACACGATCCCGATTCGCTGCCTGACGGCCGAGACGTTCGTTCCGCGGCGCGTGATCTCCTCGCCTTCGAAGTAGATCTGCCCGGAGTCGAGCGGCTCGAGCAGGTTGACGCAGCGCAGGAGCGTGCTCTTGCCGCTGCCGCTCGCGCCGATGACGACGAGCGTCTCCTGCGGCGCGACCTCGAGGTCGATCCCGTCCAGGACGAGGTTGTCGCCAAAGCTCTTGCGCACGTCGTCGAGCCGCAACATCGAGGCGTGCTCGGTTGCAGGCACCGTCACGGCTGCCTCCGTGTGCATCCGCCTAGATACAACGAGACGCGGTCTGCGAAGTCAAGCGGCGAGCAGGTCCGCCGTCGTGATCTCCTCGGCGAGCAGGGTGCGAAACGGCAGCCCCCACGATTTCACGAGCCGGTAGCCGTAGGAGTAGGTCGGGGACGGCCCACGGGAGAACCCTATGGACTCCTAGGCCTGCAGGAGAGCCAGCGTCCGTAGCGGCTGCGGGGTCACACGGGGCTCGCCGGCGATCGCCGCAGCGATCTCCAGGAACCCCGCGTCCTTGGGGAGGAATGCGCACGCGCCCGCCGCCCGGGCGCGTGCTTCGCATTCCCTCGTGGGGGAGCTTGTGACGACCACGATCCGCGTTGCGCGCAGCTCTGCGCGGATGCGGCGAGTCGCCTCGATCCCGTCGAGGCCGGGCATGTGCACGTCCATCACGACCACGTCGGGACGGAGGCCCAGCGCGCGCTCGAGGCCCTCCTCACCGTCGTACGCCTTGCCGACGACCTGGATGCGGTCGTCGCCCGCGAGCAGCAGCTCGAGCGTCTCGGCGTAGACCGGAGCGTCGTCGACGAGCAGGACGCGGACCGAGCGTGGGCGGCGTCGGTTGAGCATTGCGGCGGGCCTTTCGTTGCTTGCGGCTGTCGAGGTAGAACGACGTGCGCCGCAGAACTTGTGGGTGGGGACGAAGATCCCCCAAAACGGGGAGCCGCTTCGAGCGGCGCGTCGGCACATTTCAACTGACTTGGCCGCAGTCCCGTCGACAGGTCCCGCCAGTGCAGCCGCATTCGACGCGCACGCTCTGTACGAGCGCCAGTATCCGCTCGTCCTGCGCTTCTGCCGCAGCAAGCTGCGCTCGCGGGAGGATGCCGAGGACGCCGCCCAGACGACCTTTTACTACGCACTCGGAAGCCTGCGGCGGGGCACCGTCCCGACGACCGAGACCGCATGGCTGCTCACGATCGCGCGCAACGTCTGTCTGAACCGGTGGGACGCGCTGCGCCGGCGCAGCCGGGTGGAGGTGGCCCGCGACCCGCACGTCTTGCAGGAGGTCGCGCCGGGACGCGAGGACGGCGACGGAGAGCTGATCGGCCTGCAAGACGCGTTGGGAAGGCTGACGGAGTCGCAGCGGCGCGCGATCCTGCTGCGCGAATGGCAGGGGCTTTCGTACGCGGAGATCGCGGCGGAGCTCGACCTCTCGGAGGGCGCCGTCGAGACGCTGCTCTTCCGCGCACGGCGCTCGCTCGCGCGCGAGCTGCGCGGCGGCCGCTCCCTGCGGGACATTGGATCGCTGCTCGGCGGGCTCAAGTCGCTGCTCGGGGGCGCCGGCGCGCTCAAGGTTGCGGTTGGCGTCGCCGCCGTGGTTGCCGTCGGCGTCGCAGCTGCACCGCGGCTCGAGCGCACGCACGCGCGGCCTGCGCCGCCCGCTCCGAGTCCCGTGGTCGCTCATCGGTCGCCGCTACGCGTCGCGCGATCGAGCGCTCCCGGACCCCGGGCGACGACGGCGTCGGCCCGGCAGCTCGCTCGTCCCGTTCGAGCGGCGCCGGCCCCGTCCGGCGTGCTCCCACACGCACCCACCTCCTCAGCTGGAGCTGGCACGGTCCCGCCGACAGCCGTTCCTCCCACTCAGACTCCCGCGCCGCCGGCGACCGCTACGGCTCCCCCGGCAGCCCAGCCGGCTCCGACCGAGCCGACTCCAGCTCCGCCTGCTCCGACCGTCCCGTCGGCGCCGAGCGTGGAAGTTCCCTCGCTCCCGGTCACTCCCCCGCCGCTCCCGACCCCGCCGTCGGTGAGCGTCCCGAGCATCCCTGCGCTGCCTGTCGCTCCGCCCACGGTTACGGTCCCGCTGCCCAAGCTCCCCTAGCGCTTCCGGCGAGACCGAACAAGGCCCTCTACACTCCGAAGATGAGCAGCTGGACGGATTTCGTTCGCGGCGAGTCGGCTGGACACGCAGTCCAGGTCTACGCAGACCTCGACGAGCTCGCCGGGTCGGTGGCGGCCTATCTCGCTTCGGGCTTCGAGGCGGGAGAGCCCGGAGTCGTCGTGGCAACTCGCGCGCACGTCGCGCGCTTCGCTGCGCCGTTGGCCGCAGCGGGCTGGGACGAGCAGAAGATCCAGGCTGACCGGCTGCTCGTCCTCGCCGACGCTGACGCGACGCTGGCGCAGTTCATGGAGGACGGCCTGCCGTCGACGTCCGCATTCGAGTCGGTGCTGGGCGGCTTGCTGGACGAGGTCGCAGAGCGCTTCCCGGGCAAGCGGATCCGCGTGTTCGGCGAGATGGTCGACCTACTCGCCGAGCGAGGCCAGACCGAAGCCGCGATCAGGCTCGAGCAGCTCTGGAACGAGCTCGCGCGTCGGAGGAACTTCTCATTGCTCTGCGGCTACAAGATGGATGTGTTCGACCTTGCGACGCAGACCGGGCTGCTTCCGCACGTCTGCGCCGAGCACTCGCACGTTTTGCCCGTCGCCGACCCGGAGCGCTTGTCCAGGGCGGTCGACCTGGCCCTCGACGACGTGCTGGGACCCGAGGACGCCGGCAAGGTGTACCTGCTGGTCGGCGAGCGCATCCGCGAGGCGCGGGTGCCGGTCGCGCAGCTCGTGCTCATGTGGGTCAGCGCGAACATGCCTGGCCTCGCCGACCGGATCCTCGCCTCGGCGCGAACGCACTACCTCGCCGCGGCGACTACTTAGCCTTCGGCGGCTCGATTCGCAGCTTGCGGTTGAACGCGAGGTAACGCTGGCGCATGAAGTGCGAGGCCGCCGTCATGCGCAGCTCGACGGGCAGGGCGGTTCGCCGATCGAACGTGGCGGTGAACCAGGCGGGCACGACGGGATCGAGCCACGACGCGGTGAGCTGTCGGGGCGTCCGGCCCAGTATGTGGGCGTTGGCGATCCTCGAGCCCCACGGCGCCGTGGGCTGCGGCAGCAGCGTCGTCTGAGACTGCGCCCAGGGAAGTCCTCGGTCAATCCGGTCCCAGCGACGGGTGCCGATGACGATCCCGGCCGCACCGCCTTGGATCCGGTATTCGACGCGGTCGGGAGCGGCGAGCTTCCAGGTCGTGAGGACCGAGTGCCCGAGCCCGGCCCCGAGGCGTTCGCGGAACAGGACGCTCCGGAGGTGCCGGAACGCTCGGGTGGCGCGGCCGAGGAACTGGCTGCCGGCCGCGGGCGGCCATTCTCCCGCGACCGGGAACGAGACGCTGCGCGGCGCGCCGACACCGGTGATGTTCACGGTGAACCGCGTGGGGGCGGCGAGCGAAAGCGTCGCACCGTAGCACCCGTGACCGCACGGCTGCGCGGGACCGGTCACTCGACCGCTCTTGCCCGTCGCCGTCAGGGCGACAGCGAGCCCGTCCACCCCAAGGCCCATCTGTCCGACGACCGTCGCCCTGACGTGAAGCGGGCGGCTCGGCTGGACCGCAAGCGCAACCGCGAGCTCGCGCGACTCACGCGCCAGCACGACGGAGCCCGCTGGCGGTCCGGGCGCCTGCCCGAATTCGCGTGGGTGAGACCGGGTGCTCTTGCCGCCGTGTGCGAGCCAGATTCCTGCGAGCGCCGTGACGGCCACGACAACCGCCACGAGAAGCAGGATGACGCGTCGGTTCACCCTCGCCGAGCCCCTAGGTGGCCTTGAGCGTGCCTTTCATCCCGGCGGCGGCGTGGCCCGCGACGGTGCACGAATAGGCCTTCGTGCCCTTGGTCAGCGTGACCGTGAGCGTGCCGGTCTTGCCCTTCCCGATCAGCTTGGACTTCTTGCCGCCGATCTTGAAGTTGTGACCGACTGTGCCCTTGTTCACGAGCTTGAAGACGACCGCGCCGTGGGGAACGATCTTCCTCGAGAGCGTGAACTTGAACTCCTTCATCGTCACGGTGACGGTCGTGGGCTTCATGGCGCCCGCGTTCGGCGAGGCGACGGGCGTGTAGAGGAGCGCGACGGCCGCAGCAGTCAGCGCGAGCATGAGCGAACGAGCCTTCATTTCTTTGACCCTCTTTTCGGAGACTTGTGCGTAGGCCGCGGAGCCGAAGCACGGCCGCGCGATTGCTTTGAGCGTAGCCGTTCCCGGCCGGTCGGAGGTTCGTGTCAGACGTTTCTACGCCGGAGGACGAACAGGAGAGGCACCAGGGTCGCCGCCGCGACGTATGGGGCGAGCGGCGTGGTGCGCGTTTCCCGTCCGCGTGCTTGCGTCGGCCCATCGCCGAGTGCCGACCGCGCGAAAGCGCCTGCGGCCTCGAGCTCCCGCGCGGCGAACACCCGTCCACCCGTTGCGGCCGCCAGTCCGGTGAGCGCGAGGCGACTCTGTGGGTCCGGCCGATAGGGCTCCGGCTGGCCCGACGGCCCGAAGACACGCTCGCCGGCGGCCCAGATGCGGACGACGATGAGCGATATACCCGGACCGGCCCGCAGCGCGCGAGCCAGCTCGGGCACGCTGAAGGCGCGCGACTCGCCGTCCGACAGGACGACCAGTAGGCGCCGGCGCGCCGACGGCGTGAAGTAGCCCTGGGAGGCCACGTCGGCGAGCGGCGCGAAGGTGCTTGCGTTGAGCTCGACGCTCTGAGGCGGCGGCTGCTCGATCTCCACGTGGCGCACGGTCGAGTCGAACGCGGGGGGATCGCCCGTCGGGAAGAGATCCGGCAGGACCCGGTCGGTCAGCGTCGCTACACCGGACGGAACCTCGGTGAGCTCGGAGTGCAGTCGCAGCGCGGCTTGCCTGGCGCGCGCGAGGCGCGTGCGTCCACCAGGATCGGTCGAAGCGAGCATCGACCGCGAGACGTCGAGCACGAAGAGCGCCTGCGCATCGGTCCGGAGGCGCGTTCCACGGTGCGCGCGCAGGGCCGGCTGCGAAGCGGCCAGGCCGAGCAAGAGCGGGACCGCGGCGAGAGCCGGCACGACGGCCCGCCATCCCGCCGCTCCCGGCGGGGCGAGCCGGAGCAATCTGCGCACACGTTCGACCCGCCGTTCGGCGAGGGCGAAGGCGGCGAGGGGGAGGATGGCTCCGACCGCCACCAGCCCAGCGGACGGCGAGAGGAAGGTGAGGGCGCCGAGCGTCATCAGTAGCCGCGTCCGGGCGTCCCGCCGCCTGCGCCTCGCTGACCGTTTGCATTCGTGCCCGGAGAGGGCCCGCGGCTGGGCCGGTGTCCACGCGTCCGGACGAGACGCAGGACGAGCTCGAGGTTGTGCTTCGCCGACTCGTTGTCGCGATCGAGGCGGATCGCGGTCTCGAAGGCCGCGATGCTGCGTTCGACGGGCGACGCGCCACGACCGCCGCTTCCCGTGGTGGAGTCCGAGAACGCCAGCACTCCGAGCAGGTCCTGAGCCTGGGAGGCCTGCGCACCTCGGCTTTGCTCGGCGGCCCGAGCCAGGGCGAGCTCCGCGTCACCGCGGGCACGGCGCGCGCTGGCGGGCTCGAGCAACGCGCGGACGGCGGGCGCTCGCCGGAAGAGGACCATTGCCCGGCGCAGCGCGCGGTCGTCGCCGACGGCCAGCACGTGCCGGGAGATGCCGAATGGCAGCAGCCCGCCCGCGTTCCAGGACGGGCCGGCGCCCGCGCGGAACGCCAGGTCGTCGCTGCGCATCGTCTCGCGCCACCGGCGAACGTCGGCGGCGGCGAGCAGCAGCGCCGCAGCGAGCAAGATCGCCAGCACAGCCGCCGCGAGCCGCAGCGTCCTCATCCGGCGGCTCCGTCAGCGGTCCACGCGGGCGCCCACGTGAGGCGCGCACACACGAGCTCGTTCACGGCCAGCAGCAGCACCATCCCGAGCGCGACGGTGGCGAGCCACACCGGAAACGAGGCGACCGCGGAGCCACGCGCCTGCACGCGCGCGAGCGGCGCCCGAGAGAATGAGCCCGAGGTGCCGACGAAACGACGGAAGAGCCTCTCGTCGTCTGCCGACGGGCTGAGGCCGACGACGTGCAGCGGAATCCCCTCGCGCCGGTACGTGAACCCCAGGTTGGTGAGCGCCGGGAGGTCGTGCGGCTCGTCGTTCAGGTCGCTCACGAGCAGCACCGCCGGTCGCGCTCGGCGGTCGGCGACCAGGATCGAGCGCGCGAGCCCGAGGCCGGTCGAGATCCGCGTTCCCGCGCTGAACGACTTCGTCCACGGGTTGACCGGGAAGCTCAATGCGGCGCCCGGTCCCTGGTGCGGCTCGAAGAACCGGATCATCGGCCGCAGCGCCGACGCCGGCGACCCGGGCGGCAGCGCCTCGTACGCCGTGTCCGAGAACACGACGAGCCCGTAGCGGCCCCGGCTCGCGGCCAGGTCGCCAAGCGTCTGCCCGATCCGCGCGTACGTGTCCGACGAGATGCTCGCCGACAGGTCGAGCACGACGATCCCGTTCGAGCGCTCCGGCAGGAAGCGCACCTCGTGTGTCTGCGGATGACGCCCGAGCACAATGGCCGCGGCCGCTAGTCCTACGAGGGCAAGCCCGGCGCCGAGACGAATCGCGGCGGTCCGCCGCGCCGCCGCGGCCAGGGGTGCGGTGTCCGCGAGCGCGATCGCCGGCCGCTGCGGAAAGCCGATGCGCATCATCGCGTCACGACCTCGCGCTCGACCTCGTCCGCAAGCGCGCCCATCCGGTCGGGATCCGGGCGGTCGCGCGACCAGGCCAGCTTCTCGGCCGCGGAGGCGAGGCGGTCCGCGTCCTTGCCGTCGAGCACACGGGCGAGAAGCGCCAGCGCTTTCCGGCGGTCGTCGGGATTCCGGCGCATCGACTCTCGCGCCAGCGCGAGGGCGAGTCCGACGCGCGACAGGGTGCTCGCGTGCGTGTCGCGCAGACGCGTCCAGCGCGCGTACTCGGCCGCCACCAGCGCGATGGCTGCGAGCACCAGAGCGGCCGCAGACGCGAGGAGGGCGGCGAGCAGCATTCCCGGCGACACTCGGTACGAGACGGCCGGCGCCTCGAGCTGCGTGCGCCAGCCGAGCGGAACCGTCCGCAGCGCCGCATCGTCGACGCGTGGCATGACGGCGATCTGGGGCCACCGCTCTCGCACGACGATCGCAGGGCCGTCCCGCAGGCGCGCCCGCACGACCAGCAGGGGCAAGACGACTCGGCGGATCCCGGGACCCGGCGCGCAGTCTCCGGTCAGGCACGAAATGGTGAAGCGATACCCGAGCGCGACGAGGGAGCCGGCGCGCGACGAGGAGCGACGCAGGGCGCTCGTCTCCGCGTAGGGGAAGAAGTCGGTCTCGACCCGAACGCTGCCCGGGTCGACGCGGTTCGCATCGACGAGCACCTCGGTGCGCGCGGTGAGGAGGTCGCCGAAGAACGAGGGCCGTCGCGAGATCGACGTCGAGACCATGAGCGGCTGGGCGGGGGCCGACGCTGCCGACGCGCCGGTGATCTCGACCGCAAGCGCACCGATGAGGAGGACGAGCGCACCGACGAGGGCTGCGGCGAGCGCGCGCGGGCTCACCGGGTCCGCCTCCGCGCCTTCTTGCGTAGCTCGGCCCACGAGAGCAGCTCGCGATCGATCGCGACCGGGTCACTCGTGCCGATCACGATCGGGTCCAGGCCCAGCTGAACGAGCTCGGCGAGCGTCGTGCGCAGACGGTGCTCGTGCGCGGCGCGGCGGTCGCGCGCCTCGGCCGCCGAGAGGCGTGCCTCGATCAGCCGCCCGGTCCGCGGGTCGGCGAACGGCACGACCACCGACGGTAAGTCGGGAAAGCTCTGCTCCCAGACGGGATCCTGGATCACGACCGGGACGACGTCCCAGCGCAGCGCTAGGACGCGCATCCAGATCGCCGGATCGGGCGGGGAGAGGAAGTCCGACAGGACGAAGACGAAGCTTCCGCCCGGTAGGTCGCCGCGCATGCGCAGGAGATGCGCGAACCCGCGAGACAGCGTGTCCTCCGGCGCATCGAATGCCGTCGCGGCAGCGATCCGGCCGGTGAGCTCCCAGCGCCCCCGGTCGCTGCGCGGCGCGAGCCAGTACGCCTCGCCTTCCGATTCGTCCAGGTAGCCGACCTCCCCGCGTGCGACGAGCGCGCTGAGGATGACCGCCTCCGCGACCGCGGCTAGCGCGGCCGGCTTGGAGAGCCACGGCAGCGACGAGTCGTAAAGGCCCATCGACGGACGCCGGTCGCAAAGGAGCACGACCCGGGGCGCCTCGTCCTCGTAGTGCTCGCGGACGACGAACTCCTCGCGTCCGCGCGCCGAAGACAGCCGCGCCGAGGCGTACCAGTCGATCGCGCTCACGGGGTCGCCGGGCTGGTAGCGGCGCGAGCCGGCGACGTCCGAGCCCGGGCCGCGGCGGACGCTGCGCTGCTCCCCGAACGGAAGCCCGGTCACACGCCAGCGCGGCACGAGCGGGAACGGGTGCCGGCCGGACGGCCTCACTCCCGCGTGTGCTGCTCGAGGGTCGGCCTCGCCCCGTCCCAGTCGGGCTCGGGCGGCGGCGCGAGCCCGAAGCACTCGGCACGAATCAGGGCGAGGGCGCGCTCGGCGGTCAGGCTGCGCGTCTCGGCGAGGAAGCTGGGCGTCAGCAGCAGCCGGTGGCCGATGACCGGCAGGAACAGCCGCTCGACGTCGTCGGCGGTGACGTAGTCGCGCCCGTGCAGGAGCGCCCAGGCGCGAGCGGTTCGGTCGAGCGCCAGGCTGCCGCGCACAGACGCGCCGATCTCCACGCCCTCGATCTCGCGCGTCGCACGCACGAGCGCCACGATCCAGCGCTCCAGCACCTCCGCGACGTACACGTCCTCGACCGCTGCCTGCAGCGCATGGACGTCCTCGGTCGACACCGCGGCGGTGAGATCGCCGAGCGGGTGTCCGTGCCGCTGCTCCCGCATGATCAGGAGCTCGTCGTCGGCGTCGGGATAGCCGAGCGCGATCTTCACGAAGAAGCGGTCGAGCTGGGCCTCGGGAAGCGGGAACGTGCCCTCCAGCTCGATCGGGTTCTCGGTGGCGAGGAGCAGGAACGGCGCGGGCAGCGCGCGGGTGACACCGTCGACGGTGACCTGGCGCTCCGCCATCGCCTCGAGCAGTGCCGACTGCGTCTTCGGCATTGCGCGGTTGATCTCGTCGACGAGGACGACGTTGGCGAAGATCGGGCCCGGGCGGAACTCGAAGTCGCGTGTCTTCTGGTTGTAGACGGACAGGCCGGTCGCATCCGTCGGCTGGAGGTCCGGAGTGCACTGGATGCGGTTCGAGACCGCCCCGTCGATGCTGGCGGCGATCGCGCGGGCGAGGACGGTCTTGGCTGTTCCCGGCACGTCTTCGAAGA
>Ga0193747_1000050_pt1 | contig 78452 bp, 52 predicted proteins | sample L1m2metaG_FD_143048 | JGI IMG/M metagenome (GOLD analysis project Ga0193747, IMG submission 143048) | Soil microbial communities from a riparian zone of the East river system, Colorado, United States - L1m2 | ecosystem: Environmental > Terrestrial > Soil > Riparian zone | place: USA: East River... | reverse complement strand
CGCCATGGCGTATTCCTCCTGATGCCCTGAACCTCTCGTGGAGATTCCGGGCTTTCTCCTTCAATGACTTCTCAGGAGAATACGCCTTCTACTTTTCTACAGGAATGGGGACAGAACCGTAAGCCATTCATTCGTCTAAAGATATCTGCGATCATTCCCCGCATCATCTCTTGGAGATTGGCCCTCGCGGCGAACGTTCGTGCATTCATGCTGTAGTATGAAGCCGTATGCGCATCTTGCCGGGAATCCTACTGCTCGCACTTCTCACGGCCGCAGGACCATCCCCTCAAGGCCCAAAGCCCGGGGAGCCCGCAAAACCTTTCCCGGGCAAATTCGTAGATCTCGCTTCTGCTCTGGGCGTACATTTCCGGTACATTTCTTCTCACACCTCGAAACATTACCTGCCTGAAACGATGGGAGCTGGCGTCGCTCTCTTTGACTATGACAACGATGGCCGCCTCGACATATTTCTTGTGAATGGCGCTCCTCTCGCTGATCCCACCCCTAAAGGCAGCATCCCACAGAAAAGCGGCCCTCAATCCTGGAATCGTCTCTTCCATCAGAAACAGGACGGTACGTTTGAAGATGTCACCGAGAGGGCCGGTCTCCAAGGCTCTGGCTATGGCATGGGAGTCGCCGCGGGCGATTATGACAACGATGGCTTCGAGGATTTGTATGTGACCGCTTACGGCGGCAATAAGCTCTATCACAACAATGGTGACGGCACTTTTACCGACGTGACCGATAAGGCCGGAGTCGCGGGCAGCGGTTGGTCCACCGGTGCCGCCTGGGTGGACTTCGATAACGATGGTCTCCTCGACCTCGTCGTGCTCCGCTATGTTCAATGGGACTTCGACGACATCTGGTGCGGCGAGCACAAAGAAGGCTACCGCTCCTATTGCCATCCCGACTATTTCCAGCCCATCGCTCCGCTGGTCTATCACAATGACGGCAACGGTCATTTCACCGAGGTCTCGCAGAAAATCGGCCTTTCAAAACCTGGCAAAGGCCTTGGCATCGCCATCGCCGATTACGATCGCGATGGCCACATTGATCTCTTCGTCGCCAATGACTCGATGGTTGAATTTCTCTATCACAACAAAGGTGACGGGACGTTTGAGGAAGTCGGCCTCCTCTCTCAGGTCGCCGTGGACGGCGACGGCCGCACATACGCGGGAATGGGCGTCGATTTTGCCGATTACAACAACGACGGCTGGCCCGACCTGGTAATCACGGATCTTGCAAATCAACGCTACGCACTGTACCAGAACAACGGCGACTCCACATTTAATTACTCCAGCTTCAACACGGGCGTCGCGCGCTCCACGATGCTGCACTCCGGTTGGGGCGTTCGTTTTCTGGATTACGACAACGATGGCTGGAAGGATCTGTTAGTCGCACAGGGCCACGATCTCGACACCGTTGAACTCAACTATCCCAATCTTCACTATCATGAACCGATGCTGCTCCTGCGCAACACCGGTAAAGACTTCGTCGATGTCTCCGCGGACTCCGGCGCAATCTTTCATCAGTCCTGGCTCGGCCGCGGCATGGCCATCGGCGACATCGACAATGACGGCCGCCTCGACGCCGTCGTTACCAACAACGACGGTCCCGTCTACATCCTCCACAACGAAACGCCCACGCAAAATCACTGGCTCTTATTGAAGCTCGTCGGCCACCAGAGCAATCGCGACGCCATCGGCGCGGCAGTCAAACTCGTCACCGCAAGAGGCCCGCAGTTCGCCACCGTCTCCACCGCCGGCAGTTACTTGTCCTCCAGCGACAAGCGCCTCCATTTCGGCCTAGGCACCGAATCCGTCGCCCAATCCATCGAGATTCGCTGGCCCAGCGGCATTCTTCAAACGCTGAAAAACATCCGCTGCGATCAAATCTTGCAAGTGGACGAGCCACTCCCAAGTGCGCCCAGCAAATGAATCCGCGCGCGCGCCACTATCGCAACCTGCTCTTTGTTCTCTTCATTGTTCTCCCGATCGCTATCCTCGTCTCATCGCGCCGGGCTCAAAGTCAGAAACAAACATCGCCACCCATCCCAAAGCCCCAATCTCCCGCTCCACTCAGTCCCACCGGCATGGCCACCGGCGGCGCTCACGCTCCCATCAAAGACGCCCTCTCCCGCCCCATCACCGCAGGCGGCTTCGTCGATGGTGCTGCGGTCATTTTTCTCGATATCACAAAACAATCTGGTCTCGATAAATTCCACCACCGCTCCGGCAGACCCGAAAAATCCACCATCATCGACGCCCCGGGCTCCGGCGTCGCCCTCCTCGATTACGACAACGACGGCTGGCTCGACATTTATTTCCTCAACGGTTCCACGGTCCCCGCCATCAAGGGCAAGGAACCACCGCCCCGCGCCATGCTCTTCCACAACAACCATGACGGCACGTTTACGGACGTCACTGACAAGGCCGGCGTCGCCAACGAGCGCTGGGGCTTCGGCGTCGCCGTGGCCGACTACGACAACGATGGCTGGCCGGACATCTACATAGCCAACTTCGGCAAGAACCGCCTCTATCACAACAACCACGACGGCACATTCACCGACGTCGCCGAAAGGGCCGGCGTCACTCTCGGCGGGTGGTCCACCGGCCCCACCTGGGGAGACTACGACCACGACGGCCTGCTTGATCTTTTCGTTCCCGGCTACGTCAATTACAACCTCGACCGTCCCGTCTTCGCCGGGAAAAACGGCGTCCCCGAAGGTGCTTGCCAATACCGTGGCGTCTCGGTTTTTTGCGGTCCCATGGGACTGATCGGCGAAAGCGACCATCTCTTCCACAACAATGGCGACGGCACCTTTACCGACGTGAGTCTCAAAGCCGGCGTCGCCGACCGCCAAGGCCGCTACGGCTTCGCTTCTGTTTTCGCCGACCTCGACGACGACGGCTGGCTCGACCTCGTCGTCGCCAACGATTCCACACCCAACTACCTCTATCGCAACCGTCGCGACGGCACGTTTGAAGATGTGAGCTATGAGAGTGGTTTCGCTGTCAACGAAGAAGGCCGCGCCCAAGCCTCCATGGGCATCGCCCTCGGCGACTACAATCGCGACGGCAAGCTCGATCTTTTCATCACCACCTTTTCCGACGACTACAAAACGCTTTATCGCAACGACGGCAGCGCCAATTTCACAGACGTCTCCTTCCGCGCCGGCCTCGGTAACTCCACAATTCCGTTTCTTGCCTGGGGCGCCGGCTTTCTCGACTTTGACAACGATGGCCGTCTCGACATCTTCATCGCCAACGGCCACGTCTACCCCATCGCAGATCGCACAGAATGGGGCACCACCTGGGCCGAGCGCCCGCAGCTGTTTCGCAATCTTGACGGCGCAAAATTCCAGGAAGTTCCGCCCGCCACCGGCAGCGGCCTCGCCGCCATTATTCCGGCTCGCGGCGCCGCTTTCGGCGATCTTTTCAACGACGGCTACATCGACGTTATCCTCAACAATATGGACTCCCTTCCTACCCTGCTTCGGAACGTGGTCAAGAACGCCAACCACTGGCTGACCTTGAAACTCATCGGCGGTCCCAAGAGCCCCCGCGATGCCATCGGCGCCAAAGTGTTTCTGACCTCCGGAGGAATCCGCCAGCGTGCTGACGTCTTCAGCGGGGGCAGCTACGCCTCCAGCTCTGATCCTCGCCTGCACTTCGGCTTGGGCTCGGCCACTAAAATCGAGAAGTTGGAAATCCATTGGCCGGACGGAGTTGTGGAGCAGCTTCCCGTGCCCGCCGTCGACCGCATCCTCACCCTCACCGAGGGCAAGGGTATTCAATGAACGGCTCGTCTTAAGCCGGGCTTTGGAGTTGCCAGGTAATGGCGTTTTGAATGTCTGGTCTCGCTGGGCGAGGTTGCGCGATAATCTGCGCGGAGACCCTATCGAATTAAGAAGGGGAATTCTTATGGACCTATTTCTTGCGAAAGCTGGCGGACTGGCGCTGCTGTTGGCTCTGCTTTCAGTTCTGGCACCCAGGTCCGCGGCGCAAACCGGGCACATTGCCGCAGAGCAGGCGACTAGCACTGAAACGGAGAAAGAAAAGCAGGAAGAGACGAAGAACAGAGCTAAGTTGATGAAGACACATTTCGCGAACGGTAATCGGGCAATGCAGGATGCTCAAGCGATCCGGCAACAACTCCAAACGGCGGCGAACAACCAAGAGCCTACACTGCTTGCCAAGATGAAGGCGGATTATCAGACGGCAATTACAGAATATGAGCAGGCGTTGGAAGACACGCGTGTGAGCGATGAAGATAGCGTCCGCGTGATTGGTTTACTCGGAATTATCCGCAACGGATTAGTTAGTCAAGAGAAGGCAATGGAGATGCTCGTGCAGAACAAGGATCTGCCGGTCATTTTGAGCAATCTCGGCATGGCATACGGCGGCCTAGGAAAATATCAAGAGGCGATAACCGTGCTGCAGGCAGGCCGCAATCCTGAAGCCAGCGGCGCGGACATATATGGAGCTCGGAACCGACCTGGCGCAGGTGGGCAGGATGCAGGAAACGACCGCGACCTGCGACAAAATCCCAACGGTGGACCCCGCGGCCAAAAACGTGCCGGCGGGCTGCTACAAAAACATCGCCATCGTGCTCATGAATGAAGGGAAACTGGCTGAGGCGATTGTGCCGCTCCAGAAGGCCACAGAACTCAATCCCCAGGATGCGTTGGCCTGGAAGCTTTTAGGCGATGCCCTGAGCAGCACCGTCAGTACGAAATCGGAAGACGGCAAGATCGTTTACGTCATCCCCGCGGGGGACCATCGAAGCGTACCAGAAATACTTGCACTTGGAGCCGCGGGGACCGTACGCCGGACAGGTGCAGGCAGCGCTTGAAGAGATCGCGCGATTGACCAAGCGCGTTTCGGCGACGGAAGGGAAGGGAAGGGAAAGAAAAGAACTGAGGGATTCCGGCGCTCGCTCGCTTTGTAGGTTTAGTACCGGCGCTGGATATCTTTCTGTGTTTGAGGCTCCGTTGCTGAAGGGCTTGCGGATTGCGTTTGCTGTAGCGCGGTGCAGCGGTCGAATTCGGCCTTGGCTTTCGAGACCATTCCTTCTTGCCTATAGATCTGGCCCAGCATGCAGTGCAATGAAGCCCTTTCCGGCTCGAGCGCAACGGCCCTTTCCAGTTCCGCCTGGGCCTCGGGCAGCCGATGTAGCAGGGAGTAGGCTTTTCCTAGCGTCTCATGCGCTTTGGATACCCTCGGGAAAATGGCGATAGACTGCGAGAGATAGGGTATTGCTTTTTCCGGTTGATTTTGGTTCAGGTAAAGGTGAGCGAGCTCAATGAACGGCTCAGGGTCTTTGGCCGGGCTTTGGACTTCCCAGGCAATGGCGTTCTTGAAGGCTTGGATGGCCTGGTCCCGCTGGCCGAGGGCCTCGTAAGATAATCCCACGTTGTTTTCCGCCTGAATGTTCCGCGGTTCCAGTTTTAAGCACTGTGCAAAGGCTTCAATCGCCTCCGGAAACTGGCTCTCGCTGTATTTCGTGCGCCCCAGGTAGTACCAGGCCTGCGCATCGCGAGGATCCCATTGGAGCGACCGCGTGAGCCAATGGTCGGCGTCTATGTGATCCTTGAGCAGGATATAGTCGAGAGCCACGATTTTCAGATCAAACGCGTTCGGGACGTGATACTTTGCTCCTGCGGTGAATTCTGCGAGCGATTCTTTAACCTTCGCATCGCGATAAGCAACCAGCGAGCCGCTCAAATCTCCACTGTTGTAGCGCAAGGCTTCGTTGTCCTTTTCCCCTGCTTCCAGCCATTTTGCCTGGACCTCCCTAAACAAGATGAAACCAAGCAAGAAATGCGCATCCGCGGAGTCCGCGTGCGCCTGCAAATAGTTTCTTATGGCTGCTTCGGCCTCGCTCAGCATTCCTCGTTGCAAAAACAATCTCGCTGGAGCGAGCGCGGGATCTGGCGTGAGAGATTCGCCAGGCTTGACCGCATTTTCGGCAACGGCTGGACCGGCGTTCGTCTGAGCCGCGCTAGCCAGCTTCGTAGAAGACGGGTCCTGCTGCGCACTGCCCGGAGAACTTTGCGCTCTTGCTGTTGGACCAAGCAGGAGGCAAAGGAAACCTATGAGGCAGGGGAGGCAGAGAGAAGCACAAATCCTGGAGGCGCTCCCCTGCCCAGCGCGAGAGGCCGAAAATGAAAGAGTGCGCGTAGAAAGGCTGCTGCGATTTACCACAAAGAGCGCAGAGGACACCGAAAATTCCCTCTCTGCAATTATAGGACGGTGGCTGCTCAGCCCTCAAAAGGAAAACAGCCCATACCTTGCGGCCGGCACACGCCATCACAAATCAGGGCCGGACTGATCCGCCATTTCCCGCGGCTTGAAATCGGCGCGCACAGTGGAGTCCGCAATTTTGCAAGAAAACTGCACCTCCGTCTCGTCGCCGGAAACCGCGGGGCCGGAAGGACCAGTCTTGGGAAAGAAAAAGACGGCATCCTGAATTAATCCCTTCTGGTTGCGTTCATAAAGGACATGACTAGGGGAGATCTTGCTCTTACCCTTCTTCATCTGAAGAAATGCGCTGCTCTTGAAAAACTCTTCGTTATGCTGTACGAACGGAGTCATGTCCTCCATGCGCAGAATAATCTGATATTCGCTCTGGGGCTCGCTGGCATATTTTTCGACGTCCACCTTTTCGCCGCGCAGAACCGCCTGGCGCGCCGTGGCGGCGCGCATCACGCGCGATGATTGCCAATAAATAAAAACGTTCAGCTCCCTCCACGAGCCCTCGCCAGCTCGTATATTAGCGCTTCCACCAGCTTGGCCGCCCGCGGGGGGCATTTGCCTCACACCTCCGTTGATCTGAGGGTCGGGTGCAACGTCCTTCTCTGAAACCGGAAGCCATGTGCGCTGGACCGTAGTCATACGCACCCAGGGTGAATCCGTGAGGATAGTTTGAAGCTCCTTTTGGTCCCATTGTTGCAACGGCTTGGTCTTCCAGGGCTTGTCTGCGGCCCAAACGAGAGTTACCTCAAGAAGCAGCACAAGCAGAAGTACGAGCTGTTTTGAGAAAGTTTTCGAATCGAGAAGGAAAGTCGTCCGCGGCTTCATCGCGCCTCCAGAAGGCAAAGCCGGGACCCGAAGGCCCCGGCATTGGAATGTCCGCGCTGCGGCAAGCAGCGCCAAGAAAGAGATCCGAAGTCTAGAGCCTTCGGCTCCTGGCCCGATTAGAAGTATATCTTAAATTCCGCCTGCCCTCTCCTCGGTGTATTGCCCTGACAATTTGATCCGGCGAAATTGGCTTTGCCAAAATTGGGGGTCCGACCGAACTGGGTTTGGTCCCAAACGTTGCCATCCCAGCACGCGATGCCAGCTCCATTAACGGGGCCAACATTCAACAACATGCGATTGAGCACGTTGAAGAATTGGATGGTCAACTCGCCGCTGAACCGCTCGCCAAAGAAAAACCTCTTGGAGAGCGAGACATCTTCATCCAGGTAAGCAGGCGCACGGATGGTATTAAAGAGGGGAGCCGCGTTTCCAATGGTCCAGTCGCCCGGCGGAGCAAAGGCCGAGGTATTAATGAGCGGCAGTCCTTTGTAATAATTGTGCCAGTCGAAGCCGAAATGGGTCGAGACAAGGTTCGGCCGGTTGGCCACAAAGATGTTGCCGACTACAGGGTCGCAGTCAAACTGGTCGAGGCATGCGTTCAAGGGGAGCGGTGTCCCACTCTCATAATAGTTGACCATGGCAAGCTTCCAACCGCCGAGCAAGTTCTTCCTAGCCGTGCCACCGGCGTTCAAGAATTTCTTTCCGGGACCGATCGGCAGTTCATATACCCCGGCCATGGTGAGCACGTGGGTCTGGTCATTATTGCCCACAGACCATTCTGCGTTGGGGTTGGCCGGGTTCAGACCTCTGAAGTTGAACGTTGAGAAACCGCTATCTGTGTTCGTCAAATACCGCGAAAGGGTATAAGAGACCAAGAAGGTTAACCCGTTGCCCGTGCGCTTCTGCAGGCTGGCCTGAAGCGCATTATATTTATCCGCTCCTGAAGTATCAAAGTTGTTAGTCACAAAGGGCATGTGCGGATAGGGAAGCTTGGTCACGAAAAGAGGGGTTCCCGTGCCCTGTTCTTGGCAGAAATTATTATAGGGGGCATAGTAGGTGACGGGCCCCCCGGGGTTCCCGCAGGTACCCGCGGGGTACGTGACCTGACCGAAGGTACCCTGAGTGGCCATAAACGTCTGGGCAGCCGAAGAGGTCCACGGCTGGGCGAGGACACAATCAGTGGTTTTAGTGACCGTAGGGCCCTGCGGGCAAACCGATGTTATAAGGCTGTACGGAAGCGACTGAATTCCAGACTGTAGCGTCGCCGGCAAGTGGACGTCATGCGTGTGCACGCCAGAAACCGAGAGGAACATGTTCCAGGGCAGCTCACGCTGAATACCAATTACAAATTGCTCATCATAAGCCTGGTTGACGTGCCTAGGCAGCTCGTGGACCTGCCCAAATCCCAAAATAGATGTACCGTTAAAGAAGCTTGGACTAAAACCGATCGATGGCAGCCCGGGGAGTGGACGTGTATCCCACTGACCCAAGCCTGGAATCTGCGCGCTTGGCGAGCCGATCGACACAATGCCGTTCAGGTTATTTCCGTAGTTCACCGCAACCTTGTTCACTCCGTATTCGAATGACCCCGTGTCCAGCCAATACCAGGACACGCCGCCCAGTAATACGGTCTTGTTGTTCAACTGATATGTAAACCCAACGCGCGGGCTTAAATGGTGCCAGTTCATCTCTTGGTGACTCCAGCCACTGCATGCGGAGCACGTTCCCAGCTCCGCCATAGCACCCATGAGCGGCTTACCGGTTAGAGGGTTGATCTCAGCGGTGTTGACCGCGCTAGCATCGAAGTACGTAAGCTGGTTTGTCTTGAAATCACTGGTAAAGGGAAATGCCAAATCCCAGCGCAGACCCCAGTTCACCTTGAGGCGCGGCTTAAGCTGCATGTCATCCTGGAAGTAAGGAGCGATATAGGTGTTCCTGAGGTTGGTGTTGCCGGCGCCACCCCTAGCTCCTAAGGTAGCATCTCCGAGCAGGAAGCTGGCGAACCCATTTCCCGTATTTGCGCCGGGTGTAGTTTCACTGGGGTCTGCCGTGACGTCGGAGGTAAACGCCAGCAATCCTGCGGCTCCCGGCTGGCCCCCGGAGCCGCCCGCTTCGAAGTCATCCTGGTGCGTCTTCCGGATATCGACACCGATGTTCATGGTGTGCCGACCCCTTATGTAGAGCAAGTTAGCCAGGTACGAGAATCCCGTTTTGTGATTGATGGTCGATGACAGGCCGTTTCCGGGCCCCCAGCTTTGTGGCTCCCATCCGCCCCCGCCAAAAATAATGCTCGGAAAAGCATTGGGCTGCCCGGATAGACCCGAGGGCAAAGTGCCAGGGAACTGCCCTGACAGCAGATGCGTCGGAAAGAAATCATTGGCCTGGTAAACGTATAAAAAACCGCCTGTTAACACGAGCCTGGAAGAGATCGCGTTCGAGTAGGTGATATCCACGCCGCGCCCCAAGATCGTGTTGACGAACGCGTTGCTTAAAGGATTATTGACCCAGTCCGCGTTGCTCGGCTGCGGGTACTTTTGTCGCCAGTAAAGGCCATGGATGGCTTGCTTCGACGTCAAGTTATGATCAATGCTGACGCTGAGATCCGTCTGGAGGTTTATCGGGATAGTCGTCGGGATATAGTTGTTGACTACCGACGACGAGTTGGTCGGCGCCGGGATAGGGAACTGTTTTAGGAGGCCGGCGGAAACCGAGCTGAAACAACTGGTCGCAATCTTGTTCCCGGGCCACTGGGTTCCCGGACTACCAGCACCGCTTGCCGGCACGGAGCAACCCGCTGGTACAAGAGAGGGATTGGCCTTCCAGGCGATGGGGACGAAAATGGGTATGGGGGCGTTGTTATTATTCGGGTTGACCAAGCCGCTGAAATCACCTGAAAGTTCCGCCGGTGTGGGAAGCGTGATGGGAGACTGCCCGACCGCCTTCCTGTACCGGTCATAGCTAAAGAACCAGAAGGTCTTGTTTCGCCCGTTGTAGAGTTTAGGCAAGAACACCGGTCCGCCGACAGACCCGCCCCAGTTGTTTTCTATGTCCTGGTTGGGCTGGCCAACCTTTCGAACATTGTTTGGGTGCAGATCAAAATAGGCGCCAGGAGCACCAAGATACGTGTCGTCCCTGTACAAGAAAAAAGCGTCGCCATGGATCGCGTTGGTCCCGGACTTCGTGTGATACTGCTCAACCCCTTGCCCGAGACCGTATTGCGCCGAAAACGTGCCCGTCAGAATATCCGCGTCTTTTATCGAGTCGTACGGGGGTTGGTTCCAAAATGTGAAGCCGGCGGTCTCTGAAAAAGCCTCGGGAACGCCATTGAACATTATTTCTGTCTGCTGGTCCACACCTCCGTTAATCCGGTGGCTGAATCCATTGCCCGTAACGCCGGGCGCCAGAAAGATAAAATTGTCAATCTGACGGTTACTTCCATTAACAATCTGCGGAAGTTCTTGCGTGAGCGTCTCGCTTATCGTCGTACCGATCTCCGGTTGCTCGGTTTGCAAAGCGACCTCTGGAGCTGTAACCTCAACTGTCTCCGTGACTGAGCCAGGCTCCAAAGTGGCGTTGGCTGTGGATGTTGCCCCACCCACTACAACAACATTCTTATCAAAGAACGATTTGAACCCAGCTTTTTCGACCTTAACAATATACGTGCCGGGGTTGAGGTCGACGACCAGGTATGTGCCCACAGAGGTAGTAACGGTCGTCTGGGACACGTTGGTATCTACGTTCGTCACCGTCACCTTCGCGTCCGGAACTGCCGCACCGCTTTGGTCAGTTACGGTGCCGTTGATTCTGCTAACCGCTTGCGCACGCACTTCGCACGGGCAGAGGAGAACAGCCAAGCAAATGGCCAGCCCAGCGACCAAGCCGTGGCGAACTGCCATCCGGTTGCGCACACCACTACACAACCTCAAGATCGCTTCCATGTTTTTCCTCCCTGTGAGAGCTTCCAACGGTCCACCCGCGAAATAACGGAGAGGTGTGCTTACACCACCCCTTTGGTGGGCGACGCTAATGCAAAAGCACTATGGCTGTCAAGGGCCATTCATGTGACCTGATTATTCCCGTCTTAACGGTTGAGTTTATTCGGCTTACTGGAAAATATTCTCTGGGTTACAGAGTTTGTGTCGCTTATATTGCAGTTTGCTCGGAGGGTGCTGATCTGCGCCGCCGGTGACACGATGTGAGTAGATTGTCACCAAAGAAGACCCTTGGGCTGGACAATACGTTTGCCCTTGACATCGGAATCCGATATCGTCCCCGGAATGACAACTGGAAGGGTTTTTGGGTATCCTGCGAAGCGTCCGTTATCGCTTCGCTGCTCCGCGTGGCGCATCACTGTGCAGCGGTTCCTCCACCTGCAAAATCTGATCGGCGCGCACGGCCTCTAAGACTTGCACAATCCCGCTCGGCCAGCGGATCTCCACTCGCTGGGCCACCGCCTCCGCTCCCAGGCCGAAGTGCACCCGCTTATCACTCGAGGACAGATAGCTACCTGCCGTGGTCACGGTCTGAAGCTGCATGCCCTTTGAAGTCGTCAATTTCACTTCGGCACCGATGCCGTCGCGGTTGCTACGATGGCCCACCAGCTTTAAAATCAGCCAGTGGTTTCTCGTAGGCGTCTCATTTCGCAGAATATGCGCCGCTCCGTCATTCGTGGTAATCACTGCATCCAGGCGGCCATCGTTGTCAATGTCGCCGATGGCCATCCCGCGCCCCACCCAAGGCTCCTTAAAAACGCTGCCTGCGGCTGCGGAAATATCCGCAAATTTTCCCCCTGTGTTGCGAATCAAAACTGGCGGCTCACGGTAACGCAAATTGGGAGTGGTCAGCTCCACGTTATCCATATCGTGTCCCTGGACGATCAGTAGGTCCTTCCACCCATCGTTATCGAAATCCATGAAACGAAAACCCCACCCGGAGTGAGGCCGGGTGATGTCCGCAAGTCCACTGGTGTAGGTCGCGTAGGTGAAGCTGCCATCGCCGTTATTCTTGTATAGCGCGTAGGCCTGGTTGCCCAAGTCGGTGATGAGCAAATCGGGCAGCCCGTCATTGTCGTAATCGGCGAAGTCCACGCCCATGCCGGCGTATGCTGCGCCGTCGCCATCCACGGCCACTCCGGCAATCAAGCCCACTTCTTCAAATGTGCCGTCACCCTTGTTGCGATAGAGGAATTCAAACATGGAGTCATTGGCGACGCAAATATCCAGGCGGCCGTCGCGGTCGTAGTCGGCAAACGCGATTCCCAAGCCTTTCCCTGCCTTAGAGAAACCAATCTTCTTAGAGACCTCCGTAAAGTGGCCGTCGCCGTCGTTGTGATACACGAGCGGAGTTGCTGGCCGGAAACGGTTGGGATTGCAATAGGACCGGAAGCCTTCTTTGGGCGGGCCGCACCAGAGATCGTCAAAATCCCATTCCATGTAGCGCAAGACAATCAAATCGAGCAGCCCGTCATTATCTAAGTCCGCCCATGCTGCGCTGGTGGACCAGCCGCTGCCGTTGAGCCCGGCTTTTGCCGTGACGTCCGTGAACGTGCCGTCGCCATTGTTGTGATAGAGCCTGTTGCCGCCATACGCGGTCACGAACAAGTCGGCATTTCCATCGTTGTCGTAGTCGCCTACCGCCACGCCCATGCCATAGCCCCATCCTTGCAGCCCGGCCTCTTCCGTGACGTCCTCGAACGTTCCGTCGCGCTTCTGGCGATACAACCGATTCCAATATTGCGGGCCGGTCTTCTGCGGAATCCTTCCTTTGGGGGTAGGGTCGCTGAGCGGCGCGCCATTCACAAGGAAGAGATCCAGGCGGCCGTCATTATCGTAGTCGAAGAGCGCAGCCCCGCTGCCCATCGTTTCAATCAAATATTTTTTCGAAGTGTGAGAGGCTAGGTTGCGAAAATCCAAACCCAGAGCCGCAGTGACGTCGGTAAACTTCGCTGCCGTCGCTTCTGGCGCGCCAAAGGACTTGGCCCCGGTCTCTGCGCCGGGCATTTGCGGCGCGGTTTTCTGTCCCCAAATTGGCACGACCGGAACGAACGCCGAGAAAAGAAAGATAAGCGCCGAGCGCCGATCTATCACGTACGGCGCCTGCTCCTTGGTTCGTTGAACAAGCCGCCGAGAAACATTCTGACGCTCGGGAGACCCCCAAAGCGGTAGACCCGCTAGAAAACGCATAGGAACGAAAACTATAACATCCACGGAGAAACTGACGCCAGAAATTCTTGACGCAACCGGCAGATGAACGCGTCGTCATTCAGTCGGAGGGCATGGCTCCTTTTGTTCGAAAAGACGAAAACTTCTTTCAAGCGAACGCCTATCTTCAGTCCACAAAATCCAAACAGCGCACCCTTCCGAGCCACGTTCGTTATGAACACGATAAGAAGGGATTCGTCGCCGCCGCTGTCTTCTTATTTCCAAGGAAGACTGAATCGGGCGTTCCTACAATACAATCTCTCCCGATGAGAGGCCGTCGAATTCACCTGCAAAATCGAAGGCTCAACTCTGCGCGTTGCTTTTGAACTCCAGTAAATGGTCGACCAAAACGACCCAGCGCTTTAGAACACCACGCCGCCTTGCGGCCATCGCAGCCAGCTCTCTGGCTGTCATCCGTTTTTTCTTGGGCGAACTTAGTTCTTCTGATAGAATCCGTCGTGTTCCTCGAAATCGCCATCGTAATTTTCGCCGTGCTTGTCATGCGCCTTTGCACGCGCGTTCTTGCTGCCCCGCCATTAAAGCTTGCCAAAAACAGCTGCTTAACTCCCGCTAGAATCAGCAGTTCCGAAAATACCCGGGGGCGTGGGGGCATCGCTTTGGTCCTCATCGCCCTCGCTGCAATGCAATGGACCACACCTAAATCGGCCTGCGCAGCCTCGCCTCAGTCAGCCCCAATCAAAACTCTGGACTCTGCGCGGCAGAATGGCGCCCAAGCCCCTGCTGGCGGGCGTAATTCATCAGAACTTCCGCCGTCTCGCGATCCGATTCTCGCCGAAGCCAGATCGCTTGTTGATAAGGGCATGGCCTCAGAAGCTGACCGCAGGGTTCGCCAATATCTCGCCGTGCATCCTGACTCCGCGAATGCTCATTTCTTGCTCGGGCACATCCTTTTCCGGGAGATTCAGGCAGAAGCAAGGCTGGAGAGCCAGCTCGCGCTTCAGGTTCAGGCTGCTAGGGGCGGCGCGAAGGTCCTCGGTGCAAATTCCTCCGACGCAAAGGACCGGGACGAGAAGGCTAAAGCTTCACTGGCGGAGTTTACCGCAGGCGCAAAATACGGTACCCCCACCGCCGCCGATTTGAAAGTCGTGGCTTTCGATTATGTCCTGCTGGGTGACTACTTTGATGCCGACAAGTGGTTGACGAAAATGCTCGAGTGGGCTCCGAACGATTCTGACGGTTGGTACCATCTTGGCCGCACGAAATACACCGAGAACCGCTTCGCTGAAGCCATCAGCGCATTTCAACAATGTCTCAAACTGGATCTCAAAAACGTGAAAGCGGAAGACAATCTCGGGCTGTCCTTTGCAGGATTAGGCCGCAACGACGAAGCCACCGCAGCCTACCAGCAGGCCATCGCCTGGCAAGCGCAGTCCACTGCAAAATATCCCGGTCCATATATCGACATGGGTAATCTTCTTATTGACGAGAACCGCCCGCAAGATGCACTCACGTTTCTTCTCCAGGCGACGGAAATCGCTCGGGGCGACTCACGTGCCCACGAACTTCTCGGCAAGGCTTACACCCGGCTGGAGGAACTCCCCAGGGCGCAAGCAGAATTAGAAAAAGCCATTGAACTGTCTCCGCAAACTCCCAATCTCCATTGCATGCTTGCTCCCGTGTATCGCAAGCAGAGCCTTGCCGAAAAAGCGAAAATCGAATTCGACCGCTGCGCCGCGCTGGCCGGCAGCCACTCCGTCTCGGAGACTCCTCGACCGTGACTCCCCTCTCGATTTGAAAAAGAATTTCGCAATAACAACTGTGCTGTCAGAAAATACCTTCAAGAAAGAATTGCAAGGAAACTGCATGCGACTCTGCTCGGGGTTCAAGGCTCTTTGCTTTTTTCCTGCAGGATCTGCTTGGCGCGTTCCGCGGTCGCCGCGCGGGAACTCTCTTCCAGCTTACTGAATAGCTTCATCTCCGCTTGCGCTTCCTGTGTTCTTCCGAGCGCGCGGTATGTTTGGGCCAGCAAAAAATGCGTGGAAGCTTCAGCGGGATCAGCCTTTTCCGCGGCTTCTAAGTCTTTCAGAGCCTCCGCATGGCGATCCAATTTCATCAGCACTCTCGCGCGGTCCACTCGTGCCGCCATCAGGTTCGGACAAATTGCCAGAGCCTTTTCGACATCTGCCAATGCTTCCTCTGGACCGGCATGCTGCTCCAGCACGATGTTGCCAAGCTTCCATTGCGCCTGGCAATTCATCGGGGCATTCACGAGCTCCGCCCGAAACTGCTCCGTGGCCGCGTCCCACATGCTTAGAGACCAGTACGCATTCCCAAGCATATAGTGGGTGCCGGCCTGCTCCGGCGCCATCTCCACCGCTTTCTTGTACTCCATCAGCGCGCCGTCGTAATTCTTCATGCTTTCCATGATCTCGCCGGAAATTTCGTGCGCCCACACGGAGTTGGGATCGATCTCATTCAATTTCGAAAGCGCCTGCTCGGATAATTTCATGTGGACTTTCCCGAGCAGGTACCAGATTTCCTGGTTCCCTGGCTGCCGCTCCGAAAGCTTTCTCAAATGCTCTGCCCCCAGATCTAGTTCACCGAGTTTGATCAAATCGTTCGCCAGAATCAATTCCGCGTTATTGTCTTTGGGATTGCCGCGCAGCGCCGCCTCTAAGGACGCTCGCGCGCCGGCGTAGTCACCCATCTCGTATCTTGAGATTCCCAAAAGTGCCGCGGCTGAAAACATTTTCGGATCGATTTTCAATCCTTTTTCCAAAACATCCGCGGCCTTTTTATATTCGCGCTGCCGCAAATAAAGCGAGCCCAGATTGTTGTAGGCTGGCCCCAGGCGCGGGGCAATCTGCAAAAGAGACTCATAATTCGCGGCGGCGGCGGCGAGGTCGCCACGGGCTTCGGCGGATTTTGCCTGGGAGTAAAGTGTCTGCACGCGTTCGTCATTCGCATCGGCATTCGATTGACCCGGGGTCGCTGGCGCAATGGCGAAGGAGAACAGACCAAACAGAAAAGTCAGCAGGATTTTGGTCCGGCGCAAGTGGACATTCAAATCTCGCATTTGCAGGAACTGCGGCATGCGCACAAGTTTACACCGCGGGAAAATGATCTCAAAGAAGTCTACGCCGATTCAGAAGCCGTAGGACCGAAAGATCGAACGATGTTTCCCGCAAACCTTGCGTTCGAACAGGGAGGTGCAAAAGGGTGTACTTGGGAAGCCTGAAGGTGAGTATTGAACCGGCGAAATCCGCGTGCTACGCTGCTCATCAATATTGGGGAGTTCTGTCATGCAAGCCACGGAAGACCGCGTACAGACTCGGGGGTTCGGCGTTTTTGAAGTGGATGAGCGGGCTGCGGAACTACGCAAGCGCGGCATTCGAATCAAGCTGCAAGAACAACCCTTCCAGATCCTGTGCCTCCTGCTGGATCACTCCGGCGAAGTGGTGACTCGGGAAGAGCTTCGCCACAAGCTCTGGCCGGCGCACACTTTCGTTGATTTTGACCGCAGCCTGAACAAAGCCATGACCAAGCTGCGGTCCGCGCTGGGCGATTCCGCCGAGAACCCTCGCTACGTCGAAACCATTCCGCGTCACGGCTACCGCTTCCTGGCGCCGGTCCATCACCCGCGCGAGGGAACCGAAACAGCCGTCGCCGCTCTCGTTCATCCGGCGGAGACGCACTCGGGAGTCCAAGCAAGAGTGGGGGAAGACCGCGGTTCCGTTCCATCTTTCTTTGGATCGCTGAATTTGCGCACGCGACTCGGGCGGAGGCGCCTCATTGTTTTGGCGGCCGCGTTTGCGGTGGCCATCCTAGCTGCAGTCGTCTATCTGCGGATCCGCGCCTCCGCGGGCCTCATCGGAACTTCAAGCTCCGCGAATTTAAGGCAGTCGGTGGCGGTGTTGGGATTCAAGAATTTATCAGGTGATGCGCAGGAAGCCTGGCTCTCCACGGCGCTTTCGGACTGGCTGATGACCGAGCTCGCGGCCGGGGAACATGTGCGCGCCATACCCGCTGAGAGCGTGGCACGAATGAAGATGGAACTCGCTCTTCCGGACGTGGACAGTTTGAGCCGCGACAGCTTGACGCGAATCCGTAAGAATCTAGGTACGGATTACGTGGTAGTGGGTTCCTATGCGACGCTGGGCCCCAAGTCCGAGGGACAGGTCCGGCTGGATCTCCGGTTGCAGGACACGCGTAGCGGAGAAACGATCGGGGCGATTTCCGAAGCCGGGACGGAAGTGCATCTGCTCGATCTGGTCTCGCGAGCCGGCGAAGAGCTGCGGAAAAAACTTGGAGTGCGTGCGGTGACCAGGGAAGAGGCAGCAGAGGTGGCGATTGCGCTGCCTTCGAAAGGCCAAGCCGCCAAACTATACTCTGAGGGGCTTGCGAAGCTGCGAGTGTTCGATATGCTCGCAGCTCGTGACCGGCTGCAGAAAGCGTCGGAAGTCGAGCCAGACTTCGCGCTCTCGCACGCGGCACTGGCGAACGCGTGGGAACAGCTTGGCTACGATGAGAGAGCGAAACTGGAGGCGAAAAAGGCGTTCGAAGTGTCCTCGAATCTTTCCCGGGCGGAGCGGCTGCTCGTTGAAGGCCGTTATCGCGAGACCATGCGTGACTGGGAGAAGGCCATTGAGATTCACCGCGCTCTCTTCGACTTTTTCCCGGACAACCTGGATTACGGTCTGGCGCTTGCGGACTCCGAGGTCAAAGCCAATCGGTGGAAAGATGCGCTCGCAACCATCGCTGCACTACATGCACTGCCTGCACCGCTCGGCGAAGATCCTCGGATTGATCTGGCAGAGAACGATGCAGCGAGGTCACTGGGCGACATGAAGAGGGCCGAAGCGGCCCTGGCCCATGCCGTGGAAAAAGCGCAAGCCGCGGGGGCTTCATTGCTGCTGGCCAAAGCCCGACGCGAGCAGGCCTGGTTGTTCGAAAACTCCGGAAAACAAGAAAGGGTTGAGGGAGCAATCCGCGAGGCAAAGGAATTATATATCGCGGCGCATGACCGGCTGGGCGTCGCCGCCACCAGCACCCTGGAAGGGATCGAACTGGAGAGGCACGGAAATTACTTGGAAGCAAAGAAACGCTACGAAGAGGCTATGGAAATCTACCGAGAGACAGGGAGCAAGCTCAGCCTTAGCAATGAATATGACAATCTTGGTGGCATCCTTCTCTATCAAGGTGACCTGGCGGGGGCGCGCAAGCGATACGGGGAGGCGCTGGCGACCTATGGTGAGATCGGCGATCAGAACGGGGAGGCGCTGGCAAAGATCGGCCTCGGTGACGTGTCTCTTGCTCTCGGGAAGCACAACGAAGCAAAACAGATGTATGAGGAAGCACTTGAGATCTGCCGCCGGCTCGGCAGTCGCGGAAGGCAAGGAGAAGCCCTTGCGGGTGCAGGAAAGGTGCTGCGACTGGAAGGGGATCCCGCTGGAGCAGAAAAAAATGTTACTGAGGCCATTGCGATTTTCCAGGAAGTTGGCGACCACAGCGAAGCGGCCCACGTTCGCCTGCAACTGGCTCAGCTCCTGCTCGACGAAGGGAAGAGTGCCGAGGCGGCGGCTTCCGCGCGGCAATCGACCGAAATGTTTGAGGCAGAGAAAGCCGGGCGATATACTGCCGAGGCGAAGCTTTCGTTATGCAAAGCGCTGCTGGCTCAGGGGCGGATTGCAGAGGCGCGCAAGTACGTCGAGCAAGTGATAGCTGCCGCGAGCGAAAGCCACAATCGTGAGCTCGAACTGAACTCAGCCATCATCGCGGCACGCCTTCAGGCGGCATCCGGAAATCTCGCAGAGGTTGGCGAATCTATCAGGCACCTTGAGAGGTTGATTGGCGAGGCCAGCGCAGCGGGATTCGCGGGGGTTGTGTATGAAGCGCGCCTGGCCAAAGGTGAAATTCAGATGGACTCCTCGGATCATGCTGCCGGGAGGACGTACCTGGAAACCCTGGCCAAGGACGCCCACACGGAAGGATTCCATCTTATAGCTAGCCAGGCGTCACCAGCTTTACAGGGAGTACGGATTCCAGCGGCGCCGCATGCACGGAATTGAGTACGGACCCGGAGCCAGGATCGAAAGCGCAATCGACCATTTCGGACAACGTTCCGAGATCAAGCCTATTTCTTGCCGCAACCTCGGTAGTAGGCCGCGGGAACGGAAACGCGCGACCAGGCTGAACGAGATGCTTCACTAGTTGTTTCTCCTGTATTTCGAGATCAGCGAGCGCATGATCGGGGTCAGCTTTTCCAAATCCTACAGAGAACATCTAAAGGGACAGTCTTATTTTGCAATAAGATGCTAGGGAAGGCGCAGATGACATCACGGAACCTTGACAGTACCTGCCAAGGTTTCTAAGACTGGCTAACACTCCCAATTTTTTTTCTCAACGCTGAGAGGAGATCCCTGATATGAAGACCAGTCCTTTCCTTCAAGCAGTTGTTATGGCGGTCTGCCTCGGAAGTGCGGCCGCCCTGGGGATGAGCTCTGTTGCTACAGCGAAGCTCCTGGACGGAAAAACGAGGCTGGCGATTGTCGGCTTGGACCACGACCACGTTTGGGAACTGCTTCGGTACATCGGCAAGGAACCGGACGCCGAACTTGTGGCGATCGCGGAGTCCCAGCCGGCTCTGGTGAAAGAAGCGAAGTCAAAAGTTCCGGACTCCGTGAAGTTTTATGCCGATTATGTCGCGATGCTGGATGAGGCCAAGCCCGAGGCGGTGATCGTGACCACGTCAAATGACTGCCACCTGGAGATCCTGCGCGAGTGCGCCAAGCGGCACATCCATTATTCCGTGGAAAAACCGATGGCCACGAACGCGGCCGACGCACGGGAAATGGAACGGCTGGCGAAGCAGGCCGGGATCAAGGTAATGGTGAATTATTGGAATGCGTGGGTGGCCCCGACGCATGAGCTCTTTCACCGCGTAAAAGACAGACAGTTGGGGGAGGTACAAAAAATTATCGTGCAATACGGGCATGAGGGACCTAAAGAGATTGGTGTCTCTCAATATTTTGCCGACTGGCTCTATGATCCCCTCAAAAACGGTGGCGGGGCGATCATGGATTTTGGATGTTATGGGGCCGAGTGGGCGGTGTGGCTGAAAGGGCGGCCGAAAGGAGTGATGGCAACAGCCCAGAAACTAAAGGTCGAGCAGCACAACAAGGTGGACGACGATTCCACGATTGTGCTCGATTATCCTGACGCGACGGTAATCATCGAGGCCTCCTGGGATTGGCCGTATGACATGGGCCGCGTGCAAGTGTTTGGTCCGAAAGGAAGCTTGTTGGCAACCCGGAGGGAGTTGTTCTACCGCTCCTCAGATGACCGGGGTACGATGACGGGGCTAGAAGGAGAGCGTGTTTCACTGAATGCGCCGCCACGGGAGACAAGCAATCCGATCTCTTATTTTGTAGATTGCATCCGGCACGATAAGCCGATTGAGGATCCGCTTTCGACAAGTCTGAATGTCCAGGTGATGGAAATTCTGGACGCGGCGCGCGAATCCGTCCGCACCGGGCAGGTACAGGAACTCCGCTAGAGTCTGCTGAAGTGGAATTGGCCTCAGAAGTGAGCTGAGGAGCTACGACTACTATCTGGGAACTCTTGCCCTTCGGGCAAGGCAGCCCGAGGAGGCCATCCGCCATTTCAAACAGGCGCTTCGCCACCTGCCGCCGAGCTCCGGACTGGATCTATACGAGGACTGCCTGGCCAACGCTTACCTTAAGTTTGATGCCGTTTAGATGAACGATCGACGAATACCAGGCGCATTCTGCAACTGAATCCCAACTATCCGCTGGCGCAGTACCATCCCGGAGATCGTGGAAGCGAAGAAGCAGTTCGCAACCGGGCTGGCTGCGACCGATTCGGAAGCGCTGAACGGATGGAGCCGAGCCGGCCGGGCTGTGGCGAAGCAGTCCCTAACCAGCCTCGGGAAGCCAGAAGTCACCGTTGATGGTCACCAGTTACCACGAAGCACCGGCTCAATTTCCGCCCTTATCGCGGAGACTACGGCCGTCATTCGTACCTCAGCGCCGTCATCGGATTGACTCTGGTCGCCCGCCGAGCCGGAAGATAGCTGGCGAGCAAGGCTACGAGCAACAAGAGTAGCGAGGCTCCTACGAGTGTGACGGGATCTGTAGATGTAATTCCATAAACGTAACCCGCCATCACGCGGCTCAGAGCCAGCGCCGTCCCCAGACCGATCGCTACTCCGAGCGCCGTCACCCGAAGTCCTTCGCGCAACACCATCAACTGCACCTCGCGGCGGCTTGCTCCCAGAGCCATGCGGATGGCCATCTCCCGCGTGCGCCGGCTGACCGTATATGACATCACGCCGAAAATTCCCACCGCCGAAAGTACCAGAGCTAGCGCGGCGAAAATCCACAGGAACGTCATCGGAAAGCGGATCGCGCCATAGGTTTGCGCGACAATCTCACTCATGGTCCGGATGTCGTTCAGAGGTTGTCCCTTGTCGAGAGCCAGCACCGCGTCGCGCACGCCCGGCACCACGCTCATGGGCGGCACGGCGGTTCGCACCACCAGGAACACCGAAGGCGCAGGATGCTGTTGGAACGGCACGTACACGTCAGGCTGGGGATTCCAAAGGTCATCGTTTCTCACGTCCTTCACCACCCCTACGATCTCCAGAGGCTGATCTGCGCCTGACTTCTGGCCCGAGTAGACGCGGGCCAAGACCGTGAGATGGCTGCCCACCGGATTCGCGTGCGGCCAGTAACGGCGTGCCACGGTTTCGCTGATAATGGTAACCGGCGTCGCGCCCTCGGCGTCGCGCACCGAAAACTCGCGGCCCTCCACCAGCCGTGTTCCCATCGCCTGGAAAAAGTCGGGCGTGATGATTTTGTACGCTGCCGTAGGCTCCTGGCCGGGCGCCGCGGGCGGCTGGTCTTGCGGCTGGAAGAAAACGTTGGCGCCGCCGCTCTCCGCTCCGGCGCTCTTCACACCCGGCGTGCGCCCAATTCTCTGCAGCAGCTCCCGGTAAAAGAGCGCCTGCTGGACCTTGGACGCGTACTTGTAATCCGGCAAACGCAGTCCCATCGTAACCACGTTCCCCGGGTCGATACCCAGGTCAACGTCCACTAGCCGGAGGAATGTACGCACCAGCAGACCCGCGCCGGTCAGCAGCACTAGCGCCAGCGCCATCTCGGAAACCACCAGCGCGTTGCGCATCCGGCGGCGGCCCGATTCCGTCGTGGTACTCAACCCGCCTTCCTTCAGGGCCTCGTTCAGGTCGGTGTTCGCCGTGGCCCAGGACGGCGCCAGGCCGAAGATCGCTCCCGTGGCAATCGTGATCGCCATGCTGAACAGCAGCACGCGCCAATCGACGTCGATCACTCTGGCGTTCGGGAGATTGAATTGGTAGCGGGTCATCGCGAACGTCAGCAGGCGGTCTCCCGCGTAGGCCAGCAGCAGCCCCAGCGCTCCGCCGAGCGCGGCAAGCAACAGGCTTTCGGTGAGTAACTGCGCCATCAGCCGCCGCCGTGTGGCGCCCATCGCGGTGCGGATTGCCACCTCGCGCTTCCGCCCGGTGGCCCGCGCCAGCAGCAGATTGGCCACGTTGGCGCAGGCGATGAGCAGCACGAACAGAACCGCGCCCAGCATGATCAGCAGAGGCATCTGCATCTGGCGATGATAGGCGGCGTGCAGAGGCTCTACCTTGATGCCCCAGCCTTTGTTGGCGGCCGGATATTCCTGCGCCAGGCTGTTAGCCAAGGCATTCATGGCGGCTTGCGCTTGCGGAATGCTCACACCCCCCTTCAGTCTCGCCTGCGTTTGCAGATCGCGCGAGGTGCCGCGTCCCGCCTCGCTCCGCTCTTCGTCCGTGAGCACCAGCGGTACAAAGACGTCCCTTTCCTGGTCCCAGGTGAACCGGAACGAAGCCGGCATCACGCCCACAATGGTGTAGCGTCTCTCGTCCAGCTCGATGGTCTTGCCCAGAATCGCGGGGTCGGAACCGTAACGCATCTGCCAGAGGCTATGGCCGATGATCGCTACCTGATCGTGGCCGGCCTGCATCTCCTCGGGCGCAAGATAGCGTCCTAGCTGCGGTGGAATCCCAAACATTGGCAGCAGCTCGGCTGAAGCCTTGATGCCATCCACACTCTCCGGACGGCTGCCTTCCGTGACGTTGAAGCCGGACCAGCGATAGTAGGCGACTTGCTGGAATATGCCAGTCTTGGCGATGTCCCCGATGTTCGGTGCGGAGACGCCCGTCTGAATGTAGCCCTCGCCCTTCTGGTTGCGCCACTGTCCCAGGCCCACCAGCTGTTCCGGATCCGGATAAGGCAGCGGCCGCAGGATCACTGCATCCACCAGGCTGAAGATGGCCGAGTTGACCCCGATGCCCAATGCCAGCGTAAGCACCGCCACTGCCGCGAAGCCCGGATTCTTCCGCAGCATGCGCACACCCTGCCGCAAATCATGAAGCAGGTCCTCGACAAGGTTCACGCCACGTGCCTCCCGAGCTCTTTGATTCTAACCCCAACCGGTTTACATCCACGTGCCCGATAAGTTCTATAAAGGTAGAAGTCAAGAAAAAACACATCTCCTTCGGCCGGGAATTTTTCTTGCTTCTCAGCCCACTTGATCGAGCGAGATCTGTTCTGACCTGCCGCGCCATGTGCTCGGTTGCGGGGCAACGTGACCCCGTGGTTTGGGTTTTCTCTACCAGCGGTTTTCATCGCTTCTTGGCGACACAACCCGAAGACGGATGTCGGAACTATATTCCCGTACGGATGTAGAACTGGAACAAGGACTTCGCGAAGTGGAAATAGTCGTCGTCGGGTTCGAGATTCCTACTATGTTGCTCCAAATGCTCCGAAATTTTCGGCGAACCGGAACTTGACGTTGTAGCGTAACTATCGTTAAACAATGAAGTTGCCAAGGATGCATCGTAGCTCAGTTGGATAGAGCGTCTGGCTACGAACCATGGCAGTGCCAAATCTAAGCTGTTGAATTGGCTCAAGTTCCCCTGTGCAACCCTCTCACTAAGTGCGCTACGATTTGCGATACAAAATGTGCCGTGTTTTTTGTGTGCTCAGAGCGCGGATGTTTGAGAATTCACGATTCCATGGTCTGCTTTTTGTACGGTCTTCGCTGCTATAGAGTCTCGGAACCATGCCCGCAAGCCCGCCGATGTCGCTTCGGCGATGTGTTGCGCGATTAAGAGCAATCGCTCCGCCTTTGTTATAGGCATCGTGTCTGACGTACTCTGGATTTCCTCGGCTTGACGCACATCTGCGCACGCAGTCGAAAGGGGAAGTTCACCGTGCACGTGAGAACGATGAAGAAGCGGTTCCGACGGGGCCTGACGGCAATCGCCGAATGGTGCCAGGAGAACCGACACATGCCTGTGGATGAGCAGCAGAAGACCCTTAACGCCAAGCTCCGGGGCCACTACCAGTATTACGGGCGACCGACAAACTACCGGAGTATCTGGCGGTTCTTTCGGGAAGTCCTTCATACCTGGCGAAAGTGGCTCAGCCGACGCACTCGTGGAAACGGGATGACCTGGGAGAAGTATGCAGCCATCCTACGGCAACACCCATTGTTGTTGCCTCGGATCGTACACCCTTGGCGCAGTGCGGAGAGCCACGCTTGAGGAACCCGCTGCGGTAAATCTGCACGGTGGGGTCTGTGAGGGGGGAGAGCCGACGTCATGGTGGACCTAAACGCGCACGAAGCTGGAAACGGCGGATAGAGCCAAGGAACACCTACAACCCGTCGTGCTTTCCTCTACTTGGACACAAGCGGACAATTTCGAGGACCGGTTCCTAGAAAGATCAGTTCGTTGGCTCGAGTCGGCAAGCTCCTATTGGTCTGCGGCAACTCGCCCGGACGCTGGACGATCCGCGTTCGGATCCCTAAGGCCGTGTACGAGCCCGACTAGTTTGGCTTCCTCGGGTTCACTGCCGAGCAGAGAGAGGCAATAGCCCACGGCAAACGTGATCAGCATTCCGATCAATGCGTGATAGAAAAAAGAGATACTGGTTTTGAGATTCACCCAGGCAACGATCGCGAAAGCGGCCGCGCCTCCCGTGACTGCGGGTGTGCCCTTCGCCCGGCGTGTCAGCATACCCAGGAGAAATATTCCGAGAATCGGTCCACCGATGAATGCGTTCATCTTGTTAAACGCATTGGCCAACGGTCCGAGACGTCCGGCAAACAATGCACCCAGAGTGCAGGCGGCGCCCCACGCGACTGTCCCCCAACGACCGACACGAACGTAGTGACTCTCCGGCATGCCTGGCTTGAGCCATCGCTGGTAGAAATCCACGGTCGTAGCCGTGGTCAGGGCGTTGATGCCGGCACTCATTACGGCCATCGAGGACGCGAAGATGGATGCCATGACCAGCCCGGAAAAGACACCGCCGAGTTCGCGCATCACGAAGAACGGCAAAATCGCATCCGTAGTCGGCAAGCCCTGAAGGCGTGCGGGATACGCGTGATAAAAAGCATACAGTACGTCGCCCAGGAGGTAGAGGACGCCAGCAATCGGCACTACGATCGCCATATCCAGCAGTACCGAGCGGCGCCCCTCGCGGAGCGAGCCGGTGCTGAAATAGCGTTGCAGATAGGCTTGATCCGTGCCGAGCGTGGCGAGAATCATGACTGCCCCGCCGAGGACCGCCGGCCAGAAGGCCGTGATCTGGTGTGGGTCCAGTGAGAGATTTATCATGTGAAGGTGTCCGCCGACTGCAGCGACGTGAAAAGCAGCCGTAAGACCGCCCGGAATTCGTGACACCGACAGCCAGAAGACGGCGATCACGCCGGATACGAGTATGGAGAACTGCAACACGTCAGTCCAGATCACTGCCTTCATTCCGCCTAGCGATGTATAAAGTGTTGTGAACAGGCCCATCACAAGCACATTGACGTGGAGCGGAAGTCCGGTGAGCATCGACAGCACGATCGAGGGAGCGTAAATCGCGATCGCCACGTGCGAACCGCGCATCAGCAGGAACAGGCCGCTCGCCGTCAGGCGCGTTCGCATGTCGAAGCGGCGCTCCAGGTATTCATAACCGGTATAGAGCCTGAGGCGCATGTAAAAGGGCAGGAAGAGATACATAACAACGGGCACGGCAAGGATGTAGCTCGCGCTGACCCAGAACAATTCCAGGTTGTACTGATATGACCAAGCGGGAAGGCCCATGTAGCTGATCGCGCTCATGTCGGCGGCCACCAAGGAGATAGCGACTGGCAGCGCGTTCATGGAGCGCCCACCGAGAAAGAAATCCGCTGCCGAAGAGCGCCTGCGGTAAAACAGGCTACCGATGCTCGTGACGACGAGCACGTAAAGGCCTACAACGACCCATTCGGTGAATGAGAATCGGATCACGTTTCCCTCGGGCAAGCGCCGCAAAGGAAATCGCGTTGCGCGGCGCGTTGCGTTCGTCGTAGGTGGGCGTCGGTAGCGCCTGCCACAGGAACACAACCTTATCGACACCTGTCGACGGTCGGCAGAATATTCGAAAGTGGCGCTCTTGTCCATTCCTCTTATCTAACCAGGTATTATCGTTTGTTCTCTGAAAAGGGGCTGATAAAGCCGGAGATGTGGTAACGCTCTGTCGGAGAAAAATCTCTTGACAAGGAGGAAGCAAATGTATATAGACTGCCGACTGCCGACGGTCGACGGTGAGCAAGGAACGATTGGCGGATCTTCCCGCGTCCAGCCACAAGGTGGTACACAATGAAAGTTAGATATCTCTTGGCGGTTTGGAGCTGGCTCTTCGCAATCCAACTCTGCTGGGCACAAACGAGTAATCAGGGTGCAATCGTAGGAGAAGTAACCGATCCCTCCGGTGCGGTCATGTCGGGAGTTCAGATCACCGTCAAGAACCTGGACACGGGTGTATCGCACAGGGCGACCACGAATCAAGTAGGGGAATACCGGGTGAACTTCCTCGTGCCCGGGGAGTATGTGGTGATCGCTAAAGTTGACGGCTTTCAAACGACCCAAATCGTCGGCGTGTCGGTTTTGGTTGGGGAGTTGCTGCGCGCCGACGTAAAGATGAAGGTGGGCGGACGGAATGAACAGGTCATCGTCTCGGCCATCGAAGCTCCGCTGAACGTGGACTCGCCATCGCGGGGAGGCGTGATCGGCAGCGAGGCCATAGTCAATTTTCCACTCAACGGACGCGAGTGGATCCAACTGGCGGCGCTAATCCCGGGTGCGGAATCGGGCAACGTGAAGCGGGGAACATACACGAACAAGGGCGTGGAGGTCTCATTCAACGGCGCGCGTGACACTTTCAACTCATTCTACGTGGACGGAGCCGACAGCACGGACTCGTATCATAATACTCTGAGTTCCTCGCCGGCGCTCGATGCCATCAAGGAATTCAGGGTCGAAACGAATATGTATTCGACGCAGTATGGCCGGTCGGGCGGCGCCGTCATCACGGCAGTCACCAACTCCGGGACGAATGCGTACCACGGCTCTCTCTACGAATACCACCGCGACAAAGCGCTCGATGCTCGTCCTCCGTTTGCAACGCAGCCGAAGAGCAGCCTGCCGAACTACCTGTTCAACCAGTTTGGTGGGTCGGTCGGCGGGCCTATCATCAAGAACAAGGCGTTCTTCTTCTACAGCATGGAAAGATTCCGGCAGGTCACGCCCGGTTCGTTGATGGTCAGCTTTGCTCCTACCGCGGCGGAAGCGGCCGGCGACGTCAGCCGCACCATCAATCCCTATACGAATCAGCCCGTCGTGCTGAAAGATCCGCACACGGGGCAGGTCATCTCAAGCGGCGTCCTTCCCGCAAACCTGGTCAGTCCCATCGGTAAGACGCTGATGGCCATCTGGTCGCAATACTCACCCAACTACAACGATCCGTTCGTCAATTTGCGTTTCTTCCGAGCGGGCCGCAACAAGCAGAATAAGTACCTGCCGCGCCTGGACTACAACATCAACGACCGCAACTCGATCTTTGGAACGTTTGACTGGAACGACTACGACAATGCGAGCGTCTACCACACCGTGTACGGGGACCAGGTGTATAAAGAGCACAACAAAACGATCGGCCTGACCTACACACATTCATTCACGGGGAATTTGGTCAACGACATCAAATTCAGCCGTACCTGGGACACGCAAGGTACGCAATTTGCTCTGGCCGATCAGGCGTACGGCGTGAAATGGGGCATGTACGAGCCGCTGAACGCCGGCCTGGGCTCGCCCCGCATCCTGATGTATACACAGGGCTATCAGACATTCGGTATCGGCAATGCTGGCCCCGTGTTCCACGACCAGCACACGCTCTACATGCGCGATAACCTGATCTGGATCAAGGGAAAGCACACGTTGCACTTCGGCGGCGACTTCCGTCGGGAAAATTTCCTATGGTCGGCGTATTCCGGCCAAACGCAGGACTATTTCGGATTGCTCGATGGGCTGCCGGGCTATGAGGCGATCTACGGCGAAACCGGTTCGGTGTTCACCGACCTGCTGACGGCTATGCCCAACTTGATGACGGTCGGCAGCGGCGGTGGCAAGCTGATGCCTTTCAGCCGCAACGGAGTAGGCGGCTACGTCCAGGACGATTGGAAGTTGAGCCCGCGGCTGACCCTAAACCTGGGCGTCCGTTACGACTTCGAAGCGCCATTCGGCATCGACAACGGGGAATTCCTGAGCCTCGACTTTGCTTCGGGTCTGCCGCAGTACTGTAAGGACGCGCCGCAGGACCTGCTCTCGATCATGCATTACAATTTCGAGACCGGTGGCCGGTGCCGCGACCACAAAGCCGACTATCGCGACTTCGCTCCTCGCGTCGGATTTGCGTACCGCCCATTTGGCAAAGACAACACAGTAGTGCGCGGCGGATACGGCTTGTTCTTCACGAGCGAAAACGCCTACAACACCACCTACGGCAGCTGGGTGCAGCCGTTTGCTGGCATCTTCAGTTGGAATCCGGGGAGCTACTTCTGGCAGCAGCCCAAGAACCAGCCGGCCAATCCGCTGTTCGACGGTAAGGAACACTTCAACACGCTCGACCAGAAGCCCTACGGTCTGGAATTTGTGCAAGGCAATAGCATGGGGTTCTTCTATCCGACGGTGCCGTACTATCCGACGGCTTACGTTGAACAGTATAACCTCACGTTCGGACGGCAGCTTCCTTCCGGAACTACCGTGGAGCTGGGCTATGTGGGTTCTCACGGTATTAACCTCAACGGTCCATCGACGATCTACAACTACGATCCGAAACTGCTGGCAAAACTCCAGGCCGCCAATCCTGGACTCGCGAACTTCGGATTGCGGGTCAAGGGGTTCAGTTCCTACTACAATGCGTTGCAGGCAAGTGCGCGCAAGGAAATGTCGCACGGGGTGTATTTCATCGCTGCATACACTTGGAGCCATGCGCTGACCGACATGTCGAACGACGACACGAACGAAACGTTGCTTACCGACACAACGCAAGCGGGCAACATCATCACGAAGCGGATTGCCAACGCCGACTTCGATTACCGTCAGCGGTTCACATTCAGCGGCATCTGGACGTTGCCGTTCGGGCGCGGACAGTCGTTCGGCAAGAATTGGAATCCCGCGCTGAACGCGATTGCGGGCGGCTGGCAGGTAAGTGTCATCGGCATACTCCAAGGCGGATTCCCCTTCACCGTCTACGATAGTTCGTTGCATTTCCCGGACAGGGTATGTAGCGGCGTTCTGCCGAAGAGCCAGCGCTCGGCGGACCACTGGTTGGACACCAGCTGCTTCCCGACGCACATCCCGACCACGATCACCGATCCGGTGACTGGGCTCACGAAGACCATCAACATCCAAGGGAACTCGCCGCCGAACGTGATGCGCGGACCGGGAACCAACAATTGGGACATCGGCACGCAAAAGAATTTCAAGTTTACGGAGCGATTGAACCTGCAATTTCGCAGCGAGTATTTCAACGTGTTTAACCATATGAATCTGCAGGCTCCGTCCGGGAATTACTTTTTTAATGCTCCGTCAGGGGCGAAGATCACTCGGGCAGGAAATCTGCGCGACATTCAGTTGGCCCTGCGACTCACCTTCTGAGCGTGAAGGGCAGGGTGACGCTTCACGCGAAGGGCTGACGGGCGTTCGGAAAAATTTCCGGCGTCACCCTCGGCCCTTCGCGACCCAATTCAAGTGGACCAAACTGACCCAGGGAGGATGAACCGAGTGCTATTCGTGTCAGCGGCAAAGGCATTTCCATATCCCGCACCTCCGGAGAAGTTCCCCCGGCGCGCGATGCGCTGGATAGCGTTCGCGACGGGAATTCTCTGCGTCGGCGCTGTCCGTGACTACGGACAGGCCCTGGAGTGGCGCGAACGCGCGCCGGTGTCGCGTGCCCGCGCTGGTTACATGGCGGGCGTAATTGGAGGCAAGTATGTGATCGCCGGAGGAAGCGATTGGGTGAACCACCAGAAGCAGTGGACCGATGAGGTCGACATTTTCGATCCGCTCGGTAACGCCTGGGCCGCGGGGACGCGCTTGCCGGAACCCCGCAGCGACGCCGCCTCGGTGGTGTTCGACAACGCGCTTTACGTGTTCGGCGGTGGACAGCACGATGAGGTTCGGCGCGATGCATTGGTCTTCCGCAAAGGAAAGTGGCATGCGCTTCCTGCGGGGGAACTTCCCGAACCGCGAGTCTACTCGGTGGCGGTCGCGGACCGCGGCCTGATCTACCTGGTGGGCGGTATGTCGGACCACACCAAGTGGGACTCGCTCAGCAATCAACTGTGGGTATGGAATCCACGTTCACTCAATACAGGATGGAGGAAGCTGGCGCCGATCCCGGGTCCGGGGTTGATCACGGAAGCCGTCGCAGCCGTGAAGGGCAAGATTTACGTATTGGGGGGGGCGAAAACCGGCGGCAAGGATGTGGTGAACGTCAAGACGGCTTACGAGTACGACGTGCGGGGCAATCGGTGGACTGTTCTTCCCGATCTCCCGATCGAACGCCGCTGCTGGTGGGGCATGCCTTTTGGCAACGAAATGCTGCTGTTCGGCGGCGTGACGACGACGTATGAAACCGACGTGTTCGCTTATCGTCCATCGATGAAGGAACTGACTCGAATCAGCCGGATGCCGCATGGTCTTTGCGACGCGAAGTTCTTCCCCATCGGCAATTCCATATATGGGATGGGCGGTGAATCGGCTTCGGAGATTCGCGCCCCGTGGACGCTTGAGGCCATCCTGCCCCGCAATGGCGCAAAGAGGCACGAATGAAATCGCAATGCATGGTGCCTTGTGAGCGCCGCTGCAGGAGTCACAAATGCATCTGACGGAGATGACATCGAGGGCCGGATTCCTCGGTCGGCGCCGTCTGGAGAATTGGCGATCCTGCCTCTCCGCCGGAGCTCTACTAGTGATCGGCTGCGCTTTGACGCATCCCGCGCGGCCGCAGCAAACCGATACTCCACAGATACTGTCCCGCTCGATCGTATTCGCGCACCCCTCATCTGATCCTTATGCGCGGGACAATTTCTATGGCTTCAACCACGCTCCGAGCGTCGTCTTGCTGCCGGACGGACGGCTTCTGGCTGCATGGTTTTCAGGCCCATTCGAAGCTTCGGTCGACCAGGTTATCCTCGGTTCCCATTCGTCGGATGGCGGCCGGACGTGGAGCAAGGCCGAGGTGCTGCAGGATTTTCCCCACAAGTCCGACTTCGATCCGGCGTTCATAGCCGACGGCGTGCGCACGCTGTTCTTCTTTTCGGCGGGGCGGGAGAACCGCTATCCGCCGGCCCACGAAGAGAAAAAAGAAGTCGGCGTCTCCTCCTTCAAGACGTATGCTCGCATCTCCAATGATTCGGGTCGCACATGGTCAAAGCCCGAGGTCGCGGGAGAACGTGTGTACTGCCGGAGCAACGGCATTCGCCTGTCTACGGGCGAGCTCCTGCTGCCTATCTACGAAATCCCCTCGCGCGGGGGCGTTCTGAAATCTATCGACGACGGGAAGAGCTGGAAGCGCTATGGAGCAATCACGACGCCAGCGGGTGCAGGTGAGCCGTCGCTCGCCGAGCTGAATTCCGGCGGAGTTTTGATGATTTTGCGAACCTCGGATGGCTTCCTTTGGGAAACACTCTCAACGGATAGGGGAGAGACGTGGTCCCCGGCGGTGCGAACGCAAATTCAAGCCGCCACAACTTCACACAACCTCTTTCGTCTGAAGGATGACCGCCTGTTGCTCACCCTGAACGAATCTCCTCCAAATGTTCGCACGCCGCTGGTGACGCGGGTTTCACGCGACAACGGGGAGTCGTGGACAGACCCCGTCCACCTGGCTGAGGTGCCAATTCCTCAGCCGGGAGAAGCTGTCTGGGCGCGGGAAGTTTCATATCCTTCCGTCGCCCAGCTCAAGGATGGGGCAGTGATCGTGATTTGGGCGCGTCTGATTCTTTCCGATACCGAGCAGTATGGCGATATTGAAGCCGCTCGGATCCGCATTCCAGGAGCTTCCTAAGACAGCGGGACGCGTCCGCATCGAGGGCGTGAGAGGTTTACGATCGAATGAAGGAGAGACGGCATGCGTCGAAGAACGAGCAACCGGCGCGAGTTTCTGCAGGCGGCACTCGTCGGCACAAGCCTTGTGCAGTTTGGACGGATCACCGATGTGCCGCTGCCAGTCAGCGCGGCCATTCCTGAATCTCGCGACGTGAGGTGGGCTGGGGAGGGGGAATGTCGCGTGCTGGTCAGGGTCGATCCCTTCCAAATCGGCTTGCGTGGCTCAGATGAAATGCCGGCCGAGGTTGTGCTCGATTTCAGCGCGCTCAATGGATTTGGCGCCGCAAGCGCGGCGAACATCTCATCGATCCAGGTGATGAAGTTCGAGCCGAGAGCCGGAGAGCCGGAACCCTACAGCAACTACGCCTATGCGCGCAGTGCCTATGATCGACCGTTTCGCTGGTACGACGCCTCCATTCCGTACGACTTTCCTGAGTTCTATAACACAGCGGATCGCACCAACGGCGAAATCCAGCGCAAGAATCGCCTGCGCGGCGGCTATTTCTACAGCGCGATGGGCGACTGGCGCAGCGGTCATCTGGCGTGGATGCATACCCAGAATCACCATGAGCCGTCTTATTACGCGATCTATTTTGACCTCCTGCCTGCCGGGCAAGTGCCGGCGCAGAATCCCCCGGCCGGTTGGCTTGGAGATGGACTGCCGCGCTTCGACGAGACCGGGCAGAGCACTACGGGCGCATCGCAAGTCTCGATTGCACTGGACGACTGGGATGATGACGGCCGGATCGACATCGTCTTCGGAGAAGACTATGGTCATCTGTTTTGGTTCCCGAACACTGGGAGCATATCGAAGGCAAACTTCACGCATTACAAGATGATCTTTGATGCCGAGGGCCTACCCATTGACGCGGGCATGGGGTCAGTACCACTGGTCACCGATTGGGACGGAGACGGCAGGAAGGACCTCCTGATCGGGACGCATTGGAACCGCGTGCTGTTCTTCAAGAACGAGCGTACGAATCGGGAGCGCCGCTACGTGTACAAAGGCTTTCTGATGGTGGATGGAAAACCGCTTGAACTTCCGGTCACTCCTCTTGCGAAGGGGAGCGAGGCTATCTTCACCGAAGACTATTATCCGGTCCTCGAAGCCGTTGATTGGGACGGAGACGGCGATCTGGATCTTCTGGCGGGCGGATACGTGACCGGGCGAATTTACTTCTACGAGAATGTCGGTCGCGATGCCGAGGGCATGCCGATCCTCAAATTTCGCGGTCCGCTCGAAGCCGACGGCAAACCCATTAATGTGGGCGAATGGTGCGCGGCGCCTTGCGTCGGCGACTTCGACGGGGATGGTGACCTGGATCTGATTGCTGGTCGCTACACATGGGAGAAGCGCGCCGATTCCGCGCACTTCCTCCGCTACTATGAAAACATCGGCACACGGACGAATCCTGTTCTGACCGAGCGCCCCTTCCCCATGGAAGGTGTTCCACCGAATCTGAACTTAAGCGTGCCGCGCACCGCGGACATCAATGGGGATGGCCTTCTCGATCTGGTCGTGAGTTCCGGCGGGAACGTCTACATCTTCGAAAACGTTGGAACAAAGGATGCCCCCCGTTTCCGGGTGCACGATAAGCCGCTTCCGTCGCACTGGACGCGTGCGGACCTTCCGGGAACCGGCGCTTACTACGCCACCGAGTTCATGGACTGGAATCACGACGGCCGGCAGGATGTAGTTACCAACTATACGGTCGAGCTCAACACGGGCAAGGGCAATCCCGGCGTCTATGACCGCGCGGTTTCCGTCCTTCCTCCTGGGGAGCAGATCGCACACCCTTCCGGAGTCGGGGACGACTGGTTTTGGCCACGGTTGTACGATCTCGATCGTGACGGCAAGATGGACGTGCTGTTCGGAGACTGGGCGGGGCATGTTTGGTTCCACCGTAACCTGTCCAGAGGTGGCAAGGTTCACTTCGACACCAAGGGCTACATGCTCGGGACTGTCGACGGAAAGCCCATCAAGGTCGGTCCCACGGGCGACCCGAACAAGAGTTTTGCCGCGCTTCAAGGTGCGCGCACGGTGTTCACAGTGGCCGATTTCGACAATGATGGTCTGCCAGACCTCGTCGTTTCCGACACATACGGCGTCGTGCGCTACTACCGCAATGTCGGCACCCGAAGCAAGCCTGTCTTCGCGCTCCCACAGGTGATCGCTGAGACCAAGGATCGCGGTATGATCGACGCGGTCGATTGGAATGGTGACGGTCGCATGGACGTCATTGTCGGTACGTCTGACGGTCGAGTCCTCACCTTTCTGAACATTGCGAAAGAAGGCGCGGCGCGATTCGGGCCCGGAATAAATGTCAACATTCCCCCCATTGTTGAGCCACGAGTTATCATGGCGGACCTCAACGGCGACGGCCAACAGGACTTGTTCATCCCCGGCACGCAAGGATCTTGCCTAATCGATCGGTCATTCCTCGATCACGGTTACGCCGAGGCTCTGGTCATCAGGGTTGAGCGGAAACACAGTTTGAATGGCCGGACGGGTCATGCTGGGGGAGATCGATGAAAAACCACTCCTTCAACCGGCGGCGCTTTCTCGAGAGAGCTGCTGCGGCCGCAGGTGCTTTTGCGGTTGTGCATGGCTCGCCACGCGTAACGCTGTTGGCGAGCAACTCGCCGCAAGTCTCCGATCCGCCACTCCGCGCGCGACCCGGGCCGATGAGCCCGGAGGCATTCCGGCGCATTCTCGCCGGGCCGATTCAGTCTCAGCCCACGCCAATCGCACCCAACAACGAAGTAGACTACCGAGGTCTCACCAATGTGGTGAGACGTGGCCGGCAGTACGGCGTGAAAATCTTCGAATTGACCGCCGGAAACAGCCAATACTTTTCTCTCAGCTATGAGGAGACAAAGAAAGTCACTCGTACCCTGGTGGAAGCGGTGGAGGGGCAGGGAATCACTATCGCGGCGACTGGCGCCTGGTGGACGGAACGAGCCGTCGACTATGCGCGGTTCGCCGAGTCGGTGGGGGCCGATGCGCTGCAGATCCTGATGCCCGAGCCCCACGGCGGCGAAGACGCCCTGGTGCAGCATTTCGAAACCATTGCGCGAGCGACGCGGCTGCCGCTTGTGCTGCACGGTGTTTATTCGGAGTCGCTTCTGACCAAGCTCGTGCAAATTGAATCGATCGTGGCCATGAAGGAGGATTCCGCCCTCGACTATTACATCGATCGGATCATCACGTTCGGCGACCGGCTGGAGATCTTTTCCGGTGGAGCTGAAAGTCGCTACTTGGTCGGATACCCCTATGGAGCGAAAGCGTTTTTCAGCACTTACACAAGCTTCGCGCCCGATATTTCCATGAAGTTCTGGGGCGCCGTCCAGCAGGGTGACATCAAGCAAGCGGCGCGGATTACCACCCGCTACGACTACCCGTTCATCAAGCGATTCACCGTGCCCTTCTGGCACGCGACGCTGGAGCATTTCGGGGTAGCCCGGCGCTTCGTGCGTCCGCCGCTGGTGCCCTTTACCAACGAACAGATGAAAGAGGTAAAGCGCTTCTTTGACGGCCAAGGGTTGAACCCCGCCGACTATAAGTCATGACCGCCACGTGAAAAGTGATTGCCATATGATCGGACAGAACACCGCGCCGCTCGTGGGAGATGTCGACGATATCAGACTGGCCGTTGTCGGCAAGCTTGCAGATAACGATCACCCTTATAGTTGGAGCGCGATCCTGAACGGCTACGATCCGGAGGCGCTGCCCAACTGCCCGAACCCGGTCATCCGCCAGTACCTTGCAGCGCAACCGAAGGCGAACTTCGGGATTCCAGGCGTTCGTGTGACGCATGTCTGGGCCGAGGATGCGGATGACGCCAGGCGTGTCGCACGCGTGAGCCGAATTCCAAATGTGGTCGTGCGTCCCGAGGAGGTAATCGGCGGAGTGGACGCGGTGCTGATTCCGACCGATAGAGGGCACGAGCACCTCGAACGGGCTCGGCCGTTCATCGCGGCCGGCATCCCTGTTTTCATCGATAAGCCGCTCACCGACCGCGAGGATCACTTGCGGGAGTTCCTTCGGTGGCAGCGCGAAGGCAGGCCGCTGATGTCTTCCAGTTGTATGCGGTACGCAAAGGAATTCCTCGACTGTCGCCAGAGTGTGAACGCGACGGGTCCTCTGCGGTTCATCACGGCAACGACCTGCCGCAGTTGGGAGCGCTATGGCATTCACGCGATGGAGGCAGTCTACCAGCTGCTACCCCCGCACGGTTGGCTGAGTGTCACGAACAGCGGAACGGAGAAGGTGGCCGTTGCCCACATACGCCACGCATCGAATGTAGACGTCGTGATCGCTGCGGTCGACGACATGGACGGAGCGTCCGGCTGTCTTTCATTGTATGGGACAAAGGCTACTTGTAGTGCCCGTTTTCTCGACTCATTTTCTGCATTCAAGGCACAGCTGGCGGCGTTCGTTTCCTATTTGCAGACCGGATCCGCGCCATACCCCTTCGACGAGACGGCGGAGCTGATGAAGATCATTATCGCGGGCATTCGCAGCCGGGACGAGAAGGGCCGCACGGTTTTGCTTTCGGAACTCGAGGTTGAGACAACATCATGTTCGATTTGAGAGGCAAGGTAGTGCTGGTTGCGGGCGGAGCGGGCTACTGATCGGTGCCGGGTTGTCGGGGCATGGCGCAGCACGGAGCCGACATTATGGTCGCCGACGTCAACTGTAAGGGAGTCGAGGAGCGCGTCTCGGAACTGCGACAGGAGGTGCCTGGAGTAAAGATCTCGGGAGTGACCCTGGACGTCGGCGACGAGGCATCGATCAAGAACGCGGTCCGGGCCACCGTCGGGAATTTCGGAAGGCTGGATGTTTTGGTGAATGCTACCTATCTGAGCATCGGAAACCTCGTCGAGGAGTTAAGCGGTCCGGATCTCGAACGGGCACTGCATGTGAATGTGACCGGCGCCTTCCTGCTGGCGCGCGAGGCCAGCCGGCACATGACCGAGGGGGGCAGCATTATCTTCTTCTCGTCGATGTACGGCGAGGTTGCCCCCGATCCACGGAACTACCCGGCGCACATCAAGCCCAACCCGATCGAGTATGGAATTTCAAAGGCTGCCTTGGAACAAATGGTGCGCTATCTGGCGGTATGTTGGGCGCCTCGGAATATTCGGGTCAACGGGATCGCTCCGGGAGCGTTTCCTCATCCTCAGCAACAGCGTGAGGAACCGGACTGGATGAACATGCTTGCGGCGCGGGCGCCACTGGGCCGAATCGGTCGGCAAGACGAGGTCGCTGGCGCCGTATTTTACCTTGCATCGAACGAGGCTTCTTACGTCACCGGGCACATCCTGAACGTCGACGGCGGATGGACCTTATGGTAGGTGCAGACCGTTATCGTTCGAAGAACCTGGAGACGGCACAGCCGAAGTCGCGTGTTCATTCCTCAAGGCGAACCGCGAGCATACTGACAATCCTGTTGGCGGCCGCGCTCGCATCGATGGCGCACGCACAAGCCGCGCCGGCCGGCGCTTCGGAGTTTTCGGGCAAAGTGCGGCTGGTTTTGCCGAAGGTCATCTATGCCGCCGTAAACGTCGAGACGAACATCTACTTCGACAACGTTGTCCTCGCTCCGCATTCGGCCGACTATATCTTCGACGTTAGGTGCGAGAAGGGCTCGTTGCTGGTGGACCGATGGAGCTTTACGCCGGCCGCAAACGAAAAAGGCCGCTTTCCCTTGACGCTCGAAGTTCGCGACGATACGAATGCGGTGATTGCACGCGCGGAATCTACGCTTGTCGTCGCGGCCGCGGAAGCAGGCGTCGCGGTGCCCGTCACATTGCTCGCCATCGGCGATAGCCTGACCCAGGCGTCGATCTACTCCCAACACCTTCTTGAATTGGCAGACAGCGCCGACGGGCCTGCGATGAAACTCATCGGTTCGCGAGGGCCGGACAATGGCCCGGCCCATGGCTCCAACCGTCATGAGGGCTACAGCGGATGGACGGCCCAGGCGTTCGTTACGTTTGCCGGGCCGCTGTCGCGGAGCGGCTATTTCAAAGGCCGCGAGACAGGCAGCCCATTCGTGTACATGGAGAATGGCAAGCCACACCTGGATTTCGGGAAGTACTGTACGGAGTTCAACGGCGGCAGGGCACCCGATTTCGTAACGATTGCCCTCGGCACCAACGACATCTTCTACGGTACCGACGAAAACATTAACAGCCTCATCGACAATATCCTCGGTTATTTCGATTCACTGATCGGCATGATACATGATTTCGATCGGTCCACCAGGATTGGCGTCCTGCTGGTCATTCCACCTTCCAGTTCCCAGGACGGCTTCCGCAATTATCGCGGCCCGCAGCGGCAGACGCGGTGGCAATACCGGCGCGACCAGCACCGCATGATCGAGCGCTTGATCGTGCGTTATGGGGGCCGCGAAAAGGAGAATATTTATCTCGTCCCGGCCTACCTGGACATCGATACCGCGCATAATTTCGTGACCCGACCGCTGGCTTGGAATGCAGAGAATGCCGAAGAAACAGAGCGCGTCCTGGATGGAATCCATCCCGCTGCGGCCGGGTACCGGCAGATGGCCGACATGATCTATGTCTGGCTGAAAACATGCCTGTCAGATCGATCGAAATAAACGGGCACTCGATAACAGCAGCGCTTTAGGAAAAGAGTCTCAGTTCCGGTCTCCCTTGCCCCAGTACGATCTCATGGCGGGACTGTGGAACTTCGATTCCTGCCGCGCCGCCAATTGTAGTTGTCAATACCTTAGCTCTGCTCCTTGTTAACCGCTTGACTAACCCAAGCAAATCCGAAGTGAGGACGCACGGCTATTCCGAAGGGAACCAGAGGCAGCCTGCTTTCCGGAGAAGCCAATTTCCAGAACAGGGGAATGTCTCCACAGGAAAAGCGCTGAGATGAGAGCGCGTGATCCACATCAATATTTCGCGTGCTCTATCGTTGTGTCCATTCGATCGGATGGGTGAACTCTGGGCTGTAAACGCTCGCGGCGGCATACACAAACTCGTGCTGTTTGCCCGCACGAAATGTGCCCTGCTGAGTTAATGCTGCCAGAGCCGAGGGCGGAATCTTCTTCAAGTTTCCATAGGTCGTGAATATAGACCCATCAATTAACTGAGAGGATGTCGGATAAGTCGTCCAACCCGGCAAACTATCGTCGCGAATGACTTTTGTCTCGTGTATGCGCCACGTTTTTCCTTCATCCGTGCTGATCGCTGCCAGGTGGCCCCAGGGATCGACGCGATGACCAAACGTGCAAAGCACTCTACCATCCCGCAACAGGAGTAGATGAGCGGGAAATCCCACGATGGCACTGCTGACAGGAGTTGACCATGTCTTTCCAGCGTCTTCGGAGTAGGACTGGAACAAAGTGATATCGCGGTGCTGCGGATCTGTAAAGCCGGAGTGCCGGAGCATTGCCAAAATGCGCCCAGAAGGCAACTCGAGAATTGCCGTCTCATCAAAGCTGTGCTCGCCGCTCGGGTCGTAACCGATCTGATGAATCGTCCAATCCGCCCCTTGATTTTCGGACCGAAGGGCGTACGAGCCGATTGGTAATTTAGACGTTCCGAAACCGTCTCTCGGGACTGGATCACGGTTGGGGTTTGGCGTACCAAATACCGACGCTACCCATACGTTTTTCTTAGTCACGATCGTATTGCGAAACGACCCGGCTTCATTCGAAAAGAATGGCAGCCCCTTGATCGGTTTGGTGGACCACGATTTGCCCGCGTCTCTTGACGTGCGGCAACAATACCCCAGCAGCGAGAAAACCATGTGGCCCGATCCCTCATCGCCCTCAAACAAGTAGATACCCTGTCGGCGAAGCTCGTCCGCCATGGATAAAGGCCATGGCCGGTAGAGCCATTCCGAACGTGGCGGGTAGAACTTCGCGAGTCCGTACTGTTCCAAGTGGGCCTTGCGTTGTTCCGGGCCCGCCATGTAATCCGCGCAAACAACTGCGACGAGAGTCCCGTCTGGGCTCTTTGCCGGAAGTCCGTAACAACCCCAGGGGAAGGTCGTCAATGACGGATCGCGCATCGCCGTCCAGCTTCGTCCTGAATCCGTGGATTTCAACACAAGATCGTCGGTCTCCGTGCGGATGAAGTCACCGTATGGAACGCGCATCGCGCAGCTTTGGATGGGCACAAGAATTCTGCCGTCGTTTTCCACGACGTGATACCAGGCGTGATTGCACCAGCCAGGTCGATCGTACAATGTGACGTCCCATTTCCACGCTCTGCCGGCGCCATCTTCGCGACGGCTATCGGCGGCTTGTAGCGTATCGGAAAACGCGAGCTGGTCGAGAGTCGAATGGACACCAAGGCACCCCATGATGCCCATGAACGCGCGACGAGGCAGCTCAGTCATTCGCCAAGTTCCTTCGAGAGAGAGAGATTCATCAATTTGAAAGCGGCGCAATCTTGGATCGCGGTTTAAAAACGCGCTCCTGCCCGAATGTGAAACGGAGGCCGGTCGTAACAAGCACGTCATGGTTTCGACTACCTACCACCGGATTCGTAAGATACATTCCCGTTAAGCTCGACTGCCAGCCCAGCCAGTTGTTCAGCTTCAGAACAATGGAGGAGTCGAAAGTGATGCGGTACTGTCCCGGACTCGTGAAATTCGGAAACACGATAAGCCGCTCAGTCACGGACGTCCTGGCGGAAAACTTATGGCTCATTTCCTCGCCGACCAGCAACTCGCCTGAATTCCTATCACTATGGTCAGAGAAGGACTCGCGGTCAAACGTCCCGCCAGAGAAGACATCGAGCATAGTCGTTTTATTCTCCGCCAGACGAAACCCAAGACCGCCTCCCGCCACGGATCGAAGATCAAGATGCTGCAATTGGTCGGAATCGAATGTGACCAAACCAAAAGCGAACGCATGATCGGACACATTGAATTCGTAACGTCCGCCGCTTCGAATGGCATTGGCGGTGGTGACGTGGCCACCCGATGAGTTAGTTTGCGCAAGGAACGAAGTGAAAGTAAGATTGACCCGGTGCTTTGTCCCGGTTTCAACCGCCCTGAGTCCGAAGTGGAGATTGTTGAAGGCTGTATTGCCACGGGCGGCGGTAAATCCGGCGTCGAAGGAGGTGTTCCACGGCCGCAGCAGTGTGTCAATGATGGAGCGAGAAGCAAAAGCGGGCAGCGGCGGGGGCATGACCGCGCTTGCCGGAGCGTTGACATCCCTTCCTTCGTGCAAGTGCACAGTCGCGTCGTGAGCTCCAAATGTTACTGAGATTGCGTCCACAACCTTGCCGCTGACTAAAATGCGTGTCGCTTTCTCCATGACGATCTTGGTGACTGCCGTGCGCGGCACCTTCAACTGGCCCACCAGAGGAGACGTCACGTTTATTATGTCGGCGTCGATCTGGACCTCGCCAGAAATGCGATCGCCGTTATTTAAGAACAGCTGATCTCCGAAAGCCGGCGCCGCAAAACAGAGCAACAACCCGAACGGGATCATGCATCTCATGACTGGTCCCCTTGACCGCATTGGCATAACCGGCAAGCTCGCTGACCTAAGGGCACAAACGCCCGCGAGCCGCTATTTCCAACTAGCGCTGACATCCAAGGATATGGATTCGACCCGTAGCCCGGCATTATCCTGGCCGAGTGCAGTTGATCTTAAACGCAAGTACGACGGTCCGGGTGTGTCACGCTTCATGTGAAGAAGGGCGATCGGCCGTCCATCTTGAATCACGTTGCACTGGCGCTGATCACAGTTCCATTCGAATGTCAACTCGTGCCACATCCCTGGCTGAAGCCGACTACCTTCGTGGACAGTGCCCCCTGGTCCGATTTCGAAGTTGAAAACGTTCCAGATCGAGTCCTGCTCGTCAAACGGCGCCGAGAAGTGGTCGGTGATCCCCACCAAAGCGCCAGAGGACGCTGGCTCGACTTGTATACGTAAGCGGAGCTGACCGCGTTTGCCGGCAGGGAAGTTCCAGGTTGCCCCAGAAGGCCAATTCTCATCGGGTTTCCGGAGCGCCAGAACCTGCCGACTGGGTTTGTCGGGGTGCGTTTCGAGAGAGACGCCATGGGTACCGAACGAGGACCAGCCGCGAAGGCCATGCGAGAAGTCGTCCGTCTGCACGGTCTCGTATAACCATTGGGGATCGACGCGAAGCAGGTAGGTGCCGCCGCCGGGACCGGTGCTGAGTGAGGTCAAGATTTTGCCGCTGGCGGTGAGCGCCGGAACCGTATACGTGACGCCATGATCCCCGTTGGGTGGCGGAGGCTCAACGGCGAGGGGGTTAGCCGCCACCTCGCGATAGCCGCGCCAAGTGTGCCCGTCATCTTCTGATATGGCGCCGTGCAGCACGGCGCGACCGCCGTTTGCATAAGGAAAGCGGAGCGTGTTGTTCCAAAGCATCAAAACGCGTCCGTCGCGCAGCCTGGTCAGGCTGCAGGGCGAATCCGAGGAGAGGATGGCGGACGGTACCGGATGTGTCCAAGTCGAACCGTCCTGCGAAAATGATTCGTAGAATCTTCCGTTCTGGGTGCGGATGAGCATCCAGATGCGTCCGTCCTTGAGCTGCAACACGATCGGCTCGATTCCGCCATCGTCGTACAGAGTGGATGTCGGCTCCTTCAGCTCGTTTGGTGACAATTGCCAGGTCTGACCGTTGTCATCTGAGTATGTGGCCGAAGAGCTGAAACGGCCCATGTAGGTGAAGTTGTCGAATCCTTGGCCGCGATTGGCCCAAGAGCGGCGAGTGAGATAACAAAACGGCAGCAACACGCGGCCGTTGCGTAACTGCACGAAAGAGAGCAGGGAACCAGCATATCCCTTCCAGACCAGCGTGGGCCTGTTCCAGGACTGTCTGGCCTGCCGCGACCGCACGTGCCAAATATCGTATCGAATATCGTAAAGTGATTTCGAATTGCGCGTCGTGTTCGCGTCATTCGTGTAGATGAGTTGCAATTCGCCGTCACGATCGAGGAAGCAGTTGTGCAGCGACCATCCGCCGATCGTTTCATCGAGCGGGAACTGCGGTATGGTATTGTCCCAGGTGGAGCCCTCGTCGGAACTGAACCGAGCCATTGCGTTGCCCTTCTCGATGGCGCCCAACAGGCCAATCACTCTTCCGTCAGGCAAGGCTGCATAGACCATATACCCGGGGATGGGAATCATCTCCGGAGCTGTCCCCAAACCGTTGTGTCGCTCGTCTGACATAAACGCCAGGGCTGCCACTGGCTTTGTCATTGGCACTGCTGCTCCGACCGAGGCTACTTGCTTGAGGAAAGATCTCCGGCTCGTGAAGCCACGCACCATGGGGCCTCCTTTGTACTTCCCACTTTATTTTTGACAAATCGGAGTCGCAGAAATCCACCGATCTCTTCGATCTCGGTTTCTAGCTAGGGGTGTCATCTCTCTTGAATAGAACCGCGCCTTTAGCCGCTTCGCGGCTGAGGGTGACCCCGTTGAATAGGCGCCCTGAAGGGGCGAAAAAAAAAGGAGCGAATCTGGTCAGATTGGGAGTGTCAGCCCAGCTCTGCTCAGAGTGATCTAAGTTACTGACGGTGCGCCAGGAAGAGCTGCAGGCAGGTAGTTGCGCGGCCCCGATCCGCCGACAGTTGCTTGACGAACGGAGATCGGAAGTTCTTGACAGGCTATTAGTTACACGGTAGCGTCGACGGAGCACAGGTCGATAACTGAGGAGTTGAATGGCAAGAGAAACCACCTTTCCACCCATTAAGAGCAATGGGACTTTGAAAGAGCGTACCGTCGAGATACTTGCCGATGCCATCTTGAGCGGGAAGCTCAAGCCTGGAGAACGGCTTAACGAGAGCCAGCTGGCCCGCGATCTCCACGTCAGTCGTTCGCCGGTCCGCGAAGCGCTGCAGCAACTCTTGGAGCAATCACTCATCGTGAATATTCCGCGACGAGGCATGTTTGTGGTCAGTCTGGAAAATGAGGACATCCAGAAAATCAACAGTTTGCGCATCGTGCTGGAGGCCGAGGCGCTGCGGCTCGCCCGCATGCACCTGAACCCACAACGCGAGAAGAAACTGGAACAGTTGCTAACCACAATGGAAAACATGGAACCGACTCCAACTAAGCTTTCGATGCGTGTTGATTTTGAGTTCCACCGAATGATCTGGAGCCACAGCGGCAACGAATATCTCGAAAGGATCCTGTCGAGTCTCACCGCGCCTCTTTTCGCGCATTCCGTACGAACGCTGTTGCGGAGTGAGAAGCTGCGCATCATCCTTGATTCCCATCGGCCGCTCTTTGAATTCATCTGTGGCAGATCGCGGGAATCAGCGGAGCAGGTCATGGTGGCTCACCTCGCCGTTCGTTATCAAGAACCTCAGAAGTTCGCAAGCGTGCCGGCCGTTACGGCGTAGCCGTTGCACAGAGATATGGCTTTACGTATTGATCGAGGATGGCGCGCACGTTCGCCGCGTCTTCCGGCGATAGTATTGAGACATAAGGGGCGCCCGTCGCACGCTCCGCAATGCCGAGGTAGCGCAGCGCCTCATCGAAGGCACCCCAGATATTTCCGTAGCGGAACAACTCCCATGTCGCAATCAGGTCACGCTGCAGAGTGCGGGCCGTCGTAAGGTCGCCTCGACAAAACGCTCGGTAAAGGGAAACTGCCATATGCGGACATATGTTGTGTAGCCCACCGATAAAGCCGTCGCAGCCCATCTGCAGTCCTACGACGATCAGGAATTCACTTCCGGTCAAGATCGAAAAGTCATCGCCCTTGTTCAAGTCGATCAGTTTTTGCAGATTGATGCAGTCCTGATTGCTTTCTTTGATACCAACGACGTGCGGAATGTCCCGCCGAAGGCGCGCTACGGTTTCTGGCAGAATGCTGTTCTTGGTCATCACGGGATTGTCGTAAAGATAGATAGGAATATCGACAGCCGCTGCGACTTCGGAGAAGTAGGCGTACAGATTCTCCTGCGTCGCCATGAAGTAGTAGGGGGCGAGCACCGTCAGATGGGTTACGCCTTCGCGGGCAATCTGTTTCGCCTTACGGATCGCACGACTAGTGCTAGTCTCACCGATCCCTCCCATAACCGGTATCGCGCCGTTGACTTCAGAGACGACAACGGCAATGGCGCAGATTTGCTCTTCATCAGTGAGAAATGCAAAACCACCCATGGTGCCGTTGGCGAGGATCCCGTTGACGCCTGCATCCACGAGGTAACGCGTGAGGCGACGCAGGCTCTTTTTGTCGACGCGATCCTGATCGGTAACCGGCGTTCCAATCGGTGGAACGACACCTGATAACTTGGGCATGTGCTCGACTCCTCTTGAGAGGTGCTCGACTGGTGGAGCATCAGAGTAACATACGGTCGACAGAATACATATTTCTGGGCGTGCTGTCGACAAGAAAATCTCCCTTTTTGTCCGGCTGGGTACGACCTTGACTCCGTCTGGCTGTCGGTATACTGTCGACACCTTATGCGAATTTGCGACACCCTGGCCCTGGTCGGGAGCTTACAGCTGGGCTTGTCAGGGCCGTTCGATTGTCATGTTTATGCCATGTGCGGGTCCACAAAAGAGGTGGTCCTGATCGATTCAGGAGCGGGGACCCACACGGAGCGGTTATTGCAGCATGTCGCCGCTGATTTGTCATCCAGTACCGTCGCAGCTCTTCTGATCACGCATTGCCACGCGGACCACTGTGGGGGTGCCGCGGCTATCCGCGAACAGACGGGTTGCAGGGTTATTGCTCCGCAGTGTTCACGCAACATCCTCGAGACTGGGGATGAGGAGGCTTCCGGCTTGCGTGTCGCCCGGGATCAAGGGCTTTACCCGATGGAATTTCGCCTCCGGCCCTGTGCGGTCGATGAAGCGGTTCAGGATGGCGACGTATTCACCGCTGCGGGCACAGTGTTCACTGCAATTCATGTGCGCGGTCATAGCCGCGATTCCTTTTGCTTTCTGACGAAGGGAAAGGAAGGCGCCTGGATGTTCACAGGTGACTCCGTCTTCTATGGGGGCGTTCTTGGCGTGATCAACGCTGATGGCTCTGGAATGGAGGGGTATCGATCGGATCTTCACAAGCTAGAGGGACATGGTGTCCAAGGTTTTTTCCCCGGACATGGCTTGTTCACGCTTAGTGGTGGACAGCGACACCTCGACTGCGCCGTCGAGCAGGTTCGCAAAGGGTTCCTCGGACGGCAGATCGGACAAGGAGATCTATTTTTTTGAGAGCGCTTGCCACAATGGGAGAAGGCAACACGCCTCTGGTCGAAAGCACACGCCTAGGGCCGGATTTAGATCTGCATCTGCTTTTCAAAATGGAGATGTGCAATCCGACCGGTTCGTACAAGGACCGCTTCGTGGCCGCGGAAGTGACCGAACTGCTCCGGCGTGGTTTCGGAGCGTGTGTGGCCACCTCCTCGGGCAATACAGGTGCTGCTCTCGCGTCCTTCGGCGCACGGTATGGAATGACATGCGCCATCTTCGTCAACCAGTTTGCGCCTTCAGGCAAACTCCATCAGATGCAAGCGCACGGGGCGCAGGTCTTTCAGGTAAAGGACTTCATCAGGTCGCCAGAGGTAACCGAGCGTGTTTTTCAACGCCTGCAGCAAATGTCGGAGGAAAACTCGATCCCCGTTGTGGTCTCGGCGTACCGCTATTGCCCACAGGGAATGAAGGGCGTGGAAAGTATTGCCGCGGAGCTGCTCGAGCAGTGCAGAAAGAGGCTCGATCACGTATTCGTACCGGTCGGGTCCGGCGGGCTGTTCTCCGCGGTGTGCCGCGGTTTTTCACGCGTCGGCGGGCGCCGACCGAAAATTCATGCCGTCCAGCCGGAGGGTTGCGCGACGGTGGTATCTGCCTTCGAGGAGGGTCGAGACTCGATCCTCCCCGTCACGAGCACGACGAATGTGAGCGGGCTGGCGGTCCCGTTCGACATTGATGCCAGTATTGCCTTGGCTGCACTGCGCGAGTCGGGAGGGCGCGGCATTGCGGTCTCTGACGCGGACGTGTTCACGGCGCAGAAGTCCATGATGCGCGAAGAAGGGATTTGGTGCGAGCCGGCCGGGGCGGCGGCGCTGGCAGGTTGCGTGCGCGCGCGGAAGGACGGTTGGATCGTGCCGGGAGAAGCAGTCGTTTGCCTCGTGACGGGACACGGCTTCAAAGACCAGCTGTCGCTCGCCGGCGTCGCGCGTGAGAATCCGGTGGTCTTGATCGAAGAAACGGATATCAGTGCACAACTGCTCGAGGTCAAAGAGTAATGCGCGTCGCGGTGGGTGGAATTTATCACGAGTCGAATACATTCTTTTCGCAGCCGATGACGATGGAGCGTTTCGCCGAAAGTCAGCTGCACTACGGCGTCGATGTGCCACGCCAGTGGAGAGGGACGTGCTCCGAGATGGCAGGTTTTCTCGAAGGCGCTGACCAGTTCGGATTTCAAGCCATTCCCACTTTGATGGCCTGGGGTATGCCGTCAGGAGCGGTGACGAAAGAGACTTTCGAAACACTCGTGAATGACCTGGTTACGCGGCTGCAGGCTGCCGGATCTCTCGACGGGGTTTTGCTCTCTCTGCATGGGGCCATGGTGTCGGAGGACTATCAGGATGCCGATGGGGAGATCCTGCGTCGCGTGCGTGCCTCCATCGGCTCAAAAGTGCCGCTGGTTGTCACGCTCGACTACCACGCCAACCTAACCGAGGAGATGGTACGCTGGCCCGATGCGCTGATTGGGTACGACACGTATCCGCATATTGATCAGGTGGAGCGCGGGCTAGAAGCAGCCGGGCTGCTGAATCGTATGGTGCGCGAGGGCTTGCGGCCGGAGATGGCACTCGCGCGCCGCCCGCTGCTGCTTCATATTCTGTGCCAATCGACCGAACGTGCGCCGATGGCGGAAGTCATCGAAGCGGCGCACGAATGCGAGCACGCACCGGGAGTGATCAGCGTGACCGTCGCAGCCGGGTTTCCATACACGGATGTCCACCACGCTGGTTTCGCCGTGCTGGCAGTGGGGGAAACACGGAAAGTGGCATGTGCAGCGGCCGAAAGCGTGGCCGACATGGTGTGGAACCGCCGAGCCCAGTTTGCATGCGACATTCCGCAACCTGCGGCTGCAGTCCGCGAAGCGTTCGCGCAGCCGGAGGGGCTGGTCGTCTTGGTCGATGTTGGCGATAACGTTGGGGCGGGCACACCAGGTGACGGCACGGTGCTGCTCGCCGAGCTGCTCAAGCAGGGCGCGCAGCGTGCTCTGGTTTTGCTCTGCGATCCAGAAGCGGTTGCGGCCTGCATCGTGGCGGGCGTTCGGAAGCAGCTGACCGTCAAGGTGGGTGCTAAGTGCGATCGCCATCACGGTCAACCCGTGGAGATCACTGGTTCTGTGCGACTGTTAAGTGACGGTATTTATCGCAACGTCGGCCCTATGCGTGATGGAGTGCTCGAGGACCAGGGCCTGACCGCGGTTGTGGACACTGGCGGCGTGCTTGTTACGCTCACCGAGCGGCGCATGCCCATGTGGAACCTCCAGCAGCTTCGGGCCCTCGGGATTGAACCGACGAAGCTGCGCATCGTGGTTGTGAAGGCCGCGATCGCGTACCGTGCCGCTTACGGGCCCATCGCGACGAGGATCATTGAGGTCGACACGCCTGGATTAGCAGCGGCCGACGTACGGCACTTCAACTACAAGAGATTGGAGCGGCCCATGTACCCGCTCGATCCGCTATGAGTCTGTCTGGCAAGGTCGCAATTGTCACCGGGGGCGCGACCGGCATCGGGTTCGCCACGGCGAAGGTGCTGGCAGAACGTGGTGCGCGTGTTGTGATCGCGCAACGCGACGCCAGCCGCGGACGCGATGCCGTCGAGCGGCTGAAACCGGCGGAAGTCCTTACGTGCGAACTCGACATCCGTGACCGCGCAAGCGTGGAGCGGTGCGTCGACTCGGTGGCCGATCGCTCCGGTGGCATTGACATCCTGGTGAACAACGCCGGTGTCACGGGCCGATCGGCACTGGCTCCGTTCCTTGCCTCTTCTGCGGATTTGGTCGATCGAATTGTCGATACCAATTTGAAGGGGACAGTGTATTGCTCGCAGGCCGTTGCGCGGCACATGGTGAAAGCGAAACGCGAAGGAAGCATCATCCACGTGAGTTCGGTCGGCGCGTATGCGGCCCAGGAAAACGCTAGCGTATATTGCGCGACGAAGGCGGCGCAGGTGATGTTGACGCGGGGAATGGCGATAGAGTTAGCGCCGTACGGTATTCGCGTGAACGGCATCGCGCCGGGAGACATTCAAACGGAAACGAGTGCCGAAGCGGTCCGCGACATTCACGAATCTGGAGCCAGTGGGCGTTTCCTCCGCTTCACGCCCATGGGTCGGCGCGGCTGTGCGGAGGATGTGGGACACGCGGTCGCGTTCCTGGTCTCGGCCGAGGCCACTTTCATCACCGGCACGACCTTGCTTGTCGATGGTGGATTTCTCGCTTACTGAGGATAGGAAATGGAACCCCGGATGCCATTTACGGTCGAGCGATCGATTCGAACCTGCGAGTTCGATCCGGCGCATTATGCGCGAGGTCAGAAACACTCTGTGGTTATCGACCTGGGGCCGGAGGCGTGCGGAGTGACTTTGCCGGTTCTTCTGGTGAGAGGAAAGGAGGAGGGAAAAACTCTGGTTGTCACGGCCGCCGTGCATGGCGACGAATTCGAGGGTGTGCGCGCCATCCTTGAGGTTTACGGGGAACTCGATCCGGCGACCCTGAGCGGAACCATAATTGCGGTGCCGGCGGCAAATCCTCCAGCGTTTTGGAACGGAACGCGCACAAGCCCTTTGGACAACGGCAATCTTGCACGCGCGTTTCCGGGCGTGGAGCAAGGCAGCCCAACGCAGGTACTCGCGTTTCATCTTGGCCACTCAATCATCGCACGGGCGGATTTCTACCTCGACCTGCACAGCGCCGGCGTGAAATTGTTGATGCCCAGCATGGTCGGCTACGACGCCACGGATCCGCGTTCTCGCGAGGCGGCAGTGATCTTCGGAGCGCCTGTCGTATGGGGCCACCCAGCCATTCCACCGGGTCGGACCATTTCCTTTGCCGCGTCGCGCGGCATTCCCTGGTTGTACACCGAGGCGCGCGGTGCCGGCCGGATAGACGCGGAAGACCTCGCGATGTTTAAACGCGGTGTTCTGAATCTGTTGCGATACCTTCGCATGTTGCCCGGTCGCGTGACGCCGGCGATGGTGGAGCGCGTCCTTTACGGCCGTGGCGACATTGACTTGAGCGTGAGCGCCACACGAACGGGGTTCCTGGTGCCTTCGGTGACTTTACTCGACGATGTTAAGGCGGGCCAGGAACTTGGACGCACGTTCGACTTGCAAGGTCAACTCGTGGAATCGTTTCCGTCACCGAGCGACGGCGTAGTTGGAATGATTCACATCTTCCCGGTCGTCGAACCGGGTGACGCAGTGTTCTTGGTTACGGGGTCCATGCAGCGATCCCGCTGAGGAGGGGGCTGGAATGGTTTTGCAATGGAATCGCCGTGGGTTTCTGAAAGCAGGAGCGCTCGTCGCGGCGGGATCCTGGTTGCCGGATGCACCACAGAACTCCCCGAGCCGGGTACGCATGACTCCGGCGGAGTTTAGAGAACGGCTGAGGGGTCCGATCGTCTCCATTCCAACTCCTTTCACGGCCAACTTTCGGCTCGACGCTGGCGGTCTCCGTCGCATGATCCAGATGGGGCTCGAGAACAACATCAAGATTTTCGAACTCACGGCCGGTGACAGCCAGTACTCGTATTTGGCGTACGACGAGATCAAGGAGTTGGCAAGCTTGGTCACCGAGACCGTGGCCGCTCACGGCATGAGCATCATCGGCTCGGGTCCGTGGTGGACGGAGCGCGCCATCGATTTCGCACGCTACGCGGAGTCGGTGGGCGCCACTGCACTACAAGTGCTGAAGCCAACCGGCGCGAATGAGGACAGTTTGGTCGAGCACTATCGAAGCATCGCTGCAGCGACGCGTTTGCCGATCGTGTTGCATGGTGATTTCCCTTTACCGCTGCTTGGGCGCTTGGCGGAGACCGAGTCGATTGTGGCGCTGAAAGAGGACGTCAGTCTCAGCTACTACATCGACGGGATCATCCGGTTTGGAAAGCGCATCAATTGCTTCTCGGGAGGAGGGCTCGACTGGTTCATGGTAGGGCAGCCGTACGGCGCAACCGCCTATTTCGATTCATTTGCCACCTTTGCTCCGGAGATCGCCGTCCGCTTTTTGCGGGCGGTGCAGCGCGGCGATTACGCCACCGAGACGGAGCTTATCGAGAAGTACGATCATCCGTTCATCCAGAATTTCTCCGCTCCTTTCTGGCACGCGACGCTGGAATATTTTGGAGTCGCTCTGCGGTACTTGCGGGCGCCACAGCACAGCTACACCGACGCGGAAATGGCGCAGGTAAAGCAGTTCTACGACAAACTCGGAGTGTTTCCGAAGAAGGGGACGCCCTGAGGGGAAGGCCTGCTCATGATGAAACTGGGTATCCTATTCCTGGCTAGCACGGTGCTCGGCGGCTCAGCCAGCGCACAACAACTCGTGTGGAAAGAATTGGCAGAGCTGCCGCGCCCGGTAGCTGGGTACATGGCGGGAGTGAGCCACGGAAAGCTTTTGATTATCGGTGGCAGCTTCTGGGAAAACAAACAGAAACACTGGAGCGACCTTGTGCAGGTGTTCGATCCACGGACGAACGGCTGGAGAAAGGAATTGCCATTGCCGGCGCCGCGAAGCGATGCTGCTTCGGCCTCGCTACACGATGATATCTACATCTTTGGCGGCGGCAGCGGCACAGACGTCCGCAAAGATGCACTCGTTTTCCACGGCGGCAAGTGGAACAGGATTCCGGCCGGCGACTTGCCGGAGGCGCGACTATACGCAACCGCGATCGCCGTCGACGGGTACATCTACCTGCTAGGCGGCATGCCGACCGCGGGCGATTACAAAACAGTGACGAACACCTTCTGGCGTTGGCGCCCGAGTGCGAAGAGTTGGGAGATCATGCCGCCGCTGCCCGGTCCCGGCCGCATCAGCCATGCGATGGCCGAGATCCAGGGCAGCATCTTTGTATTCGGTGGCGCAACCGCCGGGCCACAGGATGTTGTGAATCTGAAGGATGCATACCGTTTCGATCCAAGCACCCGAACGTGGACGCGTCTGGCTGATCTTGCAGTTGCAAACCGGTCCTGGTGGGCCGTTGGCCTTGGTGAGGTTGCCCTGGTGCTGGCTGGATACACGAATGACTTTGCTCGTGAGGTTTACTGGTACACCCCCACGCAGAACCTCGAGCGTGCAGGCGCGTTGCCGCACGGTCTCGCCGATATCAAGTTTTTCCGCATCGGCGAGACGGTCGTGGGGACCGGCGGCGAGGCGGGTCCTGGAGTGCGCGGTAGGTGGACCCTAGGAGCCCGGCTCCCGAGCGCCGCTTCCGCCAAGAACACGAGACGGACAGCTCCTGGTAGATCGACAATTCACGAGGTTCCATGATGGCGCAATTGCGAGGCGCTTCCATTTCGCGAAAGATTGTCGAACCAGAAGTCGTACTCATCCCAACTGGTCCAGTTACGCTTGGTGTGCCGGCATTTCCCGGCGACTCAACCCTCCCTCATCCATGGCGCCGGCTGACTCTCGATGTTCCGGCATTCTCCATTGCGAAATTTGCAGTCACGGTCGGCGAGTATCTGGCGTTTGCTGACGCGACCGGCTACGCAATCGCGCAGGAATTGAGGTCCGATGCCAGATTTGAGGCAACGCGTGCTCCTGCGGCTTTCGTGAGTTGGATCGACGCGGTGCGATATGCCCAATGGTTGGCGCGCGAAACCGGAAAGCCTTATCGCCTGGTGCGCGACGCCGAATACGAAAAAGCCGCGCGGGGCGGTTTGAAAGCGAAAATGTTTCCGTGGGGCGACAACCCGCCCGACGGTCGCTGTGACTATGGCAATCCGAATGGCGCGCCAATGCCAGTGGGTTCTTTTGCAGCGAATGGTTACGGTGTACACGATATGGCTGGCTCCATATGGTGTTGGTGTGAAGAGTGTTTCGAACAGGTGACAGAACTCGACAAATCGAAGATGTGTTACGACGATACGCAAATCCGCGATCCCCGACTAAACCCCGTCTGCCGCGGAGGATCCTTTAAGAGCGCGGACACAACCGTGATGCGTTGTGCGTACCGCCACGAAGATCCCGTTGATGGCAGATTTGATTGCATCGGCTTCCGGTTGGCCTTAAGCAGCAAGGATTGAGGCAGTTGGCGTACTGCAAGTGTTGCTGCTTGCGGGCCACAGCTAAACTTGTCGACAGTCGACAGGATTTTGCTATAATGCGCCCCGTGCGCACCCGTGCCAAGTTTGATTCCGAACTGCGAGAACGCAGCATCCGAGCCAAGACCCTGGGGTCCCGGCAAAGATTCGAGCGTGCCCAGAAGTCCCTTGCCGGTGGAGTTTCAAGCGGCCTGCGACGGTTTGCACGGCCGTATCCGCTGTATTTCGCGAGCGGACAGGGGGCGTACGCGCGAGATGTAGACGGCAACAGCTACATCGACTACGGGCTGGCTTGGGGACCACTCCTTCTCGGCCAATCTCCCCAGGAAATTGCCGAAGCAATCGCAGCGCAAGCGAAACAAGGTTTGACCTTTGGAGCGCAACACGACCTGGAGTTCGAAGTCGCCGAATGTTTGACCCGCATCATCCCCTGTGCCGATCTCCTCTGTTTTGCCAACAGCGGCACGGAAATCGTGCAGCTGGCGCTAAGGCTCGCGCGCGCCTATACCGGCCGGCCGAAGTTCCTCAAGTTCGAGGGCCATTACCACGGCTGGGACGACAGCGTCCTCGTTAGTTACCATCCAGCTTATGCCGAGATCATCGCCTCCCACGGTGCGCCGATCGGCGCTGGCGCGGGGCAGCGGCCGCACACCGATGTCTTGATTGCGGAGTGGAACGACCGCGCGACGGTCGAACGCTTGTTCGCCGACCACGCGAGTGAAATCTCAGCCGTGATATGTGAGCCGCTGCTGTGCAATAGCGGTTGTATACCCGCCGAACCGGGATTTCTCGAGTTCCTGCGCGGCCTGACGGCCCACAATGGGGCGTTGCTCATCTTCGACGAGGTCATCACCGGCTTCCGAGTTCATCTGTCGGGAGCTCAGGGACTGTATGGAGTAGTGCCTGACCTCGCGACGTACGCAAAAGCCATCGGAGGTGGGCTGCCTCTCAGTGCTCTCGCCGGTAGGAAGGAAGTCATGGAGTTGATCTCAAACGGGAAAGTCGTGCACGCGGGGACGCTTAACGGGAATCCGATCGTGTTGGCCGCGGCGAAGGCAACGCTGGCCGTTCTTTCACGCGATAACGGCGCTGTGTACGCGGAGCTTTCCAGGCGCGGCTCACGGCTGCGTGCCGGGATTGAGTCAATCCTTTGGAGTCACGGCCATACTGTGGTGACCGCCGGTGAAGGGGCCGTGTTTCATGTTTCGTTCATGGAGCGGTCGGCCAGATGCTACCGCGACTTATTGGCCTCGGATGCGCAGCAGTACGGCGAATTTGTGTTGGCGCTGCTCGATGAGGGCGTGCTGGCTCTGCCCGATGGCCGCTGGTACTGCTCCATCGCGCATACCGACCACACGATTGACGCGACACTGGCAGCCGTGGAACGCGCTGTGTGTTAGGCGCAGGGAGGTGAGTATGACAGCAGAACCGGTGGTCTACATTCGCGGGCGGCTTGTCCCGGCCTCAGAGGCTCACATTTCCATTTACGACTTCGGAATCGTCCTCGGCGCGACGGTGACGGATCTGCTGCGCACTTTCGGCCAGGAGCCCTACCGGCTCGAGGACCATGTGCGCCGCTTCTATGATTCGTGCAAGTATGCGCGCATCACACCTCCGATATCCGCCGAAGCGACCGCTGAGATCACGCGCGAGTTGACGCAACGCAACGCCGAGATCGCGGGGGCCTCTGCGGAACTCGCCATCGTTTACTTCATTACGCCGGGTGAGAATCTCGTATATGCCGGCTCGGCTGCCGCAAACGGAGATAAACTGGCACCGACGTTCTGTATTCACTCATTCCCCATGCCGTTCCACCTTTTTCGGCGTTTCTTCGAGACGGGTCTGCACCTGGTGACACCCTCGACGCGTCACGTGCCGCCTGAATGCGTCGATCCCAAAATCAAGAATCGCAGCCGCCTGCATTGGTGGTTGGCCGAGCAGGAGGTGCACCTCGTCGACGCCGGGGCCATGCCCCTTCTGCTCGACCTCCAAGGAAACCTCACCGAGACGAGCGGCTCGAACTTTCTTCTGGTAAAGAACGGTACGGTGTATTCACCGCCGCCCCGCAACATCCTGCTGGGGATTAGCCGAAAAGTCGTCATCGAGCTTTGCCGCAAGCTGAGCATTCCATTTGTTGAGAGGGATCTGCAAGTCTATGACGCCTTAACTTCTGATGAGATGTTCGTGACTACCACGCCGTATTGCATGGCGCCCGTCACACGCGTTAACGGCGTAACGATTGGCGACGGCGCAGTGGGTGGCCCGGTCTTCCGCCGCATCCTTGACGCATGGAGTGGGGAAGTGAGGATCGATATCCGTGGGCAAGTGCTGGGACTGAAACCGGCGGAGTGCTCAGCGTAAATACGCGTCCAAGGTCGACGGGGAGGAAAAGCTGCAATAAGACTTTCTGAGGGAAAGCCTTGAAGATTCTTGTCGTCGGTGGCGGGTCAATGGGGCGGCGCAGGTTGCGCGATCTCACCTATCTGAATCCCGCTGGAGTCGCATTGTTCGAGCCTGTCGTGGATCGCTGCAAGCAGGTCTCCGAAGCTGCCGGGGTGATTGGTTTTACGAATCTTGAAGAGGCACTGAATGACGGGCCCGGGGCGCTCGTGGTTTCAACCCCGCCGGCGCTGCACGAGCCTTACGTGCGGCGGGGCCTGGAAGAGGGTCTTCATGTATTCGCCGAAGTGCCCTATCTTCTCGATTACGACAGCCTCAAGAAGGTGGCGGCTAGGGCCGCCTCCGGAAGCAAGAGCGTGTTCGGCATCAGTCACACAATCCGATATTACCCGCCCTACCGTGTGGTTCGCGACCTACTGGAGGGCAAGGTCATTGGGCGGCCGCTGTATTTAGAGTACAGCCTCGGGAATTATCTTCCCGACTGGCATCCTTACGAGGATTATCGGAAGTTCTATGCCAGTGACCAGAAACTTGGCGGTGCAGGGATGGACATGCTGCTGCATGAGTTGGGCGCAATCCAGTGGTGGCTCGGGAAAGTTGCGCACGTCCAGTCACGGCTAAGCAAGGTGAGTTCGTTGGAGATTCAGGGCCCTGACACGCATGACATCCTAATGCGCTTCGTGAGCGGAGCAGTTGGCTTCTTCCACCATGACGTGATCGAGCGCGGAACCGTGGGCCGACACATCCGCATCGTGGGCGAACTGGGAACAATCGAGTGGCACCAGAACCAGTCGACCCTCCGCGTCTACACCGGCGGAGATAATCGCAGCGCCGATGTCGGATTCGATCGGGCGAGTGACTGGCAGTCCGCGGTGAAGGCCAGCCGCGAAGCAGCGCAACTCGTGGCGGGGCAACGTGCCCATTCCGGTCAGATCCCCGCTGCCGCTGCTCCCAGCTTTACGTACGAATCGTGCTACCTGCGCGAGATGCGGCACTACCTCTGCGCAGTAGAGAACAATGCGCCATATACGATGTGCACTATCGCAGAGGAACTTAACACAGTAGCGGCATTCCATGCTGTGTTGAAGAGCTCGAGCGAGGGACGGGAAGTGGCCGTAGCGTAACGCACATGGCGCTCGTGAAGGAGGCTGACACTTTCTTCTAATTTTATTGTACCGAGCTCATGATCGACCGGCGTTCGAGAATCCCGAGTGCGATCGTACAGGGACGTCGGCGGGGGCTTCCAGGCCACGAACCAGTCCGAGCAGTTCGGATTCCTGGCGCCCTGGCTGAAGCAGGCTGAGTAACCATCCGCAGCCAAAGGCCACCAATGTGCCAACAATCGCGAAGTAGAAAAATGCCAGGTGCGTCTTCCAGGCCAGCAACGAAACACTCGCCAGCCCGACCAGCGCGCCGATGAGTGCTGCCGTTCCTCGCGTACGCCGGGTCAGCATGCCGAGCAAAAAGACGCCGAGGATCGGTCCGCCGAGAAAACTGTTGATCATGTTGAACGCGTTGATGATCGGTCCGAGTCGGTTGGCAAACAATGCGGCGCCGGTTGCGGCCGCGCCCCACGCCACCGTTCCGATGCGGCCAGCGAGCACCGTTTCCGAGTCGCTCGAGTTCCGGCGCACCAGCCGTTTGTAGAAGTCGACGGTGGTCGCAGTCGTCAGGGCGTTAATCCCAGCGCTCATCACCGCCATTGACGCTGCGAAGATGGAGGCGATTACCAGCCCCGAGAACCACCCGCCCAGTTCCGTCATGACAAAGAAGGGGAGAATCGCATCGTTGGAGGGCAGACCGCGGAGTGCGCTTGGATGGAACTTGTAGAAGGTGTACAGCACCGGGCCCACCGAATAGAGTAAGAGCGACACCGGCACCACGATAATCGCGTCGAGCAGGATGGAGCGCTGACCCTCCTGCAAAGAACTCGTGGTGAAGTAGCGTTGCAGGTAAGCCTGGTCCGTGCCGAGCGTGGAGAGGGCCATGAAACCACCCCCAATGGCAGCCGCCCAGAAGGTCGTTAGCTGGGTGAGGTCAGTCGAGAAATTGAACAGATGCAACCGGCCGGCATCTCGGGCGACGTGCAGAACCGTGTGAACGCCCCCAGGCACATGCAAGATGGACAACCAAACCACAGTGATGAGGCCGGTGATAAGAATCGAGAACTGGATCACGTCGGTCCAGATCACCGCTTTCATCCCTCCCAGAGTCGTATAAAGGGTCGTACATGCACCCATTATGAGCACGCACAGAGAAAGCGGCATTCCAGTCATCAGAGACAGAATGAGTGACGGGGCATAAATGACGATGGCCACGTGAGAGCCCCGCATCAGCAGGAAAATCGCGCTGCCGAGCAGTCGCGTTTTGAGGTCGAAGCGTCGCTCGAGGTATTCGTATGCCGTGTAGAACTTGAACCGCGAATAAAACGGCATGAAGAGATACATGACGATCGGTGCGACGAACAGATAGGTCCAGCTAGACCAGACCAACTCCAGGTTGTGCTGGTAAGTCCATGCCGGCGCGCCCATGTAGCTGATCGCGCTCATATCGGCAGCGACGAGCGAAATCGCGACGGGGATCGCCTTCATCCTGCGGCCACCCAGAAAGAATTCTCCGGCGGTGGTGTTCTTCCGATAGAAGAAACTGCCCAGAAGACTGATGGCGACAATATAGCCGCCCAGGATAAGCCAGTCTGTGAAGTTGAAGGATTGCGAGAGCATGTCGACTGTCGGCAGAGTCTCGCACACCTGCCACCTGAAAAACAAGCGCCATCGGCGGCGAACTCCACGAATTGCGGCACGTTCTGATCGGAACTAAAATCACTTGACAAGCAAGGCGAGTTGGATTATGAAGTGTCCACTGTCGACAGAATGTCAGGGCTTTGGAAGCTAGCAGTATGCACAGTAACAGTTCAGACAGGGGGTGTGCGGACATGAAGATCCTTAAATTGGCTTTGCTATTGTTGATCATGTCGAACTGCGGCCGGGCACAGACAAATAGCCAGGGCGCCCTCGTGGGGACGGTCACGGACCCCTCTGGTGCCGTGGTTCCGAGCGTAAATGTGACAGCCACCAATCTCGCGACCGGAATTCAAACCCAGACCACAACTGGCGCAGAAGGCGACTACCGTTTCTCATTCCTGTCGCCCGGAAATTACACTGTGACGCTGGAGAAAGACGGTTTTAACAAAGCTGAGATCCATGACATCGTTGTCGAGGTTGGCACCACCATCCGTAGCGACCTTCGCTTGCGCGTCGGACAGCTGAACCAGGAAGTCGTCGTAGGTTCATCTGTGGCCACGATCAACACTGAAGATGCATCCCTCGGCGACGTGATCGGGAGCGAAGCAATCTCGCACCTGCCGTTGAACGGCCGCGAATTCCTGCAGTTGTCAGCATTGGAGCCAGGCGCCGTGTCCGGCAATCCCAAGCGTGGCGTGCATGGCAGCAAGGGCGTGGACGTCAGCTTTAACGGCGCGCGAGTCGGCTACAACAGCTATTACATCAACGGCGCGGCCAATACGGACCCGCTATACAACCAGATGCAATCATCGCCTGCGCTGGATGCCGTCAGTGAATTCAGAGTCATGACGAACATGTACTCGGCCCAGTACGGTCGCGCAGGCGGCGCCATAGTCGCCATCTTGACGAAGCAGGGGGAGAATAGATTCCATGGCTCGGCCTACGAGTATCACCGCAACAAGGCGTTGGACGCCTTGCCGTATTTCTACACTGGCAAGCGGCGGGATTTGTCGAATTACCTGTTCAACCAGTACGGCGGCACGCTGGGTGGCCCGATTATCAAAAAGAAGACGTTCTTCTTCTTCAGCACCGAATTTTTCCATCAGGCAAAACCCGGGCAGCAGATCGTCACCTTTGCGCCCACCGATCTTGAGCGGCAAGGCGACTTTACAAAAACGATCAATCCGTACACCGGGCAACCGGTCCAGCTGATGGACCCTTACACACATCAGCCCATCCCAGGCAACATACTACCGGCATCCTTGATCAATCCCGTGGGGAAGAAGCTGATGTCGCTCTGGCCGAGCCCCAACTTTAGCGGCGATCCGTTCCTCAATCTGCACTTGTTCCGGGGCGGCTTGTATACGCAGAAGAAGTATCTCGGACGTGTCGACCATCGGTTCTCCGCCAGGGATAGCATCACCGGGACTTTTGACTACAACAACTACGACAACGTATCTCCTGGGATGAATGTGTGGGGCGATAAGACGAGCGTCGACCACAACAGGACTTGGGCAGGCACTTGGACACACGTCTTCACCCCACGCCTGGTGAATGATTTTAAGGGCAGCTTTGCGTGGTTTCAGTCAGGCAGTCAATTCACCCTGAACGACAAGAACTACTGCGTCAGTTGGGGCTTCGACCCGACCACCAACACTGTGCCGGGGACCTGTCGTATCCTGATGTATACCATAGGGTACCAGCGCTATGACATCGGAAACGATGGTGATTTCAAGCACCACAATAACAGTTTCTACGCCAAGAATAATCTCGTTTGGGTGAAAGGCAACCACACGGTGGCTTTCGGCGGCGAATTCACGCGCGACATGTTCAATTGGCAGTATGACTCGGGCAGCACAGCCTATTATTTCGGCTTGCTCGACGGTTACCCCGGATATGAGTCGTATTACGGAATGACCGGGACGGTATTCGGCGATCTGCTCACGGCTATCCCGAACCTGACCTATTTTGGCCTGGGAGGTTCGGAAGGCCCCACGAACATGAATTTCGTCCGCAATGTCATCGGCGGGTACGTGCAGGATGATTGGAAGGTCAATCCCAGGCTGACGTTGAACCTAGGTGTTCGCTACGACTACGAGCAGCCTTTCGCCGAGAGCGACAATCTCTTCATGACCCTCGATTTCAATACGGGGCTGCCCCGGTATGCACGGGGCGTGCCGCAGAACCTGCTGGCTCCAATTCGCTTCAAGTACGAGACGGACGGGCCGAACCGGCCTTACGAACCCTACGCCACCAACTTCTCGCCACGAGTCGGCTTTGCGCTCCGTCCTTTTGGCAACAATAACACCGTGTTGCGCGGTGGGTATGGCATTTTCTACACCACGGAGAATGCCTTTACCACCATGTACGGTTCCTGGGTATCTCCCTTTCAGGGTCTGGTCAACACGTATCCGCGCGCATTCTTCTGGCCTGACAAGCAGGATCACATTACGACCGTCGATCAGCCGCCCTATGGGCTCGATTTCGCGCGCGGGACGAGCCCCGGCTACTTCCTGCCCAATACGCCGTACTATCCGACTGGGTACGTACAGCAATGGAATCTTACCGTGGGCCGCGACCTCGGGCATAGGTGGGGCACCGAAGTGGGATACGTAGGCAGTCGCGGCGTGAATCTGATGGGCCAGACGACCACCCAGACATACTCGAACTCGCTCTACCAACAGGCGGTTGCAAACGGCTTCAGCAATTTCGGCTTGCGCCAAAAAGGCTTCAGCTCGCATTACGACGCGCTGCAGACCACTGTACGGAAAGAGGCATCGCATGGTTTCAATATGCTGATGGCCTATACCTGGTCGCATGCCTTTGCCCAGTCGTCGAACGACGATACGCTTGAAAATCTCCTGACCGATGTTACCGTGCAGGGAACGATATCCAGGAAGTTGTGGAGCCAAGCCGATTTCGACGTCCGCCATCGCCTGTCGGTTGCCGGCGGGTATGAACTTCCGTTCGGCCACGGCAAGCTGTTCGGCAGCCACTGGAATCCGTGGCTTCAGAATGCGCTTGGTGGTTGGCGGTCGAACTTCATCTACGCCCTCCAGAGCGGAGTTCCGTTCACTGTCTACACCTCCGCGCTGCGTTTCCCTGACCGCATTTGCAACGGCAATCTGCCAGCCGGCCAGCGAACGCCGAGCCACTGGTACGACTACACGTGCTTCGTGGATCACCCGCCGACCACCTATGTGGATCCGGCAACAGGCATGACGAGTATGATCAACCTGCAAGGTAACTCGCGGCCTAACATCATTGCCGGTCCCAGGACCAACAACTTCGACTTCGGCATGGAAAAGTACTTCACCATTCGCGAAGGCTATACCCTGCAGATTCGGGCTGAGGCCTTCAACCTGCTCAACCACCCAAATCTGCTCACGCCCAACGGCAATTACTTCTTCAACTCTGCCTCCGGCGCCAGCATCACGAGCGCACGCGATGGACGTGACATTCAGGTTGCGGCTCGCTTCTCGTTCTAAACATTTCCCTGACAGGAGGGGCCTTGAGCTCTCCTCCAGGGGCCGGGTGAGGGCGACGCACGAACTGCGCCGTCTTTCTTAGGACTTATACGCGTGGGACCTTTTACGGCAATTCTCAGAATGGCATGACCATTCAACAGGTGCGGCCAAGTTAGCCTATGCGAGCGACACACACGCGTGAGGAAGCGAAGGCGTTCAGAGGAAGCGGCCGACAATTCGGCCGTCCACGCCTGATTAGTGCATTGTCTTTGGTGTCGTGCATGTCCATCGTGCTGCTGGCGGCCAACAAGGAAGATGTAGGAAGGAATCTGGCAGCGATACCTGCGCGTTCCCCCGCTATCCTGGCAAAATTCGCCGACAGCTTGTCGACAGACGAGAACATGGTGAAGCCGGTTCGCCTGGCCGACGACCGTTTGCTGGCGCTTTCCATGAGCAGAAATGGCCGGGACCAGCGGATGATGGGGCGTTACTCAACCGACGATGGACGGACGTGGTCTCGGGACCAAGAGCTATTTGCGCTTCCTCCTCATTTGGGAGGGTTCGGCTACTTCGACGCCTTCACGGACCGCAAAAGTGAGGTCCATATCTTCTATCTCAATGACGGGAACACAGGTGCCGTACTGCCCAAGTCGGCCGAGGAACCACCTGTCCGGAGCGGCGAAGTACTGGATATCTGGCAGGTGAAGTCGACCGACCGTGCAACTCGATGGGAGCCCGCGAAACGCATCTGGAAGGGGCGCGCGGGCGACATCTTATCGGTGATCCAGCTCAAGGGCGGTCGTATCCTACTACCGATTTCTTATATGACTTCGCGCTCTTGGTCGAACCGCGGTGAAGCGTTCGAAGCATTCGATTATGTCGGTTCCTACAGCTCGTCGGCTCTTTACTCCGATGATGACGGTGATACCTGGCAACAATCGCCGGACGAATTGGTGGTTCCAGCGCCTGATCTTTCTACTCTCGGAGGCATCGAACCGGTGGTGCTCGAACTGAAAGATGGTCGCGTCTGGATGTTGATCCGCACCCAGCAGGGTCGGTTCTACGAATCTTTTTCCCACGACGGCGGAATCCGGTGGACGCCTCCGAAGCCATCAAAAATCATCTCGTCCGACTCCCCCGCGGCGCTGGTCCGTCTACCCAACCAGAGCATCCTGATGATCTGGAACGAGGCGCTGCGCTTTTCCTACGCCTACGGCGGCCGTCATGTGCTGCATGCGGCGATCTCTTCGGACGATGGCCGCACTTGGCGCGGCCATCGGGAAGTGCTCCGCGACCCGTTGCGCAAGGAGCCTCCGCCTCCCGACGGCGATTGGGGTACCTCCTACCCGTTTCCCGCGCTGACGAAAACCGGCGACGTAGTCTTCTCGACCTGGGTGCAAACTGGAACCCCGCGCTACGTGTTTCGGCTTGATCCTCGCTGGTTGGAGGAGACTCTGCAGAAAACAAACTTTGCGGAGGGCATTGACGACTGGTCCGTCTTCGGAACGCGTGGTGTGGAGCTTACGTCGGTGCCGCAGAACGCATCGGCGCGCGCGCTGGCCATTCGGCGCGCCGATGCGGCATGGTCGTCGGCTGCTGTATGGAACTTCCCCGCCGGGCGGAGCGGCCGTCTGCGCATGCGGTTGATGTTGCGGGCTGGTTTCGGCGGCAACACGATCGGCCTGACGGATCACTACTCTGTGCCATTTGACGATCGCGCGGCCTTTCATAATGTCTTTAACTTGCCGATTGCCGCCGACGGTCGGCTGCTTGGAGCGGCCCTTGTACCGAACCGCTGGTACGAGGTGGAACTACGCTGGGATACCGAGCGCCGGGAGTGCGTCATCCGCGTCGACGGGAAGCGTGCGGGTCTGCTCCAAGCGCAGCGTGAGAGTGATGGTATAGATTATGTCCGTTTCCACTCCACCGCGGACGAGCCGGACGGAGGTCTGCTATTGGAATCGGTCGATGCCGACGTCTCTTCGAGCTGGCACCCAGCTCCGATCTCGGGCGCTTCGGCGTCGGTCCCCGCTAGATTCCCATTGGGGGGGTAGATAGTTATGGCGGGATACGCGGCGCCGAAAACGAAAATGACCTTGATCGAATACGTCGAACCTTACGTCGTGTATGACAATCCGAAACCGCACGTTCACAGTCGCCATGGCTATCATCCCGGCCTGATGCAGCTGCCGAACAGTGAACTCATCGGGTTGTTTCTGTTTGCGGAAGCCTTTGAATCGCCCAACGGAACGACCTACATCACCCGCTCACGGGACATGGGTCATACGTGGGAATTACAGGGACCGCTGTATGACAAATCGATCCTCGGATTTGAGACCACCGACACGCTGAAGCCGCTCGTGCTGCGTGACGGTACGGTGATTGCGACCGGCTACCGATTCCATCGGCACAACCTGGAGGAGGCCATTGCGATCGCGGAGACCGGCGGGTTTCAGCCGGGCGACAACATTGTCTCCTTCTCCCGGGATGGGGGACGGACGTGGACGAAGCCACAGGTGATTGAGCGCAGCTACCCTGAGTTGCTCGAATTGTCAGGACCATGCATCGAAACGACGTCGGGTGACCTGATCGCCACGGCGGGTTTTTACAATCTACCGGATGGATCGAATCCGACGGGTAAATTTGGAGCGGTGCTGCGGAGCAAGGACAAAGGGAAAAACTGGGACGATCGGACCTTCTTCGTACCGCCAGGCCGTGTCACGCCGTGGGAGACTCGCGTTTGCGAGATGCAACCCGGACGCTTGGTCGCCATCCTCTGGGCCTATGACCAAGCGAACCAGCGGCACCTACCCAATCAGGTCACCGTGTCGCACGACAACGGGTACACCTGGTCTCCGATGATCGACACTGGACACTTGGGGCAGTCTTCCAATGTTCTGTATCTAGGTGGAGACTACTTGCTCACCATACACGCGCATCGCGCGGAGGACGCGGGCATCTACGTTCGCGTCGTCGATTTCTCCGCTGATCGTTGGAAGGTCATCAGCGAGAACGCTATATGGGGACGCCAAGCCGGTCAACAGACCCGAGACGGTCAGGCGATGTCGCAAATGTTTACATCGCTTCGCTTCGGCCAACCTTCTCTGCTGCGTTTGGACAACGGCGAATTCCTCGCCGGCCACTGGAGTATTGAAGAGGGCCAGGGAAAGATCAGGGTGCATCGGCTACGGATCAATGTTGAGAAGCTTGGTGAGAGATCGAGTTGATGCAGACAAGCCCTGGTATGGCGCGGCTTTGTATTCCGGTCATGGTTGTCGTGCGTTCCGTTGGACACGCTGCGAAGGGGGTGCCTGCGAGTCCATGGAATGGACACCGCCCGCATCCGATTTTGGTGCGCATTGCGCCGCGCGATCTAAAAGGACGGCCATCCGATCGCACGCTGGCGCGACTCAAAAACGAAGCGCCGCTCGATCCCGCATCCGTCGAGGTGGCCCAGGTGCAGGCCGCATGTACCGAACAGCGCTCCGGCAGTGACTACAGGCGTCGGAGCGGGAAAGCGGCGGTATGAGCGGCTCTCCTCGTAATTACCCGACGATGCAGTTATTCCGGCTGGACGGCAAGATTGCGCTCGTATCCGGCGGCGCGGGCACTTGCGGTGTACATATTGTCCGCGCGCTCGCCGAAGCAGGTGCGCATGTGGCCGTAGCGTCCCGGAACGCGCGCAACTGTGAAGGCTTCGTCCGGGAACTTCGCCAAGACGGGCTGAGTGCTGAGGCCGCCGAGCTCGACCTGACCGCAGAGACGTCGATTCGCGGTTTGCGCGACACGATTATCGCGGACCACGGCCGTCTCGACGTGCTCGTCAACAACGCCGTTGCCCGAGCAGGCGGCGACCTGCGCCACACCAGCGCTGCCGATTGGGAAGTGACGATGAAGCTCAATTCCACCGGGCTCTTCCTTGCATGCCAGGTTTTCTCCGAGCCCATGCAGAAAGCGCGCTCAGGCTCGATCATCAACATCTCGTCGATCTACGGAATGGTGGGTCCGGACTTCTCGCTTTACGAAGGAACGAACCTGACCAACCCGGTGAACTACGCTTTTGCCAAGGGCGGGATGACGAACCTGACGCGCTATCTGGCCAGCTTTCTCGCGCCGCACGGTGTGCGGGTCAACTGTCTGTCGCTCGGCGGCTTCCGCAACGAGGACACTCCGCTCGAGTTTGTGCCCAATTACGAACGGCGCACCCCAATGGGACGCATGGCAGAGGCAGACGACATCAAGGGACCCGTCGTTTTCCTGGCATCCGAAGCGTCGAGATACGTCACCGGGCAGAACCTGCCAGTGGACGGCGGCTGGACTGCGATTTGAGCACTGCGTGGCGCGGAGTGGTTAATGGCGCGTTCCGACACGCAGCGGTTTGTAGAGATGGTTCCGCAAAATGAGAGCAGGAGTAGCTGAGCTGTTGTCGGTGATCCTCTGGTGAGGTCAGCCATGTCTTTGCGCGTCGCTCGTCGCGTCGTCCTATTGCTTTGTCTGCCACTTCGAGGGGAGCTTCATCGACGAGAGCCGCGAGAAGAATGCGATGAGCCGCGCCGAGTCGCGCGCGTTGACGGCGCTGAACCTGTTGGGAGCTAGTAGTTGGACCGCGATCTTAGAGGGATGGGTGGGCATGCGATTCCGTTCGATTGAGTATGGGTTTGCGGTTGCGGCGCTCGTGGTTGCCGCGTGCGGTGCCGCGTCGCCGCCGCAGCCACTCTTTGAGGTGGGCGTCGTCGCCCGGTCGGATCCGCAGCAGTTCGTCATGAACGCGTACCCGGTCGTGGCACGACTGGCGTCGGGACGATTGCTCTGCATCTTCTCCGTGGAGACCCTAGCGAAACCGGCCAAGATGAACATCGCCGCGAGCACGTCAGATGACGGCGGCAAGGCTTGGTCGCAACCGACGATCGTGTTTGACCACCCTAACGCAGAGGACGCGGATCCGAACCTACTCGTGGATGGCGACCGCGTGCTTGCATTCTCGACGACGGTCCCGGAGCCGGTCAGGATCGACTACTCGATGATCTACATGCGTGAAAGCAAGGACGGCGTCCACTGGGGGGAGGAAGTCCTGCTCAAGACCCCGCACCGCTACATCGCGGGGAAGATACATCAGGGCCATCGGCTGGCAGACGGGGCGCTGGTCATCGGCTACGCCTGGGATACCTGGGCGGAGCAGCGCATGCCGCCGGCGACGGAAGGCGAGATGGATATCAAGTCCGGCGTGTTGCGGTCTACCGACGGCGGCAAGAACTGGACCGCTGGCGGAGATATGTACTCCCAAATCCCAAAGACGTCGCCGCATGCCGTGATGGGGCTCGACGAACCGGCCACGGTCGTGCTCGCCGACGGCCGCCTGATGGCCTTGCTGCGCACTTCCGGCACGAACCTTTTGCAGTCCTGGAGCAGCGACGGCGGACTGAATTGGAAAACGCCGTCTGCAAGCACGCTGACGGCGCACAACTCGCCGGCGGCGCTATGGAAGCTGGACGGTAGCCAGGATGTTTTGGTCGCGTGGGACAACTTGCCGACTGCGCGCACGGCTCTAGCCGCGGCACTTTCCGCCGATGGCGGGGTGACCTGGTCAAAACCGAAGGTCATCGTGGACACGCATGGCTCGCAGGAGGTTTCCTACCCATCGGCCGGGCAGGCGAAAGATGGAACGATGATTGTCGTGTGGCAGCAGCAGTTGGCGCAGGGCGGACGTGAGATCCGGATCGCCCGGTTCAACCGAGCGTGGCTGCTGGGAGAATCGGAAGGGACTGACTAATGAGATCGGCCATTCGAACCGACCAGGCGCCTCGACCAGCAGCCGCTTATGAACAGGCGATTGTCTCAGGCGACCTTATTTTTGTGTCGGGCCAGGTCGCGACCGATCCTGCCACCGGCACCATCCACGCGGCTACGATCGAAGAGCAGGTTACGCAGGTGCTCCAGAACGTCGAAGCTATCGTCGAGGCTGGTGGCGGCGACCGACGAAGCATTGTGCGCTGCGGTGTGTTTCTTGCCGACCTGAAGGATTTTGCCGCGATGAACCGCGCATATCAGGAGTTCTTCGGCGAGACGCTTCCCGCCCGCACCACTGTGCAGGCGGGTCTTGGGGAACTGCGTGTTGAAATTGATGCCATTGCGGTTCGCCGCCGTGTCGCGGCTCGGGGCGCAAGAGCATCGAAGCGCCGGCACCGGGCGGTAACTAGGAGTCCGAAACGTCGATGAATGAGATCTCGCTGGCGAGTCTCCGATCACGGCTGGTGGCGCCGACACTTGTGTTGTTAGCGACAGCTGCGACGGGCAAATGCCCTGGCCCGCAGCATCCTCCGAAGAGTGCCGAGATGCTCGTCCATAATCTTCAGGACGCACTCTTTCGCTCAACATGGGACTACAGCGTCGACGGGCGTCGTGCCGTAGACGCTTATTGGAAATCGACTGAACTCGGCTCTCTGAAGAGTCTCGATGCAGGCTTCTACGATCAACTGCGGGTTTTGTACGCTGATGTAGGCGGTAATCGAGTCGTGCGTGCCACGCTAACCGACTCAGGGTGGAGCATCACGGGTCCACGCGTGCCCCTCATCCTGACACAGAACCAACCGTTCACAGGATTGCTCGTACTCGTGGAGAATCGGACTTCTCACCCACGACAGATCGTCGCCGCTATAGAGAGTACCCCTGTAGCGGGGACTCAGACGTACCTGCAACTCGATCCCGGCGAGACAGTGTCCTTCGCGCCCGAGATGCGCTCGGAAACGCTTGGTCAGTTTCACGCGGATCTCTTGTTTCATGGTCGCTCCCAAGGGAGGGCGACTCTCATGGGTGAGGTCCGGTCGGCGGTCCGGCTTCGCATGCGGGTCCTCGATCCGCAGGGCACCCCTACACCTGTTCGGGTGTATGTGCACGGAGCTGATGGATTGAGCCACTTTGCTGCAGGTGCGTTGGATCGCGTTATGTGGATGACCGCAGAACATTACTTCTACAGTCCTGGGGTTGTGGAGATGGTCCTGCCCGCTGGTAGGGCGCGAGTGGAGGTGCGCAAAGGATTCGATTGCCAACCCGTCATCCGGGAATTCGATCTCGCCGCGGGGGACGCAGAAATCAATGTACGCCTTCAGTGGCTGCGCGACATGAACACCGCCGGTTGGTATAGCGGCGACGACCACATCCACGGCAACTACACCGGCGAACAGTGGAGTACGCCAGCGGATGACTTGCTGGCCGTGCGCGCCGAAGGACTGAACGTCGCCAACATGATGGTCTCGAACAGCACGGGCGGCGCCATCCACGACGAGCGTTACTTCGAAGGCAAGCCCAACGCGGTCTCGAGCACCGGCACCATCCTGTACTGGAACCAGGAGATGCGCACTTGGTCTTACGGCCATCTGCTCCTGCTCAACCTCAAGCGCTTAGTGCGTCCGTTGTATACGGGTTTTCCCGGCACGGCACATTGGGAAGACTATCCGGCGAACCTTTCCCAAGAGGAGCGAGCGCACACCGATGGCGGTGTCACGTTGTATGCGCATCCGGCGCTCCGGTTCGACAACATACCGGAAGGTTCACTCGCAGGCGAATCCGTGGTTGACGTGGCTCTGGGTGGCATCGATGCGATGGAAGTCTTCTGCAGCCATGACGAGCCATCGATGGAACTTTGGTACAAATTCTTGAACCTCGGTTTCAAATTGGCGATCTCCGGCGGAAGCGACGCATTTCTCAATCAAGTGTTCGCGTTTCTCCCAGGCGGGGAGCGAGTTTATGTCTACACGGGAGAAACCTTCGACTACACCGCCTGGATCGACGGGTTGCGGAGTGGCCGTTCGTTCGCCACGGTTGGCCCGTTGCTGGACTTTGAGGTAGACGGCAAGCCGCCCGGAACGGAGACGAGAATCGCTTCAGGTCCGGCAGCCGTCCCGGTGCGCATTCGTGTCGTCTCATCGATACCGATCAGCCGCGCAGAGGTCGTGCTGAACGGTCGAGTGGTCGCCGAAGCATCGAGCCCACAGCCAACCGACCGGCTTGAGTGGCAGGGCAATGTGACGGTTGAGGGCAGTGCTTGGCTGGCCGCGCGCGTGTGGGGCCCAAATGACGATCGCATTGCGAACGGCCCTTCGCGCTGGTCACAGCGACGCTCGGGAACGCTGGTGCTGGTCGCGCACAGCAGTCCGTCGTACGTGTACGTGGAAAGACAACCGATTTTTTCGGCGCAGGATCGCGACTTCTGCCTGCGCTGGCTCGAATCGCTCGTTCGCAGGATCCTGAAAAACGGCCAGTTCTCCAGCGACGCGCATCGCGACGAGGTGCTCGCTACTTTCGACCGCGCTCGCCAGGTTTATGAATGCATGGGCACGACGCTCGCGGAGGAACATCGATGATTCACGCAATAAAATTTTCTGCCGGTGCGGTGATGCTGCCCATTACCGCGGTGCTTTTCTGTACTGGCTGCGTTCTGCTGCTGATGGGCAACACCAGCACGGATGCGCCCGCCTGGGTCGGCAAAGGGAAGTACCGCATCCTGGTGCGCGTCGACCCCGTCGACATACACGGGCGCGCCTCCGATGAGATGCCGACGCGCATCCATATTGACACCGCCGATGTGCAGAAGCGCACCGGCGCGCAGGGCAAGATTGACGTCAGTTCCGTAGAGGTTGAGCAGTACGACCCAGTCGCAGGTAAAGCGGTAGCCTACGAAAAATGGGCGTATGCACATGCCGATTGGGAACTGCCCTTTCGCTGGTACGACGACTCGATCCCTGAGGATTTTCCCGAAGTTGTCGGCAACATCAATCCCGAGACCGGCGAATTGAAGTACACGCCCGAGCGCAACTGGGGCTACTTCTATGAGACGCTCGGCGAATGGGACGGCGGCAACCTCGCGTGGACACACACGCAGCACGGACGCGAGACTTCGTATTACGCCATCTACTTCGACCTGCTGCCTCCGGGCAAGCAGCCCGAGGCGCTGCCGCGAACCGGGTTTGTCGGCGACGGCACCGAGCGAGTTGAGGAAATCGGCGCGAGCACGCACGGCCTGCTGCTGAGCCGCGTGGAAGTGGCGGATTGGAACGGCGATGGCCTCCCCGATATCATTGTCGGAGGCGAGCGCGGCGGGGTCATCTGGTATCCGAATCGCGGCACGAAGCAGTACCCCAGCTTTCCTTACGCCAAGCTGATGTTCACCGCGGACGGCAAGCCGCTAGATGTCGGCTTCAGCGCCACCCCGCTTGTCATCGACTGGGACGGCGACGGCATCCAGGACCTGGTCTGCGGTGTCGAGTGGAACCGCGCCGTCTGGTACAAGAACATCGGCAGCAACGCGGAATCCAACCTTCTTTATAAGGGGCTGATTTATACCGATGACGGCAAGCCGTTCCAGTTGCCGCACGAACCAGTGCCCGAAATCCAGGGCGTGTACAAAACCGACTACCACCCGGTCCTCGCCGCAGCCGACATGAACGGTGATGGCAAGGTCGATCTCCTCGCCGGCGGGTACGTCACGGGCCGGATCTATTTATTTGAGAACCGCGGTTGGAATTCTGACCACACACCGATCCTGCACTTCGTCGGCCCGCTCGAAGCCGACGGACAGCCGCTCGACGTAGGCTGGGCCGCCGCGCCCACCGCCGCCGATGTCGACGGCCTGATTGACATTGTCACCGGCGATATGCCCATGACGAAAGAAGGCGGCGACTCCTCCTCGAGTGAGAACTTTCTCTACTACTTCAAGAATGTTGGCACCCGCATCGCTCCGAAGTTCGCCAAACAGAAGTTCCCGGTGAATGGGAAGTTCCCCGCAGGCGCAATCGCCGCGCCCCGCTTGGTCGATCTCAACGGCGATGGTTTGCTCGACCTGGTGGTCGCGCGCGATACCGACCTCTCGATCTATCTCAATGTCGGTACGAAGACCTCGCCGCTGTGGGAGTACGCGCCGCCCTTGCCTGGCAAGTGGCACACTGCGCCGCTCTACGGGTGGGGCACGCAACTGGTCGACTGGAATGGCGACGGTGCCTTCGACCTGGTGCATGGGTTCAGCGTGCAGCTGAACCTCAACAAGGGAAACCCGCAGTTCTTCGGCCCTGACCAGAGCATTCTCGGACCCGGCGAAAAAATCTTCCACAAGTCGCCGACCGGTGATCAGTGGAGCTTCACCTACATCGCCGACCTCGACGGCGACGGCAAGCCCGACATCCTCTACGGCGTTCACCAGGGATGGGTCTATTTTCATCGCAACCTGAGCACGGGCACAAAGACGAAGTTCGACACCGAGGGTGTCCGCCTTATGATGGAGGACGGCAACCCTATCAAGGTCGGGCCCGCGCCGGACCACCCGTGGGACTTCGATGTTCTGCAAGGCGCGCGCACCACAGTGGCCGCCGCCGACTTCAACCACGATGGCAAGGTCGACCTGATCGTCGGCGACACATACGGGAAAGTCCGTTATTACCGGAATCTCACTGGCGGCTCGAATCCGACTTTCGCGAAGCCGGACGTGATCGCCGACGTCGGGACTCGCCTAGTGCCCGAGGTCGCCGACTGGAATCGAGATGGATGGCCCGACGTCATCGTTGGCAGCAATCGGGCCTACGTGATCTTGAATTCCGGTCAACGCAGCGGCCCGCGTTTCTTGCCCGCGCAGCCGCTGAGTCTCGCTCCCGGCAACTCACATGCCGGAGGCGCGCTCGAACCTGTACCCGGCCGGCCGGAATGGCGTGAAAGTCCGGGTGACGGCGCGTTTCTTCCGTACGAATCCGTGGTGACCGCAGTCGATTGGAACGGCGATGGCGACGTCGACCTGTTGGCACGCGCCTCGTACGGTTATCTGTGCTGGTTTGAGCGGTCATTTCTCGAGCATGGTTATGCGCCCGCTCAGGTTACCGGCATCGCTGCGCGATAAAGCGTCGATGCGAGTTTTCGGATCAGTTCAGGGAGCGAAGTATGAATGTGACAATTCCAAACGACCCACAGCAGCTCAAGCGCGATTTTGACCGCGACGGCTTCGTCGTGATTCGCGCCTTCGTCCGCGGCGCAGAACTGGACGATCTTCAGCGCGAGATCGCGCGATATATTGCCCGGATCCCCAGGCTGCCGCGCACCGACGTCATGTACGAAGACCGGGAGCGCCCCGAATCGCTCAAGCAGCTCGCGCACATGAAACAGAACGACGCATTCTTCGCGTCGCTGATCGAGCGCCCCAACTGGATCAGTGTGGCTGAGCTGCTTCTTGCCGACAAGGCCATCCCGCAGGAGGTCGAATGGTTCAACAAGGTTCCAGGCCGTAACGCCGCGACGCCACCTCACCAGGACGGCTACTACTTCATGCTGGAGCCGAACGAGGCGGTCACCATGTGGCTTGCGCTCGATCCTGTGGACGAATCTAACGGCTGCTGGCGCTACGTTCCGCAGTCGCATCGCTGCGGGACGAGACCCCACGGGCGAACGCAGGTCCTCGGGTTCTCTCAAGGGATCACGGACTACAGTCCGAAAGACCGCCAAGCTGAGCAACCGATTCACGCCGAGCCCGGCGACCTGCTGGTGCATCACGCTATCACCATTCACCGCGCCGACCGCAACGAGAGTGAACGCCAGCGACGCTCACTTGGGCTGATCTACTACGCCGCCCGCACGCGCCAGGACGTGCAAAAGCTGGCGGCGTATCAGCGCAGCTTGAACGAGGAACTCCAGTCGGCCGAGAAGCTTTAACGCGCCGTATATCGTCGCGGCGAAAGACGTCGCCGGCCGCGGTCAAGATGGCGGAAGCTTCATCGTCATGGGAAGGAGAAGCCCGGTGCTTGCGGCTTCCCCTTCCTTAAATTCCGGCGCGCGCATTTCCAAGGTGGATAACACAACCGTGGAATAGAGAGAGGACTGTCATGCCGTGAATCGCAATACGACTCAGTCAGGAAATCGGGGAATATCGTATGCTGTGCGTTGCCACAGACTCTACCGGCAAATTCTGGGAGGTACATGAAGCATACGCGCGAGGCCCAATTCCTGTTCGTCGCATTCCTTGGCCTGACTGGTTGGGATCAGGCGCAGCCGACGTTTCAGTTGAAAGATGGCGATCGCGTCGTGTTCTACGGTGACAGCACAACCGAGATTCACTTCTATGACAACATCGCCGAGCCCCGGGTGTACTCCACATACGTGGAAACGTACGCCGTCACTCGCTTCCCGGGTTGGCGCCTCCAATTCCGAAATTCGGCATGGGGCGGCGATCGAGCCGCCGGCGGACGTGGCGGCCCCATCGACGTGCGCCTCCAGCGCGACGTGATCGCCTACAAGCCGACGGTCATGACCCTCATGCTGGGCATGAACGATGCCTGGGGTCTTCCCTACGATGCTAAGCTTTTCAACACGTTTGCGACCGGTTATGAGCACATAGCTGATTTCGTGAAGGGCGCGGTCCCAGGCATACGCCTTACCGTTATTCAACCCTCGCCGTACGACGACATTACCCGCCCGCCTGGTTTCGAAGGCGGTTACAACGGGGTCCTTGTCCGCTACGGCGCCTTCGTAAAGGAACTCGGACAGCGCGACGGCCTAACCGTCGCGGATCTGAACGCCCCCCTGATAGCCGCTCTCGAAAAAGCCAAAGCTGCCGACTCCGCCGTCGCCCAGAAGATAATCCCGGACCGTGTACACCCCGGTCCAGCGGGACATCTGCTGATGGCAGAGGCTCTGCTCAAGGCCTGGAACGCACCAGCTATCGTCGCCGCGGTGGAAATCGCCGCCGCCGACAAGCGAGTAGTTCGCGTTGAAAACACGTCCGTCACGCGTCTGGAGAGCACCCACGGTTTGTCTTGGACGGAGCTGGACAAGGCCCTGCCCTTTCCCATCGATATGGAGGATCCGGCAGTGGTGCTTGCCGTCCGCTGCTCCGATTTGGTGCAAGCGCTCAACCTTCAGCTCCTCAAGGTCACGGGACTCACTGCGTCACGTTACGTGCTCAAAATCGACGGGGAGCAGATCGCGGTGTTCGGCAGGGAAGAATTGAGAGAAAGCGTCAATCTGGCTCTGTTCAACACACCCATGAAAAAACAGGCGATAACCGTCCACGGTCTCATCTTGAAGCGCATCGACGTCCAGTTCGGTAGCTGGAGGCAGGTTCAGGTTCCCTTACAAGACGATTCTCTGCCGCAAAAGCAGGCGGCATTGGAGGCGTTGGACAAACTGGAGCAGGAACTGCTCAATCAACAGTACGCTGCAGCACAGCCCAAGTCGCGGCATTACGAGTTGGTGCCCGAAGAGGAAACAGCTCCCGAAATGAAGCCGAGGAAATCCGTGGCCGACTTCCTCCCCTGACGACCTCACAAATCGACGTCGCATCCCTCTACCCACAACCACGCCAAAGAACCCGTAGCTGAGGTCGGCTCGCAACTCCAAGTCCTGTTTATAGGGTCCATGGCGCATGATCACTTTTGTTGGGGCCAGTTTGATGAGACGTCGGCAGTGACGCGGCGCAGCAACAGGCCGGTGTCCGGTTCGGTGGCGGTGGAGCGCAAGCGCATGTAGTTAATACCGGAGCTGCGGCGGTTGTCCTGAATGACGCCGATGTGCTTGCCATCGAGTGCGAGCACAACTTCGCGCCGATCGATGTCCCAAGCAAGCTCCAGATCGTGCCATTTGCCGGCATCAAGCTTGATGTCGGGCAGGATCTCCCCGTCGGGAGCAATGTGTAGATTGAAGACGTTGAAGAATCCGTCTTCGTCGTCCCACGGCACGGAGTAGTGATCGGTGAGTCCGATCCTGGTGCCGTGAAAGCCGGGCTTGAGCATGAGGCTGAGCTTGAGCGCGCCCTTGCCGCCAACGGGAAAATTCCAGACGGCCGCGGCCGGCCAATCGGCGTCCGCCTTGCGAATCGAGAGCACATGGCCAGTGTCAGAAACGGTTTCGAGGTCTACACCTTTGCTGCCAAAGGCCGTCCAGTCGCCGATGCCGTGCGAGAAATCGGTCTCCTGCCGCGTCTGGTAGAGCCACGCCGGATCGAAAAGGGTGAAGGTGCGCACGTTGCCAGTCTGCACCCAGTTCGAGAAGAGGACGTTGCCCTGCGCGGTGAGTGTCGGGAAGCTGTAAGCCCAGCCGTAGTCGGCGTGGAAATCGATCGGCTCGTTCCGGTGCGGGTCGCGCAGGAGTTCCCGAAAGCCGCGCCAGGTGCGGCCTTCATCGTTGGAGATGGCGCCGTGCAAGACGTAGCGCGCGCCGTAGGCGTACGGGTAACGCAGGCAGGCGTTTGACAGCAGCAGCAGACTGCCGTCCTTGAGCCGCAGCAATCCTGCCGGCGAGTCGGATGAAATCAGCTTCGAAGGTTGCGGATGCGACCAGCGCGCGCCGTCGGGGGAGAACGACTCGTAAAACCGGCCGCGCTCGGTCCGCAACAACATCCAGACGCGGCCATCTTTCAATTGGATGACAACGGGCTCGTCGGCGCCATAGGTGGACAGGTCGGGAACCTGCACATTAAGCACGTCGGGCGAAGTGTGCCACGTCTCGCCGCCGTCGTCGGAATAGGTGGAGGTGACGCTGTACTGGCCGAAGTAAGTGAAGCCCTCGAAGCCGAGGCGCGGATCGTCGTAGCTGTTGTGTCGCTTGAACGAGAAGGGGAGGACGATACGCCCGTTGCGCATCTGGATGACCGAGAGCAGGTCGCTGCCGGGTCCAGCCCATATGCGGTGCGGCGTTCCCCATCGCTTGCGGTGGTCGTAGCTGCGGGCGTGCCAAATGTCAAGGACCAGGCCGGGGCGGTCGGGCGTGCCGTCTTGCGCGCGTGGGTAAAGAGCGCCACTGTTGGCGTCGCAAAGAATGAAAACGTGGATTTCGCCGTCGCGATCTAAAAGCCGCTCAAAGAGCGCGAAGCCCCCGGCACTCTTAGGCCAATCGAACAGGTCTTGCGGCTGCGACCAGGTGCGGCCCTCGTCAGGAGAGTAACGCGCCTGCATCGTCTGCTGTTGGTTGCGACGTGCGACCGACAGTGCAACGATGCGGCCATCCGGCAGCGTCACTGCCTCATACATGTTTTCGCGGAACGGGTAACGGGCTTCCGGATCCGCCGTGAAGCTGGAGACTGCCTGCGGCGGAAGGGGCGTGTCGGCCGCTGCGGAGGTGGAGCTCTGCGTGGCCGCCCATGCGGCGCAGACGACAAACAGGATGAAGGTGGAGGTAGAGGTCTTCATGATGTCTCCAATCGGATCTGATCAATGCATGTCTCAGCCCTGAGCACTGTTTGCGTTCTGCAAGAGTTCCTGTACGTACCAGCCGTCAAATTGCCGGCAGCCCCTGTCTGTCGCAAAACTCTAGCCGACCGCAGAATCAACAGCTTACAACAATATTTCGAATCGTTGATCTGGTATAACTCCCTGCATGTTCACGTATGGGCAAAAATCTCAAACGCATTGAAAAGGCTTGGTTTCCGGTCTCGTAATTTCGTCGTACAGCTGTCTGAATCCTCAAGAGCATGTACAATCCGGTTTCGACGATCAAGTCTGGGGAGGCTAGCACGATGGACGTTGCGAAGAAAATTGTCGACCTGCTCGCCGGAATAGCAGTGATTTTCACGCTCGTGTTCATCGGATTGCAGTGGAACGAAATGCGAAAGGGGGGAGAGGACACGAAAGCATTAGCAGGAGCGGCAAAAGCACAAGCTGACGCTGCGAAAACCATCGCTGAATCTTCCGGCTCTGAGCGAGAATTTGTAGAGACCCAATACTAGGGCAGGTTTCCGTGATGGGGCTGTTCGGCTAGACTCGGAGGAATGCGCGACAACGAATTCACGAAAATCTTGAATTGGCCAGGCTACCGAGTCTTTCGACACGAAATCGATGAAACCGCCATGACCCTGCG
>Ga0193747_1000049_pt1 | contig 79970 bp, 61 predicted proteins | sample L1m2metaG_FD_143048 | JGI IMG/M metagenome (GOLD analysis project Ga0193747, IMG submission 143048) | Soil microbial communities from a riparian zone of the East river system, Colorado, United States - L1m2 | ecosystem: Environmental > Terrestrial > Soil > Riparian zone | place: USA: East River... | reverse complement strand
CCCCTGTTTTATGCTTCGATGGTTGCCTCGCGGCAGCTCATCGCCAAACTCGGGGCCGAGCGGATCGTTATTCCTTTCTCGTAGGGCTCTTTCATCCCCTGCTTCAGACCGGTTTATCCCGGCGCTCCAGCTATTTTTTCAGGGCCGCCCCGCTGAACCAGGGTTTTTATCCTGCGCACCTGCAAGAGAAATCCCCGCCGAGCGGCGATGACCTATGAATGCCCGCAGTCCTCTCCCTCTTACCTGGAAGGCCGCCCGACCTGATCCTATCGAATCCCTCCGCTACGAATAAAACGCCGCGAATATTCACCGCTTGTCAGCACTAACCATACTGCATAAACTCCACTCGGAGTGCTCAATCCAATCTGATTAGACCAGTGATATGAGCGAAGAAGATTTCCAGCACGGTGGCGATCGCTTCCCCCCGACGCGCCGGTCGGTGATCGAGGCGGTGCGCAGTATTGATGCCGAGGAGCGGGAGCGCGCGCTGGAGGCGCTGTGCGCGGCCTACTGGAAGCCCGTGTATAAGTACGTGCGCTGGCGATGGAACCGGCCCGCCGACGTGGCGCAGGATCTCACGCAGGGATTCTTCATGGACCTTCTGGAACGCGCATTGCTCGAAAAGTTTGATGCCAAGAAAAGCCGGCTGCGAACCTACCTGCGCGTCTGCGCGGACAGTTTTGTTTCGAATGAAGACAAGGCCGGGCGGCGGCAGAAGCGCGGCGGAAATGTACTCCACGTCGCGCTCGATTTTGCTGGCGCAGAAGAGGAACTCGGCGCGACAGTGATGGACCCAGCTTTGATTCTTTCTCCAGAATCGCTCGAGGAGTTTTTCGAAAAAGAATGGGTGCGAAGCCTTTTCGCGCTGGCCGTGGAAGACTTGCGCGAAATGTGCGCGGCCTGTGAGCGGGAAAGAACTTTTCATCTATTCGAAGCGTACGACCTCGAGGGCAGCGAAAAGATTTCGTACCAGCAGCTTTCGAAAGAATATGGAATTTCCATGACGGACGTGACCAACGCGCTGGCGTGGGCGCGCCGCGAATTTCGCAGAATCGCCCTGGAGCGGCTGCGCGAACTTTGTAGCACCGAGGAAGAATTTCAGCGCGAAGCGCGCGCCGCCTTTGGCTGGGACGCGAAATGAAATTTCTTTCCGACAAGGCGCTGGAAAGATTGCGCGACGGCGCGGAGACGCCGGACCTCGCCGGCACGCGCTACCGCTTGCTCGAACGCCTGGCGCGCGGCGGCATGGGAGTGGTGTACGCCGCGGAAGACGGGAAACTGCGGCGGCGCGTGGCGCTGAAAGTCCTCGATGTTCCGGGAACGGCCGGCGACCTGGCAAACCGGCTGATCCGCGAAGCGCGCGTGCTGGCTGCTCTCGAGCATCCCGGCATCGTGCCCGTTCACGACGTGGGCACACTCGCGGACGGCCGCGTTTTCTACACCATGAAATTTGTGGAGGGAAATCGGCTCGCCAAATATATTGAGACGGTCGCGTCCTTTCCGGACCGGTTGCGAATTTTTCTTCGCATTTGTGACGCCGTTGCGTTCGCGCACGCGCGCGGCGTGCTGCACCGCGATCTGAAGCCGGCAAACATCATGGTCGGGCCGTTCGGAGAAGTCCTGGTGATGGATTGGGGCCTGGCGAAAATCCTGCGCGGAGAAGTTTCTAGCGGTGCGCGCGAAGCCGATCCGGAAGCAACGGTTTTCGAAAAACCAAAGCAACCAAATATTGCCGGCGATGCCACGGAAATCTCCGTCGTGACCGGACACGGCACGGTGATGGGCACGCCGGGATACATGTCGCCCGAGCAAGCGCGCGGCGACGTGGAACACCTGGACGCGAGCAGCGACATCTATTCGCTCGGCGCACTGCTGCGATTCTTGCTTACCGGCCATCCGGAAATAGCTCCTGTTCCGGGTGGACGCCGCCTCAATAAATCGCTGGCGGCTATTTGCGCAAAATCGACGGCCGCGGCTCCGGCGGAGCGCTATCCCAGCGTACAGCAGCTGGCGCTGGATGTTTCGAGATATCTGGACGGGCTGGCGGTCGGCGCCCACCGGGAGAGCGCTTTGGAGAAGGCCGGGCGTTTTTACCGCCGGTACCGGTTCTTCATATTGTTGATTGCGGCGTATTTGGTGATGCGGGTAGCAATTTTGCTTTTTATGCACAGATAGGCTTAAAGGAATTCGGGGATTCGTTGTAAGGAACACCAGAGAGACAGATCGCGACGGAGGAAGGTGATGAATAAAGTGCTGCTGGGGCTGCTGCTGGGAGCCTTACTGGGAGCGATTGACGGGGCAACGGCGTGGTTCACTCCGGCGGTGCGCGCTCAGCTCGCGGGCATTATCATCGGGTCCACCGTCAAGGGGCTCATAGCTGGCGTTGCCGCGGGCATTTTTGCTCGAAAGGTGAATTCCGTCCCTTTGGGAATCCTTTTCGGTGTGGCGGTTGGCTTCGTACTCGCTTTCCTCGTCGCGTACCTGCAGCACGGCTACTACTTCGAGATCATCTTGCCCGGCAGTATCGTTGGAATGATCGTGGGTTACGCCACGCAAAAGTACGGAGCGGCTCCGGCAACAACGCCGGCGACGCGGTGAGCTTGGATTTCGAGCGGTACCTTTTCTAGCCTCAACGTATTTGCAAGACAATTCTTGTGTCGAAGCATCTCTTGAAAGGACATCGAATCATGAGAGGGTTGACGAAAATTCTGAGTGTTTTGGTGTTGAGCACGGGTATTATGCCGATTCCAAACCGTGCCGCAGGCAGTGGGGCGGAAGCGTTTGAAAAGTTGAAGTCGCTAGTGGGACACTGGGAGACCGACAAAACGAACATGAACAAGGCGACGCTGGACTTGGAGCTGACTTCGGGTGGCACGGCCGTGCTTGAAAAGTTCCACATGGTGGAGGGCGGCAAGCCGGTGGAGATGACCACGCTGTACTACCTGGATGGCGACCAGGTGAAGCTAACCCACTATTGCATGGCGGGAAATCAGCCGACGATGCGCGGAACGTATGCGCCGGAGACAAAGACGATCACGTTCGATCTGGTGAGCATCTCGAATCTGAAGAGCGCCGATGACGGTCATATGCATCACGCGGTGTACACGTTTATCGACAACGGTCATTTCAAGACCGCTTGGACATTCCGCAAAGAGCAGAAAGATGCTTTTACGGAAGACGTGACGTACGTCCGGAAGTGACCCGAATGCACTAGAAGCAACGCAAACTTGAACTTGCTGCGAATCCCGGTGGGACAAACAGGAATGTCTGTCCCACTTTTTGTGCCCGGCATAGAATACCCTGCATCCAACTGCGAGGAGCGATGCGATGGGATTTGCGGCGTTTGCCGGGCACAAATATCTGAACCTCGAAACCTTCAAGAAGAGCGGCGATGGCGTGAAGACGCCGGTATGGTTTGCCGCGGATCCATCGGCGAGTCTCGATGCGAACGACGCAAAACTGTATGTGTACACCATCGGCGTGTCCGGAAAAGTGAAACGCATTCGCAACAACCCGCGCGTGAGAATCGCTCCGTGCGACATGCGTGGCAGAGTGCTGGGCGAATGGGTGGAAGCGCGTGCGGAAATCGTCACGGGCGAAGAGGCTGCCCGCGGAATGCAGTTGCTCAACAGGAAGTATTTTCCGTGGAAACAGTTGCTGGGATTCTTCGCGTCCTTCAGCCGGCGCGGGCGGACCGTCTTCGTGATCCGCCCAGCGTGAAAAAAGAAGCGGCGAGTAATGTTGCAGAAGTCTCTCGCTCAGCGACACGCGGGGGTCGTCCGTCGAACCTCGCCAGCATTTGGCGCAAAATGCTGGAACGTCATTACCGGGGCCAAAGCCACCCAAATGTGCCGGCGACCAGCAAGCTATAGATGAAGCCATCGAAGGCTTCCTTGAGGGCCACACTCCAAGGCTGGCCCTTCCAGATGCCGTTGACCAAGGGTCCCAGAGCGAAAGTAAGGAACGCGGCGGTGCCAGCGACGCGAAAAACCGCCAGATAGTGCGCACCGGGCGCAACCGTGTGTCCCGTGAGATAGGCAACGAAGAAGCCGATCAGCAGGCAATAGGCAAACCACATGCCGAGAAACTTCGGCATGGCGGGTGGGGCGCTGGGATAAATGGTTAGAAACCCCACCGGTCCCTGCTTGTACTTTTCTTGCATGGCAGGCGTGCTCATGTCCTTATGGGTGCAAAAAGGGAAATGATAGAGACCCGGGGTCAGGCCAGCCGGACGCAGGGCGGCAAGAAGCTTGTCCTCCTCCGGGAGGTGCCGGTAGTCGCTTTGGTGATACTTCAGCACCATGTGAATGAGGGAGCTGGCCACGAATACGATGACGGCCGAGAGCAGGATGGGGAGCAAAAGAGCAGTGAGCGGAACCATGCGCAGCCTCCTTGGAAGCAAAGACGAATGCAGGAATTTAGGCGTGAGGCTACCGCCGAAAGAGGTTGCGGTCAAGAGCAAGTCGCCGCAGTCGCCGCGAGCGGTGCCCTTCGCCAATCTCAGGGCAAAAAAGGCGCGGGCGGGCGCGACTGGCTGGGTCGTGCGTGCGCCGGCGCGTTCCGTGAAGATGTCGCCACGCGCAGGAAGCGTCAATAGATCACTTTCAGGGAAAATTGGATCTGGCGCGATGGGCCGGCGGTCCGGCTGATGACGCCGAAGCCGCTGCCTCGGACGATGTTGGAGGGCAGCCCGAAATTCACTTCGTTGAAGATATTGAAGAACTCGGCCCGAAATTGAAGGATAGCGAGTTCGCCGTTTCCCCGATGGCCGAAGGCGGTGTCCTTGATCAAGGCCATGTCAAAATCGCGGAAGCCGGGACCGCGAAATCTGCTGCGGCCAAGTGTGCCGAAACGGCCGTGGTTTGGGCCGGTCCCGCCGGGGACGTTGATGGGGATTTGGAAGAATGAACCGTTCGCTGCGCCCCTACCGAAGTAGTCCTCGCGCACCGCGCGGCTGGTAGAAAAATTCGGGATGGCAAGAAGGTCGGGACGATCGGTGCCGCCCGCTCCGCCTGCGCCGGTCTGCTGCTCGCCGGAAAATACGGTGAACGGCGGACCGGTCGTCAAGGTCGTAATGTCCAGGACCTGCCAGCCTTTGGTAAGTGTCTTGCCCAATGGCTGGAGGAAGCGAAGGCGATCCAGGGGCAGGGACTGAATCAGGCTTAGCGTGAATACGTGGGTCACATCGAAAGTGGAGGGGCCCTTGTCACCTCTCGGATTAAACGGATCCTGGGGCAAGGTCTGCAAAATCACGCCGGGATTTCCGGAAATGCCGCCAGGTACAGCGCTGGTGTCATCAATACTTTTGGAAAATGTGTACGTGGCTTGGAAGCTGAGGCCCGTGTGGGCCGTGTTCTGGCTGACGCTTGTCTGTAGCGCGTGATAGCTGGAGTGCGCACCCGTAGACATGACCATTTCAGGACCGAAGCCGCCGATGGCATGGCCCGCCGAATTGAATTGCGTATAGGGCGCAAAGGCCGGGTCCGCGCCCCCATAACCGTTCGGGGAGAGGACGCTGGCAAGATGGACTCCCAATGTGGCGACGTAGGAGGCGCTCAACTTTACGCTTCCGATTTCCTGATCGATGCCCAAGGTGTCCGTGGCGATATAGCCGTTGCGGAAATGCGGATCCAAGCTGATGGCCGTGAATAATTGAACCTGATTGCCTGGCGTGAGAGCAGCCAAATCGTTCTGGAATCGCTGCACGTCCATCGGCGTGTTGGGCGGAACGTTGCTGCTGCTTCCGGAGGAAAAGAGCAGCTGCCCCGGCGTGGTGTAGACGGGAGGAAGAGCGAGGGGCACAACGGAATCCTGAAAGTTCAATGAAACGCCGGGCAGCGCGGTGACTAATGGCTGAAAGACGAAGGGAAACGCGCCGGTGACATAATTCTCCAGCCACAGGTTGGGAAGGATGGTGGTGATGGCGCCACCCGCGTGAAGGGTGGTGTGCTTGGCCAGGCCGTAGTCCAGCGAGAGGCGCGGGCCCCATCCGTTCCAGTCCATGGCGTAGGGGGGGTGGGGATTGTAAAGGTAGATTTGTTTTGTGCCGGGAGTAAGGAAGTCCGCGAGCTGGCCGTTTGGTCCAATCGGAATTGCAAGCGACGTACGATGCTTCGCTTCATGGATGTGGCTGTTCACTTCGTAGCGCAGGCCATAGTTGACGCTCAAGCGGGCGGTGGCCTTCCAGGTGTCCAGGAAGTAGAAGTTGTAGGCCTCGCGGCGCACGGCCGCTTCGTCAAACTTATCTCCCTTTGGCGTCAGGCTCGCGGCGGCGGTCACGGTGTAGGAATAGGATGTCGCGGTGAGGAGACCGGTAAGGGAATCGGGGAGCGGATCTCCCGGATGGATATCATGCTGGCCGCTGGCGGAGGGAATCAAGACGGGAGAATAAGCGGTGCCTCCTCCGAAGGTGTAAAGCCCGTTGGGGTTCGTTCCAAAAATCGTGGAATCGCGGTTGAATCGCAGTTCCGCGCCCCATTTGAAGGAATGCGCGCCGTGCGTGTGGACCATGTCGTGTTTGAGCTGGTAGACGTTCCCGTAGGAACCGAAGATGGACCCGTCAGCGGAATTGAAACCTTCAAAAAGACCGTCGCCGAAAGCAAGGGCTGGCTGAGTGTGGTTGCTGGTGATGAAAAGAGGCGTGCTGCGGATGTAACCCAGAGTCGTTTGATAGCTGAAGTGCGGCGTGAGGGTGCGCGAATATTTTACGGCGGCATTGCGCTGGTGATCGAAGAACTTCACGCCAAAATCGGGATCGATCACGGTCTGATCGGGGTTGGTGATCGGGCCGGTAACTTGATTGCGGCTGAAGCGCAGGAACAGGGTGGCCTTATCCGAAAAGCGATGATCGAGCCGGAGCGAAGCCTGATCCGTATTGGTGACAACTTTGGAAGATGTGGCATACGTGCGCGCGCCGTACGCGCCGTGAGGATCGTTCGGCAAAGGATAGCGGGCGAGAAGGGCCGCGATGCTGCTGTTGACCGGAACGGTCAACGTATCGCCGGGAAAAGTGGTGGTGTCAATTCCCTGCCTCTCCGCAAGAGTCGGCACGGGGAATACTTGCGTGGTCCCGAGAACTTGCCGGAAGCCCTGGTATTCGGCGAAATAAAATGTCTTGCCGCGGCCATCGTAGATGAAGGGAAGGAAGACCGGGCCGCCGTTGGTTAGACCGAATTCATTGCGGGCAAAGGGCGGGAGACGCCGAGTGTCCACATCGCTCTTGTGGTCAAAGAAATTTCGCGCGTCGAAGGAGGCATTGCGGACAAATTCGAACAGGCTGCCGTGGACTTGATTGCTGCCGGACCTCGTGACCACGTTCGTGAATCCCGCGGCGCCGTGACCGGTGTCCGCGGGCATGACGCCGGAATTGGATTGCACTTCCTGGATGGCGTCGACGTTGAAGTTGGAAAAAGTAGCGCCGCCGAGTTCGGGGTCGGTAGTGTCCGCTCCGTCGATGGCGAAGACCGCGGCGGAGCCGCGCTGGCCGTTGACGGCAAATTGCTGCGTGAAATTGGCGGCGCCGTTGGTGTCTGTCATGGTGCCGGCGGCAAGGAGGAGGAGCTTGCTGAAGTCGCGTTCATTCAGCGGCAAACTGGACACTGCCCCGGTGGTGAGATGTTCGCCGCCGCTGGCCTGGGGAGAAGCGGCATCGTGTGCGACCGTGATGCGATGCTCCTGCCCTTGGAGCAAGAGTTGAAGACTGGACGTGAGTGTGGCGCCGTCTCGAACGACCACGGGATCCGCTGCGGTCCAAATCTTGCCCGCCGCGCTTATCGTTAGTGTGTAGTTGCCCGGTGCGATCCCGGTGAACGCGAACTGGCCGGTTGTGGATGTTGTCGTGGAATATTCGCGGTTGCTCTCCGCCGCGAAGAGCTTGATGGCGGCCATGTCGACGGGATTTCCCGCCCCGTCGCGCAGGACACCGCTCCAGGAAAGCGCCGGAGAAGAGTGGAGAGAGGGAATTAGGACGAATACGATGGCAAGGAAAAAGGCGCGAGCGAGCGGACGGGACCAAGAAAGCATCGAGAGACATTATACGCGGGTTGATTTTGAAGACGACGGCGGCGCGAGCGTGGTCACGAGATTTTATGGCGATTGACGGGGTGTCGAGATAGTCTGCGAAAAGTATGTCCGGCCTGCAACACATCTGCGGCCAGAAGATCCTCCTGCTTGTCCACCTTCGTGATAACCGGTAGTTGGTATAGAATGGGCCAGTTTTCGAGCCTCATGAAGGAAATCCGATGAAAAAACTCAATTTGCGGCACCTTCGAATCAGTTCGCTGGTTTTCGCTTCGTTGATCCTCGCTTGCGCATACGCACTGGCGGCGGATGACGCTTCCTCTTCGCTCCCGGCGCCGCCAGTGGCGAAGAAAGCTCCGAAGACCACGGAGATCAATGGCCGCACGATGGTGGATAACTACTATTGGCTGCGCGACAAGAAGAATCCCGAGGTGAAAGCTTATTTGGAGGCCGAGAACGCCTACACTGATGCCGTGATGAAACCGACGGAGGGATTGCAGAAGAAGCTGTATGACGAAATGCTGAGCCGCATCAAGGAAACGGACATCGAGGTGCCCTATAAGGAGGGCGATTACTTCTATTATTCGCGGACGGAAGCGGGGAAGCAGTATCAGATTCATTGCCGGAAAAAGGGCGGCATGGACGCGCCAGAGGAAGTGGTGCTGGACGTGAATGAAATGGCCAAAGGGCAGAAGTTCATATCGCTGGGGGCATACAACGTGAGCGATGACGGGAATCTGCTCGCGTATACGACGGACAACACCGGCTTCCGGCAATACTCGCTGGCGGTGAAGGATTTGCGGACTGGGAAACTGCTGCCGGACCACGCGGAGAGAGTCGGATCGGTGGTTTGGGCGAACGACAACAAGACGATCTTCTATACCGTCGAAGATGACACGACCAAGCGGCAATACCAGGTGTACCGCCACACCGCGGGGACGAGCGGTTCCGACAAGCTGGCCTACGAAGAGAAAGATGAAAAATTCGATGTGTACGCGGCGAAAACGCGCAGCAAGGCTTACATCGTTCTGTTTTCCGCAAGCCATACGACGAGCGAAGCCCGCTACCTTCCCGCCGGCGAACCAGCGGCCGAGTGGAAGGTGATGCAGCCGCGCAAGCAGGGCGTGGAATACTACCCGGATCACAACGGAAACTTTTTTTATATCCGGGTCAACGACACGGGGCGGAATTTCAGGTTAGTGAAGGCGCCGGTGACTGATCCGCGGAGCCAGAATTGGCAGGAGGTCGTTCCGCATCGCGCGGACGTCATGTTGGACGACACGGACTTCTTCAAGAACTACTACGTATTGAGCGAGCGGGAAAATGGATTGCCGCAAATCCGGGTAACCGATTTAGGCAGCGGTGAATCGCGGCGGATCGAGTTTCCCGAGCCCGCCTACGCGAGTTATGGCTACACCAATCGTGAATACGATACCAGCAAGTTCCGCTATGGCTACCAGTCGTTCATTACGCCGCGGTCGGTCTTCGAGTACGACATGGCCAGCGGCAAATCCACGCTGCTGAAGCAGAAAGAAGTGCCCGGCGGCTATGACCGCACGCGATATCAAGTGCAGCAGATTTATGCGACGGCTTCCGACGGAGTGAAGATTCCGATCTCCGTGGTGTACCTGAAGGGTGCAAAGCTGGATGGAAAAGGGCCGTTCTATCTGACCGGCTATGGCTCTTACGGATATTCCATTGACATCGGCTTCAACTCCGATCTTTTTAGCATGATCGATCGCGGCGTGGTAGTGGCGGTGGCCCACATTCGCGGCGGCGGCGAAATGGGGAAGGCCTGGCACGACGACGGGCGCATGATGCACAAGAAAAATACCTTCACGGACTTTGTGACCTCGGCCGAGTACCTGGTAGCGCAAGGATACGGCTCGAAGAACCGTCTGGCGATCGAAGGAAGAAGCGCCGGCGGCCTGCTGATGGGCGCAGTTTTAAATATGCGTCCGGATTTGTTTCACGCCGCGCTGGTTGGCGTTCCATTCGTGGACGTCATGAACACCATGCTGGATGAGACTCTGCCTCTGACCGTGGGCGAATTTGAAGAGTGGGGCAACCCGAAGGAAAAACCGGCGTTCGATTACATGATGACCTACTCGCCGTACGACAATATTGAGGCCAAGAAGTATCCCAACATGCTGGTGAGGACATCTTTTAATGACAGTCAGGTGATGTACTGGGAGCCGGCCAAGTATGTTGCCAAGATGCGCGCGATTCGAACGGACCACAATATTATGATCCTGAAAACGAACATGGATCCCGCGGGGCACGGAGGCGCCTCCGGGCGATATGACCGCTTGCATGAGAAGGCCTTTGACTACGCTTATTTTCTGACGCAGATGGGAATTCAGGACTGACTGCCGCGCGATGTTGCCGTCTTCGAAGGATCAACGGGCAATGAGCGCTGACGAAGAGGCCGAGGCAAGAGCGCGGAGAGAATTCGCGTATGGAGCGCGGGCTACGCCGCGTTCGGTGAAGATGGCGGCGATATAGCGTGCGGGCGTGACGTCGAAGGCGGGATGCGCGGCGTGGACGTCGGGAGCGATGCGGACGCCCTGGAGATGGGTGACTTCGGCGGCGGAGCGCTCTTCGATGGGAATGTGGTCGCCGTCGGGGATGGAGAGATCGAAGGTGGAAACAGGCGCGGCGATGTAAAAGGGGACGTTGTTCTCCTTGGCGAGAACGGCCATCTGGTAGGTGCCGATTTTGTTGGCGGTATCGCCGTTGGCGGCGATGCGGTCGGCGCCGGTGACGATGGCCCCAACTTTTCCCAATTTCAAAAAGTGGCCGACCATGTTGTCGGTGATGAGCGTGAGGGGGATGCCGCCTTTGTGGAGTTCCCAGGCGGTAAGGCGGGCGCCCTGGAGATAGGGGCGCGTTTCCGGCACAAGAACGTGGAGTTTCTTGCCCTGTTCGTACGCGACGCGGATGACGCCAAGCGCGGTGCCAATGCCTCCGGTGGCGAGTGCGCCGGCGTTGCATTGGGTCATAACCTGGCCTTCGCTGGGCATAAATTCCGCGCCCAAGCGGCCGATGGCTTCGTCGGTAGCGCGCTTTTCGAGGTGGACCTGTTTGGCTTCCTCAACCATCCCCTGCCTGATTTTGCCGAGATCCGAAGTCTCGGCGGTCAATTCGGCGAAGCGGCGCTTCATGCGCTCGATGGCCCAGAAGAGATCGACGGCGGTGGGGCGGGTTTTTGCGAGCGTAAGGCAGATCTCCGTGAATTCGGCGCGGAGAGTTTCCACGGATTTCGCGGGAGCATGCAGAACGCCGAGGGCAGCGCCCATGGCCGCAGCAACGCCGATGGCCGGAGCGCCACGAATGATCATTTCACGGATGGCTTTAGCGACTTCGCGATAGTCGGTGTAGGTGTAGGAGACTTCCTCGGCGGGAAGGCGGCGCTGGTCGAGCACGACCACGCCGCGATCAGTCCATGCGATGGGTTGGGCTAGGTACATGCGATTTGATTCCTTGACGCCATTTCGCGGCATCGTACCGAGATAGGACGCAGTATGCTGCGCCCCTGCAAAAATACTTTACCAAGCGGGCCGTAAAGCCTCGGCGTTATAGGCCGGGGATATAAGGCCATCTTGCTTTCCAACACTCATCGTTTTGAACCCCCATCGTCCAAAAGACCCATGGGCGGGCAGCCCAAAAGTGAAGCCTCTTCGTGGTCCTCCGCTGAAGTAAGGCGGTTGTGGGAGGAATCCACCGAAGCCCTCTCGCAAAAACCAGCGAGAGCCCGTAGGAATCTTCTCCCTCCAGGGAGAGGAGGATGTCAAGCTAACTATATTGTAACGAAAAACGAAGGGCAGAGCGGGAAGACGCATCGGTCCATGTGCGGTTCAGTGGCTGGGAGGCATATGGGTGAAGCCCTTGGTGGCGACGATGGAAGCGAGGGCAATCATGGAATTGTATCCCAGGTGAAGAAGGAAACTCGCGAGCACGGTGCCCGTCCAGGCGCGGGCGAAGGTAAAAATAACGCCGACGAGAGTGAGCAGGCTGACGAGGCCCCAGGTCCAGCCAAGCTGGGGTGCGTGCATGAGGCCAAAGAGTATGCCGGTCATCAGGATGCTGGCCACTACGCCGGTACGAGTGGCGCTGCGGAATTCCATCCCGAAGAACTGGAGAACGGCAGAGGTGATGCGCGCCAAGACCGGATACAGGTAGCCGCGAAAGACGGTTTCCTCCACAAGGGGCGCGATTAGTACGGCCATGGCCATGAGCGACAAGGCGCCCGCGCGATTCTTGAAGAACTCTTGGATGGGCACGTGGTCCGCATCCTTGACCCGCGAACTGGCGATGACCACGAAGATGGACAGGCCGCAGCCGGAAAGGAAATACATCCAAGGACGGCCCTGGCCTCCGGCGGGATCCGATTGGAGTTTCTTCCAGCCGAGAGAGCGCCAGAAAGGCGAGTCGCGCAGGACGGCGAGCGTGACATAGAGAAACAAAAAGATCAGGGCGAACCAAAGAACGTTGGTGCCGATGATGAGCTTTGGATCGGACTCCAGCAATTGCTTGAGCTGCTTTTGAGAGAGGTGGCGGTCCGCTGAAAAGTAAGCGATGACAACGATGCCGAGAGCGATTTGACTGGCCAGAACGAAAATGACAAAGACCAGAAGATGCGGCCAGGACCAGGAGATGCGCAAGTCTTCCGGCAAATTGGGGGTTGGGACAGAGGACCCGGGAGTAACGGCCACCGAGGAAAGGGGGTCGCCCCCGAGTGGCTGATCGAATCGTTCCGAAGATGCCGGTTCCCTCGGCTCGTCAGACGAAGGCTTCGCGGGAAAATTTTCCTCCGGCGGGCCCGGCGGATTGTCGTCGAAAAGGCTCATCGTGTTCGAGCGCGGCGTTTCTTGGGCCAGCCGGCGGCCAGCGCGGCGGCAACCAGCGGCAAGAGCAGCTCGTGGTGGCCGGTGATGGCGTAGCCGTGCGATTCAGGGCCGCTGCGGCCGCGAGCGGCCGCGGTGGGGCGCTTCACTACATTCTGCAACGGACGGTAGTGCTGGATAAAGTCGAAGTTTGCGGTGGTAATGGGGCGGACCGGGACGCCGAGATTGCGAACGACGGAAACGGCTTTGAGAAAAACTTCTGGCAGCAGGACGGCGGAGCCCCAATTGAGATAGACGCCGCCGGGATGCATCTGCTGCACAAGCGCGCAGAACAATCGGAAGTCGTGATGCGTGGCGGCACCAAGGGCGGCGCCGTTGGCGGCGGGATGCATGTGCGGTATGTCCGTGCCGATGGCCAGATGAATCGTAACCGGGATGCGGTGCTTGTACGCGGCCACGAGAACGCTGGAATCCGCATGCTTAACTTCGATGATGCCGCTGGTGAGGAATTGCCCCGCGGCTTCGCCGTAGCCGATTCGAATGCGGTGCGAAAGTTTGGCGAATTCGTTGATGTACTGGCCGGTTTCGGCGGCCATGCCGAATTGACCTTCGCCGATGCCGGCTTCGATGTCTTCGGAAGTATTTCCCGCAAGAGCGATTTCGAAATCGTGGATGAGCGCGGCACCATTCATGGCCATTCCGGAGACGAAGCCGCGTTTCATTAAATCGATCAGGACGGGACCGAGACCGACTTTGATGACGTGGCCGCCGATCCCCCAGAGAATCGCCTTGCGCTGTTTGCGGGCCATGTGAATCGCGCCGAGGAGACGACGGAGATCTTCCGCTGCGAGAATATTCGGAAGTGAATCGAGAACTTTTGTGAGCGAGGCGTTCGCGGCGGGCGGCTTTGTAAAGTCGCGGATGCTGACTTTGCTCTTGCGCGAGGCGATAGGATAAGTGTGGACAGCGCCCAGCGTGATTGGATGGAGGGAATAGATGCTCATTGAGAATGGGATACTCTAACGCGCCGCGAACACAATACCAAGCAGGAGTGAGATTGCCGAGATCGAACGCTCCAGCCGCGTCGGAGCGCCCGCACAAATGCCGCGATTGCGCTAATGCGACTACTTCGCGTTGCCATTGTGGTGACCGTTGTTGGAGATGCCGAGAACGCGGGCGAGGGCCTGGCCAGTGTAGGACTTTTTGGTGCGGGCGACGAGCTCGGGCGGGCCCTGGGCGACGATGCGGCCGCCGCCTTCGCCGCCTTCGGGGCCGAGGTCAATGACCCAATCGGCTTGCTTGATGACGTCGAGGTGGTGCTCGATGATGAGCACGGTGTTGCCGAGATCGACGAGGCGCTGCAAGACATCGAGGAGCTTTCGAACGTCATCGAAGTGCAACCCGGTGGTGGGCTCGTCGAGAATGTAGAGCGTGCGGCCGGTCTGGCGTTTGGAAAGCTCGCGGGCGAGCTTGATGCGCTGGGCTTCGCCGCCGGAAAGAGTTGTGGCGGACTGGCCGAGCGTGACGTAGCCGAGGCCGACTTCGACGAGAGTTGCGAGCTTCTGCTGAATCTGCGGAATATTTTCGAGGAGCTTCAGCGCATCGACTGAAGGCAAATTCAGAACGTCGCTGATGGAATGATTCTTGTAGCGGACGGCGAGCGTTTCGGAATTGTAGCGGCGGCCGCGGCAAACTTCGCACATCACGTAAACATCCGGCAGAAAATTCATTTCGATGCGGCGCAGGCCATCCCCCTGGCAGGCTTCGCAGCGGCCGCCCTTGACGTTGAAGCTGAAGCGGCCGGGGCGGTAGCCGCGCTCGCGCGATTCCGGGAGCATGGCGAAGAGATCTCGAATGGGCGCGAAAACGCCAGTGTAGGTGGCGGGATTTGAACGCGGCGTGCGGCCGATGGGCGCTTGATCGATTTCGATGACTTTGTCGATGTGCTCGGAGCCGATAATTTCGCGGTGCGCGGCGGGCGCTTCGGAGGAGCGATAGAGCTTTTGGGCGAGCGCGCGGTAAAGAATGTCGTTGACGAGCGTGGATTTGCCCGAGCCCGAAACGCCGGTGACGACGGTGAGCAGGCCCAGAGGAAGCGTGACGTCGACGTCTTTAAGATTGTTCGCGCTGGCGCCGAGAATTTGTATGGCTTTGCCGTTGGGGCTGCGGCGCTTTTCTGGAACTGCGATTTTCGCGGCGCCGCTGAGATATTGGCCGGTGAGGGATGCCGGGGTGGCTTCGATTTGCGCTGGTCTGCCCTGGGCGACGAGGTAGCCGCCGGCGTTGCCGGCGCCGGGGCCGAGGTCGACAACGAAATCGGCGCGGCGGATGGTGTCTTCGTCGTGCTCGACGACAAGGACAGTGTTGCCGAGATTGCGAAGCTGTTCGAGCGAGCCGAGAAGACGGGCGTTGTCTCGGGCGTGCAGGCCAATGCTGGGCTCATCGAGTACGTAGAGAACGCCACGGAGGCGCGAACCGATCTGCGTGGCGAGGCGGATGCGCTGGGCTTCGCCGCCGGAAAGCGTGGCGGCGGAGCGATCCAGGCTGAGATAGCCGAGGCCCACGGCCAGCAGAAAATCGATGCGTTCGGAAACTTCTTCAAGAGGGCGCGCGGCGATTTCCTTTTGGCGCTCGGTGAGTTGCGCGAGAATCTTGCCGACAGCGGGTCGCGCGGCGCTGAGCGAGAGCGCGGTGAAGTCGGCGATGGACAAGCCTCCGAGTTTGACTGCGAGCGATTCGGGTCGCAGGCGCTTGCCATGGCAAGCGCCGCAGAGCGTGGCAGACATGTACTGCGTTATCCACTCGCGATAGGTATCGGAGTTGGATTCTTCGAAATTCCTTCCCAGGAATTTTAGGATGCCCGGAAAACGAAAACCTTTGTCGCCTTTGGACTTCTTCCCGGCTGATTCGTTCTCTCCAGAGCGAGCGTTGGACGGCGGGTAGCCGTACAAGAGCATGTTCTGGATGCGTGCCGGGAATTTTTCAAACGGCGTTTCGAGATCGAAGCCATGTGCATAGGCGCCGAGTTCTAGCGTGCGCTTGAGGATCGCGGAGCCGGAGCCCGGGCCGAGACCGCCGTCGAAGAGCGGGCGAGTCCAATCGGTAATGATTTTGGACGGATCGAAATCGTATTTGGAGCCCAGGCCGTTGCACGCGGGGCACGCGCCATAGGGCGAGTTGAAACTGAACGAACGCGGTTCAAGTTGCGGAACGGAGACGCCGCAATCGGGACACGCTAGTTTCTCAGAAAAAGTGTGTTCTTTGCCTCCGACAATGGCCACGGTGACGAGCCCGCTGGCCAATTTGAGCGCGGTGGCCATGGATTGCTCGAGGCGCGCGGCGATGCCTTGCTTGACGAGCAGGCGGTCGATGACGATTTCGATGGTGTGGTTCTTGCGCTTGTCGATGACCGGGAGATCGTCGAGCGGGTAAAGCTCGCCGTTGATGCGCACGCGGACGTAGCCGTCCTGCGCGAATTTTTCGAGTTCCTTGCGGAAAGCGCCCTTTCGTCCACGGACGATGGGCGCGAGAATCATAATGCGGTCATCGGGCTTGCAGATTTCTCCGTGCAGGACGGATTGCACGATCTGCTCGCTGGACTGGCGCGTGATGGGCTTGCCGCAGTTGGGGCAATGCGGGACGCCGACGGTGGCGCAGATGACGCGCAGGTAATCGTAAATTTCCGTGATGGTGCCGACGGTGGAACGCGGCGAGCGCGTTGTCGTTTTCTGTTCGATGGCGATCGAGGGTGAAAGCCCTTCGATCACGTCGACTTCTGGGCGTTCCATCTGGTCGAGAAACTGCCGCGCATAAGCGGAAAGCGATTCCACGTAGCGGCGCTGGCCTTCGGCATAGATGGTGTCGAAGGCCAGCGAAGACTTGCCCGAGCCGGAAAGGCCGGTGATGACCGTCAGGGAGTTCCGGGGAATTTCGACGCTGATGTTTTTGAGGTTGTGCTGGCGCGCGCCCCGGATTACCAGTTTGGTCAGGCCCATGAGACGAAATCGCTCCCTCCACAGGAGCCTTAGCGCTCAGTAGGTACACTAAGCCCAAGATAACTTCTCACAATAGCAGGGCCTAAATAAGAGGGTCAAGGAGATCACATCGACCATCGACCCCATCGACGCCCATCGAGGGTTGGGGGTAACACGAATGTCGGTACCCCCATCAATAGGACTCAAACTCCTTGGCAACAAGATTTACCTTGACAAGGATCCTCCTTCACTCTATAATACATGTACTTTGATTTTTTGTTTTATCTTAGAAACACTATCTAAAGGAGATGGAAATGGAGGCAAAAAACGTAAAGGAAGTAGAATTAGAATTTAGCCGTAAGTTGGATAACGCCTTAGCGGACATCTTGCAAGACCTCGGTTACTCTCTGCCACGATCCCATCAAGTCAAGGCTTCTTTGCTGGATTCAAATGGTCGGAAGAAACGCAGCAATGCCGCAGCCGATAATTGGTCGCCGGTGATGGGACGAATTGAAATCCGTTTTGAGCCTGTAGTGCCAGAACAAGAGGAATTGAATTCCCCGATATCGAAGACAGCCGCGAAAGAGTCTCCCGCGAAGGCCGAGAAATTGTCCAAGGGCATAGCTGGTTTGCTTCCCGCCGAGGCAGATTTGTTGAAAGCCTTGGATCGGGCTGAAGCGAGGCCGGGTTGGAACTTTGTTCCACTGAAGAAATTCCGTGATGAGATTTTGCCGCAGGAACATCTCCCATCGTTGGCCAACACTGATGTACATCACCGCAGCGTGCTTGAGTCGGTGATCAACAAGAAATTCGTCCTCGTCGGCAAGGTGCCGAATCCTAAGTCTCCGCAATTCCCGGTAACAACAATTCGATTGAACAGACTGATGCCCGAAGTCAAAGCCGTTCTAGGGCAGAATGGCAGTTCCGACTTGGATTTTCACCCTGTCGAGATCTCCGGCGAACCCTTGTCCGCAACGATTCTCCGTGATAGGCGCTAGGAATTGGCCTTTTACTTCCTGGAGACCAGCGCGCTCGTCAAGCTATACGTCCGTGAATCGGGAACCGAGCGCGTGTTGGCTCTGGCAAACCGCACAACAGAAAACCGCTTGGCCATCCTTGCGCTGACTCAAGTGGAACTCCGGTCAGCCGTGCGCAGAAGGGAGCGAAATGGAGAGATTCCACCGCTCGTTGCAACACAATTGCTCGAAACATTTAAGCGGCACCTGGAGACAAGATTTGTTTCCCAAATGATCAACGACTTCATCCTGGATGTGGCATCCGCGCTTGTCGACCGTCATGCGCTACGCGCGTACGACGCGGTTCAATTGGCCGGATATGTGGCATTGCGGGGTTCGACGGGAACTGAGGTGCCCGTCTTCGTATGTTCCGACCACGCACTTCTTGAAGCGGCCCGCCTGGAAGGAATCCCGATTTTGGATCCGTCCTCGGGACCCTAAATTGGAGTCCAGAAGAGGTGTGTGGCATAAACATCTCTTCCACGCGGGAACTTCAACTGACTCTGCTATGGACTCTGATATACATTGAAGAACGCAAGTAACAAGCCAATCCGCGGAACACGCGGAAATGCGTTGGACGACCTCGGTTTTTCACCGGAACAAGCGACAACCTTGAAGTTCAAGGCCGAGCCATACAGGCAATTCCGAGAGTTGCAAAAAAGTATTCGCAGAAGAAATTGCAAATCATCCTCGGGGAGCCTCAGCCGCGCGCGAGCGAACTGCTGAATGGAAAGATCGCGAACAAGAGCGTTAGCAAGTTGCTTTCTTGCGCCGGACGTCTAGGCATCGAGCAAAGGCCAAATTCGTGTACGTGCAATGAGGTCCTTGAGAAAGAGCTCGCGCTGGCCGACTGATTTTCCGGCCGTTCAACAACTCCTTGCCCGAAGCTTTCGGGGCACCGGCTGTCTACATTCCGGCATAGGTTTGGCGGCGGAGGAATTGGCCGACGCCAGGGCGGCCGACGAATTTGCCGGCGTCGATGACGGCGCGGCCGCGGGAAAAGACGGTCTTGGGGGCACCCTTGATCTGGATGCCCTCGAACATGGAATAGTCCACGCGCATGTGGTGGGTCTTGGCGCTGATGACTTCTTCGTGGTTGGGATCGAAGATGACGAGGTCGGCGTCGGAGCCAACGGCGATGGTGCCTTTGCGCGGATAGAGGCCAAAGAGTTTTGCGGGCGCGGTTGCGACGAGTTGGACGAAACGGTTCGGTGAAAAATGCTTGCCGTGGACTCCACCCGTATACACAAGGCTTAAGCGGTGCTCGATGCCGGGGCCGCCGTTGGGAATTTTTGTGAAGTCGTCCTTGCCGAGCTCTTTTTGCTCCTTAAAGCAGAAGGGGCAGTGATCGGTGGAGACGACTTGCAGAGTGTCTTTGGCAAGGCCCTGCCAGAGCTTTTCCTGGTGCCACTTTTCGCGGAGCGGCGGAGTGAAAACGTACTTGGCGCCTTCAAATCCGGGCGCGTCCATATTTTCCAGCGAGAGATACAAGTATTGCGGACACGTCTCGGCGTAGGCGGGCAGGCCGCGGTCGCGGGCTTCGCGGACTTTTTCGAGCGCTTCGTTGCAGGAGAGGTGGACGATGTAGACGGGCGCGCCGGCCATTTCCGCGAGGGCAATGGCGCGCGAAGTGGCTTCGGCTTCGGCGGTGGTGGGGCGCGTGAGCGCGTGATACTTCGGCGCGCGTTTTCCTTCGGCGAGCGCCTGCTGGACGATCACGTCGATGGCGCCGCCGTTTTCGGCGTGCATGCAGATGAGGCCGCTGTGTTTCGCGGCCTGGCGCATGGCCTTGAAGATCGTCGCGTCATCGAGCATAAAGACGCCGGGATAAGCCATGAATAGCTTGAAACTGGTGACGCCTTCGCGGATGAGCTGGCCCATCTCTTCGAGTTGCGCGGAGCCGAGATCGGTGATGATGCAGTGGAAAGCGTAATCGGTGACGGCTTTGTCGTGGGCTTTCTTCATCCAAGTGTCGAAGGCCTTGCGGAGGGTTTGGCCTTTGTACTGGATGGCGAAGTCGATGAGCGTGGTAGTGCCGCCGAAGGCGGCGGCGATGGTGCCGGTCTCGAAATCGTCGGCGCTGGTGGTGCCGCCGAAGGGCATGTCGAGGTGCGTGTGGACGTCGATGCCGCCGGGAATGATGAGCATGCCGGTGGCGTCGAGGATGCGCGTGGCGTTTTCGGTGGGAAGCTGGTCGGCGATGGCAGTGACTTTGTCGCCGTTGATGCCCACGTCGGCGAGGGAAGTGTCGGTGGCGGTTACGACCGTGCCGTTACGGATTACGGTGTCAAAGCGCATTGCTGCTCCTCAGGGCCGATTTTCGGCGACGCGCAAGCGGATGTAAGAGGCCAAACAGCCCCCCCAGGGGGGGGGGCTTGTAAGTGTGGCATCTAAAGGACTTAGATTGCAAAAAATTTGTGCAATTTTAGGGGCATTTTTGAGAGCGGAATGGGGGCTGCGGAAGACCGCAGGCGCAGCCACATATGTACCTGGAAGATAGTGCACCATAGGAGTATCGGTTTGACAAGAGGGCTTTGCGAGCCGAGCGGGGGGCATCGGGAGACGAGGATGGAACGGATGGTTTGGGCTGAGGCCACGCATGTCAGTGCTTGTAGCGCGGCAAGATTTTGTGCTCGTAGACGTCCAAAGTTCTCTCTTCGTCGCCGGACATCAGGTAGATATTGAATTGGGTGACGCCGACTTTGCGGAGGCGGTCGAGCTTCTTGCGATGCTCGTCGATGGGCCCGATCAGGCAGAAACGGTCGACGACTTCGTCGCTGACGAATTGGGCGTTGTCACTGCCGACTTCGCAGTGATGGAGATAGTCGTACTTGCCGCGGTCTTTTACAAAGGAAGTCAGCGCGGGTGGCAGTTCTTCGGGCTTGTATTTGGAGATGAGGTCCATCACGTGATTGGAAACCAGGGCGGGAAACCAGCGGACGTGTTCGCGCGCGGTTTTCAGGTCGTCGGAGGCCCAGACGGGCGCGGCAGCCATTACTTCGATCTTGCTGAAGTCGCGGCCAGCCTCCTTTGCGCCTTCGCGCACGAAGCCGAGGCACCAGGCGATCAAGTCCGGGTCGGCAAACTGGAGAATCACGCCGTCGCCGATGCGCCCGGCGGTGCGGAGGGCCTTGGGGCCGTAGCCGGCGACCCACACGCGGGGAACTTCGCCATTGGTCCAAGGAAATTTTGTGGGGACGCCATCGAGATCGACCGTTTTGCCGGCGTTCAAGTTGCGGAAGATGCGGACGAATTCTTCGAGGTTTTCGAGCGTGGTGGGTTTTTTCCCCAGCACGCGGCGGGAGCTGTCGCCGCGGCCGATGCCCAGTTCCATGCGCCCCTGCGAGGCCAGATTGAGGGTGGCGAACAGGCTGGCGGAAACGGTGACATCGCGCACCGCAGGATTTGTGACGCAGGTACCCAGGCGCATTTTTTTCGTATTGGCGGCCATGAGCGTCAGCAGCGGAAACGGTTCCTTCCAGATGACGTGGGAATCGAAGATCCAGCCGAAGGAGAATCCGGAGATTTCGGCCTGGCGTGTAAGATTCAGAATCCGGCCGATGGCGATGTCCGGTTTGATGGTGATGCCGAAGTCCATGGAAGATGATCCTCCTCAGTCCGCGGGCTGGGCGACAACCGCAACGCGATTCATCAAGATGAAGTATGCGAGAAAGCTGACCAGAAAGCCCACGAACCACGCGTAGTCGTACAGGACGCGGAGCGGCGGAACCACCAGGCCAACGAAAGCGACACCGGCACCGGCCGCCAGCGCCCCAATGGCCGTCCAATTGAAACCGCGCGAGTATTCGTATTGGCCATGGCGCTGATAAAGATCCTCGACGAGGAGGAATTTCTTGCGCACGACGAAATAATCGCAGATGAGTACGCCGGCGATGGGGCCGAGAAAACCGGAGTAGCCGACGAGCCAGCCGAAAATGTAACTTCCGTAGTCCGCCATCAGTTTCCACGGTTGCATGACCATGCCCATGGCACAGGTAATCAGGCCGCCGGTGCGGAAGCTGATGCGGCGCGGAGAAAGATTCGAGAAATCGTTGGCGGGAGAGACGACGTTGGCGGCGACGTTCACGTTGAGAGTGGCCATGAGCAACGCGATCATCGCCAGAACTACCGCCCAGGGATTGCCGAGGCGCGCGAGGACGGCAACGGGATTCCACAGGGCCTCGCCAAAAATGATCAGGGTGGCGGAGGTGACGGCGATGCCGATGAAAGAATAGAAAGTCATCGTCGCGGGGAGGCCGAGGGCCTGGCCGACGATTTGATCGCGCTGGCTGTGAGCATAGCGGGTAAAATCCGGAATGTTCAATGAGACGGTGGCCCAGAAGCCGACCACGCCGGTGAGCGACGGGATGAAAAAGCGGAAGAATTCAGCGAAGCTCCGAAATTTTGAGGGCGTCGCCAGCATCGGGCCGAAGCCGCCTGCTTTGCTGCGCGCCCAAAGAAGAAGAGCAAGTCCGATGAGGAGCAAAAACGGAGCGGAGATGCCTTGCATCAAGCGAATGGTTTCAATGCCGCGCAGAATCACCAGCACATTGAGCAGCCAGAAAAAGAAAAAGCAGACCGCCGGGCCGGAATGAAAATTCGCCCAACCGGGGGCAAGCGCCACGATCATGACGTTGATGGCTTCGCCGCCGATCCAGGTTTGAATGCCAAACCAGCCGCAAGCGACTAGGGCGCGCAGAATGGCGGGAACGTTTGCGCCGAGAACGCCGAAGGATGCGCGAGCAAAGACGGGAAACGGGATGCCGTATCGCGCACCGGCATGCGCGTTCAGCAGCATGGGAATGAGCACCAGGACGTTACCGAGAAAAACGGTAAAGAGCGCCTGCTTCCAGTTCATGCCGCCGGCGATCATTCCGCTGGCGAGCATGTAGGTGGGGATGTTCACGCTCATGGAAATCCAGAGAGCGGCGTAGTTGTAGGTGCGCCAGGTGCGGCGCTCGCTCGCGACCGGAGCAAGGTCTTTGTTGTAGAGCGAACTGCTTTCGATGGTTTCGGCGCGAAGCAATTTAGTTGGCCGCCTCGGAATTTTCTCCGGCGCGAGTGCGCGTGATTTCTCCGTAGGATTCCGGGCGGCGGTCACGGTAGAACTGCCAGGTGTCGCGCACTTTCTGAATTTCATCGAGATTCAATTCCGCGACGAGGAGTTCATCTTTGTCGCGACTGGCCTGCTTCACGATTTTCCCGCGTGGATCGCAGAAATAGCTCTTGCCGTAGAATTCGCCGATTTTCCAGGGATGCTCGGTGCCGACGCGGTTGATGGCGGCGACGAAATAGGCATTGGCGACGGCATGGGCGGGCTGTTCGAGCTCCCAAAGGTATTCGGAGAGGCCGGCGACGGTGGCGGAAGGGTTGTAGACGATTTCCGCGCCGTTGAGCCCGAGGATGCGCGCGCCTTCCGGGAAGTGGCGGTCGTAGCAGATGTACACGCCGACGCGGGCATAACGAGTCTGGAAGACGGGGTAGCCGGCGTTTCCCGGCGTGAAGTAAAACTTCTCCCAAAAGCCCGGGTGACAGTGGGGAATGTGGTGCTTGCGGTATTTGCCGAGATAGCGGCCGTCGGCGTCGATGACCGCGGCGGTGTTGAAGTAGACGCCGGTCATTTCGACTTCGTAGACCGGGACGACGAGGACCATCTGGTATTTTTTGGCGAGCTTCTGCATGGCCGTGACGGTGGGGCCGCTGGGGACTTTTTCTGTCAGTTCGTACCAGCGAGTTTGTTGTTCGGCGCAGAAGTACGGGCCGTAAAAGAGCTCTTGCAGTCCGAGGATCTGCACCTTTTGCTTGGCCGCGGCGGCGATCAAGTGTTCGTGCTTGGCGATCATTTTCTTTTTGATCTCGGTGAGCGAGAACTTTTCCGGAGACCACTCACATTGGGCCTGAATCAGGCCACAGCGAACGATACGGGCCATGCCACACCTCCCCCGAGCAAACGCAGGCGAAAAGTCTACTCCGTGCGCGTTTGGCCCACAAGGTTTCGGCCCCCGAATGCGCCATTTCGTTGATGTTGGCGAACCGATAGAATGAATGCAACAAACCGCTGGTGGATTGACCCTCTGGATCGAGGGCACTACTATCGACGGCAAACGAAAATCCGTCAGGAGCCCCAACGTGGAAAAAACAGGCAAAGGCGCAATCACACTGCTGTGGGCCTTCGGCTTACTGCTACTGTTCAATGGCAAAGTCTCGAGCGAACAAGAGCATGGGACCCACGGACCGAAAGGTTCGCTCGGAACCGTCGAGTTTCCGGTGTCGTGCAGCGCCGGAGCACAAGAATCGTTCACGCGCGGCGTGGCGCTGTTGCATTCGTTCACGTACGAAGAATCCGAGGAAGCGTTCCGCGATGCCGCGGCAAGAGATCCCCATTGCGCCATGGCGCATTGGGGGCTGGCCATGACGGAATACCACCAGCTATGGGAGCCTTACCCCGGGCCGGCGGAATTGCAACGCGGCTCCGCCGAGATTCAGAGGGCGCGCGAATTGAAGCCGGGAACGCCGCGCGAAAAGGATTACGCCGAGGCACTGGGCGTTTTCTATGACGGTTGGGAGCAGCGCAGCCACGCGGCCCGCGCCGTGGCGTATCGAGATGCAATGCGCGGAGTGCACGAGCGAAATCCGAAGGATCAGGAAGCGGCGATCTTCTACGCGCTGGCGCTGGTGGCGACGGCGGCGCCGGAAGACAAGACGTATGGCAACCAACGAAAAGCAGCGGCCATCCTCGAGCCGGTATTTGCGGCGCATCCCGATCATCCGGGAGTGGCGCACTACCTGATCCATACCCATGACAATCCGGCGCTCGCGCCGCAGGGGCTGGCGGCCGCACGGGCCTATTCCAAGATTGCACCGGGTCTCCCGCACGCATTGCACATGCCGTCGCACATTTTCACCCGGCTGGGACTCTGGGAGGATTCGATCGCATCGAACATCGCCGCCGTTGCGGCGGCCCAAAAACATAGCGACCAGGGCGAAGAGTTTCACGCGCTGGATTATCTGGCCTATGCTTACCTGCAACTGGGCCGGAATGCCGAGGCCGAGAAGATCAAAGAGCACCTCCCCGCACCGGGCAACGTGAAACCGTCGTTCGCGTTCAAGATCAACTATGCAACAGCCGCGATTCGGGCGCGCTGCGCGCTGGAACAGCAACACTGGACGGAAGCCGAAAGCCTGGTTGCAGACCCAGGAGTGGAGCCGCAGGTGGCGGCAATTTCGCATTGGGCGGCTGCTCTGGGTGCCGCGCACACGGGAAACCTGCAGGCGGCACGGCGAGAGGCAGAAGCGGTGCGCAGGCTTTCCGGGGAATTGCAGGACAAAGGAGACCCGTACTGGGCGGAACAAGTGGCGATCCAAGGCGAGGAAGCCGGGGGATGGCTGGCGCTCGCGGAACATCGAACCTACGATGCGCTACGCTTGCTGCGAATGGCCGCGGACCATGAAGATGCCGCTGAAAAGCATCCCGTGACGCCCGGGGCGGTCCGGCCCGCCCGGGAACTGCTCGGTGATCTGCTCATGGAGCTGCACCAGCCGAAAGAAGCCCTTGTGGCGTACCAGAAGGTGCTGGCGGTGGCACCGGGGAGACGAAACGCAGTAGGAGGGGCAGCCGAGGCCACTCGAATGGCCGGTATATCCAGCAAACGGCACGAGATACGCGGAATTCCTCCTGCCGATGGAGCAATCGAATCTGGGCCTATGGCCCCCCGGGTCCCGCCAGAGGGCAGGTAAATTTTCGGGGGAGGTAGAGCTTTTTTACTTGGAATTCGTTCAGCAGTTCATTGAAAATAAACACTTTAGAATTGGCCTGGGGCTTGCACTTCTTGTGGCCGTGGGGGGGGCGAACCGAGGATCCCTTTAGGGGATTGAGGGCTGGGCCGGTTCGCTACTCCCCCTTTTTTATTTCGCCCCGACATGTGACCTGGCATTTCCTGCGGAAGGTCACCGAATCTCCCCAAACCACCAAAATAATACGAAATTGTGCCCGCCTGAAATTAGGAATTTGAACTTAGAGGGCAAAAATAATAGGAGTGCGCCGTACAAGGTGCCGAATCCATTATGAACTTATTCACAGAGTCGCGCACGGTTTTGATGAATAGAGACACCCAGCGATCCTCGTTTGGTGGCATCATGAGCCTAGATCGACCCGAAAAGGAGAAGAAATGAAAAGGTTCTCCCTGGTTACGGCACTCGCTCTGATCGCGCTGGCACTGGTTCCAGCCAAAGCGCAGGCCCCTGGCGACACGTTCGCGCTCATCTGGAATGGAACAGGCCCCGACATCGGCAGCGATCACTCGTTGCTCGAAGACGTCACGGCGCTGGACGACAGCGGCAATTCAATTCACGGCACGCAGATCGATGTGACGGCGCTGTACGATAAGCCCGCCGATCAATGGTCGGAGGGCGTCACGTGCGTCAACGGGTCCATGATTGAGCTGAGTTACTTCCTCATGGATGGCTCGGTTGAATCGCTGGCGCTGCCATTGAGGTGCGCGGGGAGTGGCACGGGCATGTCTGGCACGTTCAGCGGCGAGGACAACTCTGGCAGAACGGTCAGTGGCAGCGTCACCGTTCTATTGAAGTTGGAATGCCACCGTGAATGCTGGCGTAACGCCAAAAGCGTGTCCGTCAGTGTGAGCTATCCGGAGCAGTAACCAACCGCCAAAAGATTACGCGTGATAGCAGGTGTTGGCGGAGGCCAAACGGCTTTCGTGCGGACGCGTGTCGTAGTCAGCCAGGGTTAGGGCCAGCATGATGGCGAGCCAAAAAACCGAACAGACAATGACGAGCTGAGTGCGCTTGAGACTGTAGCGGGCGTGCATGAAGTAGAGAACAACGAGGGTAGCCTTGATCGTGGCGATGGCGAGAGCAATGACAATATTGAATTTACCAAAATTCTGGAAAGCGGCCCAAATGGTGATGGCGGTGCCGAGCATCAAGGACACGAAGATGACGATGTAAACTATTGGCGAAACGATGTGCTTGGACACGCGCGACTCTCCCAAACTCTCCTACCGGTGCCTGTCAATCAGATATAACAACGGGAACAAATAGATCCACACAATATCGACGAAGTGCCAGTACAAACCCACGATTTCAACGGGGTTGTTGTACTGCGGCGTGAAGCGGCCGCGGAAAGAACCCCTGATGAGCCAAATGAGCAGGCCTGCGCCGACGATCATGTGCAGGGCGTGCAGGCCGGTCATGCCGAAATACAGAGAGAAATAAAGCTGGGCATGCGCGTTGATGTCCGGGTCGTGCGCGAAAGCCTCTTCGACTTCCTTCTTTTCCAAAGCCAATTCCTTTGGATCATCGCCGGGCATGGGATGCGTCGGATGGTACTTCATGTCAAAGCCGCGGCCAGGAACGAGGTGGTGGTCGAACTTCTGCTTGTATTCGATAGCTTTGACGCCAAGAAAGACGGTGCCGAGGCCAAGCGTGGCGATCAGGAAAATACCGACCAATTTCTTTTTGCCGACTTGGGCAGACCATACCGCCATGGCCATGGTCAGACTGCTCATGATCAGCACAACGGTGTTGCCGCCGCCCAAGGTGATGTCAAGAGTATTGCTACCGATGCCGAAAGCGGTGCTGAACGCGCTGCGATTGATGGTGTAAGTGAGGAACAGGCCGCCGAAGAACAGGACTTCGGTCACCAGGAAAATCCACATGCCGAGCGTGGCGGTTTCTTTCTGCTGCTCGAGCGTTTGAAATTGTCCGTACAGATCGCCGGTGCGGTGCACTCGGTGCTCCTCTTCCTAAGTCAATCTTTGGTCTGGCTTCGGCGGCGAGCAGAGGACGGACTAAAGTCCGTTCCTACAGCCGAGAACACAACCGCCTAATCATCTCCGTGAGCCGGCGCGAGCGGCTTTGCGCCCGCCGCAAGTCCAAGATCCGGCCGGTTCTGGTAGTCGTACGGCTCCCAGGTAACTTCCGGCGTGACGTGGAAATTTTCCGTGGGCGGCGGCGAATCCGTTTTCCACTCCAGCCCCGTGGCCGGCCAAGGATTCTGCCCGGCAACCTTGCCATAGCGCATGGACCAGGTCAGGTACAGCATCGGCAGCAGATAGCCCAGCGCAAGAATCGAGGCGCCCGCCGTGGACAACACGTTAAGCACCTGGAATTCCGGAGGATAGGTGTGATAGCGGCGCGGCATGCCGAGATAGCCAAGAATGAATTGCGGGAAGAAGGTCAGGTTGAAACCGATGAAGAGAACCACCGCGGCTGCCCGCGAGAGAGATTCCGGGTAGAGCCTGCCGGTAATCTTCGGCCACCAGAAATGCAGGCCGCCGACATAACCCATAACGGCGCCGCCCACCATGATGTAGTGGAAATGGGCGACCACGAAGTAGGTATCGTGAATGTGAATGTCCAAGCCCAGGCAGGCGAGGAAGAGTCCCGTGAGGCCGCCGATCACAAACAAGCCAATGAAGCCGAGCGCATAAATCATGGGCGGGTCCCAAGAGATCGAGCCTTTGTAGAGTGTCGAAGTCCAATTAAAAACTTTTACCGCCGAGGGAATCGCCACCAGGTAGCTGAGGAACGAAAAAGTGAGGGCGGCGTAGGTGGACTCGCCGGTAACAAACATGTGGTGCGCCCAAACCAGGAAGCCGATAACCGCGATGGCGATGCTTGAGCCGGCGATGAAGGCGTATCCGAAGATGGGTTTGCGCGCAAACGTCGGAATGATTTCACTGACCACGCCCATCGCAGGAAGAATCATGATGTACACGGCGGGATGCGAATAGAACCAGAAGAGATGCTGAAAGAGTATGGGGTCGCCGCCGAGAGCTGGATTGAAAAAGCCCAGGTGAAATATGCGTTCAAGGCCGACAAGCAGCAGCGTGATGGCGACGACGGGCGTACCGAGAATCATCACCAAGCTGGTGGCGTAGTGGGCCCAGGCGAAGAGCGGCAGGCGGAACCAGGTCATCCCCGGGGCGCGCATGGTGTGGATGGTGACGATAAAGTTGAGACCAGTGAGAATGGAGGAGAACCCGTTGATGAAGATGCCGATGACCGCCGGCGTGACCGCGGAATTGGAATACACGCTGCTGAGCGGGGTGTAAAACGTCCAGCCGGTGTCCAACCCGCCGGTGCCAAACGAATACAGAACGAAGGAACCACCGAGGATGTAGATGTACCAACTGAGAAGATTGACCTTCGGAAAGGCCAGATCCTTCGCGCCGATCATCAAGGGAATCAGGAAATTGCCAAGGACGGCAGGAATCGAGGGGATCAGGAAAAAGAAGATCATGGCCACGCCGTGCATGGTGAAGAGCTTGTTGTAAGTTTCCGGCGTGACGAGCGCCCCAGTGGGCGTCAGGAGATGGATGCGAATCATGGTGGCGAGGACGCCGCCGATGAAAAAGAAAACAGTAACCGAGGCGAGGTACAGCAAGGCGATGCGTTTGTGATCGGTGGTGAGCAGCCACGAACGGATGCCCGAGCCGTAGGTAGCGTTCAAATAATGTGTATCCGGCAATTCGTTGTCTGGCGCTGGCGGCGTGTTGCTCATAACTTATTTGTTCCCCGTAGGCGGCGCAATCCCGGCGCCCTTCGCTGGGATTGGCTGCGACTGCAGCGACTTGATGTAGGCGGTGAGAGCGAAAATCTGCTCCTCCGTCAGCTGCCCCTGGAACGAGGGCATTAACGGCAGATACCTGGCTACAATTTTTGCGTTTGGCTGAAGAATGGATTCGCGGATATAGGCATCGTCGGCGGTGACGGTGGAGCCATCCGCAAGGAGAACTTGCGCGCCATACACGCCGTTGAGGGAGGGAGAACGTCCCGTCCCATCAGGGACATGACAAGTGATGCAAGCCTTTTCCGCAAAGAGTTTTTCGCCCGCAACGACAGGATTGGCGTTCCCGCCCGATGATCCAGAAAGCCACGCGGCGTAGTCGGTTGGCTCCATGACGGTAACCCAGCCGGCCATCAGCGCATGGTTCGTGCCGCAGTACTGTGAACAAAAGAAGTGGTAGCGTCCGGGCTTCGTGGGACGGAACCACATCGTATTGTAGTGGCCCGGCACCACGTCCATTTTCACGCGGAACGCGGGAACGAAGAAGTCGTGAATCACGTCCTCGCTGGCGAGGACCAGCCGGACATTGCGGCCCACGGGTACGTGCAATTCATTGATTTCCTTAATTCCGTTGGGCTGCTGCGCCTTCCACATCCACTGTTTGGCGATCACGTAAACATCCAGCGTGTCCTGCGGCGTGTGGCGATAATCAACATAGACGACCGCACCCCAGCCGAACATGGCCATCGCCAGAATCAGCGGAACGATAATCCACGCGGCCTCGAGCCGCGAATCTCCGTGGAAGGCAATACCGACGGCATTCGGTTGTTTGCGGTGGAATTTAAAGAAGAAAATGACGATCACCACAGTGATGGCAGCCGCAAAGAACACGCAGATGGCGGTGATGAAGAGCATCAGCGCGTCCACCTGCGGCGCGAAGTTGGAAGCTTGTTCCGGATAAAATGGCAATTGCGACTGCACGGCTTAGTGGGCTCCTCGATCCAGACCCCTGGAAAGCGGCTGGCGCAAATTCCGGGCCGCCGCCAAAGTTTCGCGGCGGCGCGAAATCAAAATTCCTCCGACAATCGAGAGAATGGTCAAAACCCCGCCCAGGCGGATAATCTTGAGAATCGAAGCGCTGTAAGTGGCGGCCGCGGGGTCGTAGTGATAGCAATACAGCAAAACGTGATCGATGGGCGTGCCGATCTTTCCCGCGGAGGCATCCACGAGTCCGAGGCGCATGTCGCGGCCGGGATATTCGACGCCGTAAAAGTAGCGCGAGATGTGGCCGTCCGGCGTAAGAAGCAGCACGCCGCTGGCGTGCGCGAAGAGATTGTTCTGCGCATCGAAAGAGAAACGAAAGTTTGCGGCTTTGGCCGCGGCTTCAATGGATTCCTTCGAGCCGGTGAGGAAATGCCAGCCGGAATCCGTTTCCGGGCGGCGGAAATGAAGCAGCGCCTTCTTTTTCTTTTCTGCAGCCATTTCCGGCGTCTCGCGCGAATCGAAGCTCACGAAAACAACTTCATAGTCGCGCCCGGGATTGAACGAGAGCATGCGCAGTACGCCGACGACGCCCTGCTCGACCTGATCGCAAAGCATCGGGCAGTTGTAATAGACGAATGCGAGGACCACCGGCTTTGGCCCGAAATACTCGCGGAGCTGAACGCTGCGGCCGGTTTCGTCGCGGAAGGCCAGGTCCAGCGGCATTGGCCCGTTGAGCGGCGGCTCGAATCCCACGTTTTGCAAAGCCGCGGGCATGGTCGCAGCCGCCGGGCCGACGTTGCCGGGGATGGTCTGGGCGTGCAGAGAGCACGTCCCCAGCAAGAGCACGGCCATCCCGGCGATATGGGGGGAGGCTTTCTTCATCTCGTTACTTTTTCTTCTCCGCCTGTACCGGCGCGGCGGACAAACCTTTTTCGGCGATGATCTTCATGGCGTCCTTGACGGGAATCTGGGCGATGCCGCCGGATTTGTCGATCCACTCCAGCTTTTCATTGGCCTCGGCGTCCTCCTGATTCTTCTTGCGCAGATCAGCCTGCGGATCGGATTCGTGGCCAGGCACACCCTGCAGCCGTGGCTCCGGCGGCATCATTCGATAATCCTTCCCAAGAGCTGCACGGGACGGCGGAGGAGGCGTATCGAACGAAGACATAAAGTTGGTCGTGAAGCGGAGGATGTAAACGCAAATCAGCAAGGAAGCCACGACCGCCGCGCCCAAGGCAAATAGATACCCATATATGGTGCTGGCCTGGATGTCGCGCTCTTCGAACGAGACGTCCGTGTGGCGCGGCTCCTGGCCCGTGTTGTGGGACTCAGTGCTCATGGCGCTCAATGGCCTCCGCAAGTTTCGGATCGCCGAGGGGGAGAAGCGGCTGTTGCTTCAGATTGAAAGCGAAAAGGCCGAGCCACAATCCCCCGAGCGCGATGGGCAAAACAACGTCCAGCCAGGTAGGTACGGCACGCGAAGTGAATTCCGGGCGTGTCATCCAGAATAGATCCACGAGACGCATGAAGATGAGCCATATGGCGATCTTCGGGAGCACTCTCTCATTGCGCTTCACATCCTGCGAAAGGAGCAGGAAAAAAGGCACGAAGAAATGGAACACTAGCACGATCACCGCGACGACGCCCCAACCGCCGTACAGCCGCGTGCGATAGAAGCTGATCTCTTCCGGCTGGTTCCCGGACCAGATGATCAGGAGCTGCGAGAAATCGAAATACGCCCAGAGCATCACGAAAGCAAGGAGCAATTTTCCCAAATCGTGAAGATGGCGCTTCTGCAGGACGATGGCGAAAGGCCCGGTGCGCGCCAGGAGCACGACGACGGCGATCATGAGCGACATCGAGGAGATCAACTGTCCCGCGACGAACAGGAAACCGTAAATGGTGGAGGCCCAGTGAGGCGACAGCGACATCACCCAGTCGATGGCCGCAAAGGTCATCACAAAAACGTAAAGAATGATGCCTGGGCCGGCCAGCATCTTGAAGCGCAGGCGCACGGTGCGGTCTTCGCGGTTGGCGTCCTGTTGCTTCGACAAACTATTGAAGATGAACATCAGCAAAAGCCAGACGACAAAATAGATAACCGCGCGCACCTGGAAGCGCCCGCTGGTCAGATAAGTCTGCTGAAACTGCGAGAGCGGCGCTTTCTGTAATTCATCCGGACTGAGCCAGGCGCGGTAGAGGTGCTTCATTCCGAAAAACAGGATGGGAAGAAAAAACGCGGCGATCAGCGGCAGTGTGCGAGTGGCCGCTTCCAGCGGACGGCGGATGATGATGCCCCAGTGGCCGCTCGTCAGATGCTGCAACATCACGAGGCCAAGCGAGCCCACGGTCAAGCCGAGAATCAGCAGGAAACTCATCAAGTAGGACTGATAGAAATCCCCGGGTTTGAGCACGGCGCCAAGAATAGAAATCAGCAGGGCTGCGCCACCGATGAGTAGCGCCCGTTGTTGAAGGCGGCCGACGCTCTCCGGCGCTTGAAATTCCTGCGCAGCCATTAGAAGCTGCCTCCTGCCGAATCTTTCGTGCTGCCGGTTTCCGGCTTCTGGTCGCCGCCCGGTTTTGCGCCGGACGGGCCGCTTTGATTCAGCTTCTCGCGGAGCTCCGCGGGCAGATCGGCGGCGTTCGCGTTGCGGCTGAGCTGCAGCGCGCGGATATACGCGACGATCGCCCAGCGATCGCGCGGGGGAATCTGCGCCGAGTAACCTAGCATCTGTCCGAAACCGTTGGTCACCACGTCGTAGATATAACCGTTGGTTGTCTGGCGAAGACGGTCTTGATGATAGCTGGGTGGACGCTTCATGCCGCGCATGGCCACCATGCCGTTGCCATCGCCCTGCAGACCGTGGCACGGAGTGCAGAAAATCCCGTAACGCCCTTCACCGCGTTCGAGAAGCTCGAGGTTCACAGGCAACGGGAAATTGTTCGATTCCTTCGGCACGAAGAGTTCGTCGTTGGCAAATGAACCGCGCGCCACGGTATTTTCGACGAGCGGGCGCCCCGAACGGCCATCCTCGAAGAATGGTGAAGGCGAAAGCGGCTTATTCTTCGGCTGGTTGGCCATGTCCTGCCGGAGATAGTCGCAACCGGTGCCGAAAACCAGGCAAACAGCGGCACAAGCGGCGACGAGGCAGCCCGAGGTGCTAATCATCCGACACCTCGGAAACGTGATGAGCATGGAGGCTCTGCAAGAAGCGCGCGGTGTCCGCCAGATGAAACTTCGGGTCGCGGGACTCGATGCAAACAAAGAAACGGTCCGACGATGCATGCGAGAAGCGATGCACGTTGAAAACCGGATGGTGCGGCTGGGGCAGTCCATTCAAGGCGAGCATACCGAAAACAGCGGCGAGCGATGCGCCGAGAATCGTCACCTCAAAGGTGACGGGAATGAAAGCCGGCCAGCTATTGAGCGGGCGGCCGCCAATGTTCATCGGATAAGTGATGGCCGCCGCCCAGTACTGAAAACAAAAACCGCCCAGGCCCCCGGCGAGGCCGCCGAGCAGAGTAATGGCCGGCACGAGGTTGCGCTTTAGGCCGAGCGCTTGGGAAAGACCTTCGACGGGAAAGGGAGCGTAGGCATCGAGACGGCGATAGCCTGCCTCGCGGACTTTTTCCACGGCATGAATGAGGTCCTCGGGTGTCCCAAACTCACCCATCACGCCGTAGATATGGGAGCGGTGCAGCATTATTTATCGTCCTCAGAGGTCTCTGCAACCAGTTCGCGCATTTCCGCGATGGAAATTGCCGGGAGAACGCGCACGAAAAGGAAGAGCAGGGTGACGAACATGCCGATGGTACCGATGAACGTGGCCCAATCCCAGAAGGTCGGACTGTAGCGGCCCCAGGCGGAAGGCACGAAGTCGCGGGTCAGGCTGATGACCACAATGACGAAGCGCTCCAGCCACATGCCGATATTCACGACGATGGACATGATGAAGAGAGTGGCGACGTTGTGCCGCACCTTGTAGGACCAGAGGATTTGCGGCAGCAGGATGTTGCAGAGAATCAGCGCGTAGTAAAACGGTGCGTAAGGGCCATGCAGGCGCTGCTGGACGAGGAAAACGTCAAACTTGTTCCCACTGTAAGAGGACATGAAAAATTCAAAGAAGTAGCCGTAGGCGACGATCAGCCCAGTGGCCAGCATGACCTTGGCCATGTTGTCCAAGTGGCGCATGGTGATGAAGTCTTCGAGACCATAAACTTTGCGCAGCGGAATCGCGATGGTCAAAACCATGGCGAAGCCGGAATAGATGGCGCCGGCGACGAAATAGGGGGGGAAGATCGTGGTGTGCCAGCCGGGAACGATGGAGACGGAAAAGTCGAAGCTGATCACCGAATGTACGCTGAGCACGAGCGGCGTTGCCAGGCCCGCCAGCAAGAGGTACGCCGACTGGTAGCGGTGCCAGTGACGCGCGGAACCGCGCCAGCCCATCGACAGCATGCCGTAAATAATCTTCATGGGTTTCTGGACCGAGCGATCGCGAAGAGTCGCCAGGTCCGGGATGAGACCCACGAACCAAAACATCAGCGAAACCGTGCCGTAGGTGGAAACCGCAAACACATCCCAAATCAGCGGGCTGCGGAACTGCGGCCAGAGTCCCATGGTGCTGGGGTACGGGAACATGTAAAACGCCATCCACGGCCGGCCGGTGTGGATCAGCGGGAAAATGCCAGCGCAGGCAACGGCGAAGAGCGTCATCGCTTCCGCAAATCGGTTGATGGAGGTGCGCCACTTCTGATTCAACAGAAACAAAATGGCGGAGATTAAAGTGCCGGCGTGACCAATGCCGATCCACCACACGAAATTGACGATGGCAAATCCCCAACCGATGGGGATGTTGATGCCCCAGATACCGACGCCCTTGATGACCAGCCAGCCGATTGCGACGGTCATCAATCCCATGAGGCTGAAGGCAATCGAAAAGCCAACGAACCAGCCGAGAGAAGTCGGACGCGTGAGAACGATCGCGCTGATCTTGTCCGTGACCGACCCGAAGGTATACCCCGGTCCGATCACCGGGGTCAGCCGGCCGATTTCGGGAGAATCGAATGGGGGTTGCCCGGCGCTCATGCCGACTCCAATTCCGGATTCGGGTTGCGCACCGCAGCGAGATACGTGGTGCGCGGCCGCGAATTCAGTTCGCCGAGGAGCGAGTAATTCCGCTGCTGCGCTTTCAACTTCGCGACGCGGCTGTTCTTGTCATTGGCATTGCCAAAGACGATCGCTTCGGTTGGGCAGGCCTGTTCGCACGCCGTGACGATCGCGCCGTCGCGGATCGGAGCGTTCAATTTTTCCGCTTCGATGCGCGCGTTGTTGATGCGCTGCACACAATAGGTACACTTTTCCATGACCCCGCGGCTGCGCACGGTGACTTCGGGATTGCGCAAGAGCTTGAGTTGCGGCGTCTCCCAATCCTGGAAGCGCAAGAAGTTGAAGCGGCGCACTTTGTAAGGGCAGTTGTTCGAGCAGTAGCGCGTCCCGATGCACCGGTTGTAGGTCATGTCGTTGAGGCCTTCGGCGCTGTGCGCCGTGGCGCCGACAGGACAGACCTGCTCGCAGGGTGCGTTCTCGCACTGCTGGCACGGCACCGGCTGGAAAAATGTTGGCGGATTGAAGAGCGATTCATCGTAGCTGGATGGATCATTCGTCGCGGATTTGGCCTTCTCGTAATAGCGGTCGATGCGGATCCAGTGCATTTCGCGGCCGCGCATTACCTGGTCTTTGCCGACCACGGGGATGTTGTTCTCCGACTGGCAGGCGACCACGCAAGCGTTGCAGCCGTTGCATTTGTTCAAATCGATGGCCATCGCCCACTTGTCGCGCTGATAAGGGAATTCCGCCTCGCCCTTGTAAAGTGAGAGTTCCTTCGGCGGCAGTTCCGCGTGCTCGTTGGCAAAATTCGGATTCTTGCGGTACTCCTCGAGCGTGCCGGTGGCCAGAATTTGCCGGCCTTCCATGCTGAAGTGATACTGCGTGCAGGCGAGCGGATAGTCTTCGCCGGTTTTTTTGATCGCGCTGCTAGGGGCTGCGGCAGTCCAGAGCGAGTCGGAAGTGCGCACGGCGTAGGCGTTGAAACCCTTATTCGTTCCGGTGTAGCCCGCCCGCTTGCGGCCGTATCCTAGCGGAAGGACCACGACGCCATCAGCCTGACCGGGAAGTCTCCACGCGGCAGCGGTGACTTTGCTGTTCGAGAGCGCAATGTCGATGACGTTCGAATAAATCTTGCCGTGCTCGCCGCCACGCCAGGCGACGTTGTGCGCCAATTGCAGCTTCTCCGCCGTCTTCGGACTGATCAGCGCGGCATTGTCCCAGGTGAGCTTGGTGACCGGCTTCGGCAATTCCTGCAGCCAGCCGTTATTGGCAAAGCGCCCGTCGTAGACGCAAGGATCGGGGCGGAAGATAAATTCAATGTCATCCGCGGTCGTGGTTTTTGCGGCGGCCAGGCTGGCAACGCTGAATTTCAGACTGGCGCTGGCGGGCGCGAACACCGAACCCGCCACGAGGCCATCGTTCAACGTTTTCCGCCAGAATTTTTCGAAATCGGCGGAGGGATTCGCGGCCTTTAGGCGGTCGCGCAGCACCTCGTAATCCGAGACTCCCGGTTTGTCGCCGAAAGCGGCGAGCGCTTCGCGCGCGGAATGGGTGTGATAGAGCGGCGCGATCAGCGGCTGAATCACGCTGAGGGTACCGTCGAAAGCGCGCGCATCGCCCCAGGTTTCCAGGTAGTGCGATTCGGCGACGTGCCAGTCGCAGAGTTCGGAAGTCTCGTCAAAATGCGAGCTGACGTGAATGGTATTCTTGACGGGCTTCCGATTTTTCTTCCCGTCGAATTTGATCTTGGACGCGAAATCGAAATCGTGCGGCGCGTCATAGACTGGATTGCCCCCGAGAATCAGCAGCGTCTCGACTTTGCCGGCATCGATATCGGCACACAGCTCGCGCAGCGATTCGAGGTGATTCGCAGGATGCGCTTCCACAGGTTCTGTGTAGTAAAGCGTTGTCTCAACGTTGCCGAGCGTGGCGTTGATGGCATGCGCCAGCGCATGAACTTCCGCAGGCTGCTGTTCGCCCGCCACGACGAGTGATGCGCCTTTGTGTTTCTGGAGATCTTTGGCGACGGCGTCGAGCCACTTTTCCGCTTCAGGGGGAATCGCTGCGGAGCCGCCCAGCCCGAGCTTCGCTGCCAACGCACGCGCGAAGAGCTCCACTTCAGAAGCCCGCAAAGGCAATCGATGATCCGCAGTCGCGCCGGTGATGCTGGGGGTTGGCTCGACGACATAGAGCCGATTCATTTTCATTTCCGGAAATATTTGATCGGCCAGTGGGTTGGGCCTGGGCGTCTCGCTCAACAAGCGGCGGCGCGAGAATTCCCTCGCGTAGCGGATGTGTCCCGGGCCGCTGCCCAGGAAATCGGAATCGAGCGAAAGGATGACGTCAGCCTTCTCCGGGCGGTAAACGGTGTTGAGGTAGCTGCCAAAAGCGAGCTTGGCACCCTCGCGCGTGCCGTCGCCGACAGCCGGCTCCCACTGGTGCCACTTGGCCTGCGGAAAAAGCGTCAGCAGCGATTGAATCTGAGCGGCCAGCGCCGGCGAAGTGACAATTCCGGTCAGGATGCGGAAACCCGCGCTGTTGGAGGCTTTCATCTCCGCCGCGATGGCCTGCGCGCTGTCTACAAACAACGACCAGGTCTGGATTTCTCCGAACTTCGTCACCGTTTGCGCGCGATCCGGATCGTAAAGATTCAGGACCGAAGCCTGCGCGAAGACGTTCGTCGCGCCAAGGCTGGACGGATGGTCGGGGTTGCCTTCGATTTTCGTCGGCCGCCCTTCGTGGCTCTCCACCAGCAAGCCGATCGCATCCGCGCCAAACGGCATTACCGTGGCATAAAACTGCGGCTTGCCGAGAACCATCCCTTCGGGCTGCTTGACGTACGGCACGACGTACTGCTCGGGCGTACGGCCGCAGCCGGAAAGGCCCGCAAAGGCCAGCGATGCCGCCATCAGTTTCAGGAAATCGCGCCGGTCGACGGAGTCGTCCCATTCCGAAGGCGCCTGGCGCGGGAATTCGCGATGCAGCAACTCCGCAAATTGCGGATCCCCGGCGAGTTCCTCGAGCGTGCGCCAATACTGCTTGCCGGTTTTCGATTGGAGCCTGGCTCGCACCGCGGCCAAATCCATCGGGCTTTCGTGCAGCTTCGCATCTCCGGCCGGATCGTTACGATCGTGCCGGCCGTCGGTGTGTTCGTGTTGTTTGTGCTCGCGCATGCCGTCCATTAGCGATGACAGGTCGAGCAGCTCGTCAGCTCGGCCGTGGTCCGAATCTCGTACTCTTCCCTCAGCTTGGCGCCGATTTCCGCCTGATTATCCGGAGCCTTCCAGTCCATATTGAAAACCTGATCTTTGGGGCGGAGAACCTGCTCGGGGTTGCGATGGCACTCCACGCACCATTGCATCAGCAACGTGTTGGCCTGGAACACCAGCGGCATCTGGTTGATCTGCCCGTGGCACGACGAGCAGCCCACGCCCTTGTTGACATGAATGCTGTGATTGAAATAGACGAAATCGGCCAGGCGGTGAACTTTGACCCACTCGAGGGATTTATCGCTGCGATAACTCTCGCGGATCGGCTCGAGGTAGGCGGCAGTATTGAAAAGCACCGAATGGCAATTCATGCAGGTCTTCGTCGGCGGGATGCCGGCAACGGCGGAAGTTTCCACGCCGGTATGACAGTAGCGGCAGTCGATGCCGTCATCGCCCACGTGATGCTTGTGGCTGAATTGCACCGGCTGTTCCCGCGTCACGTTCTGCCGCGTCATGTAGGGCGAACGCGCCACCGCGAGGACGGCCACAAGCGCCACTCCGACCAAAAAAAGGGTCGAAAACACACTGAATCGCGCGATGAAATTCGTACTGCGATGAAAAATCTGGGCCATGTCTCTTCAGCACTTTGCGGCGGAGCGCGCCGGAAGGGAGCTGCGGTCAGGGCGTCCCACGAGTTAACCGGAAAGTGCAAACCCGGGTCATGCTTGACGCGATAGTGTCCATCAAAACATTCTGGAATGCAACCTTCGGGCCCCGCTATTTTCAAATGATTTCCTGCAACTTCCTCGGCAAACTTTGCGGCCCCTTCAAAACATTCAAACAATTGCTCCACTCACGCGTTTGAACCGGAACGATGACCGAGCTATGGACGAATAGATGGCTATCCGTTGCCACTTCCCCGTCCATCCGCACCCGTCCATTTTCACGGATTCAGATGCATCCGCGAATGAAGAAGTTCAAACTTTTTTCACTGCATTTTTGACCGGGGCATTTGCCAAGGGCAGGGACGTGGTATCTTAGAGAGACCCATCGCCGCTCTTTTTGCGGCGGAGCTTACCTATCATGGGTAACCGTGCTTCGCCAGGCCAAACCGGTGGCGAAGACAGCCCGCTGGGGCGTGGTCCAACTGGTAGGACACCTCACTGTTAATGAGGACGGTGAAGGTTCGAATCCTTCCGCCCCAGCCAATTTTCCCCTCTGGAAAGAGTGCTATTGGCGGCGTCGGCTGTTTTCATACCGATTGCGCTACCTTTGTCTGCAGGCCGATTCAGCCGGCTAGATTCCGGCCGTCCGCGCCACGAGGGTCGACCTAGTGATGGCCATGCGTCACAAATAGCAGATGAGTTATCTCCAGCGAATAACTGAGCCTCTCAGTCTAATCTTGTTCATCGTCTCGCTCGTCGCCTCGCGCACGCATCGCGTGTCTTGACACGTAATCCGCCACAGCTCTGCCCAGCCCATTTGCGCGCACGCAGCTGGTTCGGAAGTGAATGCCGCCAAAGACGCGCGCATCGGCGATTTCCGCTATTGCGTCCGAGAAGTTCGAATACGACCGAGTGCCCGAACGTACCTCGGAAGTGACGGTAAACGCTGTGTTCTCTCCAAACGCGGCGGCAAGGATGAAAGCCGCCGCTCCACTCAGCGAGGAATGAGCTGACGGATACTCGGGATGCGCAGGCGTGCCGGTCAAAGAGTTCAGCAATGGCTCCCAGAGCGGGTCGGCATCCGCGGGGGTGAGACCCGCTCGGATGGCGGTGATCGGCCGCCAGAATACGTAGCGGTACTTGACATCCCAGCATGCAATAAGCGCGTCGGAAAGCGTGACATTCAACAACGCAAATAAGTGCGCATTCTCGGTGAGGGTCAGCCCGCGCGCTGCCGCAATCTGCGCGGCAATGCGGTTCCAGGCAAGCGGAGTATTCAATGCCCAAAACAACGCGAATTCCGTTTGATCCGAAGTGCGCGTTAAGCTGGAGAGAATGCCCATAGACTTCACTTCGTTGAAATCTGCAGTGTACTCGGCGCTGTTGAGGGCTACGGGCGGCGGCAAGCGGAACTGCGATGGTCGCCTGAGTACCCAGGGCGTCATGGTGGCGATCTGCGGTGTTGCGCCAAAAGCGTTAGCCGGCGGGGTGGGGCGCCAAACGCCGATGGCTGGCGTTCCGACCACACCCTGCGCGCCGATGAACGGCGGCGGCGTGGGCGCGAACCCGTCGGTCAGCCGCGAGGCCCAGATGGCATCCGCAACCGTTTGCCCCCAGGCGACACCCGCCGCAATGGATTCGGCTTTTTCTGTCGACGCGAGCGCCGCGAGCGCCGCATTCAACCGAGTAGTGAGCATCCCGCTCTGCGCCGGATATAGATGCATAAGAATTGCGTAGGCCGCCTCAATCGCCGCTGCGCGCTGCGATGCGTTATGCGGCGCGTCCGGTTTTACTTGCAACGGGCGGAAGCGCGGGTCGATGCCGTTGACGGCGTCGAATACCGAGGCCGATACCAGTGCGACTACGCGGCTGGTCACATTCGGCGGGGTACCCGCCGCAAGCACCGTGGTGTTCATGACGTCGATCCACTCCAGCACCGGGTCTGGCGTCGCAGCAGACAATGGTAGGGGACTAGTAGCAAGCAGTGCCACAATCAGCATCAGCGTCGCGCTGCGAATAGTTGCGCCGACACCTGGCAGGCGAAGCAGCAGAAAAATGCCTAGGTAAGACCTGGGTATATTGCAAATCATGTGTCCTCCTGGGTGGACGGAGGCAGCGTGTTACGAGCTGGCGGACAGTCGGCGATGACCTGGCAATCGCACGTCAGCAGGGAAGCGCTACCGTGGGGAACCAACTCGTCGGTAGCAGAGGCGAGTTTGCTTGCCTTTGTATGCCCTTCTGCTGCGCAAGTCAAATGAATTTCTTGCTATTCCCGCGCCCCGGTGGAACCTCCGAAGCGCTGTCCCCCGACTTCTCGGACGGGTATTTGTCGCGTGAACCATGGACTTGTTGCATCGCAGATGGGAAGTGAGGCTCCCATTGACGAGAGCCGTTTCCTAAGGCGTAGCTCAGTTCCTCAAAGGCGGCGAGGCACGCAAGGGGGGAACTGCCTTTTCAAAAAGTAGTTCTGCGTACACTAGAGATGCGATGGTTTAAAATCGCTTACACCCCGACCAGCGTAAATTGTTGGAAACAACTGGATAGACTCTATCTTAGAGGGTTTAGAAGGGGCAGCGGTCAATTTTCGAATCCTTCCGCCCCAGGCAATTTTCTTTGGCCATAAGCTCAACCGGACGCCGCTAATCCCGCGCTATCGGCAAACCCGCTTCCAGCCAGCCTTTCCAACCGCCGTCCATCGATTCGACGTTGTTGTAGCCCATCTTCTGCAGATTCTCCGCCACCAGCGCGGAACGGAATCCGCCGCCGCAATACAGGACGAGCTTTAGATTCGCGTCGGGGACTCGTTGCTCAATGTCGCGCTCGATGATGCCTCGGCCCAGGTGCACGGCGCCGGGAAGATGTCCCTTCGCCCATTCGTTGTCCTCGCGAACATCCACGAGCAGAAGCTTTTCACCTGCGTCGGTGCGGCGCTTCACGTCCGCGACATTTGTTTCTTTGATCTTTTTTTTCGCTTCGTTCACCAATTTCAGAAATTGCGCCGCGTGGGCCATCCGAAAACTCCTTCCACAAATGAACTGGAGGTGAGAATAACACAGGCAGGACGGCGCCCATTGGACTTACCTGGCGGTCGTTCAGGCTCCGGGCCTGCCGGTCAAAGACGGCTCAGAGGGAACCCTGGGCTTTCTAATTCTGCGAACTTTCGCTCTTTGCCTTTTCTCCCGCGCCCTTCTTGGCAAAAGAGCGCACCAGGCTCACGAAGTTCCAGCGTACCTTTTCCGCCGTTCGCTCGCCTTCGCCTGGCATCTTGCCTTTACCGCTGCTGATAATCCAGAAGAGCTCGCCGTCGGTCATCTTCTCGAGGGAAGAAGCGTCGCGCCAGTCTCGGAGTTCGAGCTTCATGTCCGCAACCAGGTCACCCTTACCGTCGCCACCCTTGCCGTGACACATAGCGCAATTGTAGCCAAAGAGTTTGCGCGCTTCCGCCAATCCTTCTGGCGTTGGCGTGACAGGATTCTTTTTGGCGGCGTCTTCCGGCGTTATTTTGGGCTCTGTGGATCCCGGCTTCTCCTGGGTGGAATTCGGCTTGGCGTATGAAATCCCGAAGCTCGCGAGCAGAATCGCACCCAAGATAAGGAGCGTACGCATAGTTTCCTCCTGCCAGGATGGCCGGCCGAGCGAGTTTAGCTTACTATTGAGCGGATTCTACGCCTCGGGAATGCAGAAAGAAAGGATCAAAAAAAAAATGCGGGCGCACCGCCGAGCCGGAGAGAAGGGTTATTCCAGGTCGCGCCAGTTGGGGCCGGCGCCGATTTCGACGACGATGGGCACGGCCAGTTTGTGGACGCTTTCCATTTCTTCCTTAACTAATTTTCCCAGCTTGGCGCGCTCTTTTGTCGGAGCCTCAAAGAGCAGTTCGTCATGCACCTGCAGGATCATTTTAGATTCGAACTCTTCTTCCGCCAGCCGCCGGTCGATACTGATCATCGCCAGCTTGATCAGATCGGCGGCAGTGCCCTGCAACGGCGAATTGAGCGCGGTGCGCTCGGCAAAATTGCGCAGCTGCATCTGCGGCGAATTGATTTCAGGTATCGGGCGGATTCTGCCGAACAAAGTCTTCGCCACGCCGGTCTTGCGCGTCTCGGCAAGAATATTGTCCAGGTACTCCTTCACGCCCCGGTACCGCGTGAAATACGCGTTGATGAATTTCGCGGCCTCTTTCTGGTCGATGCCCAATTGCTGTGCGAGCCCGAAGGGCGAAAGGCCGTAAATGATGCCGAAATTGATGGCCTTGGCGGCACGGCGGTGCTCCGCGGTCTGCGCCAGCGGCCCCACGCCGAAGACTTCCTGCGCCGTCCGCGCGTGGATGTCCTCACCGTTGCGGAAAGCTTCGACGAGCACAGGATCTTTCGAAAAATGCGCCATGATGCGCAGCTCAATCTGCGAGTAGTCCGCGGACAGCAGTATCTTTCCTTTTCCGGCGACGAAAGCGGCGCGTATCTCGCGCCCCAGCTCGCTGCGGATCGGAATATTCTGCAAATTGGGATCGCTCGAACTGAGCCGGCCCGTGGCCGTGCCGGTCTGTGAAAAGCTGGTGTGCAATCGCCCGGTTACAGGATGGATCAGTTTCGGAAGCGCGTCCACATACGTCGATTTGAGCTTGGCAATTTCCCGATATTCGATAATCTTCGCAGGAAGCGGATGCTGCGCGGACAATTCTTCGAGAATGTCGGCGGCAGTAGATCTCGCTTTTGCTTTTCCGCGCCGGGCGTTGGGCTGAAGATTCAGTTTGTCAAAAAGAATTTCGGCGAGCTGCGTCGGCGAGTTGACGTTGAATTCCGATCCCGCAAGCTTCCAGATCTCCTTTTCCAGGCGGCGGATTTCCTTCTCCATCGTGTGCGACATCTTGCCGAGCTCTTGGGGATCGACGCGGATGCCAATCCGCTCGATGTCCGCAAGCACCGGCGCGAGCGGCAGGTCCATTTTTTTATAAACGTCTTCGAGTTGTTGCTCCTGGACTTGCGCGTGGAGCGCTGGCGCAAGCCGCTGCAGATAATCGGCGCGCTCGCCGGGACCGCCGCCCATCATCACGTTGAACTGCCGCATCACCACATCGGCGAAGTTGTGATTCGCGGTCGTGGGCCGCAGAAGATACGAATAAAGCTGCGTCGCGTGGCGAATATTCGCCGCGCCGCCCGCAAGCAGTTCGAAAAGTTTTGGGTCGTGCACGATTTTTGGCTGTTTGGGATCGGCGAGCAGCGGCGCGAGGGCATTCAACGCCTCCCCCTTTTCGTCGAACCACACCGAGCGTCCTTCGCCGGGCTTCGAGGAAACCTCGATCGAAGCAATGCGTGTCCCGAATCCTTCCGTTTCGCGCTCCCCCGCCTCCAGGTTCAGCCAGACCGCCACCGGCTGTTTCGCGGGGAGTTTCGCCAGATACTCGCTGAACTCGGCGACGCTGGCGAACTGCGCGTAATCCGCCTTCACAGCCGGTTCTGCATCCGCCGGCGCCGACGACGCCACCGCTTCCGCACCCAGTTCTCTGAGCAAGGAATTGAACCCGAGTTCGCGATAGAGCGCACCGAGGGCATTCACATCGGGCGGGCGGCGTTCCAGCGCCTGCAAGTCCAGTTGCAGAGGCACATCCGTGGCGATTGTCGCGAGCTGCTTCGACATCATCACTTGCTCGCGCTGTTGCTGGAGCGCTTCGCGATATCGCTTGTTGGAGACTTCGGCGGCATGATCCAGCGCGTTCTCCACGCTTCCGTATTTCTGAATCAGCTCGGTCGCGCCTTTTTCGCCGATGCCCTTCGCGCCGGGAATGTTGTCCACCGTGTCGCCGAGCAGCGCCATCAAATCAATCACCTTTTCTGGCGGAACACCGAGGATTTCCTTCACCTTTTCTGCGTCTACGATGATGTCCGCCTTCGCGCCGCCGGAGCCCGTACGCAGAGTTCGAACGCTCTTTCCAACCAGCTGCATCATGTCCTTGTCGTTGCTGACGATCAGCACCTCGAGCTGTTTCTTGGCGCCCTGCATGGCTAGCGCGCCGATAACATCGTCAGCCTCGTAACCCGCAAACTCCAGAACTGGCAGGTGCATTGCTTCGCAGAGCCTTCGAACGTAGGGAATCTGCACCGACAGATCATCCGGCATGGGCGGGCGTTGCGCTTTGTATTTCTCGAAAAGCTTGTCGCGAAACGTCGGCCCCTTGGTGTCGAAGACGATGCCCAGGTAGTCTGGCTGATAGTCCTTGATAATCCGCCGCAGAATGTTTGCAAAAAGAAACGGCACTTTCGTGGGAATGCCCGAGGGCGCGTTCATGCGGTTCATCGGCGCATAGAACGCGCGATAAATGTGCGCCATGGCATCGACAAGGAAGAGTTTCTTCGGAGCAGAAAGCATGCCGGCGAGTATAGCAAAGGATGAAGAAGGGACCGGAGGCGGATGACTGCTTCCGATGGCCGGTTTTGCTTCAGGTGATTCTTTTCGGATTTTTTAGCAGGTGGCGCCCAAATTGGTCGTTGAGTGCGGCGTGTCGGAAAGACACCATAGGCGAGAGGATTCCGCTCTTGCCTGACAACAAGTCACTGATCCGCAGATACTACTCTGAACTCTGGAATGCGCGGAGCACCACAGCTCTCGAAGAACTCATCTCTCCCGACATCGTTTTCCGCGGTTCGATCGGCACTGTCGTGAATGGCGTCGAAGAGTTCAAACAGTATGTGAGTAAAATCCGCGCCGCTTTTCCAGATTTTCACAATCACATCGAAGAGCTCATCGGCGAGGGCGATAAGATCGTCGCCCGCCTCACCTACACGGGCACTCATCGGGGAGAATTATTCGGTTTTTCCGGCACAGAAAGGAACATCACATATCAGGGCATTGCCATTTTGCAGTTTCGAGAAGCTAAGATCGTCTCTGGTTTCGTGCTTGGCGACACAGAAAGCCTGAAGCGCCAGATTGCTCAAACATGAAAACAAAGCCGCGCGGGGGATTTGCATCCCCGCACGGCTTTCAAGACAACTGTCAGTCTCTACTTTATTGCTTGTTGGGCTTGTTAGGTTCGGACTTCGGCTCGGATTTTGGTTCCGGCTTGCTCGCCCGAGGCTGCTTGGACGCGCCCTGTTCGCCGGCCTGAGCCTGCGAAACCAGGAGCATCCGCGTGCCGCTTTCCAGGTGCACGTTCTTCCCTGCGGAAGTGATCAGCGAACCCTCTGTGGCATTCGAGCCAGCCGTGCTCAGGTTCAGACCGTTCAGGCCAAAGACGCCTTGGCTGTTTGAAGTGAGTTGGCCCGCGGTGTTCAAGCCGCCGAGTGCTCCCTTCGAGGTACCGGCGATACTTCCGCCTGCGTTTGCCGCGGAGTTTACGGTTCCGCCCGCAACTCCTCCCACGTTAGCCGCCGTGTTTGTCACCGTGCCTGCGGCACCACCCGCGGTGGAAGTCACGCCGCCAAGTGCGCTGCGTCCGCCGGCCGTCCCTGATCCGGCTGCCGAAGCGCCCGTGCCACCCATCGTGTCCATGTCCGATCCAGCGGCCGACGCGCTACTCTGCGCCGAGGCAATCGCCTGGATTCCCGCGTTCAACGGAATCTCCTGGCCGTTTTTCAGGATGGCCTTGTCGAACACGATTCCCAGCGACGATTCCGATTCGCCCTTGCCGCGCGCCGAAGCCTGCGTCACGTGCCCGACAAGTTTCGAACCCTTGGGTATTACCGTTTTCCCTTCGGACTTAACCGCTTCCGTGCTGTGCGCGTTTACAGGATCACCCGGCTTGCACTTTTTCGAATCGATTGGCGAACTCAGCGCGGCGTTGAACGCCGTGCCAGTCGCCAGTGAACCGTTCGCCTGCCCGTTTTGCGCCGACGCCGAAGTTGACGCCGATGCATTGCCTGATGCTTGCGCTTGCGTCTGGCCCGCCTGCACTGATGCTTGGCTGCTGCTCTCTGCTCCCGCCTGCGCTCCCGTTTGCGATTGAGCTGCAGCACTTACCGAGAAAAGAGCCCCCACCGCGATTGCCAACCCTGTGCGATTCATGATCGTAACCTCCTTAAGATTGCTTTTGAAATGTGCGCTGGATTTTGCCCGTATACAGACGGGTATCGTCCGAACAATTTGATAATGGCAAGGCTTATGCCGTCGTGTAAAGTGATTGTTGTCTATTAGTTAACTGGCCAAGCGGGCGGCCAGAGCCCGGAGAAATGACGGGTACTACGCAGGATTTACAGGGTGGCGGCACTCCTCGCTAGGGCCCCAGGAACCAGCCTAGGCGATCCCCAGCGGCTTCGCCACTTCGGCCAAAATGTCTGCCGCGCGCAGCAGTTGCTCCCGCTTATGGGCCGCGCTCACGATGGCGCGCAGCCGCGCTTTGCCTTCCGCCACGATCGGGTAACCGACGGCAGGCGCGAAGACGCCGGCCTCGAAGAGTTTCTTCGAGAATTCGAACGCCTTGGCCGCCTCGCCCACGTGAATCGGAATAATCGGCGTCTCGCTGACCTTGAACTGAAAACCGCGCCTCTTCAATTCGCGCTTGAAAAACTTCGTATTGGCCCAGAGTTTCTTCACCAGCTTTTCGCCTTCCGGAGAATCGAGCAGCGCAAATGCCGCCTGGCAAGCCGCCGCCGTGGCCGGAGGGTGCGAAGTCGAAAAAAGAAAAGGCCGCGCGCGGAGATACAGAAAATCGATCAGGTCGCGCGTGCCGCAAACGTACCCGCCCATCGCGCCAATCGCTTTACTCAGCGTTCCCACCTGGATGTGTACGCGCCCGTGGCACTGGTGATGGTCCACGGTCCCCCGGCCGCCGCGCCCCAGCACGCCCGAAGCGTGGGCGTCGTCCACCATCATGATGCAGTTGTATTTCTCGGCGAGTTCGCACAGTTCCGGCAGCGGCGCGATATCGCCGTCCATCGAAAAAACGCCGTCCGTGATGATCAGCTTCTTCCCCGGAAAATTTGCGTTCTCTTGCAGGATGCGCTCGCAGTCCATCACATCCTTATGCTTGAAAACTTTGATGGTTGCTTTCGAAAGCCGCGCACCATCGATGATCGACGCGTGATTCAGCTCGTCGGAAATGATCAAGTCTTCCTTGCCAAGCACCGCAGACACGGCTCCCGCGTTGGCCGTAAAACCCGATTGAAACACCACGCAGGCTTCCACGTTCTTGAAGGCCGCGATCTGCTCCTCCAGCTCCATGTGCAGTCTCATCGTGCCGGCAATCGTTCGAACCGCTCCGGCGCCCACGCCGTACCTCTTCACCGCGTCTAGCGCCGCCTTGCGCAGCGCCTTGTTGGTGGTCAGCCCCAGGTAGTTATTCGAAGCGAGGTTGATCACCTCCCTCCCGTCGAATATGCACACCGGCTTCTGCTCGCCCTCGAGCACGCGCAGCTTCGGCGCCACGCCCTTTTCGCGCATCTCCTTCAGCTGGTCGGTAACGTACTGCAAAGGGTTCTGTTTCGATGTCATAGTTGCGGTTTCGGACATAATGGCGCTCCTGACGTGGATTCGGCTGGTGGAAGAACCATTTTGCGTCAGCTCGCGGCTGGGTGCAAACATTTTGAACGCAAACCAGAAAGGTCAATTCGCTCAGCGCGGCATGCCGTTCGGATACAGCAAGATCTTTCCAGCAAGTCCGCCCTGCAGCAGTGTGAAGGCGCTTTCGAATTTGTCCAGTGATGTCCGCTCGCCGAACAGCGGCTCGAGATTCAGTCGCCCCGCCTTCAGCAGCGCCGTCATCTGCACCCATGTTTCGTACATTCGCCGCCCATAGATGCCTTGCACCGTGGCGCCTTTGAAAATCACGTCGTTCACTAGATCCAGCGGCACATTTTCCGTTGGAATCCCCAGCAACGAAGCGCGCCCGCCGGCTCGCAGCGCCTTGAAACCCTGCTGAATCGCGGTGGGATTCCCGGACATTTCGAACAGCGCATCGACTCCCGTGCCGCTCGTTTCCGCAAGAATTTTTGCAACCGCATCTTCCGCCGCGGGATTCAGCACCACGTCCGCGCCCATTCTCTTCGCCATCGCGCGCCGCTTCTCATTTGTTTCCGTCGCAAAAACCGTGGAGCTCCCGCAAGCCTTCGCCACCGCGATGGCCATCAACCCAATCGGCCCGCAGCCGGTAACCAAGACCGTCTGTCCTGCCACCGGCCCGGCCAGCACCGTGTGCACCGCATTGCCCAGCGGATCGAGAATCGCCCCGTAATGTTCGGGAATCGCCGCATCCAGCTTCCAGATATTCGATGCCGGAATCTTCACAAATTCAGCAAACGACCCGTCCTGATCGATCCCGATAATGCGCAGGTTCTGGCAAATATGCGCCTGCCCCAGCCGGCACTGACGACAATGTCCGCAATTCACGTGCATTTCCGCGCTGACAAAATCCCCCACCTTGACCGCGCGCACCTCGTCGCCCACGCGCTCGACCGTGCCGCAGAATTCATGCCCCAGCGTCACCGGCGGCTTGATGCGCCCCTGCGACCAGCGGTCCCACCCGTAAATGTGCAGGTCCGTCCCGCAGATCGAAGCCGTCTTCACGCGCACCAGCACGTCGGTCGGCCCGATCAAAGGCACCGCGACCGTATCCATCTGCAAGCCGCGGGCCGCCTGCATCTTCCGCAACGCCTTCATCGTCCCCGCCATCTACCTTGTCCCTCACGCAACGCGCAAACCCCGATGCTAGCACACCACATCCCATCGGTACCCGCAGGGGCACGATCCATCGTGCCGCTCTTCGCTCCTTCGACTACTTCACCTCTTCAATGACCCCAATCTTCTCCAGCGCCCTCAAATACTCCACCACCAACTCCAACGGCACCGGCCCATACTCCGCCGAAACCGCCTCGCGTATCTCCTGCGAATTTCGCTTCCCATCCGCAAAATTCAGCACCTCGTAGGCATACTCTTCCCCGCTGCCCCACAATCCCTCATAACTCAGCAACTTCGGCGTCGCTACTCCCGCCGCCTTGGCATGCTCCGCAAAATAATCAAACCCGAACACTGCCAGCGGCCCCTTCGGCTGCGGCTTGCGGCTATACTTCGATGATCCGTCTCTGTTCGGGGAAGCTGCAGGCTTCTTGTATCCCTCGCTTAATTTCAGCGGAATCGCGCCTTCGAATGCTATCTCTGAAACGGTAGTTGAATTTGGAACGATTTTCTTGATGGAATTGGCAATCCCAATTTCGGCATCCAAATACTGCCACGTCAGATTCTGGGCCTCTCCACCTGCAACCTGCTTTGCGCGAAGCTCGGTTTCGGTTCCACGCTGGAGGCGGAATGCCTCAGAAAAGCGAAGCACTCCTTTCGCCTTACTTTCATCCATCCCCGCCAAGAAATACCCGCTCGCCGCCCCGATAAACGCCGCCCTTTTCAACTTCGTCGGATCGATGTTCGCCGCTGTATCGAAATTCGTATGGATGTAGCGGTCCGGCCAGTCATTCAGATAAATCGCCGGTATCCCGAACGACGAATCCTGATACACATCGTGATCGCTCCCCATGGTGTAAGGCGAATACTCCGCTCGCAGAGGCTCTTTGCCTCCCTCGGGCGCAACAAACGGATAATCCGCCTTCCCCGTCGCCGCAAATTTGTACGACTCCTCATTCACAAACTCCGCAAACGCCCACGCTACATCGTGCACAAAACTCGGCAAGCTCATCGGCCCGCGTGTCACGTGGAACACCGCCTTCGTCTCCGGCCCTCCGCCCACCATGTCCATGTGCACCACCGTCTTGATCCGCTTCGCAAACTCCGGCTTCAGATTCAACAGCGCGACCGTCCCTTCAATTTCCGGCGGCCAGATAAACCGAATCGTCCGCGCCGGCCGCGCCAGCCTCCCTTCGTTGATCAGCTTCTGTAGCGTCCGGGCCACCTCCAGAATCGTCACGCACCCGCTCGCATTGTCGTTCGCCCCTGGACGCTGATGATCCAGGTGACAAGAAAACGCAATCTCCTCCTCCTTCAATTTCGGATCCGCCCCCGGAATCGTCGTTGTGACAACCTCATAATTCCCCACATGCTGACCCGCCTTCACCACCGCATGCAGACGAATCTTTTCTCCATGCGCCAGCCGCTCCCGCATAGCTCTCGCCGTCTTTAGCGACACCATGAACGCAAACGTCTTATTCGCCGAAAACGTCTCCAGATGTCCCCACCGAATGAGATTCTCATCCTCGCCCCACCAGGCCGTCTTCTGGTTCTGCGCATAACTCACAATTCCCACCGCCTCTAATTTTCCCACCGCCAAACCCTGAACTGCCCCAGGCTGCGCACTCACCAGCACAATCTTCCCCTTCACGTCCTTCCCCGCGTAGTCGCTCTCCTTCGTCCCCTCGCCCGCGTCCACCAAATCCGCCGTCACATCGGCGCTCTCACTGTCCTCCGCCAGTACGATCGGCTGTGCTTCGTAACTCGCCATCTTCTGCGCCGGCTGCCAGTTCCCGCTCTCGTTCTTGTCCTTAGCCTCCTTAACCTCCTTTACTTCCTTTACCTCCTTTACTTCCTTTACCTCCCATAGCTCTCCTACTTCCGCATCCCACCCCGGCCGCGACCTCTGCGTACCATAAAAAATCTTTCCGTCCGCCGGAAACTGCAGAATCGCCACGTCGCTCAACCCATACGCCCGCAACCGCTCCGCCACCAACTCCGCCGCCTCGTGAAATCCCCGCGACCCCCGCTGCCGGTGAAACCGCGCAATCCCCTCCAAATTCCACTTCGCCGTCTCCCCACTCAACTCATTCGCCAGCGCCGCCACGTCTTTCTCCGCCACCAGCGGCGGCTTCTGCGCCACCGCAGCGGCTGCGAGCGCCAAGGCTGCTCCCATCGAGGCCAGCCCAATCCGAACGAATGCCCTCATCCGCCCACCTCCACAAAAATCTCGCCAACAGTAGCATAGGTGGAACCTGCCCCGACTCGGTCGGGAGACTATGCACCGCCAACCACACCTCACCCGATCCGTTTGCCCAGGGAATAAGCCGCCATGGCGGCGGACCCTGTAGCGTGTACTGGGCGCCGTGCCGCCGTGGCTTCAGTGTCGGAGTCAGCTAGGAGGGGATCCGCGTAACCCGGCTTCGCCAAAGCAAAATCTCTTGGTATCACCAGATTTCAGATGCAGAACATCACTCGCGCAGCGCCTGCACCGGATCGGTCCGCGTGGCGCGCCACGCAGGCAAGAGACACGCTGCCAATGCGGCAATCGTCATCACCAGGAAAGCCGACCCGAACGCCAGCGGATCCCGCGGGCTCACGTTATACAAAAGATTTCCAAGCAGCCGCGTCAATCCAAGCGCCACCGCCGCACCCAGGGCCACGCCACCGGCCGTTAACGCCAACCCCCGCTTCATCACCAGCCGTAACAAATTGGACGCGCCGGCGCCGAGCGCCATGCGCAGCCCCAGTTCCCGCGCGCTTTGCGACACCGCATACGACATCACGCCATACAATCCGATCGCTGCAAGTAACAGCGCCAATCCGCCTAAGACCCCAACCAAGGTTAGCGCCACCTGCTGCGGCGATGTCGAGCGATCCACCTGCTCCTGCAGCGTGATCACTTCATAGAGCGCCAGGTCCGGGTCTAGTGCGTGCACCTCGCGCCCTAGCGCTGTCGCCATCGTCTCCGGGCTCAACGGGGTTCGGATATGCAGGTCCCCACCGCGTGAGAAATTCTGCCGTCGGGACACGTAGAAAAAAGGCATCGGCGCCTCCCGCACGCTCTGGTACTTGGAATCTTTGGCCACGCCGACCACCTGCATCCATCGGCCTTTGACCTGCAAGCGCTCGCCAATCGGATTCCTGTCGCGCCAATAGTGCGCCGCCATCGTTTCATTCACAACGGCGACCAGAGCGGCCTTCTCATCGTCTGCGCGCGTGAATTCGCGCCCGGACACCAAAGGGATGCTCATCGTCCGGAAATAGTCCGGCCCCACTTCGTTGTACTGCGCGGTGGGCTGCTCCTCAGGCGTGGGTTGATACCCGTCTACGGCAATCGGCGTCGAGGAAAAGCTCCCGTAGCTCAGCGGCGTCATTCGCGCGAACGCTGCTGACTCCACGCCCGGCAACGCCTTCACGCGATCCAGCAGTTCGTCCTGGAAATTCTGGGCTCGCTGCACATCGTAGCCCGCCGACACCAAATCGACGGCTGTGACCATCACCCCGCGTGTCGAGAAACCCGGGCTGGTATTTCGAATTCTCTGCAAGCTCTGCAGCAGCAGCCCGGCTCCGACCAGCAATAGGAAACTCAGCGACACTTGGACCACCACCAGCCCGGAGCGCACCCACGCTTTTCCAGCGCCCCCCACAACTCCCGCAGAATCGGATTTCAGCGCCCCGGCAAGATCGATCTTCCCGGTCTGCATTGCGGGCACCAGCCCGAGCAGCAGCGTCGCGATCACAGAAACTCCGGCGCTCAGCGCCAGCACGCGCCAATCGATCTCCCCCGGCAGATGCATGGCCACGCCTCCCCTGGCGGGGAACAGCAGCACCAGCGCGTGACGGCACCAGTGCGCCACCAGCAGTCCAGCGCCCGCGCCAATCGCCGACAGGATCACTCCTTCCGTGAAAAGTTGCTTCAACAACCGGCCGCGACCCGCCCCAATCGCCAGCCGCACCGTCATCTCATGCCGCCGCGCAAACGACCGGACCAGCAGCAGATTGCCGACGTTTGCGCAAGCAATAAGCAGCACAAAAACCACCACCGCGATCATGATTTCCAGCGTGGGCAGCAGCGTGCCCGCATTGTTGAACGGCGTTTGCCACAAAGGCCACAGCTGCGTGCCGCGCCCGCGGTTCGTCTCTGGATATTCAGCTTCCAATCTCTTCGCCGCCGCCGAGATCTCCGCCTGCGCCTGCGCTTGAGTCGCGCCTGGCTTCAGCCGCACGTAGGCTTCAATCCACCGCGCGCCACGGTCCTCCAATTTGTACCCGCCCGCTTCAAAGATTTCCTCCATCGACGCCGGCACCCAGAACTGCATCGCCCAGCCCACGAACGTCCCGTAAAATCCCTCTGGCTCAACCCCCACGATGGTGTGGATCACGCCGTTGAGCCGCTCGGTCTTCCCGATGATCTGCGGATCTCCCTTGTATTTTCCCTTCCATAGCTGGTAGCTGATTACTGTCACCGGATGCGCGTTCCGTCCCACGTCTTCGCCCGGCTCGAATCCCCGCCCGAGAATAGGATGCACCCCGATCGCATCAAAATAATTTGCGGATACGATGCTTCCGGTCATGCGCTCGGCCCGGTCACCGACGCTGAGCGTAGTCCCCATGATTTTGTTCACGATAAATGAGTCAATCAGCGTGCTACTCCTCTCTAAATCGAGGAGATCCGGCCAGGAAATACCCGTAGGGCCGGACTCCCCGCGCGCCGTTCCCGTCAAGGCCAGCAGTTGCTCCTGGTGGGATACCAGCGGGTACGGGCGAAACAAGATTCCCTCGACCCAGCTGAAGACCGCAGCATTCGCGCCGATGCCTAGAGTCAGGCAAAGGATCGCCAGGAGTGAAAATCCCGGACGGCGCCGAAGCATTCGAAGCCCGAAGCGCAGGTCTTGCAGCGTCGTCTCGATCATGGGCAGTCCCCTCTGGTCGCGGTAATTTTCTTTGGTTTGCTCGACCCCGCCGAAGCTTCTCAGCGCCTCGCGGCGCGCGTCCTCGGCGCTCATCCCTTTGCGCAGGTTCAATTCAATCGCCATCTCCAGGTGCGAGCGCAGTTCCTCGTCCAGGTCGTCTTCCAGACGGCGCCGCCGGAAGAGCGCCGCCATCCGTTGCAGGAGCGTGCGGAAAAATTCGCGCATAAGCTAACTCGCCCTCAGCACACGGTTAATCATCGCGGACATCCGCCCCCAGCTTTCCGCTTCCTCTTCGAGCTGCTTCCGTCCAGCCCGCGTCAACGAGTAATACTTCGCCCTGCGGTTATTCTCCGAAACGCCCCACTTGGACGCAATCCACCCGCGCTGCTCCAGCCGCAGCAACGCCGGATAAAGCGTCCCCTGGTTCAATTGCAGTAGGTCTAGGGAGGCTTGCTGGATGCGCATGGCCATCCCGAAGCCGTGCATCGGCCCCATGGAATCCAGCGTCTTCAGCACCAGCAAATCCAGCGTTCCCTGCAAGACTTCGGATTTGGAATTTGGCATACGCTCCTTTAGACGGTCAACAGGAGAAAACGCGAGCCTATCACATTCCTTTTGATCGTCAACAGGAGTTTTCAGGGAGTCAGCCCGGATTGCTCACAGGAAGTGGCGGGTTTTGACTTTTCCTTCTTCTACTTTCCCGCTCTGCACGGAAATGCACTTGCCAGCGCAATGGAGGCTATGTAACGCGTCGGCCGGTGCGCTTTCCCCGGATTGTCAGCGAGGTATTTCTTAATGACGCGAACGGTTTGAATAGTGGTCACTCCCTGCGGCACACAGGCCATCCTGTCCCTTTTCGGGACACTGAGCAGCTCTTCATGCACCAGGAAGCCATCGGCGAAGCCTTCCACCCAGCCGAGACACGTAGCATCACGTTCGATGCGGGCAGCGTCTCTGTTCCCTTCACTGTCTATGCTGGAACAAACTTCTAAGAAGTCGCGGCCAGACCTGCTGATATCCGGCTGCTCCGGTGTGCTCTTTGGGGCAGTGCTGACAGGCAAGCAAACAAGGAAGATACCAAGCAGTATAGGAACAAGAAGTAGGCGCATGGCAACCTCCCATCAGTCGCGCGATTCTACGTCTGATTCAGGATGTTATCAGCAGAGCGAAACTCCCGCCGAGCCCCGCGCTCCGTCTGTCATCCCGACCGTAGCGGAGGGATCTCTCTTCTCCCTTTGTAGCGGATGTGCTTGCCTTCGGCGCTCGCTAACCTTTCGCAGGTCCCTGTCCTGAAGTTTCCGCGCTGGTTCGTTTAAGGGCACGCGTATGCCACCACCCCGCGATTACCGCGACGAGCATCGCAACCAATCCGCCGATTGTTCCCAAGGCGCGCGCGTCGCCCATGCGCAGGATGGCGCCCGGCACAATGAACAGCAACACCGTTACCACGAAAGCGATCGCCATCCGCCCAAGAGTTTGCAATTTCTTGGGACTCTTAACAACCAGGTAAACCGCGGCCACCAACAGAAGAATTCCCAGCGGGCTGGGTACTGGCTGCGCTGCCTGCATAATGCACCTCGATCCTCGCGTGGACCTGCTTTCTCAATGGCCCACCGGTCTTAGCCACTCTTATCTCCTCATCGCCCGCCGCCGTCAAGAAACATCTCGAAACCCGGCCCTGCATTTGCAAGTGCCCAGAAAAATAATCTCCGTTTTCTTCTTGATATCTGATGTGCGAAAGCGACCAAGGGCGTGCCACTGGTCAGTTGTCAGGTATATAGATGATTGGCGTGTGGGGGGGTTGACTCTTCCTCGTTCCCTTTTCCCCGGATTATCCGCTATGCCGCTCCACGTCAGCCAAACCCCAGCCCGTCCGTCGACCGACTTCCTTGACTCCAGCCGGGCCACGGCTCCCTGCCACTCTTCTTTCGCAGTCCCCAATCCCATTTTGAAACGCGTTTACCTATCCGAAAGAATCCACGCATTGCCCATTTTGCAACCCCTTTGTTTTAATGGTCTTCCATCTAATGGGAGGGGCGTACTCCAGGGCGTACCCCCTGGCGCTCCTATTTTCCGGCCGCCACCCGCGCCGACGGCGAGGCATCCCGGCCGGCCGCATCCTCGCTTCGTTACTTCCTTACATCTTTGCTTCATTACTTCCATCTCTCCAGTACAATCGCTGCACTTCCATCGGGGTGAGAAATGAGTTTCAGCCAGCGTCTTCATGAGGTACGAACCGGCTTCGAGCGTCCCTTCTGGGTCGCCAACATTACGGAACTCTTTGAACGTCTTTCCTACTATGCCGCTTTCGCCTCGCTCGCTCGCTATCTTCATGAGACGCTCGCGTTTCCTACGGAGCGTGCTGCGGATCTCGCCGGCCTCTTCGGCGGCCTGGTCTGGTTTCTCGCCATCTTCGGCGGCGCCGTCGCCGATCGCCTGGGTTTTCGTCGCGCTCTTTCCCTCGCTTATCTCGTTCTGGCAGGATCCTATTTCCTCCTCGGCTCTCTCGGTGCCCCGTGGCTCGCCCCGGTCCGCAATGCAGTTCCTCTGGTCGTGCTTGTTACTGTGGTCTTGATGCTTCCCGCAGTCGGCATCGCCCTCGTCAAACCCTGCGTCGTCGGTACCACCGCTCGCGCCTCCAAGGAGAATGTTCGCTCCATCGGTTACTCCATCTACTACACGCTTGTGAACATCGGTGGTGCGCTCGGGCCCTTCGTCGCCTCCTGGGTCCACAAAAATCTCAGCGTTGAAAACGTATTCCGTGTTTCCGCCGCCAGCGTTTTCCTCATGTTTTTTGCCGTGCTCTTCTTCTTCAAGGAGCCAACCCGGTCCAACGAAAAACAGACCGCGCATCTTAGCGAGACCCTCCGCAATTTCGGAAGAGTCGTCGCCAACCCCAGATTCATGCTTTTTCTTCTGATTTTTTCGGGATTTTGGATTGTTTACTGGCAGGAATTCATCACTCTTCCCATCTACGTTCACGATTACATCGACCCCGCGGCGGACACCGAAAAAATGCTGGTCACCGGCCCTCTCGTTGTGATCGCCCTCACCGTCGCAGTCAGCGTCCTAACGCAGAAAATCGCCGCATTCCGCGCCGTCATCCTGGGCACGTTCATCGCTATGATCGCTTTTGCCATTCTTGCCATCCATCCCACTGTTTTCGCTGCCTACGCCACTCTGGTCGTCGTCGCCCTTGGCGAACTGACCCAGCAACCGCGGTACTACGACTACATTTCGCGCCTCGCCCCTGCCGGGCAGCAGGGCACCTACATGGGGTTCGCTTTCTTGCCGCTCGGCATCGGCGCTTTTCTCGCCGGGCGCATCGGCGGCAAGCTTCTCCACCACTTCGGCGAAGTGCAGCACCAACCGCAGCGCTTCTGGTGGGCGCTCACCGCCATCGGCCTCGCCACCACTCTCCTGTTGTGGATTTACGATCGCGTCGTCAAACCATCCGCGCAGGGGTCGTCGCCATGAATTTGCACGGTGCTGTCAGATTTTGGAGAGCTTTGTCTGGCTTTGACGTTTCAACTTGCAACTTTGCACCGCCGACGGTGAACTTCGCACCAGACACGCATCACCAGTCACTTCTTCCATTCACCATACTATCTCGGAGAATCATGACATATCTACAAGGGAGGTTTTTTTCTGAACTGAAAACTGATCATTGAAAACTGATTACCTTTTTCAATTCACCATGCGACGGAGCGAATCAAGAGCCTGGCGCGCCAGCGAATAGCGCGGCTCGATTTCCAGCGCTTCCTGGAAGCAGCGCGTGGCGTGGCTGTACATCTCTTTTCCCAGATACGCGCGGCCCAGGTTGTAATGCGGAAAGTGGCGCGGCTCGTAGCGGAGCGCTTCCGTGGCGCGCTCGAGCCATGGAATGGCTTCATCGAAGCGGCCCAACTCGATCAGATACGCGCCGATATCGTTATAGGGATTGCCGAATTCCGGATCGAGCTCAATGGCGCGCTTGCATTCCGCAATCGCTTCTTCCACGCGCCCCTGAAAATGATAGGTCCAGCCCAAGAAGGTATGGGCCTCGGCCGTGGGATGCAGCTCCAGGGACGATTGATAAAGCTCCACGGCGCGATCGTAATCGCCTTCCATCTGCGCCTGATAAGCGTCTTGGAGGACTTCCCACGCCCGCGTAAGGGTCTCCATGCTCATGGACACATAGTTAGCACACGGTTTTGCGAGGGTCAAAAGTACGAGAGTCCCGGCGTGCAGGAGCGCCACCTGTACCTTGTGACGGGTATGGAGTGGAAATTAGGACCGCAAATGGAGAGAATAGTTGGGTTCCAGCTTGGCTTCATCAATGAGCGATAACGACCAATTAGACGAGGGGGCATCGTGAAGCGGGATTATCTGGTTCTTGGGATGGTAACACTGGCTGTCGCCGGAGCACTCCTGGCGCAGGAGCAGCCAAGAAAAGCAGCGCTGAAAAACGCGACGAGTCACGATGCCGCTGGCTCCGCGGCGCGGGGCAAGGAAGTGTTCGATAAGAAATGTGCGATGTGCCATTTCGCGGACAGCGACGCGAAGAAGATCGGACCGGGACTCAAGGGAATTTCCAAGCGCAAGACTTTCACCGTGAACGGCAACAAAGTCACTACGGAATCCCTGACAACGTGGATCGAGAACGGCGACACCCTGATGCCCCCCATGAAGGAGGCGCTCGAGCCCGCCCAAATCAAAGACGTCGTCGCCTACGTTAAAACACTCTGACCTTTATTTCGCAGGCTCTTCGGCCGGCGTTTTTAGTCCTCAGTTTTCAGTATTGGCTTTCAGTTCTTAGCAACGGACCCGCGATGGGCGGGTCAAACAGGTGAGGAACAGGGCTTCCGTAACTAGCTGATAAAACATGGGTTAAAATTTGTTCCTCAAGAGTTGTTAGTTTTCTGAGAACATTTCTTGGGGTTGAGTTTTCGGTAAGCCGATTTTTAGTTGGCAATCTTGTTTTTGTTTTACTGAACACCGATCGCTGAAAACGGAACACTGGAAAGAGAAAAGCCCCCGAAAGCCTGATCGCTCAAGCTGCCGGGAGCCTAAACTCGAAGGAAACCGCGACTACTTCAGGACGGCGTCTTTAAACGCCTTCGACGGACGCAGGCGAACAACGGTCTTCGCCTTGATCTTGATCGCCTCGCCGGTCTGTGGGTTGCGGCCCATGCGCGCCTTGCGGTGCGCCTTCACAACGCGGCCGATCCCCGGTATCACGAATTTGCCCGCTGCGCCCTTGGCTTCCTTCACGGCGAGCTTGAACAGCTCTTCAAAGAAGAGAGCGGCGGTTTTCTTCGCTGTGCCGACTTTCTCGGCGATGTGTCCCACAACCTTGGTCTTGCTCAGTGGCTTGGCTGCCATCTAGTCTGCTTATCCTCCTGATTTTTCTTTCCACTCCGATACGATCGAAGCAGGCCGCGAGCTGACTACCCCCGATTTTCACCGAAAAAACTCGGGCCGCAGAGAACTATAGCCAAGGGAATCGCGGAACGCAAGGAAAAATCGCGAAAAAGGCTGAAAAAATGCAAATTTTTCGGGGGCGTATGGAAATCGCCTCTAAAAATGCGGTTCCTGGGTTTCGCGCTGGCCATTCGAACGAGCCTTCGAATGCGTGTATCGTGCTGACAGACGCGGCGAGGGGCGAATTTGCAAAGGCCGGGGGCGCCGCATGCGGGGAATCTGCAAGGGCCAACGGCGGCAACTAGCGGCGATTTAGAGAAAGGTTCAAAGAATCAAGGGGTTTCTGAGCGGAAAAAAAGGAGCGCGGCATGGTTCGGCTACGCTCACCACAAGCGCTGCACCTCTCCAGTGAGAATCCGCTTAGAGAGTAGCGAGATCCGCGTAGAAATGGGCAATGGCCTTGATGCCGCCGAAATAATTCTCCAGCGCGATGTGCTCATCGGGAGCGTGGGCGTTTTCGTCGGGCAGACCAAAGCCGATCAAAACGCACGGCACTTTGAAGGTGTCGTGCATTTGCGTTACGAAAGGAATGGAACCACCCTCGCGAATGAAAACAGCCTTCTTGCCGAAGCCCTTCTCCAGTGCGCTTTGCGCCTTCTTGAAAATCGGATCGTGGTACGAAGCCACCCACGGTTTTCCGGTGCTTAAGACTTCAAACTTGCAATGGACCGTTCTTGGGAGAAGCTTTCGAATGTGCTTCTCCACGAGTTTGGCGATCTTGTGCGGATCCTGCTTGGGTACCAGTCGCGTGGAGAATTTAGCAAAGGCTTTTGACGGGATGACGGTCTTGGCGCCCTCTCCCTGATAGCCACCCCAGATGCCGTTCAATTCGAACGTCGGCCGAGTCCAGAGCCGTTCGACGGTGGTAAAACCCTTCTCTCCGAAATAACCTGGTGCTCCGACCGCTTTCTCAAAATCCTTTTTCTTCCAAGGAAGGGCATTCAGGGATTTGCGCTCGGCTTTCGAAACCATCGCTACCCGGTCATAAAACGCCGGCACGGTGACCCGGAAATTCTTGTCGTGAAGTTTCGCGAACAGCTCCGTCAAGATGGTGAGCGGATTGGGGACAGCACCACCATATACACCGGAATGCAGATCGCGCTCCGGGCCGGTCAATTCGATCTGATAATAGTTCAGGCCGCGCAAACCGTAAGTGATGGAGGGAACGCCCTTGCCGAGCATGGAAGTGTCGGAAACGATGAGCGCATCGGCTTTCAGCTTTTCTTTGTTCTTTTGAACGTAATTCCAGAGGCTGACGCTGCCGACTTCCTCTTCGCCTTCAATCAAGATCTTTACATTGATGGGGAGTTTGCCGTTCACCTGCTGCAAGCATTCGAGCGCTTTCAGGTGGATGTGTACCTGGCCTTTGTCGTCGGCGGTGCCGCGTCCAAAGAGATTGCCGTTGCGCACGGTGGGTTCGAACGGCGGCGACGTCCATAGATTGAGAGGCTCGACGGGCTGCACATCGTAGTGCCCATAGAAGAGGATGGTTGGCTTGCCGGGAGCCTCCAAAGATTCCGCGTAGACGAGCGGGTGGAGACCTGTCGGGATGATCTCAACGTTCTTGAATCCAGCGGCACCGAGATTGCCGGCAACCCAGCGCGCGCCGCGTTCGATGTCCGGCTTGTGCTCGCTCTTGGCGCTGACGCTGGGGATGCGCAGAAAATCGCACAACTCCGCTAGATGCTGGTCGCGCTGACCATCAATAGACTCAGCAAGATTCATAGGAAGCCCTCAGGGGACATGAGTCCTTTCAAGAATGAATACCTAAAACTTGATGCGAAAGTTTGCGGCAGCGGAATGAATGCGGAGCTGCGCACGACCTGCCGTGGCCGCGCTTCCATTTTAGGGCCGCGACAGCTTACGCACAAGCAAACGGGTTTCTGGCACTGGGTCATTTTCGGAGATGCCGGCCTTGTGAAATACTTGACGCTCTGTGTCCCAGCCGTAGAGTTGGCAGGCGCTGCATGGCGGCGCAGGCGGGAGGCCACTGGCGGCGAGGAGCGCGCTCAATTGCGCGTAATTGACGTCACGCCAGGAAAGATCACTGGCATTGCGGCGCTGTTCCAGTTCGCGCTGCATCTGGAATTCCAGGATGCCCTCATCCTAGCTTACTGATTCCCAATACCTAGGCGGTGGAATCGAGCAATTTGCTAAACCGTTGTACACCTCGGTCGCCCAAGCAGAGGTTTTCTTTTACATCCTGCTCGGCGGAAGCGCGCTTCCGATAAAGCACTAAGACTTATCAGGACAAATCTCTTAGGAACGGGGATCGTTGTCGGAGGGGCGCACGGAACTGCGTGCTCGGCCGGTGAGCCGTGCGGCCCATTCGGCCCACGGCACAGCCTCGAACTCCGCCAGGTAGGAATACGCCACGGGTACGACCAGCAAAGTCAGCAGCAAACAAAGGGTCTGCCCACCAATAATGGTTACCGCGATGGAGGCGCGCTGCTCTGAACCAGCCCCGATGCCGATGGCCACCGGGATCAGTCCGGCGATGATGGAAAGCGTGGTCATCAGGATGGGCCGCAAGCGCACGCGATTCGCTTCCAGGATCGCGTCTCGCACGGGCATGCCTTCGGCGCGCAACCGATTGGTGTAATCCACTTGCAAAATGCCATTCTTTTTGACGATACCGAGCAGCAGGAACATACCCAAGGCGCTCCACAGGCTCAGCGCGCGCCCGGTGATCCACAACGAGAAGAGCGCAAAGGGGATGCTCAGCGGAAGCGTCAGCATGATAATGAAAGGATAGGAAAAGCTCTCAAACTGCGCCGCCAAAACCATGTACATGAATATGGAGGCCAGCAACATCGCCAGCAGGAGGTTCCCGGTGGTCTCCTCCAGGACTTTCACTTGGCCCGAAAAGACGTAAGAATACCCGGCGGGCAAGCCAACTTCTTTGATGGACTGCACCGTGTGCGCGGCGGCGAGGTCCAGCGGATAGCCTGCAGCCACGTTGCCAAAAACGCTCACTTGAAATTCACGGTTGTAGCGCTGGAGGCTCGCGGGGCCGGCACCGCGCCCGATCGTGGCCACGTTTTCAAGGCGCACCTGCCCGAGTTTGGCTGAGGGCACCATCATTCGTGCCAGAACATCGGGATTGTCCCGTTGCTCCGGCAGCAATTGCATCGTGACGGGATATTGTTCCGAGCCCTCTTTAAAGCGGGTAATCTCGTCTTCGCCGGAATAAAACAGCCGCACCGCGTCGCTCACATCGGTCATGCGCACGCCGATGTCCGCGGCGCGCTGGCGGTCCAGCTTCACTTGCAGCTCCGGCGTATTCAGATTGAGGCTGGGATTGACGTCCACGAGTTCGGGATACTGCGCCATCCGGCCGGCGACTTGCTTGCTGAGTTCCGCCAGTTCACCTAGATCGGGTCCGCGGATCACCGCGGCAATCGGGAAATAAACTTCGCCCCCGAGCACGGAAGGCAGCCGGACGTTATAGGTCATGTTGCGATAGTTGGCGAGAATCGCGCGCACCGCCGTGGCCATCTGCGTGTGACTTCGTTTGCGTTCGCTGCGCGGCACCAGGCCAATGAATAAATGGGCGTGATTCGTCGGTCCATGTGTGAAGGATTGCACGAACGCAACTTCCGGGAATGCCGCGACGCGTTCAGCAATATCCTGAGAAATCTGCGTGGTCTTCGCCAGCGCTGTGCCTTCGGGAAGTGTGAAGGAGCTGATCAGCTCAGATTGGTCATCGGCGGGAATCCAGTCGCGTCCCACGAGGTGATAGAAACCAAATGTCGAAAGAAATGTCACCACGCAAATCAAAATAATGGTGCGCCGGTTCGCGAGTGACCAGCGCAACATCAGCATATAGAACTGTTCTAACTTGTGGAGAAATCCTCCGGCATGCATCTTCTTTTCGCTTCCGTCCAATTTCAGAAAGCGCGAGCTCATCATCGGCGTAAGCGTGAAGGCCACCAAAAGCGAAACGAGAATGGCCATCGCCATCGTCCATCCAAAGGAATTCACATATTTCCGCGCATAACCCGTCATGAATGCGATGGGCAGAAAAATAATCACCAGGGAGAGAGTCGTGGCCATCACGGCAAGACCGATTTCGCGAGTGGCTTCCACCGCCGCGAGAACGCGGTCCTTGCCCTTTTCTTCCATAAATCGAAAAATATTTTCGAGGACGATGATGGCGTCGTCGATGACAATGCCCACGGCCAGCGTCAACGCCAGCAGCGTGATGTTGTTCAGTGAAAAATCCATGCCCCGCATCAGCGTAAACGTGGAAATGATGGAAGCCGGGATAGCCACGGCAGCGATCAGCACGGCACGCCAATTACGAATGAAAAGCCAGACGACCAGGCTGGCGAGAATGCTGCCGAAAATCAGGTGCTCGATCAGCGAATGGACGGAAGCTTTGATGAAATCGGAAATGTCGTGGATCACCTGGAGTTGCACTCCGGGCGGCATCTGCGCGCGCAAATCATCGAGCTTGCTTCTCACGTCGTCCGCCACGCGCACGGTGTTGACACCGGATTGGCGGAGAACCTGAATGGACACCACGTCCTGGCCGGAAATGCCTTTGCGAAAGAGCGCCGACCATGTGCGGAGTTCCTGGGCGCCATCTTCAACCTGCGCGACGTCGCGGACGCGCACGGGAGTGCCTCCGCGCATACCAATCACAATCTCGCCGAATTGTTCCGCCGACGTGACGCGTCCGAGCGTCCGAAGGCCCAGTTCCTGCGGGCCGGTGATCATGCGCCCGCCCGGCGCTTCGATGTTCTCGCGTTGCAGGGTCGAGCGCACGTCGAGGACCGTGAAATTGTGAGCGGTGAGCTTCTGCGCATCCAGCAGAACTCGGATTTGGCGGCCCTGCCCTCCGTTGAGCTCGACACTGCCCACTCCGTCCACGGTTTGAATGGCGCGGCGGATTTGTTTGTCGGCAATTTCGGTGAGTTCGCGGCGGCTCATGGGGCCACTGACTAGAACAGTCATGATGGGATCGGACTGCGGATCCAACTTAGTGACGATTGGCGGAAGCGTGTCGCGCGGCAACCGGTCTATTGCGCCCGCAACTTTTTCTCGGATGTCCTGAGCCGCACCCTCGATGTCGCGCTCAAGCACGAAAGTACAGGTGATATCGGCAAAGCCTTCGAAGGACCAAACATTGATCTCATCAATGCCGCTGACGGAGGAGATGGCATCCTCCAGCGGCAAAACGACTCCGGTGACAACTTCTTCGGGAGTTGCCCCGGGCAACCGTACTTCGACGTTCACGGTAGCGGGATCGGCTTTGGGAAAAAGATCAACGGCCAGGCCCCGATAGGAAAACACGCCCAGCGTCACCAGGAAGGCAATCAGCATCACCGTGAAGACGGGATACTTTACGCAGGTTTCGGCAAGCTTCATCGGTTTATCGGTTCAGCGGTGCAACGATTGACGCGCTTGAGCTTCTCGCCCGGATTATTTCGCCGCCGGAGTATTCCCGTCGGCTTGTTCCCGCACAACAGCGCCGTCGTGCAAATCGCCGGAGATGGCCACGGCTACGCGGTCGCCTGACTTCAATCCTTCGGCCACTTCAAAGCGCCGGCCGTGTTCGTCTTCGGTTTGGCCTGCGGGACGGATTTGCCGTTCCGTGACGCGATTACCGTTCAATAGAAAAACTTTGTAAACGCCGTAACGGTAATTCACAGCACGCTCGGGGAGAAAGATGGCTTTGTCTTGTTTCTCGCTGGGAATGGAGGCTTGCAAAAAGAAGCCCGGCTTCAGCCGGCCATCGAGATTCGCGAGGAGTGCTTCGGCCTCGAAGGTGCGCGAATCCTGAGCCACAGAGGGATTGATCCGCGAGATTTTTCCTTGAAAGGATTCGCCGGGAAAAGCTTCCACGTGAAGATCGACCGTGGCGCCGTCCTTTACCCAGCCTGCCCAGCGTTCCGGCACGGCCAGGCGCGCGCGCAAGCGGTCTGTTCGAACGAGCACCATCACTGGACTCTGGACGCGGACGTATTCGCCGGGATGCACGCTGCGCGTTTTGATGGCGCCCGGAAATGGCGCGCGGATGGCGGCGTCGCCAAGTTTTTTCTCGGCCAGTCTTTCGCTGGCTTCGCTGGAGATCAGCACGGCCTTCAGCCGATCGACTTCCTGCAGGGCGACGGTATAGGTCGCCTTGGTGCTCTGAAAACGGCTGGCGGCTTCGTCGAGTTGTTGCTGGGAGATCAAATTGTCGCGGTACATTTGCTGCGCGCGGCCGTACTTATGGTCGGCGTCAAAGAGATCGGCTTCCGTGCGCTGCACCGCGGCAATCTTTTTTGGATCGGATGGTGGCGGGTCATTGGGGCCGATGCCCAGCTGCGCGCGTACTTGCGTAACCAAGCCGCGCTGGCGGTCTACCTCGAATTGCAGTTCCTTCGGATCGAGGGTGATGAGCGGCTGGCCTTGTTTGACCGTGTCGCCGACGTCGGCCAGCACTTCAGCTACTTTGCCCTCGACTTCAGAACTTAGGATGCTCTCTTCAAACGCGTAGAGTGAACCCACCGCTTGGATGCGCCGGCGAGCGGTCTCCTCGGCGACGGTGTAGAAGTGGACGGGCGTGGGGTGAGCCGCATCGCCGAGGACGCTGGCCGTTTGGGTCTTAGAACACCCGGAGGCAAGCACCGTGACCAATGCCACACAGGGCAGGAGACACTTCATCCGGCCCCAGAAACCGTATTTTCGGTACACTGTTTGAAGCAAAGTAAGTGGCAATCCCCCGTCTTTCTGTTTTGACGCACGACTGTAGACAAAGGTTTCGGCTTCCACGCAAACCTATCGATTGTACAGCAGCCGGGGCAAGAATCCACATTGCCTGCAACGTCGGTACTTGGTCAGTTTGGGAAATAAGAGCCGCAGTGGCAAGGGGTTGTTTCCGAGTGGCCCGTGATAGGACAGAATCCGGACCAGACACCCCGCGTCGCCCGCCTGCCGGGCGTGGTCGCGGAAGACGTGGTTTCGGTGGTGCCGCTGACAGGTTCGGTGGGTTGGGGAAGAATCAACGTGGAGGGCTATGCGCCGCCCCCGGGGCAGGAGCTGCAAGTGGATATTCGCGTCGCAGGCACGGATTATTTTCGGACGATGGAGATTCCAGTTCGCAAGGGCCGGTTTTTCACCGAGGATGATACGGCGGATAAGCCGCAAGTCGTGATCATAGACGAGAAATTCGCACAGCGTTTCTGGCCGGACCGCGATCCTATTGGAAAACACTTGTGGTTCGACCCCAAGAAGCCGTTCAAGATTGTGGGTGTGGTGGGCGTAGTCAAGCAATACGGCCTGGAAACGGATGGCAAGATCGCGACCTATTTTCCGCACCAGCAGCGGCCCGGCAATAGAATGTTTCTGGCCGTGCGCACGTCATCGGAAGTGGCAGGGCTATCGTCAGCAATCGCAGGCGAAATCCATGCGGTCGATCCGGACGTAGTGGTTTACGGAGTCCGGACAATGCAGGAGCGGCTGCACGATTCGCTGGCGCGGCAGCGCTTTTCGATGCGCTGCGAGTGCGGATTCGCTTGGCCCGGTAGCGCCAATTGACAACTCGATTCTGCATGCTTACGATTCCACCGCGTTTCATTTCTGAGACTGACAGATCCCCAATTCCGACTTTGCGAGTAATGTCGCGGTCACGGCCCCACGGAAGGTGAACATCATGAGTAACAGAGTCTTGCATTCGCTGATCGCTATAAGCGTGATCCTATTAGCTTCGTTAACAGGCCTGAACGCGCAGCAGTCCCCCGGGGAAGCGATCTCCATCGGCAGCGACGACATCGGCGGCCTGGTCACGAGCACCAAGGGGCCGGAAGCGGGTGTTTGGGTGATCGCGGAAACGGCCGGCCTGCCGACCAAATTCGTGAAGATCGTCGTTACTGACGATAAAGGACGCTACGTCCTGCCGCAGCTTCCGAAGGCGAATTACAAAGTATGGGTGCGTGGCTACGGGCTCGTGGATTCCTTGCCGACGCAGGTGACGCCTGGCAAGGTTGTCAATCTGACTGCGACAGTGGCGCCGAACGAGCGTGCGGCAGCGCAATACTACCCGGCCATTTATTGGTTTTCCCTGCTACGGGTGCCGGACAAAAGCGAGTTCCCCGGCACCGGGCCCAAAGGCAACGGCATTCCGGAAAACATGAAGAGCCAGGGCCAATGGCTGCATTTTTTGAAGACAGACAGCTGCTGGTCGTGTCATCAAATGGGCGAAAAGGCCACGCGGGAAATTTCAAAGACCCTGGGCCATTTCGACTCGTCGACCGCGGCTTGGGCGCGACGCATACTCTCGGGACAAGCCGGCAACAACATGATCAACGGGCTCGGCCAGCTAGGGCCAGAGCGAGCGTTGCCGATGTTTGCGGATTGGACCGACCGGATTGCAGCCGGCGAGTTGCCGCCCATCCCTTCGCGACCCCAAGGTGTCGAGCGGAACGTCGTCATTACCGAGTGGGACTGGGCCGACCCTAAGGCATATCTGCACGATGAGATCGCCACGGATAAGCGCAATCCCACATTGAACGCCAATGGAGCCATCTACGGCGCTGCCGAACTCAGCGTTGATTATCTGCCGGTCCTCGACCCGGTGGGCGCTGTAGCAAAACAGGCTGGAGTGCCAGTTCGCGACCCGAAGACGCCATCGAGCACGGACGACAAAATTGCGGCGCCTTCGCCATATTGGGGGGACGAAGCCATCTGGCACAGCCAAGCCAATGTCCACAATCCGATGTTCGATGCGCAGGGACGAGTCTGGATTACCTCCAGAATCCGCCCGAGCGAAAATCCGGCGTTCTGCAAAGAAGGCTCGAGCCACCCTTCGGCTGTCTTATTCCCCCTCAAGACTAGTGGCCGACAACTCGCTGTGTACGATCCAAAGACGAAGCATTTCACGCTCATTAACACCTGTTTTGGGACGCATCATCTGGTGTTTGCCGAGGATGCCAACAATACCTTGTGGACCAGCAGCGGTGGCGGCGGGGGAGCGGTAGGATGGCTGAACACGAAGATATTCGACGAGACCCACGATGAAGAGAAGTCACAGGGCTGGACGGCGCTAATCCTCGACACTAACGGCAACGGAAAACGGGATGATTATGTGGGGCCTGATCAGCCCATCGATCCCACCAAGGACAAGCGGATCAACGCTGCTTTCTACGGCGTCACCGTGAGTCCAGTGGATGGGTCGATCTGGGGAACGGTGTTGGGATTCCCTGGCGCAGTCGTTCGGTTAAACCCTGGACCAAATCCCCCCGCAACCGCACTGGCAGAAATCTACGAATTACCATGGAACGACCCAAACGCGCCGGTCCACGGATTCTCGCCGCGTGGACTGGACATCGATCGCAATGGCGTTGTGTGGACGGTGATTGCTAGCGGACATTTGGCGAGCTTCGACCGGCGCAAGTGCAAAGGGCCGCTCAACGGGCCAACTGCCACAGGGCAACATTGCCCCGAGGGTTGGACGCTCTATCAACTACCTGGACCGCAGTTGAAGGGGGTCACGGATCCAGGAAGCGCCGAGGCCAGTTATTACGATTGGGTGGACCAGTTCGACACTCTCGGACTGGGAACGAACGTGCCGATTGCCACAGGCAATGGAAATGACGCGCTACTTGCGCTGTTGCCCGACCGCAGGAAGTTTGTTGTGCTTCGTGTCCCGTATCCCATGGGATTCTACGCGAAAGGGATGGACGGCCGGATCGACGATTCGACGGTTGGCTGGAAGGGAAAAGGACTGTGGGCAACCTACGGCACCCGAACTCCTTTTCACGCGGAAGGTGGTAAAGGAACAACGAGCAAGGTCTTGCATTTCCAGCTTCGCCCCGACCCGCTCGCGCACTAAACGGTTAACGCGCGCGACGAACGCCTTTCGGATAACTGGGAAAACGCCCGGTAATTGGCTTGAAAGCCGAGATGAGGGTAAGGAGACTATCAGCCAGTCGTCGGCACCTCTTCCCTAGTAATCTGATTGTGGAAGAGTAGCCCGTGACTTGGGCACAATCGCCAACTTGCCGAGGCCGGATTTCAAACGATTGAGTTGTGCTCGCCGGTAGGTTACGCGGATTCGGGCTTCGCCGGTCTCGCCAAATACTCGGGAACCGAGCTCCGGAGAATCTTGGGCGATGCGGGTGTGACATGTGTGAGTTCGCATTTCAGCATCAGGGAACTCAGACAACACCAGGAGAGCCGCATTGCCTGGGCCAAGGATGTCGGCCTAACACAAATGATCGTGCCGACCCTCGGGGGGCCCGGGAAACCGACTATGGATGATGTAAAGCGGGCGGCCGACGAATACAACAAAATGGGCGCACGGGTCGGCCAGGGCGGGGATCCAGCAGGGGCTTCACAATGAGGATTTTGAGCTCACCATGGTTGACGGCAAGCGGACCTATGACTTATTGCTGGACCTTCTCGATCCAAAGCTAGTCAAGTTCCAGTTCCAGGTCTCCACCATCAGCCGCGGCTACGACGCCGCGGAGTATTTCACGAAGTACCCGGGCCGCTTCATGTCCATGCACGTCCAAGGCTGGTCAGCCGATGCCAAGAAAATCATGCCGGTGGGACAGGACACTCTGGATTGGAAAACAATGTTGCTGCGGCGAAAACGGGCGGCATAAAAAACTATTTCGTCGAAATGAACCTAGAAATGATGAAAGCCAGCGTTCCCTACCTTCGCGAGCTGCAGGCCTGACAAACCTGCTGGGTTACTCTTGCCGAAGGTTCCCGCCTGCAGGCACGCAGGGCTGCGATAGGTTACACAAGGGTTCCACCACTGGACGGCTTCGTTCAAACCGCGTTCTAGGACGCAAAGCCAGGTTCCGGCCGAATCGTGGCCGAGTGGAACAAGCACATCGGTTTGCAACACGCGTTCGACGGCGCCGACAATTTCATGAGGTGTTAGCCCGTAGGCGCGCTCGAGCCCTAAAGCGCATGAACTGTGGTTCGCTTCCTATCTGCAAACTTATCTGGAACGCGACGTGAGGCCAATTATAAATGTGCGTGATCTCGTAACTTTTCGTCGTTTTCTGGCGCTGTTGGCCAGTCGTCACGGCCAAATTCTGAACAAGACGGATCTGGCTGCTCCCCTTGGCGTTTCTGTTCCCACCGTCAGTGAATGGCTACAAATTCTCGAATCGACTGGCGAAATCATTGTTGTCCCTTCATATTTTGAGAATTTCAAATCCCCCAAAGTGTACTGGGGGACTCAGGACTCGCCTCTTTTCTCTTGGGCATAAGATCAGTACCCGAGCTTGAGCGTTCTCCCTTTCTGGGCACTCTCTTCGAAGGCTTCATCGCGGCGGAAATACTCAAGAGCCAGGTTAATCGAGGACTGCGAAAGGAGTTGTACTACTTCCGCGACCAGCAGGGCTTAGAGGTGGATTTCCTCGTGCCTAGGCCAAATGCCGGGCTCTGGTTAATAGAAGCGAAGGCCGGGGAGACCGTCCACCCGGGGATGGCCGCTCCCTTGCTGTCATTAGAGCGTGCTCTCGGGAAAAAATCGAGCCGACTGATCGTCGTCCATCGGAAAACGCTTCGTTCTCCGGGTACATCGGCTATAGCCAGGGATGTTGATGCCCTTGATGTGGAGCACTTCGTTAAGAAGCTCACGCCGGGCGGTAGTGATGTCTAGCCCGCCTCAAGTATCTTGCAGACTTCCATTTCCCTTGAAAGCGTCGCGGGCGTTGTCCCTGGCCGGTCTTCAGAGCTGGACGATGATATGAGTGCCTGGTTGCGTGTCGCGTCGGTTGAAACTATTGCATAATCAGGACGGCAATGAACCTCTGCATCTCTCCTCATGGATGGTTGTTCGTGGAGACCGCTCCGGGTAGCAATGAAGGCGCGGCAAAGCGGATCATCGAGGCTTTCGCCGACAGTTCATCGCGCGGAATTCTCCATTTATCCACGACTGAATTACAGGCAAGTTTGCCCACGGATCTTTCCTTCGCACGCGATTTTGGCCGAGCGTACCTAACACAGCTATGCCATACACCCGAGATAGCCGGACAGGCAGAGTTCCCGCCCGTTTCCCCGCCAACGGAAGGCGATTTGGCTGCAATGGTTCTGTCGGCTCCCCCGATGCGAGGTTTGGAGTATCTAAATGCTGACTTGCTGAAGGAGTGGTGGGCGGACCTAGATATTTTGGTGCGAAAGGAAGTGCAGGCGTCGGGCCACGGCGTGCAGGAATACCTTCGGGAACGGAATCCATTGTGGCGGACGGTCGGGAGGGTGTCGTTTCACTTGGCGGAAAACAAGCGTGATCCCGACCATCTGTTCGCTTTCTTGGCGTCGTACTCGAGTCGGCTCTCAGCGCAGGGACGGGCGCAGCACTTGCCATTGGGACGGGCGTTGCAAGAATACGCTGGCTCGAAGAACCGTGCAGCGTTGCTTTCTCTGTTGCAACCAATTCATCGCGCAGCCGAGCGAATCCCGTGGGTAAAGGAAATGGTCGAGGCAGGTGATATCTATAGTCCTTTGGCATGGACACCAACCGATGCCTATAAGCTTTTGAAGGATATCCCCACACTCGAAGAAAGCGGGCTGATCGTTCGCGTGCCTGATTGGTGGAAAGCTTCCCGGCCACCGCGACCCGTGGTCAGCGTGACCGTGGGCAACAGCACCAAGATCAGCGCCGATGCGTTGCTGGATTTTTCCGTCGCCGTGACATTCGACGGGCAGCCACTGGATGAAAAGGAATTGCGCGCCATCCTCGAATCATCGGGCGGTTTAGTTGCCCTCAAGGGAAAATGGGTGGAACTGGACCGCGACAGATTGGCGGAAGCTTTGAGGCACTGGAAGAATGTCGAACGGACAGCGCAGCACGGAGGCATCTCCTTTTTTGAGGGCATGCGCATGCTGTCGGGCGCAAAACTGCAAGGCGATGCAGCTTCGGTCATACCGGAGGCAGCGAAGGAATGGGTTGGAATTTCCGCGGGACAGCATCTGGAGAAAGTACTTCAGGAATTGCGGCATCCCGAGGGCGTGCTTGATGCCTCTCCGCCCGGAATAAGGACAGAACTTCGGCCGTATCAACAAGTCGGTGTTCATTGGCTCCGGTTTATGACCAGATTGGGATTGGGACCGTGCTTGGCGGACGACATGGGGCTGGGCAAGACGATTCAGGTCCTCGCCTTGCTGCTTCACTTGAAACATGACTCCACCCAGAGAGAGAACCCCAGCCTATTGGTTGTTCCGGCATCGCTGATCGCCAATTGGAAAGCGGAAATCTCTCGTTTTGCTCCATCGCTATCCATGTTCATTGCACATCCGTCGGAGACAAACGGCGAGGGGAAAGAGCTGGATGCCTGTGGGGACTGTGATTTGGTCATTACCACCTACACGATGCTGGGAAGACTGGAGTCTCTCCGGCAGCGTGAATGGAGGCTGGCGATCCTCGACGAAGCACAGGCGATCAAGAACGCTGGCACTCGCCAAGCTAGAGCCGTAAAGGAATTGCGTGCCGGGTGCAGGATCGCTCTGACAGGAACGCCTGTGGAAAACCGGCTATCGGACTTGTGGTCCCTGTTCGATTTTCTCAACCCTGGCCTGCTGGGGGGAGCCAAGGCCTTTGCGAGCTTCGTGAAGCAAATGAATGGCCGCGAGAGTAATTCGTATGGACCATTACGCAGGCTCGTGCAACCCTATATCCTGCGGCGGCTCAAGACTGACAAACACGTCATCTCCGATCTGCCGGAGAAAACAGAAGTCAATGCCTTTTGCGGATTGAGCAAACAGCAGGCTGCTTTGTATCAGCAATCGGTTAAAGAACTCGCCCAGCAAATCGGCCAAGTTGACGGCATCCAGCGGCGCGGGATCGTCCTGTCGTACTTGATGCGGCTGAAACAAATTTGCAATCACCCCTCGCAACTCACTGGGGATAATACTTACGCGGCCGAACACAGCGGAAAGTTTCAAAGGCTGGCCGAAATTTGCCAGGAATTGGCAGAACGCCAGGAGAAGGTCCTGATCTTCTCTCAATTTCGTGAAATCACCGCGCCGCTGGCCGAGTTCCTTCGCGAGGTCTTCGGCAAGCCGGGTTTGGTGTTGCATGGGCAAACGCCCGTGGGGAAAAGGCGTGAATTGGTCCAAGCGTTTCAACGTGAAGACGGCCCGCCGTTTTTTGTTCTTTCCCTTAAGGCTGGGGGCACGGGGCTTAACCTTACCGCCGCATCCTACGTTATCCACTTCGATCGCTGGTGGAATCCGTCCGTGGAGAATCAGGCAACCGACCGGGCGTTCCGTATCGGTCAGAAACGCAACGTCTTTGTTCACAAATTCGTATGCCGCGGCACCGTGGAAGATAAGATCGACGAATTGATCGCGCAAAAGACGGACTTGTCGCGCCAGTTACTGGATGGTGGCGCCGAAGCGCTGCTAACGGAAATGAGTAATGACCAACTGCTTCGCTTCGTGTCGTTAGACACAAACAAGGCAATGGAATTGTGAGTGCCTGAAAGGAACGCGCTATGTCCTGGTGGAGTTACCGGCCTTACGTGCCCGTGGCGGAGCGTCGCGCTAAGGCCATGCGCAAGATCGAAAAGCTGGCCAAAAAGGGCCAGAAGTTTTCTCCGGTGAAAATTGCCGGCCGGAAAATCGTCACTACTTTCTGGGGCCAGGCTTGGTGTGACAATCTGGAATCGTATAGCGATTTCAGCAACCGGTTACCCCGCGGCCGAACCTACGTTCGCAACGGATCGGTGTTGGACCTGAAGATCGAAGCAGGAAAAGTGACTTCGATGGTCTGCGGGTCGGAACTTTACCGAATCACCATCAAAATCAAACCTCTGAATGGGCCTGTATGGAAAGCGATTCGAACAAAGTGCGGACAGCAGATTGGCTCGCTGGTTGAATTGCTGCAGGGCAAACTATCCAAGGACGTCATGGCCATCGTGACGGAACATAGCAGTGGCCTATTTCCGGCCCCTCGCGAAATCGAGATGTCCTGCTCGTGTCCAGATTGGGCGGGCATGTGCAAGCATCTGGCAGCAACGCTATATGGCGTGGGTAATCGCCTGGACAATCAGCCGGAATTGCTCTTTACGCTTCGCGGAGTTGACCAGACGGAATTGATAGCTCAGGCCGGCAGGCCCATCATCACACTTGCTCCGAGCAAGCGGAAGTCAATCGCAGCCGCGGACCTTGCTGATGTGTTTGGCATTGAGTTCGACGAGTCGCTCGTCCCGGAGAGAGCCGAGACTCCCGCCAAGTCCGTTCATAAAGGTGCGCGTATCTCCGCAGCTCGCCAGACGGCTTCGCGTGACGCCTTGGACCAAAGCCGTAGAGCCAGGCAGACGAGACAGGGTGCACCACCGGAACTACGGAAGAATTTGCGCACCTCGCCCCAATTACCCAACGAGTAGCGATCCTTCGTTTATGGAACAGACTGGATTTCTCCGCGCTGTAACGATCCGTTTTCCTGCCCGGCACGGCTTTAATGTGCTGCGCATTCACCAGCAACACCTCGAACCGCTCCGCAAGATGCCAATTTCGGCTCCGCTCCAATCAACAACCGCCGGAGCGTCCGAGAAGTCAATGTCCTCGTCTCTTTTTGCGGCGATAGCTCGGATGTCTCGCTTCTGCTCCTTTGTGAGCTTCCTCATAGACTCTCCTTTCGTGCGATTCGGCAGCGCGAGCCGAGATGACACGAATGACTTCTTCGTCGTGTTCCTCATAAAAAGTATGAACGACCAATAGAATCGAACCCGGCCCTATGGCTCCAACTGTTATCCAACGTTCCTAATCCTCAAATGTGACGTCACGCTGGGTAATCGCGTAGGGATCGTCGAAAACGAGAACGGCAGTTTCAAAGCGAACATCGTGCTTGCGAAGATCTTGGCGGTTCTTGTTCTCATCCCATGTGAATCGCATAGCAGGTCGCGACAAGACAGCATATCTGTCGAAATGCTATAAGTTCGGCGTATACGCTCGCAGCCTGGGACGGCAGCCGCTAACACAGACACCATGAATTTTTCGTCGATGCAGATTGGTCTGGTCAAGGGCCGCGTGTTCAATTCCGCCGATGCATAGGGCAATTCACCCTCGGTGATTATCAATGAAACGCTCGCGCGGGAATTTTGGCCAAACGAAGATCCAATCGGGCGAGAACTTCGATTTGGCGAGCGACACACGGTCTGCTCGATTGTAGGCGTGGTAAGGGACGTCAAAATGTACTATTTGCGGTCTCGCCCCGAGCGGCAGATGTACGTTCCCTTGGCGCAATTTCCCTCAGCGACGCTCGGATTCGTGGTGCGGACTGCTGGCGATTCCACGACCATGGCGACGGCCATCCGCGACACGATTTGGGCGGTGGACCGCGACCAGCCGATCTCTTCGATTGAGCCGCTCGAAACCTTGATGGCTATAGTGGACGCAGGGAACCGAGTGCTGACCAAGCTGATGGTTTTCTTCGCCGCGCTGGCCATGTTTTTGGGAGTGATCGGAATATACGGCACGATGTCTGATCTGGTCTCGCAACGCACGCACGAAATCGGCATCCGAACGGCGCTGGGAGCAAGTCCGCTGCAGGTGATGGGCATGGTCATCGGCCAAGGACTGAAATTGGCTTTGATTGGCGTCGCTGTTGGAGTGCTTGGGGCGCTGGGCGCGACGAGATCGCTTGCGACGATACTCTACCAGGTCGCGCCACCTAGGCTCCAGAACAACAGAGTGTCGAATTCGTCGTTGTTGGCGGCTTCAAGCATCAGTTGGAGTTGCTCGCCATCACCAGTGCCGCCAGTGCACGTATCGACGAATTCATGAACTCGTTCTTACAGGGCCGTGTCGCGCGGACTCTTGAACTAAATGGGTGTCTGTATCCACCCCGTGATAACTGCGGTCTTTGGCCTTCTACCCCCCGCCGATATTTCTCCGCACCTCAGTCAATAATAGGGTCATTTTCGACAAGAATACGATGGATTCCGACATCTGAAGGATAGTAATATAGTCTTCGACATAATGCTGGTTATCGGGCCCGTTTTCGACCTGACGGAACGGATTTCGACATGCGGCTGAATCTCAAGAAACCAACAAGCTTTCAGGAACAAAGCATTCCTGAAGCCTCAAAGCTTGCCGGATTTGCTGCGCTTGTAAATGCTCTTTCCGTCGAAGCGCCCGTGCGCCGTCCGTCGTGTATCTCGGACAAGCATATCCGCGGCAGCCATCGGGAGGAGGCTCTCTGGACTGTTTTTGATCGCAGATATTGGCCCGGAGACACCTTTGGTGATCACCTGAGTTTTGCGCTGCGGCACGAGCGCATTGACGTGCTCGTCTTGAAGCGCATCTTCGAAACCGTACCAGCAGCCTCCGTGGCTGAATTTGTCCGCGAGGCGCCTAACGGGATACCGAATCGGCGCGCATGGTTTCTCTACGAACTGCTAACTGGCCGCAACCTAAAAGAGGTGCCCGATGCGAAAAACGTCACAGCAATCGATGTGCTCGACGCAGAGGCATACTTTACAGGCAAACCGCGACTGTCCCGTCGGCACCGCGTGCGCGACAATCTTCTGGGGATCGGCCGGTTTTGCCCCATAATCCGCCGAACCGAGCTACTCACCGAGTTCATAACGCAGGACCTTGCGAAAAAGGCGAGTGAAATAATTGGTCGCACCAGTGCGCATTTGGCTGCCCGTGCGGCGAGCTTCATGCTACTCGCTGATAGCCGGGCGAGTTTCGAAATTGAAGGAGAGCGGCCGCCGCGCAACAGGCTTGAGCGGTGGGGACGCGCGGCGCTACAGGCAGGGAAGAACAAACTCACTCTCGATGAAATCGTTCGTCTTCACCGCGTTCTCATCGAAGACAATCGATTTGTTCACATCGGTCTCCGACGCGATGGCGTGTTTCTAGGCGAGAGAGATCACAACGGCGATCCGCTGCCCGAATTCATCGGCGCGCGGCCCGGAGATCTTACCGACTTGATGTCGGCGTTACTTGAAGCAAACGATCGCATGATGGCCGACGAGCTCAATCCTGTCTTGCAGTCCGCAGCCACGGCCTTCGGGTTCGTTTATGTTCACCCTCTCCAAGATGGCAACGGCCGCTTGCACCGCTGCCTTATTCACCACGTTCTCGCCGAACGAAAATTTACACCACCAGGTATGGTCTTCCCGGTCTCGTCCGTCATGCTCGACCGCATCGATCAGTACCGAGCAACACTGCAATCCCATTCTGGACCGCTGATGAGATTCATTGATTGGCGACCAACACCTCAGCGGAATGTCGAGGTTCTGAACGACACTGCTGATCTCTACCGCTATTTTGACTGCACTGATACAGCAGAGTTCCTCTATTCCTGCGTCCAGCGGACGGTGCAGTTTGACTTGCCGCGCGAAATAGACTTCCTCCGTCGGCATGATGAAGCGCTCAGGCGCATTATGGAAGCGGTCGACATGCCCGATAGACTCGCCAAGGATTTCATCATGTTCGTACAACAGAATCACGGAGCGCTACCAAGAATGCGCCGAAGCCATGAATTCAGCAAGCTCACGGACGATGAAGTGGCGGCACTTGAGGCTGTAATACTTGAAACCTTCGAACACTTCGAGAATGACAACAGCGCCTTAGACCACATCACATCTGAAGGCTAGACGGCGAAAAGAGTATCTTGAGATGTATTGGCTCTAAGCGCCGATCCAGGTCTCCCAGTGCCAACTACACCGCTCGGGCCCCCTCGGCAAACGATGTATGGGTGAGAGCGTACCCCTCTCACTCATGCCTATGCCAAGAATGGAGAGTTCTCGATACCTACTCCGAAATGCCTCATAAACAGGGGCTTTTGGAGGTTGGAGGTTACGAGACTTTCTTTAACCGAGGTGTATTTGGGGCAAGATTCAGATTCCAGCCACTACGACAGACACCAAGAATATAAGATTGACCAAATCAAGTAGTTGCAGAAATGGCGGAGAGGGTGGGATTCGAACTCTCGAGACCCTTTCGGGCCCAACGGTTTTCCACACCGTTGGGATAAGACGGTGATATAAAGCCGCGCAATCGCTCGCCTTATGATAAGCAAAAGGGCAATCTCTCTAACTCCAAAGCTGCTTTGGGTTTAGTGGCGGAGGAGGAGGGATTCGAACCCCCGAGACCCTTTCGGGCCTAACGGTTTTCAAGGCGGGTGGTTGCGCTCTGGCTCGCTAGTAAGTTGCTGAAAACTAAAGACGCCATTCGGCTCGCTGTGGACGGTTTGGGCACGATTGGCAGGTTAATGGGATAAGTTGGGATAATGCTGAAGCCCCGAGAGCCGTCGCTCCTCCGGTATCGATGGTTTCGTCGTCTGTAAGATGCTCGCGTCGGTTCGTAGGGAGATGCTCGCCGAAGGGTTCCCGCCTGTGCTCGCGGGAATCGACAACAACGGGCCTTCTACAAACTAGGCCGCCATCGCCACGCCCCTCGTTGATTGAGATTCATCGGCTTAGGATCGCGGCCAGATTCCGCCGGTCAGCGGTACGCGAGAAATAAGAAATAACGATGCCCCAGAAAGTGGAATAATTACGAGCGGGAATGGCAGTTGGGCTTTAGCATGGACAAAAGACAGTTCCTCAAGCTGTTCTCCACGATGGCCGCAGGACCCTTAGGAACCGCACAAGAATAATAGCTCATTGTTTATATGAACTCGTACATTTGTTCATTGTTCCAGAAATCGAATCAGCACACCCAGTAGACACCGAA